>Ga0065711_1052231_pt1 | contig 10051 bp, 6 predicted proteins | sample Hoacrofraction12_FD_59098 | JGI IMG/M metagenome (GOLD analysis project Ga0065711, IMG submission 59098) | Hoatzin crop microbial communities from Cojedes, Venezuela - Epithelial fraction 12 v2 (version 2) | ecosystem: Host-associated > Birds > Digestive system > Esophagus > Crop | place...
GAAGGGTGGGTGTCAGGAGGATGGGGCCAAGCTCTTTTCAGTGGTGCCCAGTGACAGGACAAGGGGCAATGGGCACAAACTGAGGCACAGGAAGTTCCGTCTGAAGATGAGTAAGAATTTCTTCCCTCTGAGGTTGATGGAGTACTGGAACAGGCTGCCCAGGGAGGTTGTGGAGTCTCCTTCTCTGGAGATATTCAAGACCCGCCTGGACAAGGTCCTGTGCAGCCTACAGAAGGTGACCCTGCTTCGGCAGGAGGGTTGGACTAGATGACTGACAGAGGTCCCTTCCAACCCCTACCATTCTTTGATTCTGTGATTCTGTGATTATTAACAAATTCTAAGACATAGGATCCAAGGTACGTAAATCACTGCAGTGCCTCATGCAAACACAAACCTAATTTCATGCACAGTGATGTTATCATGTCGTAAGTCGATATCGTACGGTACAGCAAAATCGTCATCCTGATCCTTTTCCCCAAGATGATGAATAGCACAGAAGTGAACACATACAGCAAATAAGGATTCAAATACCAGAGCCATCTGATCAAAGTCAGCAACATTTTTTACCGGTGACTATTTAACTGACTCAGTAAGTGCGTATAACAAAAATTAACAAAAATCTAAGAAACCTGTATTAACACACGCTGCTCAGCCCTGCCATTATCCCCGCCCCACACTTGGGCGCCAAAGTTAATGTTATAGTTTGTCTGTGGCCAGCAACAAAAGTGCCATATGGCCGTCCCTCCCCCCACCGCGATTTGGGGTAGAATGGAAAGAAACAGGCAGAAACTGGTGGGTCAGGATAAGGGCAGTTTAGCAGAACAGCAAACAAAGGGAACAGGAACTACAACGATACACATAAGGAGAATACACAACACAAACCGCACAACCCACAGAGCCGCGCTCCCGGAACGGACCGCCGCTGTGAGCTCCCGAGTGGCGAGTAAGTTCCCACCGCCCAGCTCCCCCCCACCGGAACCCAGCATGATGGCACTTTGTATGGAATACCCTGTTCTGTTTGGCCAGGTTGGGTCAGCCCACCCAGCTTTGTCCCTTCCTGGATTCCGGTGAAAATTAACCCTGTCCTGGCCGAATCCAGTACAGCAGCAAACCCAAATCCATTTGTTTTTAGAGAAAGAGTGTATTTGATAACTTGTGTAGCATACAATATCTCAGGTTCATAATCATTTGCAAGCTGACAGAAGAAATATTTTTAAACTTCTCTATCGAATGCACAGAAAAATTTTGCAGACATTCTTCCAGTCACATCTCTAGCATCTATTGTCTTCACTTTGTGAGCATTGCTGTACCAGGAAAAGACCAAACTCCAAATGCTATTTATTTATAAAATCAGAGATACTACTTATTTATAAAATCACAGGATACCATAGAACCCTGCATACACAGTCCGACTGTATTTGTATATGAAGAGGTAGTAAACTAGAGGTTTCAGCAGCAATGCCCTGGGATAGTAAAAACAAACTTGAATTCTTTGTCGTATAATAGAGAAAGAGGTCTGCATGGTGAACATGATTTCAGGAAGTATCTGAAGTCCAGGCTTCTCTCTTGAAGGTGAAATCACCTTGTTCTCCTAGGTTCGTTTGAAAGCAATGAATTTGTTGTTGAACTACAAACAAGAATGAGTTTATGTATCTTCACTGTTATTTTTTTTTTTACCATTATCAGTTTCTTGATCTGTTTCAATACTCTGGTTTGCAGGATTTATCAGCATATTGAATAAATAGTGAACTGGAATAATACACCTCATTGGCATGAAATTATTTTTGCTTTATATGGAGTGAGCATGACTCAATGTTAAAACATCCAGCTTAAAACAGTTGCAGCGTTCAGATGCATGCATTGTTCTTCCAAGATATTCCTTATACCCTAGATACAATTGATTCTGTAAATCAATATTTCCTTTATCTCAAATGTACCCACTAAACCAATTTCAGATCCTGTTTTCAGTTTATTTAGTTATTTTGCAAGTTCTTCTTTGGCATACCCATTAGGTTCGAATAAATATGGGTCGTGGACTGCACAAATAACTACTTGTAGTTTGACATAATAAATATGCAAGAATAGATTACTGCCATCCTTATTTACTCAGGGTCACAAAAGAGACGCTTTGTCCTCAGGGTTAGAATGAAGAGTCAGTATGATATAAATCTGACATTTCTAAATTAATTGTAATTTAGACGGCATCTAACTAAATTTATAGTAGTATGTGTAACGGACTTCAGACAGTCTTATTTCAGTACACTAAGTAGCCTCTTACAACATTCTAGTCCAGTTGTCTGTTTTAATTCTCTTGTAATCTCACAGAAGTTATTGCGTTTATGTCAGTCATTAAAAGGTAGCACAACACTGTCTGTGTTGTCAGCTACTACAAAGGTTTGTGACCATTTAAAATATTCTAGTCTGTATCATGAAAGTTATAAGAAGACTAATGGGAAAGCAATAGTGTAAATACGTCATGAAGTGGACATATTGCTTATAAAAGATAATTCACATTACAAAAAAGCATTACAGGGTAGACACAACACTGTGAAACTACTACAATAAGTAATCCATCTTGAAGTCTAAACCTATTGCTAAGCAGACTTGTAAATAACATTTGACCAAAGGAATCTTGGGATATTATAGTGTCTCTAAAACCAGAAAGATTTACTATTTCCCACTCATTACAGCTCTTGAAAATGATGGTTGTCAGAGTTTTTTTAGATTTTATTTCTTGAAGTACTGTGTCTAAAAGCATACATGAAGAGCATACATGTGCATAATGTTGTTGTCTTCTTGATATGGTTCAGTGTGAGTTTAGAGAGAACAGCAATAGAAACAGTAGAAAAACTAGCTGATTTTTGCTCACTTATAGTTAAGAATTAAAACAAGGCTTTGGGATAGAACTATGTTCAGGACAGACATGGAATCTAAATGCTTTCAACACCGCCATTTTCAAAAACGTTTTTAAGACACGCTAAACACTACATTTCAAAATAAAATGCAATAAAATAGTAAAAAATGAAAAGTGAGGCACTAATTTTGCTGAAGTCGGTGATAAATTGCAGCAAAACCCTACTTCTTAAACATTTCTGGAATACTTCAGTCTCTGTGCACAAAATCACTGTGTAGTAGAGAACTTTTTTTGTTATGTTGTGATGTGCTGCTGAGAAGGATTAAATCTTGGCTAGCATTAAAAGCAATCAGATTAGTGAGATACAAGCAGAAAAAATAGGTAACATCAAAACAACTTCAGTGCAGTGAGTTTGATGGTATATAATTCCAGCTTCAACAAACTGATCTGAAGATGATATTAAAAGCTTTGGATTGAATACGCAAATAACTGAAGTCAGTAAAGAGAATTGAATCAGAGCTGGACTTTGTTGAAAGCAAAAATTTCTTTAATTGTCATAAATTGAATGAACTGGAAGCTACAGTTGTCAGTGTAATTGTAAGTCTGACAGAAAAAATTTCAGTAGAAGAAACAAAAAAAAAGCTAAAGAACCATTTATAAAGGGTTGGGAAGTATGAAGTAGTTGAATATTTCTTGACTCAAGTAATTACCTGATTAAAGATTTACGTGACAACGAGCATGGTGAAGCTAACATATCTGAAGTTCCTGAAGATGTGCTAAAAACAGAAAGCAGCTGTAAATACATCTATATAAACACGTTGATAATTGTATGCCTGATTGACTTACAGAAGCAAAAGATCTATTGCAGAGTACTTTCATAATGGAGACGAAGAAGAGATACATATTACACACTCAGAAGAGGAAGTGATCTCCAGATCATCAACCTAGAATTTTCTGTGCTATTTTCTGTAAATTATTTGTTAAAAAAAAGAAAATCACCTTTTCACATTGATAAAATTATTAACAGCTATGTATTTTAATACTTGATTTTGCTTTCTGTTATCCAAAGGTCAATGATACACTTTGAAAATAACTGTGAAGAGAGTCATTAGGGAAAAAATGACCACATAAGTATCTAACATTTTAACTGTTTCCTTGGGCAGGCCTGACCTCTTACATAAATACCATTGTAGTAGGTCTTTAGGGGAGAAAGCAAAGGAAAACATTTCAACCTCTTTACATTTTTCAAGCAATTTTGATCTTAAAGGTCGTCAATTTACAGTGGTTATGCTTCTTGCACCTTTTTTTTTCAATTTGGTAAATGACTATTTGCTAATTTTCTCTAAGGATCTGTCTCATCCTCATAAACTTTACAATAAAGTTATGCATATCTATGAGGCAAGATATGATCTTAATAATTAAAATTATGTATCAGAAAAGAAAACAGGAACGTGCTTTTTCCATTGCTGAGTTTATCCATGAGGAGAAAGTCGACTGGATGAAAATTACACTTCCACTTGAAGAGATCCAACTCTTCTTATTCTGAACGGAAATTCAGAAAGTTTGCAACGGTGTAGATTACTCTTTATCTAATGACGAGTAGTGTAAATATTTTTGCTGACTGAAATTTGATAATATAGATTGTTTTTCATATTAATATGTTAATTCTACTGCAAAGTTAATGTAGCAGGTTAGCCTATTATCTTCATTTCATTTAGATCTGAAAAAGTTTCTTCAACACGTCCTCTTTCCCTGTCATTCCATTTATTTCTTCCTCTCACCTCCAGTTTGTTAGTTTTTTTTTCTGAAAACTCTGTTCAAAAAGGGGAAAATATTCAAGATTTGTCTCATCAACAGTGACCATTATACAACAATCTGTACCTGTTTTCCATGCGTCTATGCGCACACACATAGACGTAGAGTTGTGTATGTGTGCATGCATGTGTATAGTCAACACATTGTTAAATGGGAATCAGTTAAAATCAGTGCAAGATACATGTACTCCATGTTCAGGGATTCCTTTTTATTATAGGAAGTGTAGTAGTATTAAGTTACTAACACCCAAATGTATCTTACTTAAAACTTTAACCCTAATGTGCTATTAAAAGGTACTGATAATATTTAACAGTACTTAATATTTTAACAGTCTTTGCATTCTATGTATTTTCTTAATTTTCTGCTATTCTTCTGAAAAAATTATTTAAATTAATTTCATTTATGTCTCCTCAAGTCTGGAGGCCACTGAGCAGACCTCCCTAGACAGAAGTGATTTCCTCTGTACTTCAATATTGAACTAATGTATCTTTCCTATGATTTTCGTAGGTGTCTTTAAATGCGAAATGTTTCCACCCACAAACCTTCTGTTAGTCCATTTGGGACTCCTCAATTATGAAGCATTTTTCTGACAATGTTAATGCATTATATGGCTAATTCTCTGATCACTAAATCCCAGGGACTCACACATATGTATTCAGCCCTTTCAGGCAAAGTTTAGACAAAAGACAAGACAACTTTTTTTCAAGGCTAAAAACCCCAAAATAACTATTAAAAAAATCCATTCCTGTGGAAACTAATCTTCTACATTTCTGATACAGATCCTGGGCAGTCCACCTGGATTATTCTGAAAGTCCACTTTCATACGAATACAGAAACAGTTCTTTACTACCCACTTTTTCTCTTAGTTATAAATTTTCTGTTGACATTTCTTATGTGTCACTTTCTGTCGACACTTCTTATGTGTCACTTTCTGTCCTCCTTGCATGATAGAAACGTGCTATGGAGTCTCTCCACACAAGAGCCAGGGAATGTCCTGCAGTCAGATCTTCTAGCCATTTTATTTGTGAAGTTACTGAAAAACGGTGTGCTCAGCTGTATGCCATGAAGGGAAAAATTAACTTTTGTGTGTGTCTCACAAAATTATGAGACACACTTGCTTCTCACTTAAAACATACTCAGTGGTGCCCAGGCTTTAAATTTTAATAAGGCATCCAGGATTCCTGTGGAAAACATTATTAATTTTCGTAACCTTATGTATTTCCATAAGACTATAAGCGAGTATAAGATCCTCAGATGAAAAAGATTTGGTGGAATTGGAAGACAAGTGATACTAGGTTTAGGTTTTTTTTCTTTTAATTAGATCATTATGCAGTGTTTTTGAAAGCCCAAAAGAGCAGAAAAATAAATTGAAATGAAAACTAACTCATTGTTTAGAGACCTGATTTTCTGAAGCAATTATTTGTCTTGAGGAAACAGGTGATCACTGTATTCCTTTTCGGGAAATACACACATCAGAACACCCACCAAACCTGAGTTAATTTTTGGATTTAATTTTTTTTTTCTTTTTTGATGTGTGCTTTATGGCATTAAACCCAGCATGCTTTTGGTTGTTAACTCTGATCTGATTTCTGTAAGTTTGACAATAATATCTAGAGATTGAATGGAAAACTTTTAAAATTATTTTTAAGCTCTATTTTATAACAAAACTTTTATTCCAGTGTTTCAATCAGATCCCAAGATATTCCTTCAAGAAAATCTTTACACAGATATTTTCTAACACCAGAGTCCTGCATCAGCCAGAAGTCTTATTAACCAAGGAGGGAAGAATGACTGAACTTTTTTTTTAATAATTTTATGGATTTGTTTCTAATTTTTTATCCATCTGTTCCCTATTATATAGAGAACAATATTATTTCCCCTTCATTAAGAACAAACCCCCAAAATATTCAGGTTTTGCTTTTAGTAGTTGTGGGTTTTCTGTTTGTTTCTTTTTGTTTTCTCCAGGGGCACATAGTGTCTCAGGCACCCTGATATTGTTCTTCACCAGTGTTTTTATTACATTGAGCCTGTTATATATAGTAGCTATACCTGCTACTACTGAAAAACTTAACACTATGTCACTAATTCCATTGTAACTCTCCTATTTTCAAAGTTTTATGATTCAGCTGTAAAATCTTACTTTGTGTTTAAAATTGGAAGACAGGGTTTCATCCCTGAAGGCTGTTTCTTGGATTTTTGTGTTTGTTTTTTTTTTTTTAACCAAATTTATAAGCAGACTGTTTAATAATTTTTTATATGGAATCTGCCAAAATAAAAAAGAAGTAATTCATTTTATATCAATACTTTGTGTTCTTATGATCAATTTTCCAAAATGTGATAAACAGCTATAAAAAGTCCTGATTTTTTTTTTTTTGTGATTATACCATGATGTAACATAGCTCTGAGAAAATGGAAAGTGCTACATAAAACATTCATTTGCTAAATGTGGGACACAATTTATTCATCAATGTTGTGAAGTACATAGCTTATTTATCTAACACAATGTGAAAACCTCATGCTGATATATCTACTAAGTACAGATATATGCTGAGACAGCATGTTCCATTTGAATCACTGACTACATCTTAACATTACTTTTGATATTTAATTACTGTGGGACATAAATGTTACAAATCCCATTTTATATTCCGTTTAGACCGTTTTAAATGGTATTCTCTTACGACTTTAAACATTTCAAAAATCTGAATAGCTCAAACCTCTGCTTTGTGGTTTTTGTCACTTTTTAAGCCCCTGCTATAAAGTAAATCTTTTTTATCAGCTTCTGTGGAAGCATGATTCGAATGTATATTCACTCTCAAAACCTTGAATAGATAGAGACATAGGCTACAAAAAACAATATCATACTGAAAAAAGACCACATCTGAAATTTTCAGAAAAGTATACTTCAGTGGTTTCAGTCTTACTCCTCAGAGTTCCTTCAATATCAAACCTTAATTTAAAATGATTAAAAACAGTACACGGGTTTCAGATGACCATTAAAAGTTTGTAACAATGTGTCAATCAGAGCATTCTTCTTCTGTAGTCTGTTGTTGAACTTACACTCGTGAAGTTTAGTAGTGGAGACTATTTCTATTATTAAACCAACAAAAGTTTCACAAACAGAGTAAATGTTATTTATGGTAATATAAAATCAAAAACATTGCACGGCTTTTCAGAAGTAAATGATATCTTCTTAGGAAAAGGATAATTATAAATAGACTAGTTCAAGAGTTTTATTTTGATTTTTGAACACTGCTCACTTTCAGGGCTTAAAAAACCCTCTAAGCAAAATAATTCACATTGGGTATAAAATTTTAACTATTACTTCTTTTAGTACAAATATAATTCAACTTGACTCTTGTTGTAGTTAAAAGAATATGCATGCGTGCATACATGTCTATATATGTGTGAAAATTTTCTGACCCTACAGGCTAAAGGGCTTTAGAAAGCTGTGAAGTTCCCAGTGAAAGAAAGGGAAATAATTTCATTACCTTGAATATGATCCTTCTAGTCTCAAAAACTACAGGAAATAAAACATGTTGTCATATTGTTAACTAATACAGAAGGCAAAACTTTCCTATTGTGGCTGAGGGGCAGTTTTTAAGTCATGCAGTCTTTGCTGAGGGTCTAGCTCACTGAGTTCTAGAATTCAAGAAATTTACTTTCTAGGAATGTGCAGCACAACACAATTGCATGGAGGAATTTTTCTCCATGTAAGTTTGATCATGATCATTTTCTCCCCAGGTGAAGGAGAAGAGACAAGCCATGTTCTACCATCTCCCAGAGGAAGGCAAGAGTTCCATGTGTGAAAACTGACAGACACCTACCTTTCAACAGTTCTGTCTCGATTGCACTATTCCAATGGTACTGAAATAGTAGCATGTGATTTGAAGGTAAGGGTGCGCTTGATGTACAATATTCTCCCATAATCATAGAATACTTTGGGTTGGAAGGGACCTTTAGAGGTATTCTAGCCAAACCTCCCTGTAGTGAGCAAGGATATCTTCAACCAGGCCAGATTGCTCAGAGCCCTGTCCATACTGGCCTAGAATGATTCCAGGGATGGGGCCTCCACTACCTCTCTGGGTAATCTGCTTCAGTGTTTCACCACCCCCATGGTAAAAAATTACTTCCTTACATCTAGTCTAAATCTACCATGCCTTAGTTTAAAGCCATTACTCCTTGTCCTGTCACTACAGCCCTACAGAAAATATTTTCACCCTCTTTCCTATAGGCACCCTTCAGGTACTGAAAAGCTGCTATAAGGTCTCCACACAGCCTTCTCTTCTCCAGGTTGAAAAATGCGAACTCTTTCAGCCTTTCCTCATAGGAGAGGTGCTCCAGCCCTCAGATCAACTTTGTGTCCCTCCTCTGGACCCATTCCAACAGCTCCATGTCCTTTTTGTGCTGGGGGCTCCAGAGCTGGATGCAGGACTCCAGGTGGGATCTCACCAGAGTAGAGTAGAGCGGGAGAATCATCCTCCTTGACCTGCTGTCCACACTTCTCTTGATGCAGCCCATGATACAGTTGACTTTCTGAGCTGCTAGAACACATTGCTGTCTCATGTTCAGCTTTTGATCTACCAGTACCTCCAAGTCCTTCTTGGCAGGGCTGCTCTCAATCCCTTCATCCCCCAGTCTGTGTTGAGATTAGAGATTGCCTCCGTCCAAGTACAGGACCTTGCACTTGGCCTTGTTGAACCTCATGAGGTTCACACAAGGCCAGTTCTCCAGCTTGTCCAGGTCCCTCTGAATGGTGTCCTGTCCTTCTGGTGTGTCAACTGCACCACTCAGATTGGTGTCATCTGCAAACTTGCTAAGGGTGCACTTGATCTTGCTAAGTCATCGATGAAAACTTTAAACACCACCACTGCCAGTACGGACACCTGAGGGACACCACTTGTCACCGGCGTCCATTTGGACATTGAGCCGTTAACCACTGCCCTCAGGATGCGACCTTCCAACTAATCCCTTAGCCACTGAACAGTCCACCCATCAGATCCATATTCCTCTAATTTAGAGAGAAGGATGTTGTGAGGGACTGTGTCTAAGGCTTTACAGAAATACAGATAGATCGCATCCATAGCTCTTCTCTTGTCTACTGACCTAGTCACACCATCATAGAGAGTCACTATGTTGGTCAGGAAGGTCTTGCTCTTGGTGAAGTCATGCTGGCTGTCTTGAATCACCTCCCCGTCCTCCAAGTGCCTTAGCATAGCTTCTAGGAGGACCTGTTCCATGATCTTCCCAGGCATAGAGGTGAGGCTGACAGGTTGGTAGTTCCCAGGGTCCTCATTTCTACCCTCTTTAAAAATGGGCACAATGAGTTGTGGGTGTCAGGTAAACTAGTATTTAAAAAAAAAAAAAAAAAAAAAAAAAAAA
>Ga0065711_1052232_pt1 | contig 10051 bp, 2 predicted proteins | sample Hoacrofraction12_FD_59098 | JGI IMG/M metagenome (GOLD analysis project Ga0065711, IMG submission 59098) | Hoatzin crop microbial communities from Cojedes, Venezuela - Epithelial fraction 12 v2 (version 2) | ecosystem: Host-associated > Birds > Digestive system > Esophagus > Crop | place...
CAGTCCCTCTCCACAGAGCTGCTCTCCAGCAGCTCAGCCCCAGCCTGTACTGGTGCCTGGGGTTGTTCCTCCCCAGGTGCAGGACCCTGCCCTTGCCCTGGTTGAACCTCTTCAGGTTCCTCTCTGCCCAGCTCTCCAGCCTGCCCAGGTCTCGCTGGATGGCAGCAGAGCCTGGTGGTGTACCCACCACTCCTCCCAGCTTTGTGTCAGCTCCACCCCACCACAGTGTCCGCAGGCGAGATACCTGTTCGTGTGCTGCCCAGTCCCTCAGGGATGTGAGCAGAAATCAGCATTTTCTGATATTGAAGGAGGAATCCAGACAAAAGCACCTTCCTCTAAGGCTTTCGGGCTACAGAGCTAAAATTTCAGAGTTTTTGGGTTCCCCCCTCCTTTTATTTCTGCTACAGAACCACTCTGGAGAGAAACCCTAAATCCGGGTATTTTCCAGCCCCCGGCTCTCGCCTTTCCTAGCAGGGCGAGTCAAACCGCACGATTCCTGCGGGGCTCGTCACACGCCACGCTCCTCCTCGCCCCCGCTAACGGCCTCCACGCGGTGGGAACCGACGCGTCGTTTGGTGTTGAGGAGACAGCAAGATCTGCTGCGCTGCAGGCTGTGGCAGGGTCAGAGGAGCCAAAGGTCCACGTTAGAGAACCAAGAGACACGCTGGCCCTGAGCTGGTGGCGTTCAAGGGGGTGAACTTCACGGTATGGAACCAAGAGACACGCTGGCCCTGAGCTGGTGGTGTTCAAGGGGGTGAACTTCATGGTACGGAACCAAGAGACACGCTGGCCCGGAGCTGGTGGCGTTCAAGGCGGTGAACTTCATGGTACGGAACCAAGAGACACACTGGCCCTGAGCTGGTGGTGTTCAAGGGGGTGAACTTCACGGTATTGAACCAAGAGACACGCTGGCCCTGAGCTGGTGGCATTCAAGGGGGTGAACTTCACGGCATGGAACCAAGAGACACGCTGGCCCGGAGCTGGTGGTGTTCAAGGGGGTGAAATTCACGGTACGGAACCAAGAGACACGCTGGTCCTGAGCTGGTGGCGTTCAAGGGGGTGAACTTCACGGTACGGACACGGTAGAGAACGAAGAGACACACTGGCCCTGAGCTGGTGGCGTTCAAGGGGGTGAACTTCATGGTACGGAACCAAGAGACACACTGGCCCTGAGCTGGTGGTGTTCAAGGGGGTGAACTTCACAGTACGGAACCAAGAGACACACTGGCCTGGAGCTGGTGGCGTTCAAGGGGGTGAACTTCACGGTATGGACACAGTAGAGAACCAAGAGACACACTGGCCCTGAGCTGGTGGTGTTCAAGGGGGTGAACTTCACGGTACGGAACCAAGAGACACGCTGGCCCTGAGCTGGTGGCGTTCAAGGGGGTGAACTTCACTTCACGGTATGGAACCAAGAGACACACTGGCCGGGAGCTGGTGGCGTTCAAGGGGGTGAACTTCACGGTACGGACGCGGTAGAGAACCAAGAGACACACTGGCCCTGAGCTGGTGGCGTTCAAGGGGGTGAACTTCACGGTATGGAACCAAGCGACACGCTGGCCCGGAGCTGGTGGTGTTCAAGGGGGTGAACTTGCATCTCCAGCTCTTCCTTGCTTCAGGAAAAACCCTGGCAGGGAGTCCCTGCCTGGTCCAGAGCAAAAAATCCTGAACAAGAGGATAGTCACGAGCGTCCAGAAGAAGCCCTCACCGAACACACCGCTAGCCTCGTTAAATATTAATCTGTAACTGTCACGATGACTAATACTCAACAGCCGTTTGACCAAAAATAGCTCTGACCTGTGCTTTACACCAGAGACTTCACACACAGATCCCACTTCAACATAAAGATGTCATGAAGGTCTCAAAGTGAATACCACTTTCTGGTGGTCTTCAGTCACAAATGTAAGTTGGTAACTGTTTGTTTTCTCCAGAAAAAGCCAAATCCAACTTTCAGCTGACTAAAGGGAACAAATTGCCACAGTTTATCGTGCCGGCGTTTACCGGCCTTCTCTGCTGCCAGCCCCTTCTCCTGAAGGCTCGCAGCGACGCTGCAGGAGAGTCTTGCAATCAAAACGTGCGTGTCCGTAAGGCTGGCCCTAAGGCACCTGCTTCCAAACGATGCCCCTTTCCTATCGGCAAAACGTCGGGAAGGAGCCCCAGCATCCCAGCATGGGACAGCCCCAGGAGCTCAGCAGCGCCTTCATGGACATTTTATAAAGCCCGTCCATTCCAGCTCAATGAAGATGATCTAGCTAGGAAGAGCAGAGAGGTTTGAGGTAACCCCACTGCCGTGGGTCCTAACTAAGCAGCGGGGATGCCCCCGCCCTACCACCCTCTGGATAAACATCTCACAGAATCACAGAATGTTCGGGGCTGGCAGGGACCTCAGTGGGTCACCCACTCCAACCCCCCTCTCCGCACAGCCGCTCTCCAGCAGCTCAGCCCCAGCCTGTCCTGGTGCCTGGGGTTGTTCCTCCCCAGGGGCAGGACCCTGCCCTTGCCCTTAGTGAACCTCATCAGGTTCCTCTCTGCCCAACTCTCCAGCCTGTCCAGGTCTCGCTGGATGGCAGCACAGCCTGCTGGTGTATCTACCACACCTCCCAGTTTGGTGTCATCAGCAAACTGGCTGAGGGTGACCTCTAACTCTTCATCCAGGTCATTGATGAAGAAGTTAAACCAGACTGGGCCCAGTACTGACCCCTGGGGACACCACTAGTTACCGGCCTCCAACCAGACTCAGCGCCGCTGATGCCAACCCTCTGAGCTCTGCCATTCAGCCAGTTCTCAATCCACCTCACCAACCACTCATCCAGCCCACACTTCCTGAGCTTCCCTAGGAGGATGTGATGGGAGACTGTGTCGAAAGCCTTGCCGAAGTCGAGGTAGACAACACCCAGAAGTGCAGGTCACACAACCCTCCCTGGTCCCGCTCTGGTGTTTTATCACCTTTAAGGTGAAAAATAACCTTCCCCCTCATATTCTAATCAGCATTTCCCACCTTGCAACGTGCATTCGTTGCCTCTCCGTCCAGCGCTGCGTACCTCCACAAAGCACCCGGCTCCACAGCAGCTACTGACAGCGGTGAACGCTGCCCAGAAAAGCCAACCACCGGGTTACGGACAGCAGCGTTGGACACGGCAGCTCGCAACGTACTGCTGGACAAAGGGCTCAAGGGGGAGAAGTTTCCTGGTACGGTTACCTAGGGACTGCCAAAGCAAAGCATAATTTCAAATACTTTACACAGTCTACACAGAAAGGTGGACAACACAGCTTTGGCAACGAACGTGTCACCTGACCTCCTCGCTGTGGGACGCCACAGCCATCGCCAGACAAACGTGATCGTCCACATTATTTCAAGACGTGGTGGAAAGCTTTACTTGAACAAATTAATGTTGTAAAATGAACCAAGCTGCCCAGCGTCCTGCCAGGCACCCCTCCATGGCTGGAGGGACATCCCATCCTGACAGGGTCCTGTGGCACAGGGCAGGCGAGGGGCCGTGACGCCCAGGCCTCAGGGGCTGTCACCAAAGCAACCCATCACGTCCTCCGACGCAGATGGAGCCTTCAGGGAAGGCTGTACGGGCACAGGTGACAAACTGAAAGGTTTTCCCTGCAGTTCCCTCAGGGACAAGTCCCACGGGGCAGAGCGCTTGCTGCCCACGCCTCCAAACGCCTCTCGTACAGAGCACCGGCTGGTCAACACGACACCTGCATGGAAAAGCTTGCTCCTGCGACACGAAGATGCTCCATATGACAGTCTCTGTCTCTAGGAAGAAAAAAACCCACCTTATTGGTGTGCTTACTCTGTATTTGAGAAGCTATGTGGTGACAAAGGTCAGAGAACGCTACGGGAACCCAAGCGTCCTCTTGAGGATACCCTGCTGCAGGGCCACCCCGAAGCACCGCCGGCAGGTCCTCCAGCCGTCCCACCTCCTCTACCCAACTCCTGCCAGGCTACCCACAGGACAGCGGCAGGAAAAGCAGCTTCAGATTGGCTTTCTCACTTCGGCATGATATTTCCCGTGTTCAAAAACATGTCCACGTGGCACGCCGGGACACGGTTTAGCAGGCAATGGTGGTGATGGGTTCACAGTTGGACTTGATGATCTTGGAGGTCTTTTCCAACCTTAATAATGATTCTGTGATTCCCAGTGTGCCAGCTCCCTGTTGTCACAAGGAATCGGGAAGCAGCGCACGCAAGGGGAAAACTCCAGCCTGCAGCCGGTCCCATCGCTGCCTCGAGCCCCTTCCCCTCTCGGGTCCTGCCTGAGCAGGGATTTCTCAGCCACCAGCTCAGATGACCAGAGGAGAGCGAGGAAGCACTCAAGATGAGCTCACCAGCATGCCAAGCGGCCTGGGGCCCTTTTAAGAGCAATGCCGTGAAGGTTGCTCTGACCTGTGCTGCTTCCCTTCCTCAGAATTTGAGCTCACCAGTAAAAACACTTCTTCTTCAACATACAGACAATTCCAAGCTGCCAATGCCCAGGTCCTCGTTAAAAGGAGACAAGAAGCAGACTGCACAGCGAGAAGTTGTTTCCCTAGCATTTTGACTACTGACATTAAGGATGAAGGCCAAACTCTGGATGCGCTTACCCTCAAGAAATTATCACATGGACTATCAAATATTCTCCCACGGTAATTCTGCTCCCTCCTCAAGGATGCTCCGAGATGGACTTGCAGAGCATCTTTCGAGGAATTCGGAAGGACCAACTTGCCAACGAGAAGCATAAATTAGCCACTGCCTGAAGGGCAGCTAAAACTTGAAACCAAACTGTTGATGACATACTTTAATCCCACTATGACTAGCAAAAAAAGGACTGTGGCTTCTATACTTCCCCCCAAAAGAGTTGTTTCAGAGTTTGTTTTGGTGTATGGTAGAAGTTCCATGAATACTTGCAGTAAAAGCAGCCACAGCGCCGCGTCTGTTTGCATTTTCACCGAGACTGAGCTAGTGTTTAGATGCTTTTCCTTGCTTAATCGGTGTTTGGGCAAAAAATTCATGGTTTTGGCCAGAGCTTCACAAGCTTGTATTTTACACAGTGTCCCCTATAAAGTCCAAGAAAAAGAGAACATTCATGGCTATGAACAGAAGAGCCTACCAAAGGTATCTTCCAAAGACGCTAACTCTTCAGATACTCTTACTCTGATTTTAACATGCCCAAGGAGATTAATGAAGATTAACTGACAAGTTAACAATTTTGATTTAAAAAGCTATTTATCAAACAAACCTGATTCTCTGTTGCCTACTCCTGGTGCCCACCCACCCCAAGCATTCAAGCCGAGGGAACTTTCACAGCTGGCGTTGCGTGGGTTTACACCGTCATCCCGTGCATCTTCAAAGCCTCGGGTGAGGGTATAAGAGCGTTACAAGGCGCTCAGTCATCCCCAAGCTACGCTGCCAACAGAGATAAGGCAACAGAGGATGCTGGACAAATCTTAGAGCCAGCTACGGTTACACTGCCAGTTCATCGCCTATTTATCCACATGTATTTTATTTCTGCAGTTTGCAAGCAGTGACCTGGTAGGAAAGGATCTCACGGGATCAGCAGCCTGTCAGAACAGGCAAACGGAGAAAATTCGGGTGACAGATCACACCCAGAGTGCAGCTCCAGCTTCACGACGCCCCAGGTCTCCAGAAGTAACACCTCAGGGAGCTGATCCTGGGTCGACCTTGAAAAATCTCGTGATTAACACTACCGAGTACTAGGATAAAATTATAAATACAGGTAAGATAGCGAGCCAGCATCACCCCAGGTTTCTGCATTGCTACACAAACCCCTCCATCTTATGAAAGACCTAGCCCCATCCAAAAACATCAGCTTGTCCTGCCCGTAGCAGAAATCACTGTGCCTATTTTTTTCCCCACACTCACCTCACCTGCCTCCCTTCTTCCCTGCAATTCCCAGTCCTCTACAACAGCCCCAGCGCTCCGAGCCCTCGCGACTCTTCCAACATGCCCTCAAGTGTCCTCAAGCAGCCCGTGCCAGCAACCACGAGAGAATCACAGAATCACAGAATGGTAGGGGTTGGAAGGGACCTCTGTGGGTCATCTGTCCAACCCTCAAAGAGAGCGAGAGGGAGAGGGACTGGCTGTGCAGCCACACAGAAAAACGACTGCTGGATTCTAGCTGGGCTCCCCCTTCTCTCTGCCTCATTTCAGCGCATCCACAGGAAAGCAATTCGTCACTTCTAATATTATTTTCTTTCTGGAAATCAGAGATTTTGAAAAGTTAGGCGTATCTTAAGGATTTGAGGCAATAGATGCTGAATTTAAAAAAAAAAAAAGAGAAATAAACAACCCACACTGCAGTCAAAACTGATAGAGTTTAAAAGATTCTGTGGTTTGTGGAAATAGATCGCTGCCAAGGAAATTTGCAGTTTTGTTCATTAAAAGCAAACCACACTGAGAAACGATTCAAAACCCTCCACTGCCTCGACGCCGACGCCAGCAGGAGAGCCCGTGTCCTGCCTGCAGCCCCACACACCATTCCCCCACGCCGGGCGTCTGGCAGCTGCCTGTCATCTCCAGGCCACCCAGCACTGGTGAGCTCCACAGGCTCCTCTGACAGCTTTCACGCCCTCGCTAACGTGGTTCTTCCTCTAATGAATGCTGATTTGTGTTAAGCCCATCTAGTCACAGGCTATCACTTATCAGAAGCCCACTCCAGCCCTGAAGACATTATGGCACTAACTGGAATGGAATTGCTGAAGAACTGACAACCTTTTAGGTCGTCATCTAAATAAAGTTTTACCACATCAACCTAACATTTAAGGGAAAGACCACTGCGGAGCGTCCCAGCGTGGCTCAGTCACTACAGGACAGTCAAACCAGAGAAACTGAGTTTCACATCTCACTGCTCCCACAAGCATCATCCGGGATTTCAGATGCTGAGGGGTCTGCAATGCCCTGATGCTCAGCAGCAGATCTTTTAGAAAGGAAAACAATTTACTACCAGCTCAGGTTAAATCCGCAAACGAACTCTAAAAGAATGACCCGAGTTTGAGAAGGATTATATGGAATCACAGAACCACAGAATCACAGAATAGTAGGGGTTGGAAGGGACCTCTGTGGGTCATCTACTCCAACCCCCTGCCCAAGCAGGGTCACCCAGAGCAGGGGGCACAGCACCGCGGCCAGGCGGGTCTGGAATATCTCCAGAGAAGGAGACTCCACAGCCCCTCTGGGCAGCCTGGGCCAGGGCTCCGTCACCCTCAGAGGGAAGAAGTTCTTCCTCATGTTCAGATGGAATCTTTGATCCGACTGAATGTAGAACTGCCCCAAAGCATCATCAGGGCAGGAACTAAACTGCCTCAAGTTGCGTCAGGGCAGGTTCAGATTAGATATGAGGAAAAATTTCTTTCCTGCAAGAGTGGTCAGGCCTTGGCCCAGGCTGCCCAGGGCAGTGGGTGAGTCCCCATCCCTGGAGGGGTTCAAAAACCATGTGGATGTGGCACTTGGGGACATGGTTTAGCAGGCGTGGGGGTGTTGGGTTCATGGTTGGACTTGATGTTCTTCGAGATCTTTTCCAACCTTAATGATTCCATGGTTCTATGATTCTGCCCTTCTGAAACCTCTGCGAGAGCTAAATGAGTGCATTTGGTTTCCTTTTACATAAACTGACTTTTCCAGAAAGCAAACCACCTTTGTGTTGTCCACAGCTTGAATGGAAGATCTCGTTATCGATAGCAGAATATCTATACTTGGGCCCTTGAATATTTCTGCCCAAGCAGATGGATTGCTGTATTAAACCAGCAAAATGGAGTGGAAAACATAATAAACTCAAATTCAGGATGGCCATTTCATTTACAGCCTCACAGCATGGCAGGGGTTGGCAGGGACCTCTGGAGATCCCCCAGCCCAACCCCTTGTCGAAGCAGGGTCACCCAGAGCAGGGGGCACAGCACCGTGGCCAGGCGGGGCTGGAATATCTCCAGAGGAGATTCCAAAAGCCGAGAGATTCCAAACGAGATGAACTGGCACATCCAGTCCTCTTTTTCTTTGCTCTTAGAAAACTGAAGTATAAATACTTTGTACTTCCCATGGACAGTTGCTCCCCACCTCACCAACACCCGTCCATCTCTGGGCAGAACATACAAGCACGGGCTCCAGATCTCAGCTAGGGTAACAGCAGCTCAAGAGCGGCCATCCGAGCCGCTCTGTCTTTCTGAAGCCGACCAGCATCACCCGAGCTGGCGTCCTCCTTGGCCCAGCACTCAGGCTGCTCCCTGGGGGCAACAGGGAGGCCTCCAAAGCAGAACCACACACCACTCCAGTTAATACTAAAGAAAATAGCATGAGACAATGTTTTCTACATAAGGATTTGGAAGCAAGGCTGCTTTCTTCCTTCTGAGACAGCTCTACGTTTTGGGTTAGGTCATTTCCATTAAACTGACTATTCCTGGGGTTTTTTTGTAAAGACAAAATAAAAAGTAGTGAAGTTTACTTCCGCACCTGGAGTCTGAACTACCTGATCAGGTCTAGTTTATCTTACACAAGAGGCATGCAGCTCATACCTGGAAATAAAACATGACTACTAATTAATCTAGCTTTCTTGATGGAGGTACCAGTGCCTTGAGAGCTTGTTTGCAAACGGGACCCAGACTCCAGTTCTGCAGGTACGTAACGTTTCAGTCCCAAAAACACTTAGGAGATGGGGGGTAACAGTAAACTAAGCTAAGCTGGAACCAAAGTGTGACTGCATTTTACTGGTATGGGTACTCCACTCACCTGATTTCCTTAAGTCCTTCTTTCTGGATAACTTGAAGGATCTCTTTATGGCTCATAGGTGTATTAGGATATTTCTCCAGGACCTGGCAAGCAAAAGCAGATGGAGAGGAAGTTACTCATTTGCAGAATGAGAAGAAGATTACATTTAATGGTCTGGACATCTCCAAGGATACAAGCAAGGAAGAGCTACTGGCCTCCTCACATCTCATTAGCATCCCTTCCATCTGGAGAATATAAGGAGCAAAGAGACTCCAGAAGTCTGGCTAAAGGGCTTATTTGAAGTGCAATTCCCAAATTTTATTTCAAACGCACTGCCCGTAGATAATGCTTCTTGGAGAAATCAATGCTCCACAGTAACAGGGTGGCTTCACCACCATCGCTTGGGAATGCTTCAGAGGTCCCTCAGATATCAAACTTCCCAAAACCACATTCTTCACGTTCGCAAAGTTGAAACCAAGACTTACCAAACTGATCAGTAGTTAAGAAGTTTAAGGAAATTTGGCGTTTATCACTGTAAGGGTTATTTGAAAATCTCTGCACACTGTTCAGCGTTAAAGTTTGTAAATATGGGCTACAAAAATGCTCCCTACCTCAGGTTGTCAAACACCCTCCCCCCTTCCCCAGCCCACGCCACGCCAGCGCCCGAGGCCACTCGCCTCCCTTTCAAGAGGGCTAAGATGCAAAAGTAGAATTCAGAGCACTGGATGGAGAGATGCCGAAGACTTCTGCGGGAAGACGCCAGCTCCTAGACGTCATTTGGGTATTGCAAGCAGTATCTGTGCTGGGGGATGGGCAGCAAGTGCCTTGTTTCCTTCTGAACACTCCGCTTCTGACCCGTGCCCGGCGCAGCAGCCCTTGAGTCCTGACTTGTGTCCTTAGCCAGAAAACAAACCATCACCACACGCAGTATGAAACCCTACAAGTGACTCTGCAGAAAGAGATTCCCAGACTGAATTTCCCTGTTGACAGGCTGTGCAGCATACAGAATCCCAGCATGGTCGGGGCTGGCAGGGCCCTCTGGGGTCACCCAGCCCAACCCCCTGCCCAAGCAGGGTCACCCAGAGCAGGGGGCACAGGACCGTGGCCAGGCGGGGCTGGAATATCTCCAGAGAAGGAGACTCCACAGCCCCTCTGGGCAGCCTGGGCCAGGGCTCCAGCACCCTCAGAGGGAAGAAGTTCTTCCTCGGGTTCAGCTGGAACTTCCCAGGCTTCGGTTTGTGCCCGGTGCCCCTTGTCCTGTCGCTGGGCACCACTGCAAAGAGTCTGGCCCCGTCCTCCTGACCCCCACCCTGCAGATATTTAGAGGCATTTCGAAGGTCCCCT
>Ga0065711_1052233_pt1 | contig 10051 bp, 4 predicted proteins | sample Hoacrofraction12_FD_59098 | JGI IMG/M metagenome (GOLD analysis project Ga0065711, IMG submission 59098) | Hoatzin crop microbial communities from Cojedes, Venezuela - Epithelial fraction 12 v2 (version 2) | ecosystem: Host-associated > Birds > Digestive system > Esophagus > Crop | place...
CCCCCCCCCCCATTTATACAAGGCTTAGAATTCTCTTGCAAACATAGTATCATGTCAAAAGATCAGCTACAAGCTTGAATGCATTTGCAAAAAAAATGTTTAATAGCATAAATTCTGACAGAGTAAGCGCATACTGCTCGACAACCAGACTACTTCAATAAGCAGAATGTCTGCATAAAGTCTAGCTTTTTATTTTGTCCCCAATACACAAGGCTTGTACTCAGCTTTACCTTATCTCCTTGCCCCAAGTTCTCAGATTTGGCTTCAAACAAAGTTTTCCAATTGGTATTCGTCCCAGCTGCTGGCCCACCCCTCACATCAGAGATCGAGGCACATTCCAGAAGCTGCCCCTCAGAGTCAAACCTGGAACGACAAAGATGCACTTCTATTTTTGGATAGCAGACCATATAGACTTCTCAAAAGCTTACATTTAGTTTCATGTACGTAATACATGAAGGATTTTTTATCAATGATTGCAAAGGAAACAATTACAGTAATTTGTGTATATTGCAAACAAAAATAGCATTTCAGAATAAGTTAATAGTCCGACTTAATTAGCACAGTATTTTATAAACCCACAAAAGAAGGACAGCTTTGTTCTATATAACTGCAATTTGTTTGCCAGCTAGTGGTCAAACCACGCACTGCATGCTTCTTAAAGGCAGTCAGATAACAAGATTTAAGGGCATCAAGATATTTCCATAATTAAAATTAAATTACATGCTACCATTATCTTCACAGCAGCTTCGAAAGAAAAAGCAAATACCATTGAACAGATTACGCTTCCTCTGTTAAAATAAGAAAGCACTGCTTTTCAGCAAAAGGTTGTACTGCCATCCCGATCTGGTGTTCTTTGTGATTTAAGAAAAACACCAACAAGATTCAAAAACTGAACTTCATTAAACTGTGACAGTAATAGCTGAGGCCCACAATCAGTTTTATCTTCAACAGTCTTCTGAAGTATGGGAGAACCAGAGCTCAATGACAAATGGAGAATGCCATTACATTTTATCCATCTTTGGGTGATTTAACTAGAACCTGAAAACCCAGGATTCACAAATCCGACACTGTCAGCACTCAGCCCTATTCGTATATACGCCACATCTCCCCATATTAGTAGTTACAGCAGACAACTTTGCAACTAGCTACAGCAGAAGCAACAAACCACCAAGAAATCACTTTGTTTTCCTGACAACAGTAAAAATGTTATTTCGCTGTCTGAAAAATATCTGATAAAGAAGAGACGCTGGAAGCAGTCAACATAGTTCCTCCAGTCCATACTAACAGAGCGCGTATCAGATTCCACACAATGGAAAAAGCCCGTGGAAAAAATACTGTTCTCTCAGACAATGCCTCAGAAAGTAGAGCTGGTCAAGTCTGATTTCATGCTACCCTCCAAGGCCTCGGGTCAGCGCGTACTACTCCTATCTCAGTTTTTCAAGGTCTGTCATGGAATTACAAGCTTTTGAACTGAACAGCTTAAAAAGGACAGCCTCTCAGGCTCTAGGGCTTTCAAGGAAGTCTCTGTAACCCTGGAATCCATATCCTCTGCTACCTTTCTTCAGTACTATACAGACTGCCCAAGTAGAGAGAACGAGAATAAAACAAATACTCCACAGCAGGCTGGAAAGAATCAACATAAACACACAGTCATACCATCCTCGGAGCTTAAAAGCCTCCGGGCTATCAGGGTTGATGACAACTGTACTCGAGGACAGGACAGACAGGCTTCTACCACCAAAATCAGAGACTCGGGCTCCTTTGATGGCTATCACAGGTTGTCTAGAACCATCAAACTGTTCAGCCTGCATGTGTGAAAAAACAGAAAACATTAGTAGCACCCTACAGTAAAGGTATTGAACTTGTGGTCATAATTCACAGATCATGACAAGAGACCAAATCTGAATTAAACTATTTTACTGTTTTTAGAAGGTCACGATATCACTAGGAGTTTAAGAAATGGCAGCTAACAATTAAAACTGTAATCCAAACACCTCATTTCCTGGGGCCAGAGAATCCTTAAATCACACCATTGATTTGAAAAAAAAAAAAAAAAAAGGATTGGTCCACTCCATGAGGAGTTTTTACACAAGGATTTTAGAAAGGGAGATAGGTTATAGGAATGGAGGCTTCTCCAAACAGGAGAAATTATTTGGTCAGTGTAGACTCTTTTAAGAGATGAAAGAACTCACTTGTCTTAACTGAGCCAATCATGTCTATTCTACTACAACTCAAAAAATAGAAGTGTAGGTATGCTGACCAAATATTTTTTCTCTACTGTCCATTTTCTGTTTTTAATCTCGTATAGCTGCTTTAATGCTGTTCAATTGCCATTAGTTTGTTATCTGAGTAAAGTCTGACACTAACAGAACACCTCTTGGCATTAGAGAGGTTTTGAAAGGTACAGATTTTCTGGACTGGAGTTAGCAGTAGCATTCACTGTATCCATGAGACGCAAAACCAACACAAGACATATCCCAGCAGTCAGGGCAGTGACTGTTATCAAGGAGATACAGATTCTAACCCTAACCGTGCCAGCTGCAAGCCATAATAAGTCCCTTCCCCTCAATACTTGTCATTGTCTCTATTCTACAAGCAAGCAACAGATTTGCCTTTGGAAAATGCAGACCCTAATCCCTGTTGGAAGAGTTATCCCAGGAACTGATTACCCGTAGCCTCTCCTATAACAAGCTGGTTCAACCTCAAAACTTTGCGGTATTGAACTTCAGTTTACTTCATTTATATCAGCAGATGGTTAATAGTGTTTAGCTACCTACAATATCAGTGCACTTGATCATTTAGCGATAAAGCATCACTGTCAAGCTGGCAGGATCACTCCCATTTTATAGTGTGGAACATAAATCCCTAAGCACCTGTAACACTGGTGGAAAACAAAGTAGCCTGTTAAAAGGATCAAGAAGCAGTTTACTGCAACTACTCAAACTTTCAATTCCAAGGCTCTGATGCTTTAAACTCCTAGTCTGAGACACAGCCTCTCAGCCCTCTAGTTAAGCAGCAATTTATGCAGGTAATATGTATCACCCCACAAATAAAATTCATCTCAGAAGAGACAGCCGTAGCCACCGGGCTGCTCCATAATCAAACTGCAACTCGTATCCTTTCCTAAACCAGAAGCCTGTTATCTTCAGTCTTTGGGCTTGAGACATAATGTCTGCAGTTGTTCAGAACACATTAGTCAGATCATGTCAGCAGTTTGTCAGAGAAAGGTTAAGAACATCACACCTGAATGCAACCAGACAGTCTTTCACCTTCTCCCTGCCCCTGATCTTTAAACACCCAGGACTCTGTCTCAGTGCTATGCCCATCTCAGATGACAACAGCACACTCATTTCCTCACCCTACACAAAGGAACCTTTGCTTAAGAACAGGTAAAGAGAGCACATGCCTCATTTCCCCACAGCGTAGCTGTCACCAGTTTCCCTGATGTATCCATCAGATGCACGTTCCTCTTTGATACTTCCCTATTGTTAGCTTTCACTGTAATTTTAGTGACATCTTCATAGCTCTTACAAATTCCAATTACATCTGAAAAACAGTTACAATTTTGTTAGTTACTCAAGGGTCACAATTGGAGAATACAAGATCACAAGAGAAGAATTCAATCCTGGTGTCAGATTTTTACCTTGTATCCTAGCTTTTTATTCAAATCAAATCTGATACGGAAATTAAGTGTATTATGGTAGGAATGCTCCCCTACAGAACTCTTCAGTGCTTTAATTTTATTGACGAATTCATTAAGATATTCATGAATGCAAGCCTCATCACATTAGTGAGATCAAGGCATTGTACTATCTTTTCCCATCACATTCTGTCAAACGACTTTAGCCCTGATCCTGTAACACACACGCTTGCTGTTTAAGCACAAGTCTCTCAGGCAAAGGGTTTCAAAGTGGCTGTAACACAAAGAAGGAGCTTGCGAGAGCCATCACTGTAGCCCCGCAACCATAAATTGCATGTTTGGATAGTAAGAGCTAATGCAATCCCCTTTGCACTCCCTAAAAATATACCATTTTTAATATTACAGACCTACCTTTAAAATTCCTAGCTGAATGCCTCTGAATCACAGGCATCTTGTGCCTGTGAAACCTGAGAACCCTCGCCCCCACCCAAGCCTCTGATTTTTCCGGAGTACTCTGCCCAACAAATTACAGAAAAACAAACCTTCAATACTTCACAAGCAAGCCAAAACAGTCATGCAACTTGGACTTCAATGCAATGAATTATGCCAAAATCACTACAGAGATAATTAGACAGCGAAAGAAAGCAAGACCACGGAAGGTATGAAATGCACACGTGCTGAGCAAGGACATTTTTCTTTCAGCCATTTTCTGTGGAAAACAATGATTATAATACAATAAACAAGTATAATGTAGTGTCTTTAGTTTGAAGTACAAGTTTCAAGAAAAAGCATTATATATTGTTAGCAGAACAGGGCAAAGACATCTTAACAGGAAAACTGTCCAAGGCATTTTTAACGGCAGCCATCACTGGGTAACTTCATTTAAGAGATCACAACACTCAAAGCACTGTGTGCTCACTACCTCCCCAGTATTCAGGGCACAAAAGTAAAACTTCAAAGCTTTAGAGCTTGCCATTTTTCTACTTAGACTGACCAACAATTGAGTCTTTGGGTGTGTTCTCCAAGTCAGAGATGGATACAAACTCAAACTGAACAGATGGAAGATGCTGGGCATCATCACAGGGCACAACTGAAGTCTCATTAGTGAATGTAATCTCATAGTCATTCTTAACAGCTGTATATTGCTTGTTAGCAGTCTTCAAATTGCCTTTGGTAAAATAATATACCTACAGGAGAAAGCAATGAAACAGAGGATATTATCAGAAGTCAGACAGAGAAAAGAGATTGTGTTCACCTTTAAAAATCCTTGCTACGCTGAAGTTCCTCTTTTCTAGCTCATGTCAGTCTATGAAAGCACAATGCTACCATACCTTGTTCAATTCTATGAGTGGAAAGAACTTGTCTGCTTGATCATTGAATGCAGTAGCTCTAATCTCACCCTGCAGGAAAATAGGAGAGCTGGTCAGAACCGAAATTCATCATGAAAAAAAATAAAAAGAAATCCTTTGCAGTGTTAAGTGGCATCAGTTCTACAGACACAGCGTGGTCTGCCAGGCTAGCTCCAGGGATGTGAGAAACAAACATTCTTCTCACATTTGTAGTTACAGGTAAAATGACATATTCTATACTTGACCATCAAATCTCATATGCATTTCATTCTGAAGGTCTAGATATATTAATGAGACTTGAATAAGAACTACGTATCATATACACACCTCTGAAAAATAACTTGTAAAACTGGCATTAATTGCCATTACATGAAAAGAAAACAAAAATCCAAATAGATCACCCAGCTCCACAAGTTAGCACACAGTATATTGTGAGATCACCCACTCATACATGATGTCAAATCTAAGTAAAAATTAGTAACAATTATAAACTCACTAGATATAAATACTGTGTTTTCTTTTAAAAATTTGAATACAGACAGTGTGCAGAGAAAACAAATCGCTGATAACACGTTACATCATTAACCGCACATTTTATACTAAACATAATCTAGTAGAATCTTGTTTGTTTTCACAACAGAAGGCTGTAATTTGATAAGAGGTTTGACAAACTGCAAGTTTAGTTAGATTAACCAGATATTGTTCCCCAAACAAACCGCAGATGAAATTTCCTAGTATTACAATAATTTGTACTATCATTTCGTCATGAAAATGAAAGCTTATAACTGGGAGGCGATGCTCCTCTCCCTCCTCGGTTTGTAAGATGTATCCAAGCAAGAATGAGACCTCTTTCTCAATCTACAGAAAACCACCACAAACTTAAGTATTAGGTTGTCAGTTTCCATAAACAGCTATATTTTGAAGCTGCAAAAATTTAGTCACACACTATAGACTTTGATGAAAAATAATCAGTAATGCCACACATTTAAGACTTCATTCTGGATAAAAACTGGGTCATTGATGCTCAGCTTAATGAACACAGGAATACAAGCTTCAGTCATAATAAAAAAAACTATTTCCTATAATACACTTTATTTCCTCTGTTCTGTCTTTATGAACAGTTCATCAGCATCTGCCATACATTATCTTTTTCTCAACATACGACACTTACACTTTCATCAACTAGCTCTATAGAAAAGAGCTTTCCTTCACCACGGGAGTTGCTCCATGTGCGGATCTGGCCTTTTTGGGTAACACGAGCACAAATGGTCCACCTGAAATCAGGCGAGAAATCACTGTTCTGTGTCTTTTTTTTGAAAGAAGAGATTAAATTGACAAACCTTTGGAAGTGGAGTGTTACTATTTAACAGAATCTTCCCACTGCACCTCAGCCACTGTACCTGCTTTTCTGCTGCTTTCTATTTTAATAGCCTAGACCATTAAAGGCAGAAAGTTGTAGCGAACGCAACAAAGCCAGCCATAAAGCATCTAGTATGACAATAGTAGCACACAATCCTGCATAGAAGCAGGCCTCAAATCTTCTGCTCTTCTAGGGTACATTTCTCATACAGCAGTTTGCCTGTTCTGAAAGGCAATGCTAGTACTCAAGAGCTCAATTATAGGATTCGCATTTAACTTGGGTAATCAAATCAGTTTGCATAACTTAAAAATGCCATTCACAGAATAATTACATCCTCATGCTTTTGAGCAGAACAGTAGCCAAAGTGAATAGCTTACTGAGCTGTTTTGTCATTAAGTAACCAAAAAGAAGGTTGCTTTTGACAAAAAAAGAGAAATCAATTGATTTTCAACTAAAGTATTAAAAACCTATCAAGCTCAGCAGGGTACCTTCACCAACACAATGCAAGAGGCAAATCTCAGATTATTGGGAGTGTTGATGAAATTTAAAACAAAAAGAAAAAAAAACCACAACAAAACACAACCCCCCCCCTACGAAAACAAAAACAAGAAACAAAAAGCAAACCAGAACCGTTTCAGCTGTTTCTATAGAGTTTTTGTTTGTTTGTTTCTCTGGGTGGTTGTTATTGTTGGTTTTGTTTGTTTGAAGTCAACCAATAAGGTCAAAAGAATTCAAAGAATGATTTGACAGAGATTCATATATAAGAGAGCACTAAAGCAGCTATTGTTCCTTCATGCCTGTGACATTGAGTAATACTTGGCAAACCACAATAACTCACTTAGATTGGTAAGGGTTCAAGCTGGCAATCGGCACTACTTTGGCCTGTGATCCCCCTGGTGTCTTCACTGAGCTGGAAGCGCTCACTTTACCAAACTGGTTTGAGGGAGCATGGTACTTCGGAGCAGCAGGACCTTTCAAAAACCACAACAAAGCATAAAGAATTTCAGCCTTGTAGACAAAAGCCAGCTCACGGTGCAAGGTCAGGCAGAACTTGTCCCACCACACTATGGGGAGCTGCATAGAAGGCGAAGTTACACTTAACACTAGGTAGGTACTTAAAGCTCCATTCACTGTGCTGTGTGGGCACCAGAGAGTGGCTAAAAGTTTGTTAAATCACTTCTACTCTTGGTCACAAGTATTCTCGGCTGCAAACTGCTGCAGAAGAGACACTCACAGACCTTTAGAGCACTTACACTGGAACTGGAGATGTGTCTAGAGTCAATCACCTTAACATGGTCTAAGTGGGAAACAACTAGTTAGCAGTAAATTCTCTAAAAGATGGCACATCAAGCTTTAGATCTACACCACTTGGGGGAACAACTTAGGAATGGTAACCCACAATCAAATAATTTGCTGACAAAGCAATACTGCTAATTCTAAGCTGACTCGTGTCAATGTCTAAGCACAGAACTCTTCTGATCAGCTTTAAGTACAGGAAGAGCTTGTTTTCTGCTGCAGTACACAAGTGTCAAAATTTTACTATGTCAAAACACTTTTTAAACACAGGGGTAAAGAACACAGGTTAAAGCAGTACCAAGAGGTAGGACTGGCAACTTTTTTTTGCTTCAAAAAAAGTCTACAGGCTGACATTTAAATTGACTGCCTTTTGCAGTGTCTCACTATTTAAAGCCTTGATCAAAAAAAATGTATTTATAGATGTACTATCAAATAATTTCAGTCCTGTACCACCTAAACTGTGTGCCCTCAGTATCTCAGCATTAATAATACACATGTTGACCAGCTGCAACCTGCAGCCTACTTGGGTGTCCACAAAGCACTGCTTCAAGAATACAAAACTGCACCAGACTAGATGTTCAGCTTCCACTGCTCTGTCAAAGTTGTTTTCTACTTTTTTTCCTTGAGGAACAAGAGGGATGGATATTTTTTCCCTATTATTAAAATTTTATTATTGAATCCAAGTGTACAGAAGCCTCTTGAGAGAATTCACCTTGTCAAGCTATGGGTTAGGCCTTAATGGAGTGTTTCTTCAGCAACACCATTACAGAAAGCATCATTTTTAAATTTAAAGTCTAGTTTTGCACTGCACAAATGGAAACCAGAACTCCTACCCAGTATTGCTCTTACCTGCTACTGACAGTTTGCCATTTTGTTGCTGTGGTTTGCTGGGTGCTGGGTTTGCTGCTGGAGCTGAAGAACGTTGCTGCCCTTGCCCTGGTATTCAAATGGAAAGAGACCATATAGTACAGTAGTAAGCACAGTAATTAAAACCACCCTTAAGCCTTTTCAGGAAATAAGACTTGAGTGAAAAAAAAAAATTTAAAACACATAGAACACACGATACAATTCAGGTGTTATAAGACACAGCAGTAGCAAGCTATCTGTTGAACAATATTACCACGGAGGAAATTCAGTCAGATCTCTTTTCTCAAGCAACTGCTTTCTACTTTGAAAGAATTCAGGGTTGACAGTTATTTAAAAGGACAGCACTGAACTAATCTTGACAACTTCTCAGTTTTTATAGGCTTCTATTGCTCTGACAGGTAGTTTCTGCTACTACCTAGCAGCTAAGATAAAAACGGTAGGAGAATTACCTCTTAAGACTCAGAAAGGGCCAAAAACCCACTGTGTAAAGTCAAACCTGAACTTAACACAACATAAAGAAAACACCCGCTATATTTGATTTCCAAAATACAAAGATACGTAATGTGGGGGTGATGGAGTCATCATTTCAGCATTCACCAGGGTCCCTCCTGGGACGCAGCAGTATATTGGATAGGGAGCAAAGTGATATCATAGTAAGTACATATTGTGCATTTTTTCAGATTCCAGGACTTTTACTTGCCTTATATTGATGACAAATTACAAATGGAAGAGCAGAGTAACTTATCTAGAAAAACAGTAATAATTAGAAGACTAATTTACCATTCAAAAAATGAGTTCCTTTACAGAATAATTGTCCTATCATATTTTGCCTCCAGATGAGAAAATATCCAACATTTTTGTCTTTTGGACGCAACTAATTCTCAAGCCATCGGTTTGCAGGAAGTCCTAGGTCTCAGTAGGCAAAGCCCCACTGATTTTGGATGTGATGACGGTCAGAGCAAGTGGAAAAGAAGGTCAGACCAAGCCTACAAGCATTATGAGGAAGGGAAGCAGAGAATTCCAGAACAGCAGGACCAGAAACGATGGCAGAGAAGGTAAGGGAGCAGAAGCAACACAAGGAGACCCTGGTGTAGCATCGCCTGATGTTGTGTAGTCTACAGAGGTAATCCTCTGGTTATTTTTAATCCAAAACAAGGTCCTGGCACAAAAACCAATCTGCTCCTCTAACTTGCCGCAGTCGAGTCACATCGGTGAACTGGTGACAGCAGTCTCCCTGGCAACAGAGTGACGTCAAACAGCAATGTGTATTTACTGCAGAATCCACTAGATGGAGAAGGCAGATTTCAGCCTCGCTCAGCTGCCTCAGGTACTCGGATGACCCAGGCAGGGTCAGTGCTCAACACCCCAAATTCATTTAGTGTAAGAAGAAAAAGGAAAAAACCCAACAAAACACATTAAAAGGAAAATACGTCTGGTCAGGGAAAGAATATTCAAGAACAGGAATGTGCATATGAAACAGCAAGAGACTTCCTTGCTACTTTTGTTCCAAATGTTTGGGGTTTTGGTTTGGTCGTCGTC
>Ga0065711_1052235_pt1 | contig 10050 bp, 4 predicted proteins | sample Hoacrofraction12_FD_59098 | JGI IMG/M metagenome (GOLD analysis project Ga0065711, IMG submission 59098) | Hoatzin crop microbial communities from Cojedes, Venezuela - Epithelial fraction 12 v2 (version 2) | ecosystem: Host-associated > Birds > Digestive system > Esophagus > Crop | place...
AAAAAAAAAAAAAAAAAAAAGAAAAATGAGATGGGTAGAGGACAATAAGATTTTTGGGGTTTTTTCCCCAGCTGACTTTCAGTGCAGCAAGCTAATTTTTGTTTTCCTGAGGATGGCTGACTTCTGAAGAGTGTAAGTGACAAACCAAAAATCAAGTGCCACGAAATAGAACTACCTCCTGAAATGACGTTATTGCATATACTCTGTATGCTGCCATGCTCTTCCGATGTCCCCACCAGATTCACTGCAGAGTTAGGGTGATATTAATGAATGTTGTAAGGATGATAATTGCTTCCAGATGCAATACAGTGATTAATAGGTATTTAAGGGTACAATTTACCCTTTAAGTGATTAGGTACAGTGATATTTTAATAGGCCCCAATTAGGCCTCAGAAATTATAGTTACACTGTTTTCTAACAGAATATTGGCAATAAGGGGTTCCATTAAAACAATCAGCATAGCTCAGAGTTTCATATGATTATAAAATAATATTTTTAAAGCTGCTTCATATACCATTATTATGGTATGACTGTTTAAGGGATTATACTTAAACTAACATTTTTCCTGCTGCATGAAAACTTCAGCACATATATAATAAGCTTCTGTCAGTGCGTAACTGGTCCAAGCTTTAGCAGCCTTCCCCTGTGTATAGAGTGTTCAGGAGCCAGATGCTCAGCTGGTACAAACTAATGTAACTTCCTTGCTGTCCATTTAGCTACTGTGGTTTATACCAGCTGAGGGTTTGGCCCTAAATGTACAGAATAGACAAACTGCAATTTTTATTTGTTCAAAGTAGCCCCTCTACTGTAGGTAACACCAAAACTGAAGACTGTAATATTGTTTGTGCTATTTAATACTTCCTATTTTGAGGATTACTGAATAATGTATATAATTTTATTCCTTAAAAAATATGAAAGCAAAATGACATCTAGGCATAACTTCACCAAATGTAAAGATATGTTCTCTGCTAAGGACTTCACCAAGTACTGATATTTTTTTGGCTATTTTTATTTTGTGTAGTTTGTAAAGTTTGCTGAAATCTTGACCTAGCAATGTGTTATTTGCAGTTGTTGTTACTGTAGATATGTGTGTTTTATTAAGAAAATCTTGTTTTTAAAAGTGTAGCTATGTGTATAAGTTCCTAGCATGATGAAACTGTCATTACAGTGAATATGCATTATACAGTGTGTAAGAAAGAACAAATTGTAGTTTAACATAGTGCTATTTAATTTAATATCTAAAATACTATTTGCCTGACAAAATAAAGCGTGTTGCAACAACTTAAAAATTTATTGTTTTCCCCTTTATATATGTTAAAAATAAAGAACTTCTTTTTTTATCTGAAAAGCAATCCCATAGACTTTCTTAAAAAAGTCCAAGAAAATGCTCGCAGCATCAGGTATTACAGCTGGTCAGTTCTGAGCCCTGCTCTGCGCTGAGCACACAATCACAGAGATTTCCAGGAGTACACAGAGAGTCGGAGATTAATTCTTTCAGAAGTGACCCCATGTAAAGACTCTGCATATAAACAGGTTAACATTTATTCATTGTAAATAAAGAAAAAAAGAAAAATTTGTTTTCTACTAGAAGTACAATCAGAAGTGTCCAACTTCAAAAAAAGGGGAATGAAGTGTAAATGCTTTCTGCTTATATTTCATTGGGAAAAAAAACAAACACAAAAAGCCCCAAACAAAGAAAAAAATAAGCGCATTCTGTGAAATTCTGCAGATGAAACAAACTGTGTTGTTCAGGTTTTTCTTTCAGCTGGGACTCGAGGCATTCTCCCAGCAGCTCTGCAGGGGAGGTAGGCTGGCGGGGCTGCACCCATTTCCTGGCTTGTCTGTGGAGTGAAATAACCTTCCCGACACTTACAGAATGCTCCTTTTTCCTGCATCTATCATCCAGGCAGTGTTATTATTACTCTTCTTATTATCTGTTTTTCCAGATGGGTTTTAACAAGAAAGCATAGGCCCTCCTTCAGTTTTTGGGATAATAATTAAAAATTAAATGTCACAAATGCTGACCTTCACAACAAGGTTCTGGATCGTTAAACCTGGATCTTGATTTCCCAGATAGATAGGTTCTTGCAAGGTTTTGTGAGGTGTGAGTGGATAAGATTACCTCACTCCAGGATTTCCGTACTGGCTGGTTCCAGGATGTGCTGACACTGGATAGTTACCTGCTCAGCACTCAGGCCAGTCTGGGTCAGAAGCTGAGGTTTTGAGCACTTCCACATGCTGTAGAAAATGTTTGGATTAGACTCCAAAAAAGCCGGGCATTTAGAGTTTTACACTCTGAGAAACCCTTCCCAGATCTGATTCTCTGTCTTTAAATCCTGCTCAGTTGTCTTTTGCTAATCTTCTCCTCCTTCTCTTTTTTTTCCCCCACCTGTAGGGCTGAATAAGTTCAACACTTATGGCTTAGATTCCGTAGCTCTGAGCAGTGGCAAAACAAGACTCGAGTCTTCTCTGGACATCAGATGTGAGATCTTCAAAGAACTGAGCTTCTCCTTTGTCTTTCAAATGTCTGCTGGAGGGGTGGTTTTTTTCCATCTGGGAGCTACTGCTTTTTCTAAAGTCTCGCTTCTGGTGACAAGACCTTTCTTCAAGTGAAAGCAGGATGCAAAACTCACACACTTAACAAAGTCTCTTGCGATGCACGTGCCCATGGAGGACCCCTATGGGACAGAGCAATGTCATGTGCAGCCTCCTCTGTGCAGCCACAGAAGTTCAGAGGTGACCAGCAAAAAATGTTGCTGGCACAAGAGGCTCTGCTAACAACGGGATGGCTCCCAATGCTAAGGGGGGATTGTTGCCTCTGGAATGAATTGTTGCCTCCAGAATTAAGTCAGCAGCTGTAATTCTGTGGGGCAGGCCATAAAAACAGGTTGAGGCATTGTGACTTTTGCATAAAGCACTGGACTAGGTCTCTGGAGACCAATACTTCTTTATGCTTTGCACTGCAGCTGGCTTGCTAAGCCCTGCTCATGCACCCCAAGGTGGTCTGGAGAGAAGTGACTTCAAGTGATATGAGCCCAAGTGAAACTACACACAAATGCTCACCAGCAGGTTTCAGAGAGATACATGCATACATACAACTACCTGCATAGAGAGGAGCTTTTCTTTCCATACGGTATTTGCTGATCCATCCAGCTTCCTTTAATATTAACATATGTGCTTTTCCTGTTTCAGCATGGGCAGAATCAGACCGCAGGGTCCCAAGACATCAGTAGCTTGTGGGTAGAGCAGTTACCATCTCTGAAAGCATTTTAGATGATAAGTTATTGGTTGACAAAAGCCCTTTCTTCTGATCATTCCGCTTTCTAACTTACCTTCTTCTGCACTATGTCAACGAGAATTTCCTTTTAGCATCAGGAGACCAGCACAGTGTAAGAAACGAAAAACGTGCGGTCATTTAACATGTTTAATCTAAACTAGAGACTGAGATTTAAAGATGCTTTGGCATTCTGAACACTCCAAGATGCAAGTTCAACACAGCTGGCTCAGCAGTCAACAAATAATTACTTTACAATGACAGACTGTCCTATATCCCAGGACTCATTATTGGATTCTACACACAGCTTTACAGAGCAAACAACATTCTCATATTCTTAGCACTGTATCAGCTTCATTACTCCTGATTTGAATGCCAGCCTTGTAAATGAACCCTTATGTTTGCTGAGCTCCACATTCAAGACAGTTTAGGCCAAGGGATTTCAAAATATCCAGCATTTTATAAAGCCCTAAAACTTTTTCAAAGGAGTATAGAAGAAGCAAATTAAAAAAAAAATGGCCAGTATTGTTGTCCATGGGAAATAGGAGTCAGTACGAAAGACTGTTTGCAACTTGTATAGCAACATGCAGCATGGGGAAAGAGTAAGCAAAAATACATTTACTTAACCTTAGGTTCACAACTCGTTTGGATAGCTGTTGTTCCTTGGTGCTTTGCAGTCTTTATTTTTCCAGTATCTGCTCTGTCTTCATTTCAAAGGTCCCTAAAAGACATAGGATTTATACTTGCTTTCAAGTTGACATCTTAGGACATGATGTCCAGGGCATCCTTTCAGGCCTTTTGTCTAAGAAGACCTCAGTAAAAATAACTTTACATGTAGTATTGTCTGTGATATCTGCCTAAATAATTTCAGCAATTAATTCAGTATTTGGAAAAAAACTTATGGCATTTTTATGACTTTGCTCAAAATGGCAGACAGAAAGGAATAGGAACCCAGAAAAAACCAGAGCGATGCAACATTCCATGGTCCTTACGTGAACACTGCCAACAATGACTTGCTACTGCATATTATTATATAATAGAAAAATATGATTCTTTCAGCATTGAAGGTCCAATTCTCCCACAAGTCAAAGCTCACCAAAATTAATGTCCTTTCACTGCTCACAACAAGGATTTGGTTGGACCCTTCAAGATCTTTTATGCCCCTCTAATTTTTTGTTAAAAATTCAACCATTTCCTCTTTTAAAAGCTCCTCTTCCTTTAGAGTTCTGCTCCTCCTTTTCTATATGGACTCTTCTTTATTCCCTTTTCTTTCCTCAGCTGAACTCAGGCTAGTAGTCCCAAAGGGGCTACTTTAATTTAGCTGTTTTAATTACAAACCCCATTCAGTCCAATACTCTGAAATATATTACCTATTATAATCTTCAAAAGATGCTGCACAGTAATGGCTTCATCAAACTTGTCTCCTTTGTAGTGTCAGTTAACAAACAAAATATAAAGAAGTACTTCCAAGATGTTTGCAGCCTTTTGAGTAGGAGAGCGAGCATCAGAATCAGACTACTTAGTTGAATGTCTATGTTCACACTCAAAAGACGTTTGGGAAATATTTTGTTCTGGGGTTTTCAACACTATAGTCATATTGCAGACTATTCTTTATTTCATGCCTGACAATACAAGTACCCTAGCTCAAGGCCTTTTTTTTTGAGGGACTTGAGATAAAGTAAAGGATGGAGATAAAAAATATCAATAGATTATATTATACAGATCTATTTGACAGATTGCCTGTCACAAATACATCCAGTTAAATTACCTGTAGGAGATATTATTCTGTAACTCAGAAAAGTCAATAAGCAAAAGAATTAGTCCAAGCCATCCATAACAATAAGCACAAAAAAATGCTCAGAAGACTGTTTTCTTTGGAGGGAAAGATCAAAGGCCTTTACTTTGGAAGAGAAAGATCACCTTTATTATCACAGCAACAAATCCAGATGCCTCCTTCACATATAAGGGTCAAAAGGAGCCCACAAGATTTCTTCCTTTTCCAATATTTCTAAGTATTAGAAAGATTTATGATATTTAACTGTATATGGATTTGTCCTATGTATGGATCTGTCCTGTGCTGTGTCCTCCACCTAGTGATGTCTGGAACTGTCTGTCAGGAAATGGTTAAAGCAGAGAATAACATGCCCAGTGGATTGTGCAGGGCTCCAGCAGCAGAGAATAGTTTTTGCTGCCATTTGGTAACCACCTGGCCCTCTGGAGCATGCTAGTCGTCTCCCGGCACGGGGGCTGTTGCGCTGCAGTACACGCTGGCCAAGGAGCCCTAGATGGAGTTAGAGACGGCTCATTTTCTAGTGTTGCTCGAGATCAGTTAGAGATTAACAAAGGAAGAATTGCCTTGCTAGTTTATTCATTCCTGTCAAGAAGGCAAGCTGTTATTTTGAAAGGAGCTAACGACACGATGGCGAAAACCATATAAGCTGAACAGAAACTTCCCCTGCATCCTCCAGCCAACTGTAAAGTCAGCCAGCAGAAATCTTGGAAATGGTACAAGTCCTCCTGCATTGAGAGCGCTCGGATTTGGATGCCAAGAATAAATCTTACTCTGAGGGAAACCTCTGAAGTAACTGCTGTTGACTGAGCTGTTATTGGCTGTGAAGGCAGAGCTGAGTGTGACAGACAGTGTCATGCCATACCAGATGCTGCACCCTTCCTGGCCCCATTTACAGCAGATTTTTGCCTTACTTGACAGTGTGGGAAGAGAAGAAGATGGTGCAGTCCCCCTTTCTTTGCCTCTTACTGGCAGCTCTGGGCCTCTCCTTTGGTTCACTCCAGCTACTCTGTGCTGTCCCAGAAAGCTGAAACAGTCATAAACACCATTTAACTAGTTGATTAAGTCGGTTCACAGCTGCTTTTCATCACCAGAATTTTGCAAAGCAACCATTGGGTCTAGGCCATTATTTTAAAGTCCTTTACCAGGACAAAGCACTAAGTTGCACAAAGACAGCTTTTGGGACTTCTCAACATCCGAAAGAAGGACATGGCTCTGGGAAGGGTGGCACAATAACCAGGAAAGCTCTGATTTGCAAATAACGCTTGGTAGTGACCTCTTTCAGCTCTAAGATGGGAGAATAGTTTCTGTAATGCTTTCCGCATGCTGCACACCTGTATTCCACTAAACAAGACAGTCCTTAAGATACATCATACCTTGAACTTGAAATTTAGCTACTGAAAAAGAGCAGGAAACATACAGTTCATGAAAGAACCAGAATTCAAGTCAAGACAGTTCATGCTAAAATACCCTGAGTCTTGTGCAATGTCATAAACTCCTTGGCTAGTGCAAGCGTCATCTAGCAATTCCCATCCCCAGATCCTATCAAAGATCCAGCAAGTATTTCCTTGAAGACATAGCAAATTACAGCCCGGTCCTATGTACTCCCTTTCTCAGTTCCTTAAGCCAGGTTCTTAGTGGAAACTCCTACTGATGTTAGTTACTCAGCTTGGATGTGTGAGGGCTGAATAAGACCTGTGGGATCTGGCTTTCTGAGAATCATACTCTGCCTCCTTTTTCCTGTGTCCAGGGTCTTCTGCATTTGGAATCTTTCTCACCACCTGACAGTGGGTGCTCTATGTCGTGTCTTCATCAATTCATTCCAAATCACTGAGAAGAAAACTTCATTTTCTCCGTTATTGATTTTAGGTTACCATGGCCATAGTAACCATATGCAAAGTCAGGACAATCACAAACAAAAAAGCAATGAGAAATTATTCAGAACATATATTTTAAGAAAACAAATAACCACAGGAAAACGGGCTCTGTAGTATTTAGGAAAAATCAAAACCAAAACCAGAATTAAATAATCCCCTGCGGATTCTGCCATTATGCAGTAAAAGAGAAATTAAAATGCACCCCACTGTTGATTAGATTTGACAGATCTCAATCATAACTGTGACAATTTTATTCCTCTCCGTCATCTCCATACCCAGAACCACTCATACCCCCAAACAGTTGGATTATTTCCTCCACACTGAGTAATAAGTAAGATAGCTATACAGTTTCTTCACTGGAGATTCTCTCTTATAGAAGGAACCTTATTTTTTCAGGAGTGGATGCAGCCTTGAACCAAACTGGGAGACATGCATGGCTTTGCAACCCTGGCTGTCCTGTAACTGTGCTGTTTAGTCCACCAACTATACTGACACTGTTAATTGTCGATTTGATGATATGTGACAGTCAGGGCCTGTTTGCTGACTTGAAGTTGCCTTTGAAGTTGGCTAGATGGTGCTAGAATACACTTCTGCATTGCATTAACAAGGATATGGCTCATATTCTCCTTACTGTTGATCAGACAAGTACTTAAAACTTGGTTTTGCAGTGTGCCTGTGCATTTAAAAATCATAAAATTAGTTCTACAGTCCAGCCCTGGACCAGAACTTGACTCATTAATTAAATATTGAGTTGATTCTAAGAATAGAAATTTAAAAAAAAAAAATAAAAAATCTCTTCCAATGCCGTAGGGTACAGCTGCTTGATAATATACCAGTGCTTTGTATCTCTGAAGGTTGCTTTGTCTTCCTTGATATAGGAATTTGTACCAGTTGTGCAGTTGAAGTTTCCTTGCTGCCAAAAATCTTGACCCTTGGTCTCCCTAGCTGTCTTTGCAGGGTGGTTCTGTGTTTTTCATTGTTTCTTTGTTTGCAACTCACTTGGGTCCAATTATTTGAAGAAACATGTGATGTAATTAATAAGGGAGAACTGCAGAGACAGTTGAGCACAGCCTAAATTTATATTTTCATTTGGCTGGTCAGAAAACTGGTTGCAATTCAAAATGAATGTGTCATCCCAGATCTCACACACTGTTCTGTGGATAGTTACACACGCACAGCAACAGCTGAAACGAAAATGCAGGTCTCAGAGGATATTCAACCTCCAATATTTTCAACATCTCTTATCACCACTGACACCAAATTGCATACTGGCCTTTTCCCAAAGATAAAAAAATGGTCTGAACTGCTGGAAAATGACTTATAATAAATAAACACAATGACTACCAATGCAGTCCTCATATTCTGTTTGTAAGCAAAAAGCAAACAATTGCTGGTATTTTATTACTAGCCTGGGGAAGCTGAGTTGGGCCTTTGCTGATATGTGCTAGCTGAGTGCTGTAAAGCCTGCAGGAGCAGCATACCTACCACTGCACAGCCACTTCCAGCAACACAAGAAAGTTGACCACAGCTCAGCCACTGCCATGAATCTCGTTGCATATTTGCAAAATCACAGGAAGTTCCCTTTTCCGTCCAATTTGAAAGCTGAAGCAACGAAGAGACCTTTTTTTTCCGGCCCATGTGCTGAAGAAAGCATAAAACAGAGAACTGATACAGAGAAAACACTTTTCTGCTAAGGTAAATATTGATGCAGCTGTTTATTGCCTTATCTACTGAGAAAAACAATACCTCTATAAGGTCAAAGGGCTTTCAAATAAACAGTAATACACTTTCTGGAAGAGTAAGTTTCAAATTATTGCAGAAGGACCTGTCACATGAAGGCAGAATTCATTGATTCGTTCATGTAGGATTTAGAATCATAGAACAGAATCATAGAATGGTTTGGGTTGGAAGGGACCTTAAAGATCATCCAGTTCCAACCCCCCTGCCATGAGGAGGGACATCTTCCCCTGGACCAGGTTGGTCAGAGCTCCATCCAACCTGGCCTTGAACACTGCCAGGGAGGGGGCATCCACAGCTTCTCTGGGCAACCTGTGCCAGTATTTCACCACCCTCATGGGGAAGAATTTGTTGCTGTCAGTCCTCGCTCTTGACCAAGAGACATGTCGAGTAAGTCTCCGGCCACAGCGTTTGGCTGCTCCACGTAGTAGGAACTAGATAGAGGCTCTGGGCTGGGTTTTCAGTGCAATCTATACGAAAGGGAGGTTTCACTGCTCAAAGACAGCAGAGTGCTGCTTTCTCTGCCAGGTAACAGTCTGAGCACTGTGATACTGAGGCTTGTGAGATCTCTGTTTTGCTTTCTTGCCTTTTCCATGCAAAGGCAGCCAGCCAACCTCAGCAAGAGAGACTTAGATACCCCTGCCCAAGATGCAACAAGGCACCTAGTCTCAAGCTGGTCGAGAGAAGCAGGTTAAAATCTCTTCTGGTTGGAGAGCGATTGGCATTTGAGTCAGCCCTATGACCTGTGACTGGAAAGGGAAAAGGGGAAAAGTCTCTCCCTGGATGTGTTTAACTGAGATTCCAGATAGTCTGAGAACAACTACAAGCTCATGCTTCTTAATTGGAATAATATCTGCTGTGGAAATCCTCAAAACTCCCACAAGCTTAGTAAATGGTGTGCTCACATGTGGGCAGATGAAGCATAGCTGATTGTGGCCAGGAGGTGTCACTTAGGTCAGATCGGAGTTTTGATTTAGGCATCCAGAGACAGATGCAACATACTGAACAGACAGAAGAGGGTGTAATGTGCTGGTATAATACCTATGGTAAAGGACACATCACTCTAGGTGAGATAAGCCTCAGCATAGCTGCCTCCTGGGATGATTGAGGAGTCAGGTGCTGGAAGGGAGGAAGGGCAGTAACACCAACACCACGGGTCAGCTGGAGGGCTTCATATGTGCCAGGTCACTCAGAGCAGGTGCTGGGACATAGAATCATAGAAAGTTTTGGGTCGGAAGGGACCCCTAGAGGTCATCTAGTCCAATCCCCCTGCAGCGAGCAGGGACACCACTAACTAGATCAGGTTGCTCAGAGCCCTGTCCAACCTGGTCTTGAATGTTTCCAGGGATGGGGCCTCCACTACATCTCTGGGC
>Ga0065711_1052236_pt1 | contig 10049 bp, 2 predicted proteins | sample Hoacrofraction12_FD_59098 | JGI IMG/M metagenome (GOLD analysis project Ga0065711, IMG submission 59098) | Hoatzin crop microbial communities from Cojedes, Venezuela - Epithelial fraction 12 v2 (version 2) | ecosystem: Host-associated > Birds > Digestive system > Esophagus > Crop | place...
AGAGAAGAGAAGAGAAGAGAAGAGAAGAGAAGAGAAGAGAAGAGAAGAGAAGAGAAGAGAAGAGAAGAGAAGAGAAGAGAAGAGAAGAGAAGAGAAGGCAAGGCTTGGGAGGATCTCGTCAATGTGTATGAATATCTGATGGGGTGGAATAATGAAGATGGAGCCAGGCTCTTCCCAGCTGTATCCAGTGAACAGAAGAGAGTCAATAGGCACAAACAGAAATACAAATACCCAGCAACATTTAAATGTAATGCTAGGAGTTATTCCACACCAGACTGGGAAGCCTGCAGGCATGGATAACCTGCTCTAGCTAATCCTGCTTTGAGCAGTGGGTTGGACTAGACTATCTGTGGAGGTGCCTTCAAACATTGTGTGAAGCTGTGACATGTGCTGAGTTTTCTAACAAGCATATATGGGCTCATTTCTCACATAATTTCAGAGAGGTTCTTCTAGCTTTCATGGTCCAAGGGTTTACTCTGGCTGATGGCCCTAAAGGCCACCTTATGCAAGGGTGCTGTATGCAGCTTGTGTCACTGTTTTTAAAAGTTGGTGTGTGAATTACAATACACAGTGTTTGCTGGAACAGATAGTAAATCCTACGTGTTACACACTGGAAGATGAGAAAATATTAGTTTTTCACCCGGACAAAATCCAGCTCATAAGGGCTTTGTGTTTTCTGTGTTGATGGCTTTTCCATGATATGAACCACTTTTTAAGATATTTGTTTTATATTGTCTAGCTCCCCCTACCACTTCCTGAAGTACCATTTCCATTTGTGAATTCATTACAGTTCTGCCAGTTAAGAGTGCAGAAGCCCCTTGTAGCAAAATATTTAACATTACTGTCCAACAAATTTCATAAATCTAAATGGATAAGGTCACAGGACATAAAAAACCAGCATTCTTTCGAAAAACAGAGGTTCATTTTCCAGTGTTTTCTTACATCTCAACTAAGTTTCAAGTACTACAAAATAAAATTTCCTCTTACTTAGCTTTCTAAAAGATCCATACTGATCTATGTACACATCCTTTGCCTGGTGTTTATTTTATTTTTTTTTATAACTGTTACAGGCTTCTATGAATGTATTTGTGTCACTAGACATTCACTGAAGCGTGCATAAGTTGTAAAAACGGAGTATAACAAATCTTCTGGTTCCAGCTTCACGGATAACTTATTGGTTCTCTGCCTGATGAAAGGAAATAAAAATCCCTTTTAATGGTTTACTGCTAGTGGTGTCTTCCAGGCTTTCTGCTCTTTTAAAAAAATCTGTTATTGTAGTTCAGTGTCAAGAGAGTCTTCAAGAAAGGGCTGAGAAAGAATAAATGCAATCACTAACATCACAAAAATTCAGGATTGAAAATAACCTGTTTACCTACGGGACTGGGGGACTGAGAGTAAAACATGGAATTTCTAGGCCTGAAAATTGTGCTATGTTTTTGTTAGTAAATTTCTTCACTTGTAAGTATTAAATGGGAATAATCACCAAAGTTTTATCTGACCTGGGAACTTTGAAGCTGAGTGCTCTTAAGGTGTTTGAAAACCTGTAATGAAAACAAAAAAGATAAATTCTGAGTATCAATATTTATTAAAGATTGACAGCACATAAAATACATTATGTTTTTCTGAAATACTTGCATCACTTTTCAGAAACATTTTTTCACCATAATTTTGGAATACATCTATGCTATGTAGACTTAATGGTAGGCTACATAAATTCTGAATTAGAAATAGTCAAAATGTGTCCTTAAAAGTCAGATTTTGTAGTAATACAATAAACTGTTAATGGTAAAGTGTTTGTTTATCATAGATTTTAGTCAACATTTTGAAGCTCTGAACTAATAAAAAAAAATCTGGCAGACAGTTTTGGTTTTGTCTTGACATGAGCATTATTTTTTTTTCTGACCTGTGAGTGTTTCCACTAAGTATTGTCAGTCTCATGATACCGTTTTCTTGCACTGGATGAGAGCAATCTGTTTGCCATTTGGACCAATTGCTCTGCCCTTGCCAGTGAGGACTTGTTTCTCTTTAGCTGTTCTTCTGTCCCAGGAGTCTGATCTTGGAATGAAAGGGGGGAATCAAGAATAGTGATTATTTTCCTATATATTTGTGGTTTAGTCCAGTTTAGATATGTCTGTATGATTCCCGTATCTTTGACTGATTTTGTTTGTGATTCAGTATGCCCAAAATAATTTGGGAAAATGTGTAGGTTGAGAAGCTGTCAGCAACAAAATAGGAAAAGGTGAGTTTTGATTAGTGTCTAAAAACTCCAGATGAGTGATTAATTTTTCTACCTAATTAGAAGTATAGACTATCCTTTCAATTCAAGGCTGAGAAATATATCGATGTCTGGGGACTGTGAATCTAAAGATATAGAAGTTGGGGACTTGCCAAAACATGCATTACATGTCTGCGTATTCTGTATGGCCAGATCTTACTGTTAGTTTTCTTAGACTAAATATGCTAACTTCAATGGAGTTTGTTCAGGTTTGCTTTGATTTAATGCTTAATTTGGCTTCTTATTTGTACAGAAAGAAAAAAATACCTAAATGTGAGTTCAAGCAATTTACAAAAATATTTTTTTTTCTCCACATTAACCTAATACTTGTTTCTTAAAAAAATTTTAAGTCTTTTAAAAGGACAAAAGTGTCTAAATGTTTTACTGTCTATTGTTCTATTGTTTTACATAAATCTACAAATTAATTGGTTAAATGTGTGTATAATCATAGGTTTGGTTCCACTTTCTGAGCTATATTTTGGCCGGCAAGTAGAAAGGAACAGGTAAAATGTCGCTTCGCATTATACATGCTATGCAAAAGTCTGTCTAAATGCAGGCTTCAAACAAGGAGTTCATACCTTTCTATTCAAGTTTTCTTGTCATTTTTGGATATCCAAAAGTTTAGGAACAATAGTTAAATGAATCAAGACAGTCAACATGGTAGAAAACCCAGTCAGTGGTAGTCAGCACTTCTTTCAAGGTGCCTTTTCATGATTAACATTTTTAATCCAAAACTTTTTCTATGATATTTATTCAAAGATCAGTTAGAAATGTAATTCTTCTTAGACATTAAAATGGGCTCTTAAAAAACTAATTCTGGAACTGAAAAAAACACCTTCCAGTACTCAGCATGTCACAGAGCTGGATTCATTACTGTAATTTTTACACTCCATTTTTACATCAGTGCAAGTCCATTGAGATTTTCATTCTAAAACTGTAGCAGTAAGTCAGAGCAGTAAGTCAGGTTTCTTGTAGCAAAATAACAAATGTCCAGTCAGAAATCTCTGGAGAATGCAAGCTGAGTGATCTTTAAATAATTATTCTGTGGTAGGTTATATAGAACACATTTATAGTCCAGGACTTCAGGGGTTTCCTTTCTCCTTACTTGTCCTCATCTTTTTAGATAAAATGTGGTACTGTAATCAGTTCATTGAGCAAGTAAATTCTGGGATGAAATTTATGGCCTTTTTGATAGAACCTACATGTTTTTTTCATCAGAGTGAATTTTTCTGGCAATGACTTCATGGCAGCTTTCCTTGACATTCTTTCAGCCTAAAATGCATTCTGAAGTTTAGCTGGTTTCCACCTGCTAACCAGATATTTTTTTTATTCTTTTTGTCGAAAATTTCTTCTTGCCAAAGCTCCTCTTTCCCCCACAGAACACTTTTTTTTTCTTTTTTTTTCCTCTGTTTGTTTTTGTAAAGCCTGTAGTTCTTCTAAAAGACTGTAAAGCATGCCAATTACTCTAACAGTAGTAGGTAGTGTGAAAAAATTCACATCTGAAACATCACAGTTAGGACAAAATCTGTCCTCCAAGATACTTCTTGGTCTTGTTTACAAGGCGCTGTTACTGTCAGGCAGGCTAAGACTTAGTTGGATATGGGTAGTGCTCTTCTGAAGATTTCCAAGCATGGAGTTTTGAGGGAAAAAAAAGAGGAGAAAGAAATAAGGGCATTCCATTTCTCTCTTTGCTGCTCTGTCTCAAGATCTGCTCACTTTCACAAAGCAATGTCCAAGCCTCTCAGAAAAACTTGACAGTAACAAGGAAATGTGTTTGTAGCAACGCACTGAGATTGAGAAATACCAACACCAGTGAGCAGGAGATGAGCATAAGGAGGAGGCCTGTGACCTTCTGTGTGGCTGTCACTGTGGAGGGCAGACCTCACAGCATTTTTGTGCTGTGCCTGGGCTAATAAAAATGTGACCTGCTGTGTTGACCCATCCCAGTCTTCCCCCTTATCACACAGGGATTACACTCAGCCCTGACTTTCCTTTTAGAATACTGTAACAGAAAGTTGTTTTCCCATCACATTTGATTTTTTTTGTTTGTTTTTTAAATTTGAGAAACACTATTGTGATTTGCCAAGTGGCAGTATTTCTGAATCTAAAAGTCAAACTTTAAATTTGAATATTGAGCAAAATTTCTCAGTATTATTATGGTAGCTATACCTAAGGGGCAAATAGGCTCCAAAAATCATCTCAGTAAGATTTAATCAAAGGCTATAGCTGAGTAAAATAGTTACACTTTCTGATGCAAGTGCAGATGGCAAACAACTCCTATTCATCTAGTAAACAGAAACACACCCAACAGATCTAATGGGTATATAACTAGCTGCAGATGGAGGATTCTATATGTGACAATAGCATGGGAGTGTTTAAAATCCCCAAGCATGTACATTTCTCTTAAGTATAACTAATTAGTAAATAAGAGAGAAGAAGTATTTTGGAAGACACTTTGTAAGAAGAATAAAGTAAATACAAATCACATGGCTAGAGGGTCTGTTCCGCACTAGCAACCGTAAAGGTCACATTCTTCCTTTACTCTTTCTGAAAATGTTAAATAAATAGCTGAGCTGCCTTGACTATACTGTGTTTGTAGTAATTTAGTTTCCATTCAGAATGTTATTTATCCTGTTCGACTGTGAAACTCTTTATGGAGGAAAGATTCTGATAGCTCTTCAGTATCTATTTATGCGTTGCATGTTCTGTAGTTAACCAAACATAAGTAACTCTAATATTCAGTGCTCTAGGGCAATTATTTTAATGCCTCAGAGTGCTTATGTTTTTTGGTTCTGGCACCTACAAAATTAATAGCATGATCTTCCATGATACTAGTTTAAATAAAAGGCCTTCCTTATTTTAATTTGTGTGGTTTTTTGTGTGTAAAGCAAATCAGAGGCTGTAGACTAGCAACCATGGAAACGGAAATCCTTTGACTATAAAATTGTTTGTGCATTGCCTGCACAGGCTTTAACACAAATAGGTTGTCAACCTACCTACTGATTCCCTGGCCTCTTGCTGCAAGCAGTAATTTAGATTTCCAACAGTGTAAGCACCATTCATTCTCATCTACCTCCCCGCTATCCCACTTGATTCACAGAGCATACCTATCAAAACTTTTGATCTGGCAAGTCAGAAATTTACTTACTCTTGTAGAATCACGTTTTCATCTTTGAACTGATAATGTAAGATTCAACACCACTTCTTATGGGTTTTCTAAATTCACTCCTTGGACATAGCCAAGGGGGTCGTCATCCTTTTGCAAAGTGTGAAGGATTTTGCTTTCTTTTCTTCTCAACATAGAAGAATACAGAGATTAGATTGCCATTATAATGCACTATAGTGATAACTAATGATGTATAGACTTCTAGAACTATCTTTTTAGATGGAAGAAATTCAATGACTGATTCTCTTCTCTGTTACTGTGTTAGAAGTTATGCTTTCTTTTCCTGACATTTTCAGAGGGCTTTGGAAGGCTGTGCAAATCTGTCTGCAAATCCTCCTTCCCCCTTTTTTTCTTCTTCAACTAATATGACTGTGCATCTTTAATCCAAACAAAGCTTTGGTTTTTAAACTGCATTTTCCCTTTTCCCTCCAGGCATTTGGGTGGTTTTTGTGTGTGGATAACACTAAAAAGTGCAGAACAAAAAGTTAGAAGAAGACTGATGGAACAGAGAGCATAGTACCCTTCCACGTGAGATCTCCTGGGTTAAAGTACTCTAACATTTTGAGTTACAGTGCATCTCTAATTCCTGCTGCTGCTTCTCAGCCTCTGATTACAAGGCTTTTTAGAAAAAAACACTTTCGATCTTTTCTGTGACAATGCTATGCTTCATGTGAGAAAAAAATGACTAGTACTGGAGCCCTCAGTCTTGGAGGATTTCTCTGTCTTTCATGAATACTAGTTAATTTTGCAGATAGGGACAGCTTCCACTGGAAACATAACAAGCATCTCATGTACAGAATGTCTTTATCTGGTCTCATGTTAGGATGCTAACCTGAAGGTGAGAACTCAGACCTCAAATTCAGACTTAGCCTGAGGAAGAGAGAGGTATTTAAAATTCATATTAAAGAGGCTTCACAACTGGATTCCAATTTCTATTCAACACTTGTCTCACTGCCAACATTTCTGCAGCCTATTGCTGTGGGCAGCAGGTTGGCCACAAATATTTGGGTCAGTGCTTGTGGGAACAGGAATTTAGAAAGGAAAAGGAAGAAATTTCTAACAGTATCTTACTTGCTTGGCATTCTTGCTTCCAGACTGGATGAAGTTTGGGAGCTAAGTCAGCTGCAGTGAAGGAAAGGAGAGTTTTTGAATAACCCATTCGCAAAATACTGTTTCACTGGGTCATGCAGGCAGTGGGCTGGCAGGGGGAAGTTTGTATTCGGATTCTTGATAGGCAGGGTAGTCACTGAGACTGGACAGGTGACAGGTGTCTCTCACATATGAGTATGAGAAAGAAAGAATGAACATTTGTTCTTCTGGGCTTTTGTCTAGCAAACACAATTTTTTTTAAGAAAGCACATTATTTCTCCAATGGAACTGGAAAACTCCACTTTGGAGAGTGGCTCTTGTTGGGGTTTTTTTTGTGTGTTGTTTTTTTTTTTTATATTGTCATTATTGAGATATACCAGAGCACCAGAACACTGGGGCAAGTTGTTTGAAGCCTGCCTGGTAAGACAGTTATAACTTTCTTTGGAACAAGAGCCAGAAGAAATGTCTATAACAAGAAATAATGTAGATGGGAGAACGTAATTTAGTAAGCAGTTACTGAACTAAATTAGTTAACAAGTAAAATAATATAAAAGGACCGTGCTCTTCAATGATATTATTCGTTGATTTTCTGGGACTGTAACAGGGTGATGAAATAGAAGGGAAGGTCTGAAACTGAAATGAAATCCTTTTTTGACCATTTACAACCCAAGATTCACAAATGAGATGGTAATTTATTCTCCCATACCTACTGTGTAAGGACAATATATTCTGTGTAAGAATCGAGAGTCTCCACACAAGAGCAGAAGAGATGATAGGTAATAGTGTGAGAAGTGAAGAAAAAGAGTGTGAGAAACAGTCCTGCAGACACCAAGGTGCCTGCAAGACACAAGGAGGAGAGGAGGTGCTCCAGGTGCTGGAACGGAGATTCCCCTGCAGCCCATGGGGAGGACCACGCCGGAGGAGATGTCCACACCGCAGCCCACAGAATCACAGAATCACAGAATGGTAGGGGTTGGAAAGGACCTCTGTGGGTCATCTAGTCCAACCCTCCTGCCGAAGCAGGGTCACCTACAGAAGGCCACCTATAGAAAACACATACTGGAGTAGGGGAGAAGCATGAGGAGGAAGGAGTAGCAGGGAGGAGCTGTTATGGACTGACCACAGCCCTCCATTTCCCACTTCCCTGTGCTGCTCAGTGCGGAGGGGTGGAGGAGTCTCGAATGAAGGAGTGAAGCTGAGCCTGGGAGCAGGGTGTTGTATTTTTTGTGTCTTGATTTCTCACTTCCCAACTATAATTTCGTTGGCAGTAAATGAAATTATTTTTCCCCAAATCAAATCTGTTTTGCCTGTGATAGTAACTGGTGAACGATCTCCCTATCTTTGTCTCAATAAATGAGATTTTTCATCCCATTAGCTCCCCATGTTCTTTTGAGGAGGGGGAATGAGAGAGCATCTGGCAGCTGATCAAGGTTAACCCACCATGTATTTGCTAATTGCAAGCCCCCATTTGTTTACAATGCTTGCTGTCCTTCAAGAATCAAAATTTGGTGTACTTGTCCTGAGTTATATGAGAGAAGAAGTCAGAAAAGGGGACAAGATGAAGTTAAATGGGATGGATGACAGAGATTCCTAGAAACTGCGGTTTTCATCTTGTCTTCAAAAGCTTCTAAGAGTATAACTTCTTGCTAAATTTTTAAGTTCTTCGTTAAAGTTACTCAGTCTGGAAGTTGGGTGGAAACAAGTATGCCATTGTAGCTTACAGGCAGAAGCATTACAAAGACGTTAAAAACTGTCATTTTAACTTCTTAAATTGTGATCCACTGGTTATTTTTCATAAAGTGACCTGGAAATAGAAAACTCTGTAGCAATTCATTGTTTATTAACAATAAAATTTCTAAGTCTGTGATGGTCCATTTACAAGGAAGTAAAAATTTGAGATGCAGTGATGTCTCAAGCCATGACTAATGCAAGAATACTTCTCATTCCAGGAATATCAAACATCTGTCCTTAGGTAAGGTGGGTTGATTTGCTAGTTTCAAATTAACCTGCTCTGTCCTGGACATAAATTGTGAGTATGTTGCTTTTTAAATTAGTTCTGAGCTTGATGTTATGCGGGAAGAGTGAGAACAAAATGTTAAGCTGTAGTTGCAACAGGAACTCTGCAATGGCCACACTGGGCATAACAGATAAATGACTTTTAACTGTATCACTGGTGTGCTGCACCACAGTCCCAAAAGTTGCCAGTGCCTGAGTGTTTGGGATCGGAACATTTGTTCACACAGCATGGAATGAAAATCTGCCTTTCGAAGTGCTGAAAAGAAGGGCTGTCATTCCTCGAAACAATGCTTGATCAAATGCAATACTTCAAGTTTTGAGCCTGAATGTGGTCATGATGTCACCATCAAGCATATTTAATGAGTATCATGATGTGTATCTGAAATGCAACAACTTGCCTCTTCAAGAAAAATTAAATAATAATGCATTAAAAGCAGAAAATGCTCCTTCCAAAACCGAAATAAAATATTTTCAGTTTATGAGGAGGCTAGTGGAGGTTATGCAGTTGGTTTTAGGATTTCATTACAGCAGTTAGAGTGTCTGAGAAACATACTGAGAGCAAAAATCTATCAGCTTTATCTGTAGTTAAATCTATTTGTTTGTCTTTCTAGATTTAAAATTTTACCCTAAAACAAGTTAAGAGAATACTGTAGTATTGTTTTGTAACTTCTGATTTGGTCTTAGTGTAGCCCTCAGTTACAAAGATTCAATTTAGAAACCAAAATCAGATGCTGATGCCGGTAGATGCGGAAGCTATGGTGTATAGTACATCCTCATCTATCTCTGCTTTTTGAATTACTATTACTTTTGGAAATCTAGTGTAATTTAACATTAATGTAGCAAAAGAAAAAAACCCTCTTCTGTCAAAGGTGTTTCATAAATTTTAAATGGTCCTTTGCATAACTTTGCAATATATTCTAATACCTGCTTTAGCATTCTAATTGCACATCATATTCTTTTCCTTGCTTGGGCTAAGCCTACTGGTGTCAATAACTGTCATGAGGAAGTAAAATTAAGCCTCTGTTTCAGATGCTCAAAGTCTTAGGGAAATTCATATGTGGAATTTCTATGTGCAACAAGAGTTCAAAATGTAATATATATTTTAAAAGTCTAAAAGGAGTTTTGTGGAGTCCTGGCTGGACGAGAGGGGACGTAGCTTGGTGCCGTTGAGCAATCCAGGTTCCGATCCGGAGGTGAGCCTTGAGAGTGGCGAACACAGAACCCTGTTGGGAAGGTAGAGCGACGAGCTCGGGACACTGGAGCAGGGGGACCGTCACGTCGCCATTTCCTGCTGCACTGTCACTTCCTGCCACACTGTCGTTTCCCTGCCACAGCGCTGCTTCCGCATCGAGATGGAGCTCTGCACCAACCAAAACGAGTTGCAGTAGTTTTGCCCATATATTGTTAGGGGTCTAACCAATCAGATGCTGTAATTGCTTTGCTATATAAACCTTGTTTTGCTGACTAATAAAGGTTGAACGATCAATACTCATATTGGGGTGA
>Ga0065711_1011293_pt1 | contig 10048 bp, 2 predicted proteins | sample Hoacrofraction12_FD_59098 | JGI IMG/M metagenome (GOLD analysis project Ga0065711, IMG submission 59098) | Hoatzin crop microbial communities from Cojedes, Venezuela - Epithelial fraction 12 v2 (version 2) | ecosystem: Host-associated > Birds > Digestive system > Esophagus > Crop | place...
TACACCTCCCCATGATCAAAGAAGCCAAAATTTGACCAATGGCACCAGTCCCTGAGCCACCTGTTAACCAGGTGAGTTTTCCTGCCCCTTTCAGTGCTGTTCCCTGCCACTGATGGGATGGAGAAGAACACCACCTGTGCCCCTGATCCCTCAACCAATCACCCCAGTGCCCTGAAGTCCCTTTTGATGGCCTTGGGACTTCTGTCCGCTATCTAGTCCCCGCGAATCTGCATTACCAAGAGGGGGTAGGAATCAGAAGGCCAAGGGACCTCCAGCTTAACCACGCGACTGCAGCACGATCTTCATGATCAGATCCTTCCGCACAGAGCGTGCAATGCCTTTTTTTTTTTTAAAAAAAAGATAAACACTGACTGGGAGTCTTCTTTCATGGCGAAGTACGCATTGCTTTAATTCTATATTCCCTACAACTAACATAAGCTAGCGCTGTAGAGTATTCTATTTCCATGTACATCAGTTTCCTTATTTTAAAACTACAGATTTATGCATTTTCCACTTTGGAAAGAAAAACTGTTGGAAAACAATATGGAAGTTCAGCTAGTGTTTTCCAGCTGGATCCAAAAGTCCTTCCTTCTTATCACAATCTACTTAGAATATCTCTCACAAACAAACTGGAGAAAGTTTGTCCAGTTATCAAGGGGTTCAAAAATTCACAAGACAAGCATAAACACGATAGCGTACTAACACCCAGCAGCACACTTTGTCATAGCGAATGAAACAGTCATGAAAAATTAACCCTTCAATATGTAGAATCCTGTTGCAACCTCCTGCTGCTGATTTTCTGCTGAAAAGCAGAACTGCCACATGCTTTCTTAGTGTAGTGAAATATTGTTTTACTGTTCATATAGCGCGCTTCGTAATTAGACCCTTAACAGAGTCAGCATTGCTCTCCACGTTGCAGAGACGAGGAAAATAGCACCGAGATGACCTGACTCACTACAGATCACCGCAGTAATCAAACTGGGAATAAAATGCAGTTCTTAAGCAACCTAGACCACTGCTTTCACTTCACGAGGCAAGCTGCAGATTTCAGAGGAAAAAATTCATATGGCTTTTATACCAAAATGCTACCTTCTCTTTTCCCCATTAGGACTTCAAAAAACAACAACCAAACAAACAAAAAACCAACCTCCAATCCTAAGCTGAAGGAAAAAAAAGATCAAGTTGGCTGATTGTGTATCGACTGGCTCTTGGCATGGAATGTCGTGTCATTATACTAAATGCACTTTAAAACTGTAATGACCAATGTTCTTTAGATGTTTGGTCACATATAATACAAGAATGAAATACATTCACAAGTGTGACTGATTACCTTTTCCTTCACGCAGAATTTAAGCTGGTCGGTCATGACTGATGAAGCGCAGCATCCAGGCAGCCACCGCTAGTGTAGGTCATGACGTTCTCCTCTACCACCTCTTGAAATAGGTCCATTTCCAGATGTGTTTCAGAAAAGTCTTGGTTCTCTTGGCAATTTGTATTTAGATCTTCAAGATTAATAATATCATCTAAAAATAAACAAATTACAAACTGCAGCCAAAGACACCTGAAATTACTGTATGTAGTCCATTATTTCTATCATGTCAGAATAGAGTATTTCTAGAACAAGCTTTTATTTCATCAGAATACTCTTGATTCTGCCTCCTAAATGGCCTACAAAATAAACTAAATTTTTGAGGTTTGTCTCTGACAGGGAAATTACACGTGCGTGTGCGTGTGTGTGTGTATGTGTGTGTGTTCCTACTCCTATGCTTCCTCTCAGCCCTCCAAGAGCTTCCTTTTCTCTTTTTTAAAATAGAGAAACTCCTCTCCTATTTCAGACATCAAATCCTATCAGCTTCCGGACAGCAACTATTGTGTATTTTTAACTTCCTGCTAGGCAACTTGTGAAATTATATTAAACTAATATGGAAATAACGGAAAAAGAATCAGTAACCTTACCCCATGACCTCCACACTGCAGGAATTAATGTATGCAGCAGTCCAGAGCTTCCCACGGACCTTGATAATAAATCTCTTGCTGCTCCAGAGCCTGACCAATTATTATGCTGGCAATCTTTAGTGACCATTAAGTTTAATTAAGTTGAAGATGCTCAAATTTTCAGAGAAACAAAGTTTAACCAAAGACTTTTTCATGCTAAATGTCCTTCTGATCTGGAGTCAGGTAAACTTGAGCTAAGCATTGGATTCATTCCATACAGGAAACTTGAAAAGGCAAAGAATTTCAGCACTTGCCCCAGGAAGCAGAAAGGGATGATTCACAGCAACCGCAGCTCTGCCGTACCATGTGCACAATCAACGGAGGCACAGATTAATTTATCGCATCCTAGCGCTTTTGCACAGAGTAGTGTTATCGCCTATTTGTGCTGAAAACCTTTGAGACACTTCAGCATTAGCTTATCTTCTTTACTGAACAAGGCATATTTTATAGCTTTTGTACCACAGAACACACTTACCAGCTAAGGCGTTTCCATTCTGCAATCCATTTGTTTTCTGTTTTTCCTAAAACAGATAATAATAGTCCGGAGAAAAAAAGAATGTTAAAAGAAATTTTGTTATTTTGGGAAAGAACAAGGTCCTTGCTCTATCTTATAATTTCATTTTATTTACAGGATTTTCTCATTTCCACTACCAGAGACTACAGTGCTCCTTAGATAAAAACAAACCTTCACAAAGCAACAGCCACAGCAGGGGGAAAAAAGTAATTTGTAAGTTAATGCTTTCTAACTAGACAAGGAGAGCTAAGTTGCTATCAGTCACTCAGAATGACTTCTCTCCTCTCTTCTGACTCTTTGTAGAAGTAGCTGTCAAGAAGCTACAGGTAGCGCAGGATGAAATTTGCTCAGATGATGGGAGAAAACCGTGAGATGAAAACCAACTGGATGATGGTAGGTTGTACTTAATGAACGTAGGCCAGGTCAGGTCAAAAGTATCAAGGGAAAGGGCTGGGTTTTTTTAATCCTTCAACTACTTTGCCTACATTTCTGAAGCTGATCTTTCAAAACATGAATCCTACCATGGCCTGGAGTTGGTTCTGGAAATATTCAGAAGAGTATATAAAACATCCATCTCGTCACTGTGGGTATCAAAAACCAAAGCAAATTTACTTGCAAAGAACATCATCTTGCTTATGAACTGAAGAATTCCTCTTTACACCTGGAATATTGGAAAGCCTTCCAAAATCCCCTAAAATTCGTACCTCCACAGAGGTCTTCCACAGTAAATAGATCATCTTTGAAACTTTCCAGTCAAGAGGAACTATATAATCATCTGGCAACAAGGATTCTGCAGAAGAAAATATTTTTTGCAGTTGAGTGTTCAGATCTCTCCATAGCTAAAATATATCACTTGAATTACAATTTTTGCACACATTATATATGTAGGACTTTTCAAAAAATCAGCAGATACTTGAACAAGCCAGCAGCAACGTTAGAATTTTGGTTTTCTAGAATGTAATGCAGAGCACAGAAGGGGGAGGAGACTTGGGTTTGGTTACTTTTTTTAGGCAAAGACTTTCCTACCATACTTTCGTTTCCCCCACATAGTCCCCTGAAACCAGGCACAAAAAAGAAAACCAGAAAGCTTTCAGGCCATAAATTAAACAAAATGCAACTTAAGTAACAACCTTTAAATTTAAAAATGTTTAATTATAGGGATTTGTGCAATATCACTAAAGAAATCACTAAAACATTTTAACTCTAACACTGTTTAAGCAGCTGGAAACAGATTCTTTACAGGGAAACAGTCTAAAATATATTCTATGCTTATATGAAAATCATATAAGCAAGTCACTCAACTAAATTTTTCATTTATAAATAACCAGACATTTCCCAAAAATTCCCCCTCCAAATGTCAATAACAATTGACTGCAATTGCCAGTGTTGTAAAATACTACAGCTCAAATCTGTACATGAATAAATAGTAGATATAATACTAGAATCAATATATAATAGGCTACAAAAAGCACAAGAATTTTTGAAATTGTAGGAAAAGCGTAGCCAAATGAGAATAAGACCAGCCTTCCGCAGATAGCAATTGCAATTTTGATGGAAAAAACCAACCCCAAAAACCAGCAATCACAAAATCATAGAATCATAGGTTGGAAAAGACCTCTAAGATCATCAAGTCCAACCGTCAACCCAACACCACCATGCCTGCTAAACCATATCCCAAAGTGCCACATCCACACATTTTTTGAACATCTCCAGGGATGGGGACTCAATCACCTCCCTGGGCAGCCTGTTCCAATGTCTGACCACTATGACAGGGCTTCAGAGAGATTCTTAACGGTGATTTCCAAAAGAAATGCATCTAAACACCAAGAGAAATTCACCTGTTGCTGACCCAGAACAACAACATTTGGTTCACTAACCTACTGAGTGTTTCTGAATGCCCGTTTTTAGTTTTTTCCTGGAAGATCCCTGTGTTCATGTCATGGCCAACTCCCTCTAAGATGATGAAATTTAAGATCACAGATATGAAGACTCATCAAGTTTGGAAGAGAAAATTGTTTTATATGCAATAGCTGAGGACATGAGCCATACTTCTCTGCTCTGTTTCAGCTCTAGATGGCAAGTTCTTTGGTGTGTGCTGCCAGATTTAGGTAAAGCAGCACTGCAGGTCTTTTGGGGACGAGTAATGCTGCCTGGGGTTTGCATCACTGTTCTGGCAGGTAGCATTGCCATCGACTTTTACAATAAAAAGAAAGAATCCCAAGGTCAGTTTGGGCAGATAAACAGATGTAAGCTGCTCCTCAGTTGTATCTTAAAATTTTCATATGAAATACAGGCTTATATTCTACTGAAACAAACAGGTGTAAAGGTCTACACGCTGAAAAAACCAGTCTGTGTTTTTTTTAATCCTATTTGTTGGCCACATCAAGGTTACTGTTTCTCCACTGACTAAATTTGGACCAAAGAAGTAGCAGAACTTTATGCACAGGGAACGTGGCGCTTTCAGCAGGTGCGTAGACAGCACCATGTCCTAGGGTGATTTCCAGACAAGTGCCAGCTGTTGTTGTTGCTGGCTACAGCTCTGCACGGTTACGCTGGCCTGCGGTAAATCTGGAAATCATGATTGCCACACACAACTCCTTTGAGGACCGATCATCAGACTTCTAACAGCTAACTTAAAATTATTAAACTCCAAGTACGAAAATATCACAATTGGAGCTCTGGAAGGCAAGTATGCAACACTGTGAGACTTCTTAACCATGCATGATTAAAAAGAAAGTATTCGCTATCAGAAAATGCATCTAGTAAGTTTGATACTAAACTTCAAATTAAATTTGATTCTGGGAAAGATTTTGAACAGTACCTAAGTTGCATAAGGTTCTGTGAAAACCTCACTAAATAAAGAAAAAGGAATAAGTACTACATTAACCAGGTGGACTATAAAAACAAACATGCAATCTTTATGTAAAAGAACAACATTTTGTACCATGTTTTCATTTAGTTCTGTAATCAACACAGAAAAGTCTTACTCAGTAGGACGCACTAAAACATCAACCAGAGCTTCATGCTCTAGATTTAAAGTAAGTCTTTGTTACAAAAGACACTATGAAGCCAAATCCAACGGCACCTTTAACAGACTGAAAAAGCTTTTAGGTAAAAAATAAAAGAATTAAAATAAAATAATCACCAAAGCAGCAGTGATTCCTTTCAAGAGGATTCATATTAGATTACTTGGTATTGCAATAAACCTGAGTAATCATAGAGATTTAGGATTTTTTGTTTGTTCATTTGTTTTGTTTTTTGGGGGTGTTCTGGAGGGTTTTTTGTTTGAGGTTTTGAGGGGTTGTGGGTTTTTTCTTGTTTTTTTTACATAGGAGTAGTGAGAAGAGTATTACCCAGTGGAAGACCTGGAGAGCCAAAGAGCTGCACAAGTTGAAAAGCAAATCCTAATGATAAGGGAAGTCCCAGAAAACTACATTTCATATTCACATCTTGATTATCTTCAAGTTGAGAGGCCTCTGCTGGCTCAGGGTTATCTGCTTCGTGCCCATTTTCACTGGAGCTTGCCAATATACTAGAATCTCCTGGACATTCAGAAATAACTTTAACAGATGTCAAAATATCTGGTTGGCTATTTGCAACCTCTGAAGAAACTTTTTCACTCTCACCCTCTTTTGTATCAACTACCTGTTGTTGCTTAAGAGTTCTAACTTGCTCCTCCTTAGTCCTGGAAGCTACATAAACCCTGCAGGAATATTCTGGCATAGGAGAAGGTTGTCCCAAATAAGAAATATCACATAACAGAGCATCTGCATCCTGGGTGGGTAAGGAATAGGTTGCCTTGGTGCCACTGCAAGGTGCAGAATATTCCTGCAATGCACTGTTCTGCTCATGTTCCTCTCCACGGTCCTTGCTTAGAAAGCTCTTTTGCTCCACTTCTAAAACACTTTTTGGAGGAACATCGCCTTTTCTGGGGAATTCCTTCCCTTCCTCTGTACTCCCAGCAATCTGTCTTGGTAGATTAAACTTCGGCGCCAAATTGACAATTCTTCTGCATCTTCTCCTCTTTGATGTAGTTGGTGTGGCATCATTTCTTGGAACTTTTACATCACTCGAACACTGCATGAAGGCGGCCCTGGCTTCCACAAGGGAATCCAAGTGCATGTCACCAGCTGGAGACACTGATAGACCATTGCTCACCACATCACCAGCCTCCTCAGTTACTGTTACCTGATGGTTTTCCTTTACCCACCCTTCGTTTGACTGACAGCAGTTTAGCTGTGTTGAACTGTTCATAAGAGTCTGTTTCGGATTCCTCATTTTTGGGGGTCTTTGTTCACCTACAAATTTATCCTCAGACCAAGAGGAAAGAGAAACTTGCGTATCAAAGCCCAGCTGCAATTCCTCAGTAGGTAAATTAACTGAAAAAAAAGCCCAGGCATTAGAGTGATTCTTCTCTGCTTTTAATGCACCTTTGTCCTCCATGTTCTGATCAGGCACATTATCACGTACACTTGAACTGTAACACCGAGACACTTCTTTTTCTTCCCCATTTAAACTTAACAGCTTAGCTTCCATGTCGGGTTCACATGTAATTTGGTATGATCCAAGCTTGTTTTCTGTGCTCAGCAGTGGCGTCTTATAATCTTCAGAGACGCCTTCTGTTTCCCAGGTGGAATTTTTATCATTGCTTATTTTTAGGAAATTGCTTCTGCAAAGATTCTCTTTGTACCTTTGATTTCTTTCCTCGTCATTGAATGCGTTTTTGGTTAGGTTTTCAGTCGAAAAAGGTTCTACATCTACTAGAAGTGAAATGTGACCTTCTACAGGCAACTCATTTTTCAAGGCACTGTTCAACATTGTTGAGACCTCAGACACTGCGATGGGAAACCTTTCTCGTGAAACCACTGCAACTTCTTTTAGGCTTTCACCATCACCGTTAGGCTGCTCTTCACAAACTGTCACTGGATCCTCCGGACCTTCCCTGAACGTACACAACGATTTGCTGTTTTCTTCTTCTGAATCATCCTCTTCACTTTCGGATGTGTCCTGGTCATTTGGAAGTGGATGATGAGCTGCTCCACCTAACTTTTTCTTCATAATTTCTGTATGACCGCCTTTAATTTTTTTGTTTCTTTTTCGCTTTTTCCTCTGCTTTGCTTTTGTCAACAGGTGCCCAGGGTTATTCTTTAAAATTGTCTCCCTACACGAAAGCAAAAAAAATTAAATGTAACTAAACAAAAAATTCAGTAGTAATATACTTGTGGTGTTCAATTTGAAGAATAGGCACTTTATGTTAATATGATGATCAAACACAGACCATCTGCATTTTAAATAGATAAAAATCTTCTATTCTAAAAACCTTCTATTGATTAAACAAACGTACACCTTACAATTCAGAACAATCTTGAATATCCAAAACCAATTTAAATAAACATAGCTGCCATCTCATTAACTTATCTTTACAAAAAGCACCACAAATTATTGCAAGACCAAACAACATGTTTCTGGATGTCTTTCTAAATGATGTTTGAATAACAGATACTGAGGAGCTACTGCTATTCTAAAATTTCATTAAATGTCATGCTGAGCAGAAAGCTACTTAGTGGAGGATGTAGTAAGAAAATTTCATCCATTAAGATTAGATGGACTATACTTAGATAACCTGGACTCAAATTCAAAACTTACTAACCAAAAGTCTGAATAAAGGTACAGTGACTACAGCAACTCTGATATTTACTGTTCAGTATATAAAGTGTGGATGCATACACATTTGGAAACCCTATTTCATATTTTACGAGCAACAAAATAACACACTACAGAAAAACTAACACAATTGTAGGCAGTTATTTACAATAAACTTTGTAGTCCTTTTCAGAACGTCTGATTTTTTTTCTCTGCATTTCTCATTGAATTTAACAGATAGCAGCCCTAACAGGGACTCCTCTGAAATCTTGATGTTAGCCCATCAGCCAGCTAACCCTGAAATGAACTCATGCACGAAAAACCTAGCCCAGAAATCTAATTTCTCCCTATGCAACTCTTCAGAGAGAGATGAGATTTTCAAAGTTAAGTTTGACCGATAAATCTTCATATCAAAGATCTGCTCCTTTTCTGTAATTCTTCGTTTTTCTGTAAACTCTTTGTTCAGGACGGTACTTTACACAACACACTAAAGCAAACAAACCAGTAGCTAGAAGAATTATAGGGTAAAATTGGTTATTTTCTGGGCATTCATATGCAACATAAGCTTTTTTAAGTGCTGTATTCTGAAATTCTTCAGAGAGAAATTAAAAAATGGGGGTGATTGTGCACACGGATGGAAAGCCAGAGTCATCAGTAGGCAACCTGGGACTAAAGGTTGCCTGTGGAAACCTACCCTTACCCTTTATTCATTCTTAAATTTATTCATTGTTAGACTCATGTAAATTCTTTCTAATCTGAACTCTACAAAGCAAACTCCTAATTCTCTGAGTGTGAAGGACCTCAGCAGCTTTCTCAGCCTTGCTACAGCCACAAAGTCACTTGACTGGAGCAGGACTCAAAAGTCTTGGTGCCTTGATATTGCTGCACCAAGCACTACGGGATCTCCGAAAATATGCTGTTGGAAAGCACAACAATTTTATTGCCCTATAATTGCATCCACATGAGACATGCTACTAAGAAATGGGACTTCCTTCAAATGTTGGCATTTAAGTCCACACAGTGCTTTCCTGTGAGTAATGGAAACTGACTTCCCCTTTTCCAAATCAGTCTATTTTCAGCACAGCACCCTATGGTTTAAGTGTGAGTATCTATACTGCAGATGCTTGAAGCTAGCCAAGACAAATTCCAACCTGAATTCTGTTCACAATACATTCCCTACTCAGCAACGTGCCTCCTTTCTCCCCAAAAGAGAGACGGGATGCAAACAAAGCTTTAGGATGGAATAGATCTTATTTGCCTATTGAACTAAATTATATATAAGTGAAGCATCTGCAATGGTAGTTGGAGAGATTATTTTCTTACATGTAATGCAGATTTGCAGAAACCACATACTAATCACAGATTCTGTCTTAAATCCTGACATTAACTTTCTCCCTCCGCGATGAAAATTTATGACTTGAAAGTGGTTTTAGAAGAGGAAATTCTCTGAAGTTTTCAGAAGCGTAAAACCCATTACCAGTGAAATAGAAAATAATGTCCCATTTTTAATTGTTTTTAATGGAGTGGGGAATAAAACAGACCTGTGCACTAATTCCAAGAAGAATTTAGTATTGTACCCAAAGGCCCCTCTGCTGCCATAACAACTCTGCAGAAATGACAACCAAATTGCTGATGTTGGCACTGGCACGGAAAGGAACGGACTTCTCCAGCCTTGGTATTATTGTAGCTGTACTCTTGCTTACCACTCACTTCTCCCAGATGTGAATTTGCGCAGCTGCTGCTGGAAGCAAATGTCCCTAATACTGATTCAAGCATATTTCTGATGTCTAACTCCTGAGACACCTGACAACGCTTTCAGGACAATGCTGACAGAAACCTTCTTAGGCTGGGATGCCACACCAAAAGGTATTGTAGAACTTTGCGCAAATTGGGGGG
>Ga0065711_1052237_pt1 | contig 10048 bp, 11 predicted proteins | sample Hoacrofraction12_FD_59098 | JGI IMG/M metagenome (GOLD analysis project Ga0065711, IMG submission 59098) | Hoatzin crop microbial communities from Cojedes, Venezuela - Epithelial fraction 12 v2 (version 2) | ecosystem: Host-associated > Birds > Digestive system > Esophagus > Crop | place...
TTCCTCCCCAGGTGCAGGACCCTGCACTTGCCCTTGTTGAACCTCATCAGGTTCCTCTCTGCCCAACTTTCCAGCCTGTCCAGGTCTCACGGAATGGCAGCACAGCCTGCCAGTGTATCCACCACTCCTCCCAGTTTGGTGTCATCAGCAAACTTGCTGAGGGTACACTCAAGGCCTAATGGCTTGAGGTTGCCCACTGAATGTTTATCTCGGATCTTAGAACGGCCTGCCAGTCCCCCAACGCCTCGCTCAGATGGGTAGTGATCACCTAGAGCCCAGCATTAAGTGGAACCTTGGGGCTGTTGCTTTCTGCATTGAACAACTTCTGCATTTTATTATGCAGCCACTCAGCCCTGTGGGTCCTCTGCAGTTCTGCACAGTCAGCCCACAGTCTCGTTTGTGCCAATCATCCTCCAGTCATAATTGCCGAGATAGCTATATTTAAAACCCTGTTAGCTATATTGAGTGCATATATTGAATACTATTGTTACCCAGCAAAAACATAGACTTGTTGAAGAAGACAAAGTCAAAATAGTTATCCTGAGGCAGCAAATCGTTGTGTATCTCTGTGGATGAAAGATGCATGCAATAAGAGCAATTAGACCAAAGCCAGGAAAAATGCCTGCCTTTGCTCTTTGGAAGGAGTGGTCCGCCCAGATGAGAGCAACGCCTGGGGAAGCTCAGCGTAACAAGACACATTTTTCTGGGTTTGTGGGTTGCCAGGGCATTGTCTGCTCCTCCCCGCGCGGTGTGAGGGATCTTGTCATGGATCTCGGGCGTTCTACATCAGCCTCCAAAACAATGCTCGCAGCTTGTTGAGAAACAGTCTCGCTTCGGGCATCGCCATGCTTCCCCGTGGCTGCAGATGCCTCCCCAGCTGTGTCCGTGACACCAGCTTTTTGGGGAGTTTTGTTCTCATGGAAGTGAAGGGGCTTGTGCCCCCCGAGCATGCTCTAACCGCAGGATGAGTCTCAGCTGCTATATCATGGAATTTGCTGCAGCATAAAGTTAAGCTCTGCTGATCACAGAACTGGAAGCAGTTTCGAAAGGAGAAACTCAACCAAGCACGGTCTAGATCCACCTTGCTGTTGGTCCGTAGTGCAGAGCTGCTGGCTGAGGGCGTCAGCCCGTGGGAGAGGAGGGTGAGGCTCAAGCAGTGACTGCTTGATGCGGCATGCACCGGTGCTGAGTGGTGGGTGAGCTGGTGGAAAACTGGCCTCACAGCGTCGTTGGGGCATTGCCGATAAATCTTGTAAATTACTCATTTGAAACCGCCTTGCTCATATCTAATTTATGTCGAATTGCAGCTTTTAGAGACCCATCAGGGTAGCCCAGCCCTGCATGTGGCCAGATAAATGAAACTATATGACATTAGGCTGAAAACGTGTTGCGCTGCAGCGTACCAGCCTTCCCGCTGCGAGGGAGTGCTGCAGGGTAAGAGCGTCCGCAGCACCAAGCGCGGTGGGCGCGGTGAAGGGGGCTCCTCTGCCCAGGCTGGAGCACCCTGCCTGGGTGCAGGTCTCGTGGCCCCGGGCTGCTTGCAGCTGGGTGACGACCTCCGGGTGATCTCCTCGAGCTCCGAGGCGCGGTTTTGCATGCACACACTGTAATTTTGGCTGTCTCCTCCATGATGCCCGCACTGGGCTGGTTTCCGTCGATTCCTGGGTGACAGAAGTGCGCTGAGCATCCCTGAAGTCCCCACTGTGGGTCAGTGGGTGGCTCAGGCTCTCCTCCTGATGAAGGTTTCGGATTTGGCTGCTGCAGGAGAGGGGGGAAAGGGAGAACACCTGCAGCCTGGATCTGAACCTCCATTCCTCCCGGTTGCCTTTTTCTGCAGCTCCCAGGGCGCGCATCGGGGCGTCCCGGTGTGGCTTCTCCTTCCCTGCAGTCACAGGAACATCAACCTTTTGCCCACCCAGTACATTCGTTTCGGGCCAGAGGGCTGCAGGCGCTCGCGTCTCCTTTCAGTGGTACAATCCAGCGCGGAAATAAGCAGATACCCTGAAATCTTTCGCCAGCTTTTTTATCCAGAAAAACTAGAGCCAGATTCTTTGTGATATTGAATCCTTTGTCTGGCCAGCAGCCGAGCCCATGTGCTCCCCGTTTTGGTGCTGTGCAGGGACTTTGCAGGCAGAACTTACTGCCCCGAGGTAAAATCCAGCATCCAGGGACTGTCCTTGGCTGCGGGGTGATCGACGAAAGGCTGGCTGCCTGTTTTCTTGTTTCTGAGCTTGTCTGCGCATCTGTCTTCAGTTGTGGGCACATCAGAGGAAGGGAAAACACAAAGGATCTGCGGGGATCGCAGCGATGTCGCCAGCCTGAGCCACTGGCCTGTCAGCAACAGATTTTGACCTCATTGCACCATCTGGTTTTGCTCTCCTTTTGTCAGAGGAGAGGAGCGGGAAAGCATTTTTGGGAGGATGGGGGTCCCAGGAGCGGCACTGACAGGGGCTTTGCCCCGTGCAGGGAGGATGAGTGCAGCGTGCGTGGGAAACGGTGCGGAGGCACAGGCTGGGAGGGAGGAAAGGAGCCTGTCGGCTCCACGGGTTGGTCAGACGTGGTCTCTCATCCTCTTCCATTAGAACTTCTGGGCTTTGCTTGCAATAGCAGCATTGATTTTTGCAAGAGTCAAATAGCCGTCTGCCAAAGGCAGTGCCAGGTTTTTTCCATCTCTGTTTCCGTTCCAGAGTTTGCAGCTATCAGCCAAAGCCAGCGCTGCAAAAAATGTGACGTGGTGAGGCAATACCCAGTGCCTGATGTAAATGCAATGAAAATTTAATGCTCTGGCAATGGCTAAGGCCCTTAGCTCTTTGAAGTCTGCAGGAGAGCTTGTGTTGTTCAGCATTTATGCACTAGCCCACAGCAAACATCAATTTATTGCTGCAGTATCGGTTAAAGAAGTTAAAGGGGTGATAAGCCCGGCACAGCACTCGGCGCTGCTTTTGAGGGTCTTGAGGGAGAGGAGAGGAGAGGAAGGGGCATGGAGGCACCAGCTCTGCTTGGTAGGGGCTGTGCTGGGCAGCGTGTGGCCTTTTGTCCCTAGTAAAATAAGTTAGGTTTGAACCAGCTCACTTCAAATACCTTGCTGGGAAGGGTGAGATGTCCAGAAGTGTGAGAAGAAACATCAGCCCAGTGTGCAGAGGGAGCTGGGGTGCCGACGTGTGAGGGGTGCGGAGGAAGGCAGGGAAGGGCAGCTGGGGGACGTGCCGGGAAGCCATGGTGCTGGAAAGGGATGGTCCTGAGTGACGGTTCTGTTGCGTCAGGCGGCATCCCTGGTTTGGAATAAACCTGTCTCCTGGCAGTAAAGTTGTCTTTTGAAGTGAGGGACATTGGTGCTGTCAAGCTCCCAGTTCAGACAGGGGCATTTATTCCTCTGCATTTATTCCTCAGCTGTTGCTGCTGTAAATGAGGGTGTGGAAGTTCCGTTGTTCAGTGCAGGGCTCAGCAGTTTATCTTGAAAAGAGAAGTGGCTCTTTGGAGCATGGGCAAAGTTAACTAGCAGGGAGAGGAAGGAAAAAAAAAAAAAAGATTAAATATCATTCCTTTGTACACTTGGGAGCTATGATCTGCAGTGCAGCTCCAGACCACCTTTGCTGGAGGTCCCCAGCCCGCTGGGATGGGCTGCTTGGCCCCAGGTTCTCCCGGCGGCAGGACAGGAGGCAGGGAAGGGGCAGCGTGGCTGCTCATCACCGGCTGTCCTGGTGAAGGTGGAAGGGCTGCGAGCCGTGACGGCAGCCTGAGCTGTGTGTACGGAACAGTGAGCCTGCTTTCTGCCCAGAAAAGCTGTATTTCTGTCCTTGCTGATGCAAACAGCGGAGCTGCGTTCAGGAGCTCCGTCTGCCGCGGTGCAGTGTGACAGCAGAGCTCAGGGTGTCAGGGATGTCGGCGAGACAGGGAGAGCAACGTGGAGCAAAGCAGCTGGACGTGGAAAATGAGAATAAATCCGTTGGAGGGATTTCCAGGGAAAAATGTTGTTGAGCCCCGAAAGAGATCAGGATTTTGCACGTACTGGCACACACGTTTCACAGATCTTCGGCATTTGGATCTTGTCCTGTGCGTGACTGGCCCCGGGTGCTGGGATAATGGCTGCATGGAGATATTTTAAGGCTATTGTTTCAATGTTTTTTCTTGACTGTTTAAAGGCAGAGGCTAATCACCAGTAATCATTTCCTCTGAGCACATACCCTGCCAACACTGAATTAAAAACTGCATGTCCATCTAGGAGAACGTCACTCGGGGCATAGTGTGGCTGCTCCTTGGCTCCAGGCTCGGGAGTGGGAGATGCCGCAGCGTCTCTGGCCGTCGGGGATGGGGAGCTGCCTGCCGCGGGCATGGCTCAGCCCGGCCGAGACCATGAACAAAGGTTGCTTCTCATGCTGGTTTGGCTCTCTTGCACAAGAACTGTGGGAGGCAGGGGGGGAACATGCCCCAGGGATCTCGCGGTATCTACTTCAAATGTGGATTTCCAGTAAAAATTAATAAATAGTGTGGGCAGCTGAACTGCTATGAATTTTAAAAGTCATGTCATCAAAAATCAAATGGCTTGTGCAAGAATTTGGCAGAAGAAACAAATGACCTTGAGGGCTCAGGACGGAGACACGGCCTGCCTTATCAGGCTGACTGTGTAATTGTGTTCTGCCTGCTTGTGGGAAAAACGCGTTGCCCCAGAGGGAGAGCAGCTTTACAAAGGACTGCACGGGAGAGCGCTGATGGGGTGCGCGCCCCCAAAGCTTGGAAACGTAGGTTGGTTTAAAAGCAGTTTATCATGAGACCTTAAGCAAGAACGGAACTTCCGTGCTGCTTCTATCGCATCTAAAACTGCTCAGGTGGGAGAGGCGGTAACGCAGCAATGGGACAAGGCACTTATGTTTTTCACCAAAATGTTATTGTGCATTAATACTGTTTACGAGCATCCTTTCTCCTTGTTCCAAATGCAGTGTAAATGGTGAATGTTGCACGTATTACTGTACTTAGTGAAATCCCAACAGGCGAACGGTGCCAGGGAAGAGCATTGTCTCTCAAAGAATTCAGCTGCAACGCTGTGGTGTCCTGGATGGGCACAGCCGAAGGTGTTCATCTCTTGCTTTCCAGGTGATCCGTTCCGCTGCTGACTGGTCAGCCGGCATTAAATACCACGAGGAGTCCATCCACAACGCCTACGTCAGCGTGATAGAAAACAGCAAGCACTACATATATATAGAAGTGAGTGGCGATGAGGGAAAGCAGGAGGGTCCTGATGCTCTGGGCATGGCTGGCAGCCATCGGGAGGGTAGTTCTTCTTCTGGAGGTTTGGTCTTACTATTTTTATGTGTTTATATGCATGTCATGGAATGTGTCAAGTTGGAAAGCACCCAAAAGGCTCATCATATGGACATTAATACAGAATCTGCTCTGAATTTTTTGGGCTGTTTCCATTGACTTCAGGCTGTGCCAGCCTTCTGACCACAGAAGTAGACCTCTCCTTTGTGAACCTCTTTGCAAAATTGGCATCAACTTTCATGGCCTGTGCAGTATTCCTCCTGTCCCCTCCGTGGCTTTGCAGTGTCCCCTGTGCATGCCCGGACCCCCTGCTCGCCGGGCTGCTCCGCCGTCCGTGCAGCCTGGAGCTGCAGGGATCCCCAGTGTCGGAGCAATTCTCAGCGCTGGCTGAGTGGGGATGCTTGTTCTCCTCTTTTTTTCTTTTTTTTAGCCTCTTGTTAGGTTGTTCTTTACGTGAACTTTCGAAGGAGTGTGATTAATGAGGACCAATTCATTCCCCAAAAGAGCACAGACGCACACATCGTTTAATAATAATAAAAAAAGCATCAACTCAAATGGCACACAAACCCAGCTATCTGTAGTTGCTCTTGGTCTGAAATACAGCATGCAAATACATTTTTTTTTGTCGATCTCTGGCAGTGCCTGACAGTATCGTTGCTTGCTTTTCCTGCAGAACCAGTTTTTTATTAGCTGTGCTGATGACAAAGTTGTCTGGAACAAGATTGGCGATGCGATTGCTCAGAGGATTCTCAAAGCTCACAGGTAACCTGTTCTTAACAAGGCAATGAAAGTCTTCCAGGTGCAGTTATTTGGTGTGGTGCAAAATAAGATCTTAATGGACGCAGCTGTCCAGTAGCTTTTCCAACGCAGAACCGCTGTGGCCGAACATCTGCTGGCGTTTGCAGCAGGGAGACTCTTCAGTGGTTTCTTTGCAGCCAGGAACTGGTTTTCTGGGCTTACCCTGATGCAAATGTATTTTAACTATGGAATTTGTTTAAAAGCAAGTCCTTTATACTCTGACTCAGCAACACCTTTGCTCCATAGCCAACCAGCATTGAATTGTGTGGTAAGGCAGGTTAATGGGCGAGAAGGTTGAACTGGGATTTGTGGCTTATTTGAATTATTTCTAGAGAGGATTGGCTTCAAACGGGAGGAGAAAATATATTTCAAGGGTTTGACTGCAGGGTTCAGCTATTGTCTGGACAACTTTTTCTGATAAGCGCTGGAGAATATTTCCAACCTCCAGCCTTTGCAAGGGGACCATCGTTTGTTCCTGGATGAATCGAATCCAGCCGTGTTTTGGACAGTCCTGTTACTTGAGCGTGCCTGACCCTGTGTTAGCATTGATACCGCAGGTAGCGGCTCGTCTTCATGTTGGTCCTGGAGTCTGTCTTTGAGACACATGGATGGCATAGTCTAAAACTGTGTCCTGGTCTGGCTGGGCTGACGTACGGAAAACTTGCCGGGCGTCTTCCTTACGTCTCTCGTGCTTTTTCACCATGCCTGGAGGCGTTTCTTGCAATGGTTATTTTTTCTATATTGCAGTTGCCCAGAGCGATGCAGGGGCTGCTTTCCCACAGGTACTCTCTCCAGAGTCACAGAAATTTCCCTCCCTCTGGCACTTGAGCTTGAAAATTCCAACCAAGCCGAGACAGACAGCAGCTCCTGCCCCGCAGACGCTGAGCTGTGGGTGATGTCTGCGAGGCCGCAGGAGCTGCCGCGCTCAGAGGCACTGCGGCAAGAGGAGCACTGTTCAAACCGGGAGAGCGTGGGTGTCATCGGCTACGCACTAGCAACAGGGCAGAGTAGCAGGGTGGAGCCGCTTGCGATCTGCGAGCTGCAATGCACGGCCCTGACAACTGAAGGGAGCTAAGGATGAAGAGGCGGGGTGGGTTTTCTCACCCGGGGTGAGCGAGGAGCGGTGCTGGCGGTGCTGGTGTTTGCGTCGCAGCCTCGAGGCTCGCGGGCAGCCCACCGTGTCCCCGTGGAAAGCCGCTCTGGATTGCCTGTCCTGCCTTCGGGAACTGGTTGCCACGGGCCCTTCGTGTTGCTTTGCCTGCTCTTAGCAATGCTGCTGAGGTAGCAGCGAATTCTCCGGGTGATCTGCTCAGAAGTTCCTGTTATACAAAGTTTATGTAAAGGGTGTTGCTCTGTCCAGACATCAAAAAGTCGAGCACAAAAGGGAGTCACACTAATTCTGCAGTGACCCATTTTCAGGTGTGATGTTTGATCCACTCCTGTATTACGCCAATTTTAGGCCAATATTGTGCCAACTTAGTGACTCCTAACTGAATATAAGATTCAAATTCTGCAGACTCCAGAGTCTTGATATTGCCTAAGATTAAAAGATTAAAGTAAATAAGATTGAAAGACCTAAATGGTTTGTATCAAGCGCTCATGTTCCAAACTGCACTGGGAAAACAGAGTAGGCGACACACAGATGTTTAATTGTCAGTTAAGTTTTTTATTTAAGCTTGTCCACTTCTCACTTTTCTAGACTAAATATTTTCTACTAATATAATTAATAACATTCTTTTCTTGGTTTCCTCTTTTTTTCATGGGTGGCTCTTTAACTAGTTTAATAAACACTGGGCTTGGACAAACACGCTGCTTTTTGGGGAATGCTTTTGCTGTTAGATCTTTTTCATGATACAAACAGGCTTCGTTTCAAAGTCTTCTGCTGTGCTAGAGCTCCTGAGCTGTTTCTGAGGTCCCCTGACAAACTAAAGCTAGTTTACAGCGTGTAGCACAGCTATAAGGAAGCGCTGGTTGAAATTAAGGAAACTCAGGTCCTCAATGTCTCCCTCCCAGCTCAGGCAAGACCCCAGTTCTTTGCGATTCCCGTGCCCTGAAATCCACAGAATCACAGAATGGTCGGGGTTGGCAGGGCCCTCTGTGGGTCATGTAGTCCAGCCCCCTGCCGAAGCAGGGTCACCTACAGCAGGCTGCAAAGGCACGGCTTGCTCAAGGAAGGAACACTTTGAAGGAAGTCTGCACGCTGGCTCATCTTCAGCCTGCTCCTGGGATGGTTTTGTCCTGATTAAAGTGTGTTTGCCATCTAGTGGCAGCAGCCTTCAATGGAGCATCCTCCTGCTCGGGGATGCAGGGCAGGGGATTGCCAACAGCCAGGGAACGTGCTGGCAGAGGCGATGCGCCTGGCGTTTGGCAGCAAAGAAGACCCAACGGTGGGCTTTCAGAAAAGCCCCCAGGCAGTGCTGCGACCTCAGCTTTGGTAATCCTGGCTCAGATCCTGGTTAGGGTGCGGTTTAGTTTGTGAACGTACAGTGGAACTGGGCTTTTGTAGGTATGGCGTGTTGATCGAATACTCACCTTCCTGAATGATCAATGTCCTGCGTGTGCCCAGAGCTTTTTCCACCTTGTGTGATGATTCTGACTTCAAAAAACCAGAATGTAGGGGGAACGTCGGGTTAGATTGTGGTTTTCTGCCTGTGATAGCTCTGTAATTTTTGCTGTGGTCTAAACCAGTCTGCACCAGTATTGGTGTGACTGGGCTATTGAGATGCTCAAAGAACTTTTACAGTGGCAGATGACATCTGCAAAATATTTAACCTGTCCTTGCACTTCAGTGAAAATGTGTTTCTTTAGCTTATTTTGTCGTCTGCTGAGAGGAAATTAGTCCTTCTCCCCCTGAAGGTCTGAGCTCTCGCTGAAGTACTGACGACAGGCGATGAAGGCCTGAAACTGGAAACATGCTTCACACTGTGCTCCCTTAAAATCTGTCTAGTGGCCTTGGATGGGCACCCAGTCAGTCAGCACAGGGAAAGTGAAGCCAAGGGGGCTCGCCTTGCACGAAGCCGTAACATTTGCAGGCTGATATTTCCCCAAACTGTCATTTCAGGGCAAACAAGCGTTTCCGAGTATACGTGGTGATCCCGCTGCTGCCTGGCTTTGAAGGAGACATTTCAACTGGCGGGGGGACCGCGCTGCAGGCCATAATGCACTTCAACTACAGGTACGGCAGGCAGCCCCGCTGCGGCAGGGCTGCCGGAGACCCCCCGCTCGCCGGTGCCCATCGTCGCGGCGTTGCGCTGGGTGCTGGCCACACCACTTGGGAAAGGAGAAGAAAACAGTTGGTGTAGCTTTCCCTTAGCGCTTCAGCTCGTTGATTCGTTAGCCTCCTCGGGATTTGCATTAGGAGGAAGGTGATGCTAGCCGAGCGGGGACATGTGGTGGGTAAAGCCTGGTGCTCTGTATGGGAAAATCCCTGCCTCTGCCCTGGCACGGCGGGTCCCCCAATCCCCTACACAACTCCCACCCCGATTCCTGACACTCAGCTGCTTCCCTTTTAGCTCATCAAACCAGGGCTTACTCACTCCCAAGGTCTCTACCCTCCTGCTCTGTGGTAGTGCTCTCCTGCAGGCACTCCCTCCCTCACAAAATCACAGCATCACAGCACGGCAGGGGTTGGAAGGGACCTCTGTGGGTCAGCCAGTCCAACCCCCTGCCGAAGCAGGGTCACCCAGAGCAGGCTGCACAGGACCGCATCTAGGCGGTCTTGAATATCTCCAGAGAAGGAGACTCCACAGCCCCTCTGGGCAGCCTGTGCCAGGGCTCCATCACCCTCAGAGTGAAGAAGTTCTTCCTCATGTTCAGCTGGAACTTCCTCTGCTTCAGTTTGTGCCCGTTGCCCCTTGTCCTGTTGCTGAGCACCACTGGAAAGAGTCTGGCCCCGTCCTCCTGACACCCACCCTTGAGATATTTATAAGCATTTATAAGGTCCCCTCTCAGCCTTCTCTTCTTCAGGCTGAACAAGCCCAGCTCCCTCAGC
>Ga0065711_1052239_pt1 | contig 10047 bp, 2 predicted proteins | sample Hoacrofraction12_FD_59098 | JGI IMG/M metagenome (GOLD analysis project Ga0065711, IMG submission 59098) | Hoatzin crop microbial communities from Cojedes, Venezuela - Epithelial fraction 12 v2 (version 2) | ecosystem: Host-associated > Birds > Digestive system > Esophagus > Crop | place...
CCGCTCCCCGCTCGAACGCGGTCGCGGCCGCGGCCCCCGCTCCGCGCCCGCCGCCCCGGCAGCCCTCAGGGGCTGGGGTCGGTGCCGGGCGAGGCGTGGAGGGAGCCGCTCCGCCGGGAGGGAGCAGAGGGCTCGGAGACATCCCTGCCAGCGCCGAAGAGCGGAGAGAGTTCGGAGGGAGCGGTGGTCGCAACCGTAACTCTTTCTGTTGTAGGCAATGGGTACATGGATGGGAAGGAGCTACAAAACTTCATCCAGGAGCTGCAGCAGGCGCGGAAGAAGGCAGGCTTGGTAGGTTAACATTTCACCCCACTTTTCCATCTTCTCCGGGAAAGAAGAGTTTTCTTGAGTAAACTCCAGTGCCCTGGTCCCTTCTGTTCTCTGTAGCCATCACCCAGTTCACGCACGAGCCCCACCAGGCAAGGGGAAGTAGCTCGGTTAGAAATCAGCAGGTTGCAAGTGAAATAAATCGTCTGCTTTGGAAAGGTGAGGCCAGGGTCCACCTCCCCGCAGAGCCGCTCCGGCTCATGTCTTGCCAGGCTACGAGCTAATACGTCTTACAGTGCTTAAAAAGAAAAGTCAAGAAACGCATGGACATTATCTTTTTGTCTTGGGTAGGACCTTATCCCATTGCAATTAATCTTACCTGATCCAGATATGCACTGATACTAAAAAGAAAAAAGAAAACGAAAAAAGAACACCTCAAGTTAGTTGGACTCTGTTTAAATTTCATACCTAATGGGCAGTACGGGCTGAAATGCATTTCTGCCCCTTAGTGGTCAGTAAATAGATCTGCAGGTCCCTGCAAACCACTTTTTGCCCTTCACCAGTGTTATACACCAGGAGTAGGAGTACCAAATCCTGGTAGTTTCAACTGTCCAGAGGGCCAGCAAAGCTTTTGACAATGTTGTCAAAACAGTTCTGTGTATGAGATACTAAAACACGAATTATAAATTTGTCCGAAGTATACCCACATGGGGAAAAAACAGAGAGAGAGAAAGAAAGGAAAAAAAGAAAGAAATGAGAGATTATCTGTAAAGATCTGAATTAAAATAGAAGTGAACCTTTTAAACAAATAAACTGCTTTTAAAATAGTCAGTTTCTAAAACAGGCCACTTCGCATCATACTCCAATATATAAATATATAACCTAATGGAATGAATTTAAATGAATCTATGCTAAAAGACTTCTGAAGTAACAGAAAATAAAATAAAATTATAATTTAACTGGATGGCACGTGTGCATGGGGGAAATAGATTAATACTTCGTATAAGAATATCTTCAAATAGAGTAATAGCTTTTCAATAATTAAATGTGCTTTAAAAGTTGCTGTATATTTTAGAAGTAAATGTAAAAAAAAATCTTAATTTATTTTGTGGAAAATTGTATCTTGTTATTAATTGTTTGAGTGTAAACTTCACGCATCCGAAAATCTGTCACCCAGCAATGCTTCTAATGTTACTGCAGTCTTAGTACCGGTTAATTCTTCTCACAGCCGTTGGTGTAGGCACTTATTTTCATGGGTGTGAGTAACCTTAAACTAAAATTAAAAAAAAACAAACACAGCAACAATTAAAAAAAACCCCAGAAAATGGGGAAAGGAATGTGGTTTTTAGAGGGAAAAAGTCTAATTTTTTTTCACAGAGAAGATTAAACATAACTTCAACACCTTTCAAGTATTGCAACAGAACAAATCTCTTCTATATTGAAGTACAGGAAACTTCAGTATGTCCAGTAGAAAGAAGACAATAAAGCCTGTGTATATTTAGTATGAACGGCATTCTTAGGAGAAATGCTAATATATTATTCAGTATTAAAAAATTAATTAGAAGCTCAAGGAAAAAGTATCTATCATATTAAGATCAGATTCTTTTCTCTCTCAAAGCAAGCGTGCATCTCTTCTTGAAAACAGAGCCTGCTCAAAGTAACACAGAAAAGCCTTGCAAGATTATTCTTATTTGCTACAAATTTCATCATTTACGCTTCTATTAAAAAATAACCTCTGCCTGTATCTCCCTCTATATTTTAAAAACACTCAGGTGTTTAATTAAGTTTTCCTGTCTTGTTTCTCTAATTTAAACCTATCTTTGGAGTGTTCTGCTGAAAAGAGCAACCTACAGTAGCAACATCAAATTCAGTGCTTTATCCATTGGCTCTGCCTTTGGTAGATGTTACCTTCATTCCTGAAGTCTTTTTCTGGAGTATGGATATATGTCATCTTAGGTTTCAAATCTAAGCTGATTCTTGGATTTGAAGGCTCATCTGCTAAACAAGCATCTCATTAGTTCGTGTCTTGTCTCACGGGATACTAATTCGGTAGCTTTGAATTTCTATTCTTTTGCCAGAAGGGACACATTGAGAAACTAGTGTAGGTTATATGTCATTTCCTTGGCTGTCCTGCTTTTAACACCCCAAAGCTTCTTTGTCATCATTAACTTCTGCATTTCAGGTCACTCTCCTGCTCACTATTTTTGAAATATTCAATTATGTATTCTTCATAGCTGGATTGTACATCAGTCATGCCACATGCATTAAAGAATCACATTGATTCTGTCATTAAATAGGATGGTTTAACATTTTCCAATATTCTTCCCAACTACAGAACCATTCTGATTATGTTCTAATTCTAATCCTTTTAATAATCCACTCACTAAGCCCGTACTTTCACAGTTGCTTTTTCTGAGACGGAGCAGTAGCATGCAGCCTGATTCATGCTGGCCCCAAGGGGTGGATGTGTGCTTGGAGGTTTTAGGGCTTGGGCTTTTCTTTGGTAACACTACATCTTTTTGCTTCATGCATTATGATAGATAGTGAATTGATCTGATATACTTTCAGACAGGTTGAAATAACTGCTTCTTTTTTAAAGATAAAAGCTATAGAAGTATATAAGCATAGCTTCCATTTATTGTGCCCCACATTTATGAAATAGGTTCTCTGTTTAGGTATGCCAATTGCCAGAAGAAATCCTGGGGTCTAAGTGACTAACACAGAAGCTGATAAAGGGCCAATAGGTGGATCTTGGCCAAGCTACTCCACATCTGTTTCTCACTTTCTCTGTATATAGAGCTGACAACAACATATTTCTGCACAGCAACAGGTGATTTAATAGATGTTTGTGAATACAGTCACATAAGTGTTTCTGTAGTGCCATCTATCCTTACTTTTTCAAATCATATTGGAAAAAATATTTTTTTCTACAGCTCCACTTGGTTGGGTAACTGCCTCTTCAGTTTTAAAAGGGGGGACTGAGCTGTGAAGGGCTAGTTTCTTAGTTTCAAACATTGACCACTGCATCTGTATCAAGTTTAGGACTAGGCATTGTTAAATTGAGGCAAGTTTTTTTGACTGAAAACATTTATTTGACTAACATAACTGGGATAACTCATCAAGCAGCTCAAGAGCAGGTGAAGTGAACACCAAAAAAAACCCCAACAAATCCCTTTATGAATAACGTACTAGAGGACGAGCATCCTGTTTTGTTTAACCTGTAATTGGCTGTGCCTCCTTCAGCGGCTGGACACTGCCTGGCACTGCGGAGCTGCTACTAGGAAGATGAGTGAAATATTTAACCAGGACTAATTAAAATCTAGGTGTCTAAATACTCCATTCTGTCTGCTAAGCAAGCTTGTCCCCACTTTGGGATCGTTAGATGAAAGGTGACATTGAAGTGCATTGTATTAATAACTGCATCTCTAATTAAAGCCACGGCAAATTACTAACCTGCCATGGATGACTTTGACAGAAATAGGATACTAGGCCACAATTGTATCAGCTACGAGGAAGTGACATTTTAGTTAGCTTTGGTAGCTGAAATGTGGGACAAACTACAACGGACTTTGTACAGCTGAGATTCCCTGTGTCTCCAGTGAGAGAATCATGTAGGTCCTATATAATCAGATCTATTATAGCAACTAAAACTTTAATTTCCAAAGACTGCTGTATCTTCATCTATAACCATGGAATTGTCCATTATTTTAATATAACTGTAGTCCTGATTCTTGCTGCCTGGTTTTACTAGCTGACACTTGTAAGAAATACAAAGAAAGTTAAAAGTGTAATTGGTATTGAAGGTTGATGGCAGCTTATATCAAAGCAGGGCAAGTCAAGTTGAAGTGTGAAATCAAATATTTGGATATTCACCCCAAGGCTGGCACCTTTGCCATAGCCTAAAGAGAGGATAGCCTTTACAGAACAGATGTATAGCAGGGACCATGATTTATATGAAGAGCAATTATGCTGGCTTTATTCTGTCAGATTTAAGGTACTGCTCAAACCTTTCTCCCTCCTAAATCTGCCTGTCTCCATTTCAGCAGTGACATTTTGACTCTGTTTCTATGATAACCAAGGGCTAAAATAGTATCTGTTGTTCAGGAAAAATCCACTCAAAGATGTGGAAAGGCTATTTTGGTGTTCAGATATATTCTACTGAAATGCTCGTTATTTTGAAAGATTTTGCACTGCCTTCAAGTTACTAATTTAAAAATGAAAACTGAGAAAATTGACTAATAATTGCTTATGAACTTCACTGTCATCCTCTGAAACAAAGGAGCTGTTATACACATGTTCCAACACATCTGTCTATAATTTGTTCATTCTGTAAACTAAAATAGGAGTTCTAAGTATTTAGACGCCAATCATTCACACTGACTATAATATAATTCTTTAGGAAGTACAATTTATCACAATAACCTCATTCATGATGAAAAATTCTCAATTTCATTTAAACTTGAGGAATCTAGTTGCAGTGTGAGTATTTTATTAAATGTAGTCTATTATTTGGCAACTAATAGAATATTGAAGAAAGTTTACACATGTTTCTCTGTACCTTAAAGTAATGATTCTCTCACTGTAACTTTGTAGGATTTAACACCCGAAATGAAAGCTTTTGTGGACCAATATGGGAAGACTACTGACGGAAAAATAGGAATAGTTGAGGTAAGACGATTATTTTCTAATAAAAGACTGACATGTTTACTTGTAGGAAATACATTTAGCACAGAAAAATGTAAGCATAATATGTAAATATTTTTTATTTTTACTTACACAGAAAATTTCTTCCTCTGTCTTATGATCTTTAGTATTTTTTGCACTAATGAAATTTTTTCAGTAACAAAAAGTAAGGTATTCCTTACCCCTCTCCAGTCATTTCACCATACTTGATTTAACTTTGCATGCTTTGTTCAGTACAAATAAGCATCAACAGCAATTTAGTTCTCCTGAAAAGCAGATAAAAGCTGTATTTTAGAAATTTAAATTGTGAAAGGTAAATGTGATTTTTTGCTACCTATGATTTTGAACTAATGCTCTGTCACCACTTAATTAATTAATGAGGATAACACACAAGTGAATGCAAGTGGGCAATCACTGTATGTAGTCTATTCTAAAAAAATACCTACATGGTAAGAGAGTAGGTGAATCATGTTAAATTGAAACAGAATTTTAGTAGCAGTTGTTATTCAGCTTGTGAAAGATCAGGATTTCTTACGAACAGAACAGAACAGAACTTGAGGCAGAAAATTCCCCTGTTCCTTACTCCCACTTTCTAAAGAGGGCAAAGATAACCAACCCCTGCTACCCACACAGCCACTCAACAATTGTATAGTTTAGACAACTTGTTAGGAAGGGAGGGAACCATTGTGTTCTCTCTCGCTTTCACTGCTCATTGGTGCAAGTCAAAAAGGAGAGTTTGCTGGGTTACAGCTCGAGAAGTCACTCTTTCCAGCCTAAATCTATGACTCATTTATGTCACTCTGAGTGCAGTGAGACTGCGGTTTTATTACAAAATGCTATTATATATTTTTTTCTGATAATAAGAAGTCTGACCTAGAGAGCTAATTAAGAAACAGCTGGAAACAAGCCAGGTCTGCAAAATTTCTGCAGTGACTAACTTTGGGTCAGTAGCTAATTTTAAAATAGAGGACTGAATAGAATCTGTAAAAGTCAGTAGGAAGTATCACTAATGGTATGATAGATCATTTCAGGGTATCCTTTCTCCTCTGTCGTGTCTGAATTGCATCACTTGTTTAAATTCATATGTAACTACAACTAAACTGCCATGAAACTATGAACAGTTTGTTTAGCTTGTAGCTATAATTGTTTTTAAAAAATGCAACTTTTGACAATTCTTAGCATTGATCAAATAGTTCTGCATCTCAAAAGAACTAGTGTTTATTTAGACTAATTAATTGTTTGGTTTTAGACTAACAAATGCTTATTCATTTGGTACTGAAGAATCTTACTACTACACATATTTTTGAATATGTATAGTAGCAAGCACTGGATGCAAGAAGAACGTGTAGACAGTGCCTGAAAAAGACCATGTATCTTCACTTAGGAAAGGTGACGGAAAGTTTTACCTTTCAAGTTCTATTTCTGGTTCTGCTATTGACTTAATGGGTAAAGGTGAGCAAATCTTATAGGTCCTGATATGGTACCATGCTCACCACCCCCAGTGAAGTGCCAAGCACGCTCAGCATCCACGGAAGCCATAGAATATTGACAGCACTCACTTAAGTGACTGAAGCCACTTTCTTCCTTAGTATAGCAGTTTCCTAACGCAATAGCTATATTTTATTTCACTTACATCAGCATGAAGCTTGATTTGGAAAGTGCTGATAGGACTCAGACGAAATGTGTTGTACGTGCAGAGCAGTTATGATACTAAAGTTGGTGTTTGGACTTGCTTCTCCTTCCTTATAAATAAAAATGTCCAGTAATTCCAGGTTGCTCACATTTACATAGTACACCAGATAGTTTTTTTTGAAAAATTGGATGAATGTTGTTCAAAAAGAAATCATGCAAAGTCATTCAGACTGCCAGCCATCATAGTGAATACCCAGCATCTGATGGAAAACATGCTAGCGAATAATGAGTTTTCAGGAAAGGTCTGTTGACTGCGATTAAGAGGAGGCCTAAGTGGTTTCATAGAGGAAGGAGTGGATTTTCAGCTCAGATTGTCGATTCTGTCTTTGCAAGCGCACTGCAGATAGTTCACTAGCTTTTATGCACTGTCCTCCTGCTAAAGGCAGAGTCTGACCTGTCCACTTGCTTATCATTGTGCAAGCGACTTCTCTTTCATCTTTTGTACTCATTCACATCAATGCTTTCACTAAAATGTGTATGTGAAACCCAAGGTTTTGAAACTCAGGACTGCAGTAATTCCACATTCAAATTATTTGTAGCTTACTGCAGCCGTAAAAATAGCTGCCTATTAGCCTAAAATATTCTTTGTACTCCCATTCTCTATTATAGGATTTTAAGAAGAAAATTCACTGTATTACGTGAAAGGAATTTTAAACAGCATTAAATATCAACAGAATTTACTGAGAGAATGATTCCTAGAAAATAGTTCTGATATTGTTTTAAGCACTGAGAGTATTTTTCCTGCTAGATAACCTATAAAGACGTACCTCAGCCTGCAGCTAAGCAGAGGAGTCCAGCCGGTCTCAGGCTTTGTGGTTGTCCTCTATTACTCATGAGGCAGAAATAGCCAACCTTCTCCCTCAAAGCAGCAGAGTTCACAGAAACACTCACTAAACCACTGTTGCTGCCATACACGAATTCATAGCAGTCTGCACTCTTATTCAAACACGCTCACGGAGTCCCCCTATCCTTATTCTCACTAACAAGTCTTCACTGGAAACAGCACCAGGATTTCATCTTTCTTCTCTCTAGTGGTATAACTGGGACTGGGAAGTTGAGCCAGTTTGCACACAGTTTCCTCATCCCGTAATAATGCAGCGGTTTCCACAAAAAGCAGTCTAATATTTGATGTGTGAGCTTGGAGAACTGGACTTCCCTTTAGCTGTATTGTTTCTATTACGCTAAAGGGTACAACAGAAAGAAAACAAAAAAGGCAGTTTTGGGCAGAAGCCTGAGCTAATATTGGATATTGGACATCTTTGTTACACAAAAGCCTGTGACTTCCCCTGAGACTTACAAAGGGTGAAATGTATAGCTTAAAATAAGGTTAATTTTCTTACAGAGGTAATATGTTCTGTACCTCAAACACAGTTTGGTACTGCTAGTGAGCTGTTAATGTTTCTTTGGTAAGTTACTATTTCACATTTACCCTTACACCTTGTACTATTTTACGGTACCCTTGCAAAATTTAGCAAAGATAGCTACAGAGGTCCCACAAACTAGGTCATATCCATAATTTCTGCACATGCGAACCCTTCCCAATTGCCATAATCAGTCCCTTCCACCAAACTCTGCTTATTATTATGATCAATTCTTCCATTCAGCTTCTGTTGTTGAGTTGGAATGTTGATATACGCTAAAAATCAAAGCTCCCCTGTCCTGGGAGAAATGAAGAAATTTTTCCATAAATCAGTACTAAGTGATTTACACATTTAGCTATTACATACATACGAACATGTACTTACCCACATATGTATATGCTATTTATAATGGAGTATGTTTTGAAAGCTGCAGACAAAGCCACATTAAGTGTATTGGGTTTGGTGTTCAGCCGTTTAGCAAAAGCACTCAGAACACTCTGATGGGCCTGACAGTCTGTCATCAGCTGTGGCATTTCTGTAAGGAGAGTGCTCTGATGCATCTCTTCAGTTGTACCGACCCTTAAAGAATATAACTGCTGCGTTGCACAGATAATTTTAGAGAAACAAGAGATCTGTCTCCGTTCCCTCGTTGTACATATAGAGTGAGAGGGAGAGCTGAATTCACCTACGGTGCCACTGGAACCCAATAAAAAAGCCTGAGCAATTAGGCAATAGCGCTGAAATAGACAGAATGAGGGATTTGAGGGTGTGAAATGAATGCAGAAAAACAAAAATTTGAATCAAATTTTTAAGATGGGGCTCCAGGAAGACTGCAGATGTCATTTTTTGTAAAAGAATACAGCTAAGAAATCTGTCTTTCTCCGTTTTCTCTTCCTAGTAAGCACAGCTGGTCTATTCTTCCAGTAAAAAGTTTTCTTTAATCAAAACACATTTCATACATTTTGAGGACAGAAAAAAATATTGGGCTTTTGTTAAAAACAAATCACGATTTTACATTAAATTATACTGCATACTTTCCTTCTTCCACATTTGTCACTTGCCAAAATTGAGTTATAGTAAGTGAACATTTTCAATAATCAGTACAATAATGTCTGATTTTAAAAAAGCCTTTTGTAGAGCAGAAGCATTGGAAGAACCACCCCTGATTTTGCAGGGCTAAAAGCCATTTTGATTTCTTTCTGGTATTTATAGCTCTTCTTGAACACATCTCTATGCCTAACAAAGGCTTACCAGTTGCCATCCCTTTACCCTTTCCACTTTCTTTTTTTCTCCTGGCTTTTCCATTTTTCTGTTTAACTTGGATGTGCTCTTCATGTCAGTGTTCCTCTGTCCTCTTCCTCTTCCTCAGTATCTGAGTGGTCTATTTTCCTCACTTTCTTAATTCATGGCCCTTCGCACTTATCCTCTAAACATCCTTGCGTTAGGCTTCTCCTTTGTGTCGATTCGAAGGTTTTCACCACAGATCCTAACTCTGCAGGGGTGATTTTTTTTCCCTCTTTCCCCAGCTCCCCCTTCAGTATGGTGTTGTCTCACTCCCTTCTCTCAGACCTTCATTCTGTTTGACCTTAGCGAATACGGCAAAGCTGCAAGCCAGGAGCCTTCCAGAGACACCTTCCAAACATTTCGGCTAACAGGATGAAGCTTCCTGTGGGGCCAAAGTAGGGCAGTATGAGCACAAAAAGTTTCATACTCTTTTAAAAAGCTTCATGTCTTTTATAGGCTCAGCTGGCTTAATGAAGAATCAAAATTTAATCTGTCTTAAATCCTGTTACAGCTTGCTCAGATATTACCGACGGAAGAGAATTTCCTGTTGTTCTTCAGGTGCCAGCAGCTAAAGTCAAGCGAAGACTTCATGCAGGTACAGTATGAAAAGCTGTCATTTCTAAAATCATCCAAGACTCTCTCAGACCTGGACAAGCTGGAGAGGTGGGCCTGTGTGAACCTCATGAGGTTCAACAAGGCCAAGTGCAAGGTCCTACACCTGGGTCAGGGTAATCCCTGGTATTAATACAGGCTGGGGGAT
>Ga0065711_1052240_pt1 | contig 10047 bp, 9 predicted proteins | sample Hoacrofraction12_FD_59098 | JGI IMG/M metagenome (GOLD analysis project Ga0065711, IMG submission 59098) | Hoatzin crop microbial communities from Cojedes, Venezuela - Epithelial fraction 12 v2 (version 2) | ecosystem: Host-associated > Birds > Digestive system > Esophagus > Crop | place...
AACCACACACTTTGGGGCAAAGACCCATCATTTCAAAAGAACAAACACTCAGGGACTTAACCGTACGCATATTTGCGCCATTTCAACAACACCACCACCACAGTAGAACCTCCTGTTTACGTCATATACAGGTATAACCTGCATACCATTCTGGTCTAACTTATTTTATAGATGTAGAATAAGCTACCTGAGTATAAAATGCCAGTAAGCATAAAATTATGCTTCAATAGGAAAGGATTGTACCACCGAAACTATTCTGGCAAAACGTTACAAAATCCTGAACAGAGGCGAATCTGAGTTCAAAACTAGTTTGTGTAGTTACTTGATACTGCAACCAGTTCAGAGAGGGAGTTGAAAGCACTCCTAACTTTTCTGCTCTGCAGGTTTCCTCACTCAGGGGTATCACTCTTTCACGACAAGCAAAATTCCAGGAGGTCCAGCCCTGAGCCTGGCACAAGACGCTATTCATTCCAAGAGGTAAAGCAAACAGTGCACCACTACCTGAGCAAAGAGATGTTACTCCAGTGTGTCAAGAATCCATCTACTTTACACCTGGATGAAGTGTATTAACATGTCAGTTGACCAAGGGAGTCCATCATGCAGACTGCAGAAACACAGGAACTCGAAGGAACTGTATCTTCTATTTTAGCTGATTAATTTCCATTAAACCTGTGTCAGCTGCACTTAGTACTTTCAGTGCTGTGTTCCATAAGAGATGTTCTTCCAAAGAGGATAGCAAGAACTATGATTAGTTCCACTGAACTGTACTTTACAAAAGAGTCATTAATGGAAGTAAACCGATTTTGCTCAAAGAAATTTGACAGAAAAACTAAGTCACATATGCATGTCTGTATGCGTGCATATACACGTGCCTGTGTCGACACAGGTAGACGAGATGAACAAACATGATTTTTTTTTTGTTATCAAGATAGTGGGCAAACTTCTCACATGGAAAGTTTTGTTATATGCATGCTTTATGAAATTATTTGATTATAAAAGTTGTAGAGATGAACGCACAAGATACTTCTGAAGTTGGCAGAGGATACGCATACTCTGCCTAGGTTGTGACAGATGCTTCTTATTACAAGAGGCTTAAGACCAAAACCATAACACCCGACGGCCGCTGGTCTCACCGTATTCTGCAGTTTCCCCTCTGGCACAGAAAAGCCCCACGCTTCAGCGAGCGGAGCATCCTGCTGCTCGGCACATTGCAGGGAATCGCAACGCTTTCTACCAGCAGCTGGAGGCTGAGCAGCACATGAGCAAAACACAGCCCCAGCTCAGGCTCACTGTTAGGGTTAGCACTAAACTATTTTAGAATGTAGCAACATAATCTAAATATTTATTTGCAATATTTAACCTGGACACTGTGCAGGTCCTGAATATGAAGAGGGTATTAAGCACATGTCCATTTAGCACCAGACAGGAACAGGTTTGAGTCCCCTGCACAGCTCTCTTGAGAATGCTCAGATTAATTGGTAGTTAAGTGAGTAATAACAGGGTGGAGAGATTGCTAATCTCACCTTTTCTCAGCTGCCCTCTCCCCTTCTTGTTTCTGAAGCACTTCAACAGATAACATTAAGTCACTCTGATACCATGAATGTTCCTACTAACAGGACAGATACTGCAGATCACCGGTGCTTCCGTCTGACAAAACCACAGCTCCAGTTTCAGATCTCTGATTCAGTATCTACCCAGTGAACACACTTTAAAACTATGGTTTACAAAAAAACTAGTCTTTTCCTTAGCCCAAAACGGTGTATAGTAAAAACAAATATTTTTTAAAAAGTTCTACCAAAGTTTAAAAAAAAGCACACGTGCCTGACAATTCTGTCTTCAGCAGAAAAGAAAGTCCAGAAAATACTGACTATTCAGAGGGCTCCAGATTTTAGAAGCTTGCACCTGTTTCAGATATCTGTTAATAATAAATTTTACAGTGAAACGTAGTTGACAGGTACCGGCTGCTACAAGAGACATAAAGGAAAAGTATCATAAAGGAAAATAGAAATAGGTTAGAAATGAGACAAGCAATCCAGAGTCAAGGGAAAGACACGCTAAGTATGTGATTGGAAATAATACTGTGTTAGCTCCAGACCTAGCCAGAGCACACCCTTTTAAGCATTAGCAACCTCCTTATGGGAGGGCGGAAAGACCATCTGGCTGGCACTAAGCAGCAGAAATACACCGTCCAGAGAGAAACACTGGTCTTTAATCCAACAGCTGTGATTGCAGTGGGGGCACCCAGAATCTCTGCTGACTGCCATCACATGCATCCAGTTAGCTTCCAGTTATTGCACACAGGAAAAGTAAATACCAAATCGCAGTACAAATACTACTTTGAACTTTCCTTGGAGAATGCTGGGGTAGTATTCAAAAGCTAAGCAATATAGCTTCACAACAGACCTATGTTTATTACTAGAACAGAGATAGGTTAACCAATTTATCTTAAGTCTCAGATGACACGAACGATTTACTCGCATGCCTCAGGAACAGAACGAGGCTGCCCAGATGGGATCGTTGGTCTTTCTGTACAACCTCTTAGCTCGAGAAAGAACCGTTCCAGATCAAGCTCTACATCATTTCCAAAGGTGCCATCAGCTCCCAGCAGCTTGGCAAACACATTGCAGTGGAAATCAGAATAGACCAGACACTTACCCTAGAACATGTTCCCAGTACTCCAAGGGCTCAACAGATACTGCAGAGAGGGAGTGCAGTTATTTGCAATTCTGTTTACATCACAACACACAACCAGGAAAATTTGTGCTATCACCAACTTACTTTCCCTGGAGCGTGTTAAAATTTCTGCTAGGTTAGTTTATCAGCAGCCATCAACAGGAACTTCTTTCCAGGCTTTATACGTCAGAAAAAGAGCTGTAGTTTCCAGTTCAAGCTTTTACTTTCTAAAGAAAGTATCAACAAATCCTCTGGTGGAACAACCTTCAAGCTGTCAGAGATCAGCTGCTGCACAACATGGGCTGTATTTTTTTTTTTAAATAGCATCTACAAAACAAAGTAGCCATCAGATGAAAAGCTTAGCCATAGTTAGACCTGAAAATGAAATCTGAGAAGATTATAAAATCCTAATATTACAATATTTCATGGGGTATCCACCCATCTGCAGTCGTGGGCTTCTCATTTCACTAAGCCACTACCAGTCGCCCAAATATTGCTAAGCGTTTAAGCTGGTCTGAATTCATGCAGATTTAGATTTAACTGTCATACAAACCCAGGCTCTAGGGCTTCCAAACATCATCTGTGCAAATCTCCGCTTTAACCAGCACCAAATATCTACATTCAGTCAAAACAACTTCCATAAACGTTGCTAAAGTTACACGTACAGGAGCCATGCAGAAGAGGCAAGGCACGTTAGCTGCACTGGATCGAAGAGCCATTCTGCTGACACAAGGCATTTTTGCCCACTAATTGGTGTCACTCATAACTTAAAAAACAAAGGTTCACCTAGCTACCATGTGAACTACTTCATAGATGTATGGATGCTTTCCAGAATTTAAGTTAGCTTCTTGTATAAACAAAAAGCTTAAAAAGTACCCCCAGAGTTACACTCCCGTTTCAATGGCAAGTATTTATCCCCAAATATCACCAGCATGAAAAAAAGATTATTGATAATACTTGGTAATAGAAAAGAAAAACATCCAGTATCGGATCCTTTTCTTATTTCTTAGGAATTGGTCTGGAAGAATAAAATAAGAGATTTTTGTTTGGTTTCTTCTTCTGCCATACCAGTTCCCTAACCTAATGTGTGGCGAGAACATCTGGGCTGGCACAGCGCTGGCAGTACAGGTGTCCGTCCACATGCGCAAGCCAGCACGGTAGCAAAGAAAAATTTCCTGTGGATTTTGCTGGGAGCAACTGGAAACTCTGAGAAGTCAGAGTTGTCTATTCAAATGGAAAAGGTCACAAAAGAGTCTGTATTTGGGATACAGATGCTGCACTTACATGCTCTTTAGATAGATGAGGTTTCCTGAACAGGCAGATTTTGTTTTTTAACCTGGTATTTCTGCTATTCCCCCATTAGAGCATTAAACACTAATCTTAGTCATACATCGTTCACCAGATGAAGACAGACCTTGATGTCAGTTTGCTTAAGTGTTTGAGAAAGCTGCGCCTAAATATTTGTTTATTTTACAGCAACTATCAATCCAAATCAGCAAGCCAGAAAGAAGCATTATCATCACTGACGTCGCTACCGCCACGTCAGACCACAGCTATTTTTGTCGTCCCGTACTAGTTCGGTGTCTTGTCCCGGTAGCGACGCGCTGCCGGGGACACAGTTCCCCTTGGCCAGCGCTGAAGGTACAGAGCGCAGGCAGGGGCGGCTGCACATCTCCCTCCTGATGGCACTATCTGCAAGGTTCAGCCGAACCCCAACAGCTAGCGGACTGGTGCCCACAATATGCCCCCTAAACTGGCCTTTCACTTCCCAGGAGAGGAGCAGGTAGGCTTCCCCGCACAGCACCGTGCGCGGTGTCTGGCCCCGTTACCGGCCCCCGTTCCTCGCCGTGCAGCCCACCCAGCGCAGGCTGTGGCAGCCTCCATGACGGACAACTTCTCTGTCCTACCCACAGCTCACAAGCAGCAAACTTCAGTCTTCCTGGCGGTGTTAATTCTGATGGAGCTTTTGTTTCAAGTCGTTTCTCTGCTCTTTCTGGGAAGTCATGAAAAGCATGTGTCAGCACAACTTGCTGCTGAGGAGGGCATTAGAAAGGATTTGAACTGACTCCCCATGGCAACAGACCCTGAAAGGGAATTAGCATTTGCTCCCCATTCCCCAAGAAGCCTAAATGGAATTTTTTTTTCTCCTATCTAAAGAACTATTTCCAGGAGGGCAGCATGCTGTTGCCTCTATTGCTCAGCAGGTGCTGCTCCAGAAGACACCTACCTTGCACGCTCTGCGCTCAGCATAAGTCATCCCACCACACGTGGAACCAATAAATATGAACAAGCCTACATGAGTGTTTTCCTTACACAGCTTTACAGCACTCTGCGCACCTTTCTGCTGCTCTGCCGGCTCTCTGTACACCGAGTCACCAATCCAAATTATTTGTTTTGCTGCACAAAGGTTTTCAAACTCTAGCTACTGAACACAAGAGCCTTTCTACTCTGGAGATTATCATCCATAGTGAGAGAACTCATTTCACCATATTGGCAATGTTATTTTTTTATGCATCATCAACAACACATCCTCAGACTCTCTTATACTCTTTGGGATTCTTCTATATTCTCTCCAATTTCTTCCATAAACACCACCACTCACTTCAAAGTAGGCAGAGGAACGCACGGCAAGCCCAGAACTATCAGGTCCAAGAGCCATCCACCCCAATATGAATGGCCCCAAAGTCAGAGGAACTGATTAATCTCAGAGGCAGTTTGTGAACTCTCAGAGATTCCTAGCTCATGCCTCAATTCTCCAGATAAAAATTGGGGCAAGGGAAAAACAATCTAACTTTACCTCCTGTAGAGGAGATGATAAATTTCCACAGACTCGAAAGAATCACACTACCGCATGCGGTCAAGAAAAGGAACTCCCATTCACAGCACTCGGTCCGGTGGTGCTGATGCTGACGAGGGTGAACTATTGAAAGAGGCAGCAAAAGCAGACCACTGGTTTCCCATGAACACACCCAGTGCTGCTTTTAGCTGAGGCTCTGGTCAGCACTGCTTCACCACGCGCATCTCTGCCTGGAGTGTGAAACATAAAAGGCAAGTGAAGGGAGTAGATGTTGTTACAGAGATTCAACATGGCGAGAAATTCACTGAACAGCTGCTAATAATGCGCCTTTAAGACCTTCCGAAAATAGCTGGCACAGACTCTAAGACATTTTCCCAACAGCAAAACAACGCATTAAAGACATGAAGTCATGATAATGAACATGAAGTATAAGCTTACTTCATTCTTACCTATTGTAATTTTATAAAACAGTAATTCTCTTTCTAGAAATTAAAATAAACATTTCTTTCCCGTAGGTCATTTCACAGCTTTGAGAAGGACCTTTTCTCCCTCAACACATCAGCAGAAACACACCCTGTAAAAAGCAGGTGGTACGCAGCACACCAGATCACACCTGAGAGTACCCATCTCTCACTAGAAATAAATATTTTAATAATTTGGACAGTCATTTTCAGACACACTGTTAATATATGAGACTGTTCTTTGAAATAGGCAAAACTGCCATTTCAGCAGCTCAAGCAGCTATTGCTGAACTTACAGCTACTGCTCTGACCTATGAAATCCTGGATGTTGCTCTCCTGTAGCCCAGAATAATTCAAACAATGTGATAAAATATAAAGATAAAAATACGATGCCTGGAAAAGACTCGTGTCAACACAGCCAGCCAGGTAGACGGATGAGCTGCACCTTGTACGGTAGTTGGCTACCCATCAGTCGACGTGCAGCCCCTAAGGAGTGGACGTTTCACATTGCCAGACTATTTGCATTCATCATCAACTGACACAGTTCGTAACTGCCAACGTTCTTCCATTTTTTCTCGTGGGGACACTACCAATCAATGTGTCAATCACCCGTGGCTGGAACTAAGACCAAGCATAGAATGTGGGAAACACATGGATAGGAGGCTCAGCAATGTACATCTGTGCAGTTACAGCTGACACACCCCATACTCCATCCCAGTGACACACTTGGTCACACTTGGTGTGCGTGGGTACATGAAATTTGTGTCAGTTCCAGTCAGTCAGGTCTGTAATGGACCATGGACTGCTTTACACAACAGCTTGTTCCCACTTCAAATTTCTTGCAAGCAACCTGGAGTTATTTCAAGTCGAAGTGACTCAGGTGGACGTCCCTTGCCGAGAATGATGCACTGCTTGAATGCACGTGGCCAAAGGCCCTTGAAGCAGTTTGGCACTGCTCACCCGCGGACCTGAGCCTCGGCAGCGGCACATGCTGCACCCCCAGCATCGCGTCCCTGGCTTTTTCTGGCACTGCAACAGGTGCTTGCTTCCAAACGGCCGTCAGCAGCTCTGCCCACCTCTCCCTTCCGCTCCTCTGTACTCCCACTGCTCTTGTAGGAGCCTTGGTAAGTGCGTGTCCGCAGCAGCGGATACTTCTTCACCTTCACGATCTCCCAGCCTGCCTTTCCATCTCTCAAATGCATGCTCCGCGTGACTCTCAGCTACCCAGGTACAACCAGATAGTGCTTCTGTAATGCCAGATGACTGGCAAAGTCAGGCAGGACAGCGGAGGGCAAGCTCAGATCTCTGGAGTAATGATAATGCCCTCAGTGGCCATGGAGACCGGAACAAGGAAATCACCTTTGTTACAGCAAACATCTCCAGTTTTCTAAAGCAAACAAGAAAGAAAAAGAGGAAAAAAAAGAGTACACACCCCAGTCCTGGCCATTAGATCAGACTGCACTAACGCTGGCCCACCTCAGCAGTACTCCAGTGGAAGCACCTTCTGTTTGCGGGCTCGAAAGCAGAGACAGATTCATCCCTAGCGCAGTCCAGACCCAGTGGTTCAAACCAATTAACCTCCAGCACGTCGTTCAGCCCTGCTCCGGCACCCGCAGGAACCACGCTTTGCTCGTTAGTGGCTTTAACACCCTGCCAGTACAACGGCCACGGAGACTGCCCAGAACATGCTCTGCATCCTACTACATCAAGGGAAAACACCGTAATAACCGTGTTCACAAAGCACCTTCATTTCAAACACATCCAAGTAAATCTGAAGCACTACTAAAAGAAGTTTCTGTAAGACCCTACAAGGCAAATATGCATGGCAGTCTTGCCTCCTCTGAAGACACAGGCAAGAAAAGCTCTCCTATTGAAGACAATTCCAGAGGTCTCTAACAGACCTGGAAACAGACCTCTGCTTTTTGAATCTGGAGCGTTTGTGACATTTTTTAACATTCAGACTTCTTTAAGTTTATTAAAAAAACCAAAGCAAAAAAACAAAAAACCAAAACAAAGAAAAATCCAACTCTCACTCCCCCACCCTGTGCAGATGTGGCCCTGGCTTTGCCATCTAGGTTATCAATTTAAATTGAATCAGATCTCGGGTGACACCTTAAAACAAAATCCTTATTCAGATTTTATTAAAGGAAAACCATTCTATGTATAGAAAGCTTACTTTGCAGAGACAAACAAAATGCACAGCTTTGGTGTTAAAGCCTTTCCCAGAAGTAAGGGGAAGCTAAATATTGAACAGACCACTAGTTTTAATTCTGTGTTTTGATGCTCATCAGAAAACTGTTTTACTGCCACAGGTATTTCTTGGCAGTGGTTTAAATTACAGATCAACTCATGCAAAACTGGGATCTGTTAATAGCAGGTGGCCTCTCTTTCACTTTTATGAAGTGAAAATTTTTTTCTCCTTTACAAATACTGGTGATTTTGATCAAAGTCATCGTGGGACACCCGCTTCAAAGGGTGAAAGGACACAAGCATTAAATCAATTCCCTAGGCAACCTCCCAGGCTGAGCCAGTATTGTTAGAATAATGAGTTGTGCACCACTTGATCCAAAAACCACCAGCTGATCCCCATTTTTATAGACAATAGGTAGCATAAAACCAGAAAGCGTCTGCGACCAGTCAGATTGTTTTTCACAAGTCACACATCTTCAACTGATAAAACATAATGTTTTCTTCTGTAACAGCCTACTGGCATTTTTGAACCTAGAAAAAGCATCCTTCACTGTTTAAAAAAAAACAAACCTACTAGTGTTCTCAAACTTATTCCAGGGAGTTAATGTTTAAAGAAACAGGAAGATTTTCAACAGCGTGCGTGCACTCTGCTGCACCCCACCTCCCCAAAAGCCCACATTTTCTCTCCGTATACCACAATATCTTTAACGCAGGCATCTCATCGCAGCGTTGAATCCTGTCTGCCTTTTCAGGAATGTTACGTGCAGGTGTTCTTTCACATTTCAGAACAGACACCCAAAGTTTTCTTTCACTTCCTCTAAGTTTTGGCCAGAAGACCCAAGGACAAGTAAATCAGGAGAGTCCGCTGCAAACAGGCAAACATTGTGCTTTGTAACTCAGGAGTTCAAGCGCAGCTTAAACAAAGAGCCTATGACTAGTTCATCAGATAAGGTTTATATCTTTCTCCCTGGAATTTAATAACACTTCTCCTAAAGCACTTTTCGGTCAGCTAGAGTGGAAGTTCCCAGAATTATACAGTGGCTTAATTACAACAAGACACGCATGGAGTGTAATTCCCAGCTCATTGTACTTTCTTTTTTTCTTGAAAAAATGGTTTGTGGAGCAGGTCATCAGCCCTCACACAAGGTGTTTTTAGAAAGGACTCAACCCAGCAAGAGGATGGACTCTTACCAACCCCCACCTACCTCAGCACCTCACCGGGTCAGGACCAAGCATGTCCCACCACACTCTTCGGGTGACATCCTCCGCTCCTCTCGGCGGAGTCGGGGTTTTGCGTCAAGCCTGGTTTAACACAGCCTGCCCCAAGCCTCAGGCAGCGCAAACCTCCTGTACCAAGCACCAACTCACCAAGTACCAGCTCATCACCGAGCCGGGTGCTGCAGCCGCTCTGACACAGCCCAGAGCAGCACCTGGGGGGGCTCTGACCCCCCAGAGAGCCCCGCAAACGACGGCAGTTTACCCGCCGTGACTCGCTATTTAACCAAGAGAACAAACACGGGCGGCCCAACCGCCGGCGCGGCCCCCCGAGCAAGAGCCCCCAGCACCGGGTCCCCCCACGGGGCCGAGCCGGCCGCGCTCCGCACCTCCCAGCGCGGGAACGGTCGCGGTTCCTACACGGACCGGGGGTAACCGAGCCCCGCGGGATGCGCGGTGCCCGACCGACCGCAGCAATACCGCATCGGGGGGGAGGGGGAGTGCGTGAGAGGGGGCAAAGTTCCACCTTGCAACCCCCCCATCTGAACTTTCGGCTGCGAACCCGGCGGTAACTCCCCAGAGGAGAGCGCGGCGGAGGCTCCCGAAGGGGTGCGCAGTGCACGGCCGTCACAGGGAGCCCACGCTTCAGGGAGCCCACGCTTCAGGGAGCCGCACTCACCACAAAACACCGAACCCAACTCGGCCCCGTCC
>Ga0065711_1052241_pt1 | contig 10047 bp, 10 predicted proteins | sample Hoacrofraction12_FD_59098 | JGI IMG/M metagenome (GOLD analysis project Ga0065711, IMG submission 59098) | Hoatzin crop microbial communities from Cojedes, Venezuela - Epithelial fraction 12 v2 (version 2) | ecosystem: Host-associated > Birds > Digestive system > Esophagus > Crop | place...
GCTACTCCGAAAGAATGGCAGACGAGTGTGGTGAGCCAGAATGAAGCTTGTGGCAAGTGCTGATGACTAGAAAAGGAGGGAAAAGAAAAAAGTCTCACCGCTGGTGAGAGAAATTGATTGAAGTAGTCAGACGTACTGCACCTGAAGGAACCAGCTCACATCTTCTCCTTCATAGAGGATCGTTAGGCCTCGGAATGCCGACGGCACTTTCAGAACGTCGATGTAGTTCCATTTCGGCTTGCCGAAGTCGTATGACTTGACGAGGACTTTTTTATTCATTAATTAAATACGCTTTTCCAATACCATGCAACAGTTCTCCTTAATCCTTCTTTGAAATTAACCAATGGAATGTAACCAAGCATTTCTCGGCCTTTTTCTATGCTTGCGAGAGAATGTAAAACGTCTCCTTTTCTAAAAGGACCGTAAATCGGTTCAATAGAAAGAATTTCTGGGTCGTATTTAGACAATTCTGTTCTAATATGCAAAAAAAGGTCGTTAGTACTTGTTCTTTCACCGCCAGCAACGTTATAAATTTGATTGATAGCATTATCTTTGGCGGTTTCTAATGCAAGCATGTTCATGTGTATAACATTATCTATGTAGGTGTAATCTCTGGTATTAAATCCATCACCATTTATGGTCGGTTGCTGGTGTGACATTAATAGTTTAATAAATAGAGGAATGACAGCAGCATAAGCACTATTCGGGTCTTGCCATCTTCCAAAAACATTAAAATACCTAAGCCCGATGTATTTAATGCCGTAAGTTTTAGAAAAGACATCGGCATAGAGTTCGTTGACAAACTTAGTTAAAGCATATGGAGATAGTGGTTTCCCTATATTATTCTCAATTTTAGGAAGTTCTTGACTATCGCCATAAGTAGAACTGCTTGCTGCAAAGATAAACTTAGGTGTTCCTTCATCACGTGCAGCAACTAACATATTTAAAAAGCCATTGATGTTTACATCGTTAGTCTGAATGGGATCTTTTATACTACGAGGAATACTTCCCAATGCGGCTTCATGGAAAATACAATCTGAATTTTTAATAGCATCTTTACATGTATTAAGGTCTCGAATGTCTCCAAGTATAAATTTGAATCTGTCTGGATAATCATTAATCAGTGATTGTATGTTTTTTATATGACCTGTACTTAGGTTATCCAAACATGCAACATAATACCCTTTATCGATTAAGGCTTTACAAAGATTTGAACCAATAAATCCAGCTCCGCCTGTTACTAAAACTTTCTTCATATTAAAATATTTTTTATTATAACACTGCCGTTTTCATTTAATTCAATGAGATTGAACCCTTCTGTATGAGGGTCTATTTGAAATTTCGGAAGTTCTTTCTTAAAACCAAATCCACAAGAAGGTGCTAAAGAGAATGCGATATTACCCAAATGTTTTTCATCTTGAACATGAATGTGGCCAGACATGACTAATCTGATGTTAGGATGTGTTTGGATCATCACGTTGAACTCTTTTCTGTTGCATAAAATTTTTTCATCAAGCCAACTGCCAATTTCTATAGAAGGATGATGCATGGCCAAAGCGATATTTGCCTCTGGATAACAATACGCAAGGGCTTCAATCTCGTCAAAAACATCTGATTCTAAAATTCCTCTGGAACGATTGGTTGTAAGATTATCTGCGTCCAGAGCTACGCTGTTGAGTGCTAGTATTTTCCAGTTTCCAATAGTAATACTTTTCTCTATTAAGACGAAATGTGCTTGAAATGTTTTATGTAATACGTCTAGACTATCATGATTTCCAGGACACCATAGAGTCGGAATACCAAGTTCTTCAAATAGTTTATCAGCATATTCATAAGTTTTAATGTTTCCATCATTGGCAATATCTCCAGTAACAATGATACATTTAATATCGGTAAGGTGACTTATATTTTGCAAAGCCTTTTCAAAATTCTGGCATGTATTAACACCCCATATAGGATTTTTGTCATGTGTGAGGTGTAAATCTGTAATATGTATTATTCTATAACTCATAAAAAAGCTGTCAAAAAATTTATTGAAGTACGAGCATAGAGAGAATTTTGTTTATTGCCTCGTTATTTCCTGGAATAAAGTTAGACTTTAGAGGAGAAGTTTCCAATGTCTTTTTGCATAACTGGGCAAACTCTTCATCTGAAATTTCTGGAGAAGCACTAGATATGTTCGTTCCATATAAACAGGCAAGGTTTTGTTTTTGCTCTTCGCTTCTATATCTATCACCCACAACAAAGGTAATAGCAGGAATACCTAAATACGCCAGTTCACTTAATGTGTTCCGCCCAGATCTTGTTATTATGAGTGATGCTTTAGAATAGTATTCTACTGCATTTAATACTTGATCATACAAAACGACATTGGTTGGTAAGACTTTCTTTGCGAGTATATCATAGATATTCTTGCTTGAACAGGCAATGTGCATCGTGCGCCCTTTTAGTTGGTTCGCAACATGGATGCATAGTTCTGCTATTCTAATTGTTGATTGAGTAAATTTATTATCTACATTGATAGTCCCTCCACCTAAAATGCAATATATATCGTTCGCTGGAGTATTTCTTATCTGGAATATTTCTTCTCTTAAAATAGTTCCGATAGAAATCAGCTCTTTATATTGATAATTTGTATGTACTCTCTTTAATCCATGGACGATTGCAACATCCGACAAAGAATATAAAAAATTAAAATAGTCCATAGCTTCTTTGTCATTATTAGGATTGTCTACATCTGCTGGGTTCAATAATACAACAATCTTTATATTTGGATATGAGAGTCTAATAGACTGAACCATCAAAGGTTCACCATCAAGTAAGACCATATCAGGAGAAAATGATTGTATAGTTTTATGGATATTGTAGCCAAAAGCACCTGTCGGAAGAATTCCAATTGCGCAATAGTCCCTACATGTAGCTTCCTTTAAATCTATATATCCTTTAGAGTACAAGTATTCGTTTCCTTGTAAATATGAAATCGGAAGAGTTTCAATGTCATATTTATTGCTGAGTGTCTCTAAAAGAGATACACCAGCAACGACTCTCCCAAGGCCAGGAAAACCTCTGAATATTCCTAAGATTTTTCTTTTCGTCATAGTTCCTCAAGCATTTGATAAATTTCAGAAATGGAATATCGTCTAAGTTGATAAGAGTCTGCTGTTAATGAAGTCCCACCCTGCGAAACTGCAAAGGCATATTTAAAGTATTTGCTTACACTATGCTGGATAAACTTGTTGTAAGCACCATACGGATATGCGTAGCTATCAGAATATCCTTGAAGAGATTCTAAATATTCTTTTGATGTGCTTAATTCGTACTCTATCTCTAGATCGCTTAATTTTAGAAGATTTCTGTGAGTAACTCCATGTGACGCAATTTCCCAGTTTTTGCCAATCAATGTTTTCAAATCATTTTCATCAAGATGTCGGCGTAATGTGGCGTCTTTGTTGTTCCAGGTATTGTCCAGACCAATTAATCCTGTACAAATAAAAACAGTGGCATCAAAACCATAAGCCGACAATATTGGTTCGGCATTTTCAACTAGTCCTTTGTATCCATCATCAAAAGTGCAAACAATCCAACCTTTTCGGTCATTTTTATCCATGCTTAGATATTTGTTCATGGAACACAATCCATATCCTTTATTGCTTATAAATTCCACAAATTGTTTAAACACTGTAGTGGGTGTCGTTATACTATCATGTAATATCCCTTGAACATCATGTAATCCTACGGATACGATATGGTTTATTTCCTTGAATGATTTAATCTGTGTGGTACCAGTCAATAAGTTTTCCCAATCATTCTTGTGGCAAGAAACTGAACTTTGTGCTTCAATAGCTTCAAAAGCTTTTTTATAAAGGGGATTTTTATCTTTTACATTTAGTAATGAGTTTATCTTTTGTGCCATCTTTTGTGGTACCAAAGAATTAAACTGGAGCTCAGGAACTACCTTGTTAAGTAGTTCGGCTATATAACCTGTATTGCTTTCTATAAATGCCGTGCCATTTTGAAGACATTCAATAATTGAGTTTGGGTGACCTTCTGCAATTGACCCCTGAATATAAAAATCCCAGTTGTGCATTTCTGTGTGAAGTTCTGCCCTATTCATGTAGCCTTTAAAGATGACATTGCCAGCAATGTTATAATAATTTATTAGCTGCTTGTATTCATCATATAGTTCATTGTCAATTTTACCAACAAGAACGAGTGTAATAGGTATATTATTTATTTTTTTGAACTCAACAAGCATCTTAAACATATTGGCAATCCCTTTTTTCTCGTTTAAATGTGTCGCTGCTGTTCCTAATACAATTCTATTAGGTAAATTTGGGAAACAAACATCATGGTATATACCTTGATGTTCATTTGGGATTAATATTATTTTTCCGTTAGCCGAAGGACAAAGACTGAGAATATTTTCTCTCATTTCATTAGAGAGACAAACTATTTGGCTGGCCTTTTTGCAGGTTTCTGTAGTATACCAGCAATCCTCAATATTCCATTTAACGATATTAATATCGCTTCCTCTCAGACTTAATATGAAACGAGCTTTTATCTTTTCAGCCAGAAGGGATGCATAGTAGCCATTAAATCGTCCGCCAAACCCAATAACGACATCAACGTTCTTATATTCATCGGTTTCTTCTTTTAGTTTGCATTCTTTTCTAATGGCATCATACAAATCCTTCCTGTGATTCCTTTTAGCCACAGTAATCGGATAATCATTGGACATTGCTATTAAAACCTCATGATTTGCAGAGAGAGTTTCCACTAATCTATTGCATGAGTAGGCCATTCCGCCTCCATCATTACCGAGTTCGGTTGTAACAATTAATATTTTCATTGTTGTATGAGATAAAGCGTTTTGGATTTTTTGTTAATCGGATACTTGTATGTCTCCCAAGATGCAATCTGGGCATTAGGGAACATTTGGTATATATCTTGGTGATTTAAGCGCATGTATCGAGGAAATTCTTCATTCTCTTCAATATATGAGTCATCTATTACTTCCAATATGTAATAATCCGGATTTCCTGCCATCAGATAGTTGTTATATAGACTATCGAGATAAGCTCGTTTATTTGTTATATTACTCCTATAGACGCAGTTTACTGAAATCAGTATGTCTGTATTTACGATTGCGTCAGGAGGAAACTTCTGATTAACGAGAATATGGCCAACATTAAAGAGTTGTTGGATTTTTTGTGATGCGAAACTTGCCAATTCTGAATCTTCTTCAAATGAGTTAATATGATTGAAACCGAGATAACAGAATATGGAGGTAACGTTGCCAAGCCCGCTACCAATTTCTGTTATTATTAGTTCTCTGTCCATTGGGCTAAGTATATTATAGACAAGTTTCCAATATGTCGGAAATACATGCTTGCAGTATTGCTTTTCCCATGGCGCACGTTCTGTTTCATCTATATGCTCTAGATTATATAATCTCAACAAGTTCTGAAGTTGTTCCATGCTAATCTTAAATCATTTATAAATTTATTTTTGTCGTTTCCGTAATGATTTAAAGTGGCCTCCTTTAGTAGGCAAGTTTGTATTCTTAGTGAGGGAAGGATTCTCACTTCACCATATTGCCTGCACTTAACAATGTCATGTGTAAAACACGGTGCGTCAATATAAAGGACAGTTGTTGCATGATTATTTTTGCGGAGAATCCATCGGTACGCTCCTGTACCCTTGTCAATACAGTTATCACTATATTTCCTTAGTATGGCGAATGTGGAATCTTTAAAATTTTCACTGCCTTGAAGCCCTATTTGTGGAAGTAACTTTAATGGCAATTCATTGTTTATGGCAAATTCTATCATATCTTCAATGAACCTGACATCATTGCTTTGTATAACTGTATTAAGTCCTATGGCAATACCAGCAGACTTTACTTTCTGTACATTCTCAATGATACGTTCGTATTGCCCATTTCCAGTACTTTGTTTAAATAATTTGGGGTCCAAGTACGGGAATTGGATATTGAACTTAACACGTGTTTTTGCGAGTTCATTTATCTGTTGGTCTGTAATAAGCGACAAATTCGATGCACATGAAATATCACAATCAGTGTTATCATTTGCGTATTGTATCATTTTCACAATATCATGATTAAGGAATGGCTCTCCACCGCTAAAGCAAATCTCAGAAATGCTTTCTGCTTTAATGGAGTCAATGATAAACACTAGCTGGTTGTAAGTCATCATTTGGAAACCATCAATCGTCGTTTGCCCTTCATTATGGCAAAAAGGGCATTTGTAGTTACATCTATTAGTGACAAGGATTCTAATTTTATCCCAGAAATTTATTTCGGTGCTCATAACAATATAATTTTAGCATTGTAATGTTGCTGAAGAACCTCCATCTTTTCTCCCTTTAAATCCTCTCCATTAGAATTATACATTTCTTGTGGAAGGATCATAATGTCGTTTTGTGTAGGATGGAATTGATGACGAATATCTTCGTGATTAAGTAATCCTGCAACTGAAACAGAACCACCATACAAATGATTTTGTATCAGGTTCGTTCTTACATTCGGAATACCTTTTAACGCCTTGGTAAAGTACTCATAGCCAGATAAGGGGCAAATTAGGTTGATAACATTCTCCTTTGGCCATTTCCTAATCATTTTCTTAAGCTTATCAATTCTTTCGTCTGCATCAATAAAATATTCATTGTTTCCACCACGAAAGACATCTTTGAGTATTGGAACTGTGAAAACGACTTCTGGATAATTTTGCTTAACCCAAACAATGCATTCCTCGTAATGATCAATGCATTCTTGAGACATTTTTTTTAGCCGAGGTTGCGATGTGGATGTATGCTCCATCCTTCGAACTAGAATTTGACGAACTTTTTTGTTTACACCAAGCTCGTAGAGTAGTTCAAGATCTTTCTTAACATCATCCAAGTGGCCGGTAAACATTAATGTACATTTATTAAGGGGTGCATGTCTAAGGAGGAACATCGTCCGTTCACGAGCAGAACGAGGAATAATAGCCTCTCTGCGCTCCTGCATCGTTATTAAAGAAAGATCGATGCCAAAGTTCTTGATTCCATTAAGAAAATCAATCTTGGATTCTTCAATATATGCTCCAGTTGTTACCGTGGTGATTTTTTTTGTAGGGAAATATTCTGAAGCTATCTTTATAAAATCATAAATTTTAGGATGTAAGAATGGATCAGTATGTGGCGCAACAAGAACACCAGCACCTAAACGCACATAATTTACATTTGGATTTATGAATTTGAATCCTTTTAGTAGGTCTTCTTCATCTATTTGAGGAATTCTTGGGTAATGGCCAAGGTAGGAATCCGTGTGAACTTTGCAGAACACGCATCCGATGCCACAATATTGGCTGCTAATGGGGATATTGCCAAAAGTGGCAATTTCCATGCTAAACGCTTCGAATTGTTCTTTGTTTAAAACCATATCAGAAAACCTTATAGTCTTGAATGTCATTACAATTCGCGCAAATACCAATTCTTTGGTTGTCTAGCAATGCTTTGCGAATATGATTGAGTTGGGCATTATTCCAACAATCAATCAATTTATCATGCATTATATTGCCAAAGTTCGTCTTGTATGAGAAATCATCGCAGCAAAGAAGAATGTCTCCAGTGTAAGCAATAGTCATCTTTCTGAATGGATAATTACAGAAACCATAAACTGAAGAATCGAACTCTTGCTTGATGATGCCTGCATAATTTGGTAATACTTCATCAGTTCTTCTCTTTTTGATTGTTACTTTGGGATTGTCTCCATAATGTGAATAGACATCCTCGATATTAGGAGAAAGTATGTCGTTTTTGTCTCTGTCTGAACGATAATCATTAATGTTTATATTATCCAGACCTGCTTTAAAAAGATCGTCTAGAAGTTTTGTCGTGAGTAATTTGCCGTTTGTCGTAATGTCTAGAAAAAATCTTTGAGAAGCAGATTTTGCATACGAAATCATTTTAATCAACCTTTCTTCTAATAAAGGTTCATTAGATAACATTAGCGCAACTCTGCCATTGAAATCAATATCGCATAATTGCGATATTATTGCAGTATAACAATCCCAACTCATAATTCCAACTTCCTTGTTATAGTGGCTTTGAGGACAAAATGGGCATCTATTGTTGCAGTCTGTCCTTGTCTCAATAAGGACATGCTTAAATAATGGAAACTTTCCATTGAGAGCGTAATAGTTCTTTAGAAAATCGATGTCATTTTTGTGGACATCATTATAACGGATGTTTTTGTTATTGTCTTGAATAATCATAATAAGTCCTCCAATTTGTAAAACTTTCCATCTTCTAACAGATGTTCTTCAATAGACACATGGGTTAAGGCCTCATGTTGTACTGCAAGAATTACGAGGTTGTATTTTTTGTTATCTAAGTCGGATAAGAGTTCTATACCATATTCTTTTTTGACTTCTTCTGCTTTTGTCAAAGGATCGTAACAATCGACATGGATATGTTTTTTAGTAAGGCCGTTTATTATTGTCGCGACTTTTGAATTTCTAAAGTCTGGCGTATTTGGTTTATATGAGAACCCTAATATGAGCAATCGTGGGGACTCGAAATTTACGTTTTCAAGAATCTCCATAATTCTGTTTTCTACGATCCGGCACTTTTCTTCATTTATAGTTCTTGCCATTTTTACCAGAGAAAAATCGAAGTCCTTATCTTTTGCTCTTTTAATCAAGTAATATGGGTCAACCCCTATACAGTGTCCTCCTACAAGTCCTGGTATTACAGTTGAAAAGTTCCATTTTGTAGAAGCGCACTTTGTTACTTCCTGGATGTCGATATTTTCTAACCTACAGTATTCGGAGAACTGATTCGCAAGAGAAATGAGAACGTCTCGTTGGACATTTTCGTATATCTTTGCTGCTTCAGCCACTTTTATACTAGATGCTTTTATTATAGGTGCATCAATGATTGATTTGTATAAGTCAACTATCCTATTTAATGATTCTTTATTTGAAGATGCTATTATTTTGGGGATAGTATTTGTCGTATGGACTTTATCCCCAATGTTAACACGTTCAGGAGAATATCCGACAAAGAAATCCTTGTTATTTTTATATCCAGAAACTTTCTCTAATAGTGGTACGCAAATTTCTTCTGTTGCACCAGGAAATATTGTTGACTCAAATATTATAATATCCTGAGGCTTTAGGATAGTGCCTATTTCACTGCAAACACGTTCTATTGGTGATAAATCGGGCTTATCATCTTTATCGACAGGTGTTGGTACAGCGACAATTATAAAGTTGCAACTAGAAACGTCATCAATTTTATTGGTGATTTTCAAGTTGCCAAGAAACTTCTGCGGAACCGTTTGGTTAGAATCGATTCCATTCAGTATTTCTTTTATGCGTATCTCATTTATTTCTACACCAACGCATGGATGCTTTTTTGATAGCAAACAGAGTAGTGGTAAACCGACGTACCCTAATCCAATTACAGCGATATTATATTTATCACAATCCATATTTTCTATAACTACGAATTAAAAGAGACAATAACTTTTTTCACGTCGGTTGGAACTATTAGTTCTCTGGCGTCAACATCTAAGACTTTGGCGACATCAATTAAAGTTTCCAATGATGGTTGTGCTGAATTAGTACACCATTTGGAGACAGTTGCAGGGTCTTTTTTTAATTGTTCTGCTAACCATTTGTTGCTTTTTCTTCTTTCTGCCAGCACGGCTTTGATACGATTTATGTTTGCCATATCATCTTGAAGTTTTAAAACAATGCAAAGATAATATTTATTTGCTTTTTCCTGCAAAAAAAGATGAAAAATTTAATTATTTAACAAGTAAAATTGCGTTTTTTGCACTTATTCTGATAAAAATAAATGCCGTTCCAACAAATTTGATGTGAATATAAAAAAGCAGTCCGAAGACTGCTTCAAGCGAAAGAGAAGAGGAGGCTTATTCAGCCTTCTCTTTCTGCTCCTTTTCAGGAGTCTCGTAGAACTTGGTAGCCACGAGCACCACACGCTGGCGTTTCACACCATCCTTGTCAGTCCATTCTTCGG
>Ga0065711_1011512_pt1 | contig 10046 bp, 3 predicted proteins | sample Hoacrofraction12_FD_59098 | JGI IMG/M metagenome (GOLD analysis project Ga0065711, IMG submission 59098) | Hoatzin crop microbial communities from Cojedes, Venezuela - Epithelial fraction 12 v2 (version 2) | ecosystem: Host-associated > Birds > Digestive system > Esophagus > Crop | place...
AAGAGAAGGCTGAGAGGGGACCTTATAAATGCTTATAAATATCTGAAGGGTGGGTGTCAGGAGAACGGGGCCAAACTCTTTTCAGTGGTGCCCAGTGACAGGACAAGGGGCAATGGGCACAAATTGAAGCACAGGAAGTTCCATCTGAACACGAGGAAGAACTTCTTCCCTCTGAGGGTGATGGAGCACTAGAACAGGTTGCCCAGGGAGGTTGTGGAGTCTCCTTCTCTGGAGATATTCAAGACCCGCCTGGACAAGGTCCTGTGCAGCCTGCTGTAGGTGACCCTGCTTCAGGCAGGGGGGTTGGACTAGATGACCCACAGAGGTCCCTTTCAACCCCTAACATTCTGTGATTCTGGGAAAATATTTTCTATTTGTTAAATTATTTTACTGGACACTTCAGGGAGCCATTGAGTTCTTGCACCAGGAACAAACAGAGCCTATTTAAAAAGGCTTGGACTAAAACTCTTCTTGCCATAACAACAGGAAACAAAAACCACCAGAAATCATTCTGCAACGTGTACTAACAAGAACAGCTCTCAGTAAAATCATGGGTATTAGCTAGAAACTGTTCTGCAGATACACCATTAAGAACTTTTACTGTCTACACATGGACCACAGCTATATGCTAGGCAGACTGTGCCAGTAGACTGAGAAAACAGATACTCCAAACCCAGTATATTAGGTCTGCTCTTTATTCTGCACAAAAGTTTTCTGGATCTAGGAAGAAAACTGCACCTCTTTCACTGAAGCTAGTGTCAAAAGCATGTAATGTGTTGTCCTGGTTTCAGCTGGCATAGAGTTAATTTTCTTTTCAGTAGCTGCTGTGTTTTGGATTTAGTACAAGTAGAATGTTGATACCACTGATGTTTTCAGTTGCTGCTATAAATCAAGGACTTTTTCCAGTTTCTCATGTTCAGCTAATGAGCAGGCGTGCAGGAGCTGGGGAGAGCACAGACAGACAGACAGACAGCCAAGCTGGTCAATGGAAATATTCCGTACCATAGACACTATGCTCAGTTTCAGACCGGGGGTTGGCCAGGGGGCAGGGATCTATTGGCTCTTTATCGGCATGAGTTCAAATCCCCTCTTGGCCGGAGTTCAAACTTTTTCAGGGATTTAGCAAATTTGTGATTTCTGGGTTCTGTGATTGATACTCGGGGACTGACTGCGAATCCATCGTCAGGCGGTGAGAAAATTGTATTGCATACAGTTTGTTTCCATATTCTTTATTATCATTATTATTATCATTACTATTATTAGTATTATTTTCAGTATTAGTAATTCTCCTTTGCTGTCTTACTAAACTGTCTTTATCTCAACCCACGAGATTCCCCTTTTGTCCATTTCTCCTCCCCATCCTGCTGTGGGGGGGGAGGCGATGGGTGAGCAAGCAGCTGTCTAGTGCTTAGTTGCCAGCTGCCGAGTTAAACTACGACACTTGTCTATAATAGTAAACCAATAAATATTAGCAAAACAATATTCGATAATATAGCTTCAGGCAGTGCAGCCTGTGGCACATCCTTTTGTACCCAAGAAAGCCCCTGATACTTTCAGTATATGAAAACAGAAAGTGTCCTTTTGCTGATAAACATCTGTACATAGGAATAACTGTGTAATTCTCGTTCAAACATCTTACTGCGTAGAGCTTATGTACAATTTAAAGCTGGAATAATCAGTCACAAACCTAAAAAGTACCTTTTGTTGCCTAACACTAAGCATACATGCAGGCAATGTGTGAAATACAAAAAGCAAGTGAAACAATAGCATCAGAGAGTGCAGCTTGAATGTATGGCATTCACATGCACAGGACTTGAGGCAGTAACTGCACCTGCCTGACTCTCAAATCCGTCTGGAACACTTCCAGGCTAACTCCAAGACTTGCAAGGTAATCCACATACATCATCAGTGGTCTTTGCTTTCAGTATACCAGGGAAACTTTCCCTTCTCCTTTTCCTTCCCTCATGTTAATCAGCATATGGCAGGGAAGAAGTGTACAGTTATTCAGTACCAATAGGAATAGATATTAGCACTGATACTACTGGTTTTCTAAATGTGTATTATTTCTCTGTACCATTTTTAGTTTTAAAATGCATGTACACAGAAGTGTACACAGAAGTGATAATAGAGATGTAATAGCATAGATTAGTTTAATGATACAGTATTCTTCCCTAAGGGATGATATTCCTCCATATCACCATGGAAGAAAAGCAACATGTTGGTGCACAAGCACATAGCTGACCTAAATATAGACAACTATTTGTGCTTATTTGCAAAAGACTCACTGAAAAGCAAGAGAAAGAATTCAAAATAGGACTGTTGTTCTACAAGCTAAGGACTAATACTTTACACTTCAAAGCTATTTCAGTGCTTAATTCCCCCTGAAATCGAGTGATGCTTCCATTATGTTTCCAAGTGTGTTTATATGATCATTGTCAACAAACATGAATAGAGACCAGGTCTGAAAACTGCATTTTTGCAACAGCCTTCAGGTTATGTTTTCTAAAATAGGAAGTACACAGATGAAACTGAACATAAAGCCTGAAATCTGCCCCCTTAAATGTAGAGGAAAACCTTTTTCCACCATGTAGACATAAGTAAGTGCTTTGTTACCAGAGAGACTATGGATAGCATTGCTTGGGAAAGCTGGTTCTTGGGTGGCTTTGCTGCCATAGCTCACTTTTGTGGCTCCTATTGGTGGTCTGCTGTGCTCTGCTCCACTCCTCAGGGTTCCTGTCACACCCTGAGTGCTAGGTCCAGTTCTGGGCTCCCCTGTACAAGAAGATATGGACTTACTGGAGTGAGTTCAACACAAGGCCACAGAGATGAGTAAGGGACTGGAGCATCTTTCATACAAGAACGGATAAGTGGGCTAAGACACTTCAGCCTGCAGAAGAAAAGGTTCATGGTGATCTCTTCAATGTTGCCAAATACCTGATGGGAGGGAACAAAAATGAAGGAGCTAGACTTTTCTCAGTAATGCCCAGCGACAGAACAAGACGCAACAGGACAAATTAAAACCCAGGAAACTCCATCTGAACCCAAGAAAACACTTATTCACTGTTAGGGTGGTGCAACTGCTTTTAGCTCAAAATCTGTTGTTGAAGGGCAAATAGCATAGCAGGTAAAGGTTTCCTACATTGCAGCTATTGGTTGAAGATGTAATACATCAAAGCAGAGCAGAGATACAATCATGCAGCAAGCTATTTTAAAAATTTTAATGAACCATTTAAAATAAACTCATTGCAAGGTAATTTAACAACACCACTTTTACAATTAAGTATGCTATTTTGGCATGCAAATGCAGCACATTAATCCCATGTCAGGATAGAAAATGAAGTGAAACTGAAGGGATTCTGATACATGAAAGTCATCTCAGTAATTTCTCATCACTTCATGGTGATCTTAAGCTGCGTAATGAAAGAGTGAATTGATTTAAACAACATTTTGTTAGAGCAATGGGGTTTGTGGAATTAAATTAACTTGATGGTTTGCTGTATGAGCAGGCCTGCGTGGCATTATGTTATTCTTGAAATTAATTTCTTTCCCTCTCCAGAGTTATTTTTGTTTTCATTTGGGGTTGATATTTTCTTTCTTTCTTATTTCCATAGCATCCACTAAGGACTTCTGTGCTCATTTTCCACATTCATCACTTCATTAAAACAAATAAAAAATGCTTACTCAGATCCTTGTTATCAGGTTCCTGAAGACAAGAATCAGCAAGAATTCTTCAGTTTTATTTCTGAGAAATAATGTACCATTCCTTTTTCTTTATTTGTATTAAATCCTTCTCTTCTTTTCTCTGTTCAGGAATATAGTGGAGTAGAAGAATATTAACCAGGAAAATACAGATTTAGATTACACAGGGCTATCAAGGGAAAAATGCTCTAATGTAGTGTTTTAATGAATCAAAACACAACATCTTTCAATATATCTAGTTTAGTCACAGTTGTGGGCAGTTGTAGTAAATGTTGCAATATTTGTAAGAGTAAACACCTAGGTTAGGTAGGACTCCTGTATTTGTCTGGGCATTACTTTAGCTCTATAAAACGTCAGCAGTGTTTAGACAGAGAATGTGGTGCTCGGACTCCTAAGAGGCAGATCATAAACTGTGTTCTTTCCATTGCTAATACTCAGCCAATGTATCGTTTGGTATTATAGCCTATTTGGCACTGCCTCTTGCACTCCCATTAGGAAGGAACTCCCACTGGCACAAATAAGAGATATGCAGGTGACTCAAAAGGCCTTTCATTACCAAGTGCCTTCCCTTTATTTTATAACTTCAAACCCATATTGTTTAGAAGGCAAGAGCAGCTGGGCATGTCAGTTCTCAGCCTAGAAAAAATTCACATTTGCTTAAACTAGAAAGCGAATAATCTGGTAAGAAATGTCAGGATATGCTTGTAAAGACCGTGTGTAAATACCTGCTGTAGCTCTTTCTCTTACTGTAAAAATAAACTAGCTGAAATTGTTGATTTAAACAATGATTGCCAAGTATCTGGCTTTTCACCGAGACTTGAAGATTCAGTATTTCTAATACTTTAAGAAACGCAGATTTAACTCTTTGGATGCTAGTGTATATCATACCTATAGCGCTGTTTCCTTAGCTGGGTATTCAAGGGTTGGTTCCTACTAAGTTTCTTCAATAATCACAGCAGCAGCTACAGGAACGCAGCATCGTGCTCTGCTGACTCAGAGAAATGGGGGTTAGTTGCTTTAGTGCACTTTCTTTCTCAAGGCTCACTCACTTCGCGCCCATTTGTTCCCAAGAAAAGCCCAGTATGTGTTTCGCTGGTCTCCAGATCACCATGCCTTGTGGCGTGGGTACTGCCAGATCCAAGGTGGACAAACCTTGTTTGTTCTGGCCTGTACTGGGCTCTGGGCTCTCACCATCTGCATTTCTCTGGTTTGATCAGTTGCCACTACTTCTGAAGTGCCAGCTTTTGTTACTGCAATTACTGTGGCAAAAAAATTAAGTGACATATCCAGAGCCAGAAAGTTTGACCGCCTTGTAACAAACCGTCTTAAAACCCTGCCAGGACTTCCAGAGCAGTACTCAGAGCTGCACTTTCCTTCCGTGCTTACCCCTTCACATCTTGCAGCTCTCGTTTTGCTTGCTTTCCTGTGCAGCATGGACCCCTTGTTCTCATCTGTGCAGCAGAGTTACAGAAACAGGATAAGGGACTCAAAATGTTTTTCAAGCGCTCTTCCTTGTGATGAGATGAAAATGCTGTGGGGTAAATGACGAATTGTTCACTAATGTACATTAGTTCTTTTTTAAGCACACCAAGGTAATTCATTACGTGATGGACACTTCTTTCTCCTAATACTTTCTACCTGTTTTCTGTACACTAGAAATATTAGTAAGAGTCCTTTTCGAAATGCCTCCACCGCATTGATCGACTCTGCACATCGACAGCAAGCAGTCCAGCTGCCTATGTTTCTTTGTAGTTCACCTTTTTAGGCACTTTACGTTTCTATGAGAAGGGAAAAAAAGATTTTTATCTCTCTGAGCTATGGAAGATGCTCAGCTTCCTTGCAGACAACATTACTTTGTCAAGGATGGTCTCCAGAATTAATTATCTGAATAATCTAAGTAGCATGTAACAAAAGACCAGATGCTAAAACCTCCTAAATTGCAAAGTGCTGTTTCATAGTATTGCATTACAAGCAATACTTTTCTTAATGTATCTTTCTGGCAGCATCATGTATTTATAGCATCTATTCAGGTCTTTCTGCAGCCCTGCTTCAGCCGTAATGTGATATATTTACACCAAGAGTTAAAGTGATTTACAAAGAAAATCTTAACTCAGTGTCAGTGAATTCATTTTTTTCCTGCAGATTCCATGCTCACAGATTTTAGAAGGATTTTACTAAGTGCAGGAGGCCAAGTGAGTTGTTCTGCTCACGCAAGGTGTCAGCAGCTCTTCCCGAGGATACAGCTCTGGACATTGCTGTGCTTTGCATGTCAGGGACAACTATGTTTGTGTTAAGCTAATGAGTTACAATTTTTGAGCCATATTTGAGTAACAGATGTACATTTATGGCTTTCAGTAGGCACAATGCAAGTTGAATCTATGCGTGCAAAGATATACTATGTCTTGTGATTTGTTTGCATCAGATTTAATGAATAAACTGAAGACACCAAACTTTTTCATACTTTTACTCCATCGACTTTTGCAGTTACACCAGAGGTAAATCTGTCCCAATGAGAACATCTAATTCATATTGACTATTCTGACTGCTGTTCAGCAAAACATTGTAAAACGTAGATGTTGGTGGCAGTGCCACTGGCAGTGTAAAGGAACAGTCTCACGGAAGTGACATGCTACAGCCATGCCTTAGACCAAAAAGATCATACCAACACAGCTGAATAAACAGTCTATGGACAACTATACTCTGTAGGTACTGGTTCAAGGAGGAGTACCACTGCCACCTCTCACGTAATCTGCGGAGATTTTCCAGTACTTATCTTTGATTCTCTTAGGAGTTGAGAGTTTTGATAGTTTAGGCTGTAGTGTGTGGGAAGCGTATGCCCTCTGCTTGATACAGAAAGATGGGATACTAGGTATTATATTTTCCTTTTAAATGTATGTACTTATTCAGATAGAGCAATGATCATTTTCAAGTGGGTACGTAGATCCTAAAATTGAGATTGTATTAACTATTCATAACCATAAATATTTAAAAACACTACAATTATGTATTCCACAGAAATGCAGAGACATTTCCTAGTATATTGTTTAACTAGTTGGTTTTTGCTTTTCATTAACCCTATTTGCAAGGTTAAGAGATCTCATCTATCAATAAAGCTATATCCAACATAGTTTTCCAATAAATGAAATGCCAGATCCCCTGTTTATGTCCACTGTTGCTGCTTTATTCAGTCCAGCATGGCAACAGCATAGGATATGGCCAAGAGTCTTTAGTTAATTTTTTTTTTACCATGTAGTACTGGGGCTTATCTTGATTTTTGAAAATAATTGCCAGCATATATTCAATTGAGAGTTCTGCTTAAAAATTTATGTTATACCATGGTCTTTTATTTTTCCAAATAAAGTATCTGTTTTAATGAGTGTTTTGTATCTGCTGGGAAGTGCATGCTAATCAAGTAGGAGCTTTTATGCAGACAGCCTAGGACTGAACAATAACAACAACAAATTGCACTGAATGACATTCACCTCATACAGGGGGCTAACATGAGACATAGGCACAAGTTTTACTACAGCTGGAGGACAGAAATGGAATTTAAGTGGTCTACATGATGCTCCTGAATTTTATGCATAGTGAATCTTATCAAACAAATGTCAAGCCACTGTACTGATGTAAATGTGCACCTAAAGCATGTTATTTGTGCCAGGATCATCAGTGCTGAAACAGGCCCTAAGCCTAATTCTGAAGCCTTGACTGTTAAGCCTAACATGAGCAAGAATTTTTCTAAGAATGAATTTCAGAATTGTTCTTCACAGAAATCAAATAGGATGTGTGGCTGTGGCAGATGCGTCTCTCTTAGGGCAATGTCCTAATTTCAAAGGCTTCTCACAGATTTTCGTATGAAGTTGTTGAGGGTGTTAGATTAAACCTTTGGGTATTAAGCAATACCAGCTACAATAAATGCAGAGAAACCTAGGATCATCTGTGCTGGAACAGATCAATGAGCCATTTCATTCGTTATCCTTCCTCCAGCAGTGGCCAGTGCTAAACACTGTAGAGAAAACCCTCTTCAGAGCATGAGCTGACGAAGTTCTGCTGTATCTTTCCTGAGTTGATAAATGATAGATCAGGCTTCCTTAGAAAAATGAAAACTAGATCTTTAAAAGTTATTACTTCATGAGCTTTTCAGAATAATCAGTTGTGACAAAAATGTAAGTGATTTGCAGTGGAACGTTTCAGTATCAGAACTTCGTACTGATCTTGAATGCATTCATAATACTGTTTCTGATACATCATGATTTTAAATACTAGAGATCTGCTGATGAATATACCAGAACTATCATTCATCTGATTATTATTAAGCAGCATGATCCAAACCAGTGACTTCAATAGCTATAAAATAAGATCCTCTTTGAACAGACTGATATTCTTCTTGGTTAAATACGTGTCAGGTTTTAGGGTTATGACTTTGTTTGTTTGCCTTTGTGGATGTTTTTTTTAGTAACCCTGAGCTTTTGCATAATGAGGCTGACATAAATTATTTTTATTTGGTGATTCTTTCAGCTGCCTGTAGTGTGACTAGGCTAGTCTGAAACTATAGTAAATACTCTGAGAGGCCAAAGTCTTGTTCCTTGATCAACTTTTTCCATTTTCAGTAATGTTTTAATCGTACTTTTCAAAATTATCTGTCATCTTCCTATCTGCATATTCCACTCAAAGTAGTAAAACCTTGCTAAGCTACTGCCTTGTTGGCTTGGTTTATTGGAATGTGCACCTGTAAATCATTAATGGAAGATGTAGTGTCTCTTAACACTTTTAATGTTGCCCTAGTTGATCACATGCTCTTTTTTCCACCAATGTATCTGTAAGGTCTGGGCATCTGTTATGACAGCACCTTCCATTTTGGGGAAATCTCATTAAATGCTATTATTGCCACTGAACTGAGTAATTTCTCTCAATTTACCATAGCCTGATGTGAGGCGCATCTCTTGGACAAAAGTCTTAATGAGAGGTACAAAGCAAACTAGCAACAAGGGGTAAAATTATGTGATGTTTTAGAGACGCTAATATTTTCTTTCTCAGTTGCATGGTTCTGCTTTTCTAGATTGCAGGAAGATAAAAGAACAGAAAAATACTGGTAAGTTTGTCCAGAAAATCAGGGGTCTTCTTTCCGAGATGTCAGGTGACAACAACTCATTGAGTACATTCACTCGGAGTTTATCTCTATGCAAGAGAGAGCTTGAATTGTAATCCAAATGTGCACAGTTCCTGCTCTGCACCCTATTTGTATGTCAGTCTAGTTCGCTCATAGACCTTTGCAAGGTGCAGTTCACCTACCCAGTGGACTCGGGTGCTTGAGCCATCATTTAGGGGAAGCAGTGCCAAATCTCTTTCCTTTTGCTTTCCTGTTGCTGAGTTGCACAAGCAGATCCTAATCTTTTATTGTGGACAAATGTACGAAATAAAGATTCCTTCTTCGAGTGAGTGACTTGTGGGTGGCTTAGTTTGATTCCTGGTGAGCCAGATAATGGTCAAGAACTACATATAATGACGAGTGCTTACACAAATACTACCAGCTAAAACCTGTTGGCTTCAGGCATCCGTAATTCTCTTTTGAGGTGTGTTCAGTGTGTAGTGATAATAATAGTTAGTTTTTCATATTTATATTTTACTGCTAACAAAAATGAAGAGATAGCAGTCATCCCTAGGTGTATGCCAAAGGTGTATCGTAATACTATAAACAAGGATGAGAAGTTGAGACCTTTGTGCCATAAAGCAATGACTGACTATTGTGAAGATATTAACAATGGGATTTTATAAGTACAGTATCTTCTTTTAAGAAACTACTTTATGGCTCCTTTTCCCCCCCCTTGTAAGCTTAAAACAGATTTATTTCTAACCAAGATTGTTTTTAATAGCACACAATTACATTAAAAAAAAATACAGAAATAATGTTGGCACAAACAGATCAGGAAAATGTTCTCATGACAATGACTGGAGCTTGCTGCTTTTCTTTCAATAGCCTTTATTATAATTAATGTTATTTACTCTTTCCATGACAAAAAGTCCATGCCTTCTAACAAAAGGGAATTATATTTGGTGGTACCTAGATACCGTGACGATAGGCACACCAGGGAGGCCAGCCTTGTTCTGTCTGCTTCCTAGTCACAGTAGTAGTCATAGAAACACAGCACCAAAAGGGATGTGGAGTACATTCTCCTGCTCTCACAGGCAATCACAGTATTCAATCCCATTCATCAAACCCCATTTTAAAAGTGGTTTCATTTAATGAAGTCAATTAGGAGCAGAGATGGATGGACAGATTACATAGATAACTTCATATTAACCTTTTCTGGTTTTAGTCTCTTCAATACAACGATTCTTCCCCCCCC
>Ga0065711_1011882_pt1 | contig 10046 bp, 5 predicted proteins | sample Hoacrofraction12_FD_59098 | JGI IMG/M metagenome (GOLD analysis project Ga0065711, IMG submission 59098) | Hoatzin crop microbial communities from Cojedes, Venezuela - Epithelial fraction 12 v2 (version 2) | ecosystem: Host-associated > Birds > Digestive system > Esophagus > Crop | place...
TTTGTACCGTTGTTGTTCCTGTTTTCCCTCTGTTTGCTGTTCTGTTACACTGCCCTTATCCCGACCCACCAGTTTCTGCCTCTTTCTTTCTATTCTCCTCCGCACGCCGGTGGGGGGAGGGGCGGCCGCGTGGCGCTTTTGTTGCCGGCGGCAGCCGAAACCGAAACAGACTGTCACACACAGACACACACAGAATGCAATTCCCTGACCTAGAAAAATAGTTGTGAGTGGTGTTTAGTAAGAAAGCAGGACAAACTGCTCTGATCATGTACAGAACATGGCCAGACAAGCGTAATTACCAGACACCTGACTTCATGTACTCTGCCCCTTTTATACCCTTGTCTCTCTACCACACCTGTTCCTCCTAAGTCACCCTGATACTTCCCTTTCCCCGTGTTTGGTTCATCTGCTAAACATCCCCAGACAAGCATTGCACAATCCCAAAATATTTTTCCCATGCATCCCATAATGTGTCTCATACCTATGTAGGCAGTAACACCCCTCCATCTAAAATATGCTCCAGAGAGCTGTTGCAGATGACTCATGGTGCTCCAGCACGTGGGGATGGAGTCTCCCCTTAGACAGTCCCAGCAGGGAACAGGTTGGGTGTTTGTGCCTCTGGCTGGATTATTGGGTTCCCCTTATCTGCTGTCATGCCTGTCTACTCTTTCATGTGTTTGGAGGAGCCTTTGGTAGGCTGGTGGCTCTCCTGTGTGCATGGAGGAGCCTTTAATGGCCTGATGGCTCTCCTGTGATGGGCATGAGGTTAGCCAGGGCAGGGTACTATTTTGGCTCCTCACCTGCCCTTGTTCCTCTGTGCTCCTTTCTGTCTGTGGAGGCCAGCTTTTTATTAACATAGCCTAGCTTCTTGCACCACAGAAATGTAATATGCTAGATGTCAGAATATCTTTTTGGATTCTTGGTCAGAGTGATCCCTCACTACCCATAACAAGTTGGAAATTCTGAAGTCAGCACTCCTCAGATTTCACAGATCTTGTTTTATGCCAGTGACATTACTGGTTTTGGTTTTCTATTTATTTATTTACTAGCATAATATTGCCCTTATTGCAGGCTTAGCAGCATAAGACAAATAGATTAAAGGCAGTTGAGATATTAATTTTCCCGTTATTCCAAAGTTTTTTGTAAATATTCATGGTGTAGTTTATTTGCAGAAACTGGAAAATCCATTGAAATTTCTACCAAGAATATTCTCCTAGTCCTTGATTATCTAACTCTCCAAAGGATCATTTGCACTTTGAAAAAAAAAAAGCTTTAGCAAGTTTGAAGTAGGCTAGGTTTAGAGCACAGAGGACATGGGAACTAAACAATGAGATTATAGTGCTCTGATATTTTGTAGTATTTGTGATATGCTTTTTCCTCTCACCTCTTTGTTCTTCATTAGTTTGAAATAAAGATGAATCTTAAGAATTCAGTTCCATACACGGTTTATCCTATGATGTTCCAAACTAATACCTTTCTCCATGTGTTTATTACTGAGCTATCATTAGCAGAATCTGTTTTACTGATATTTTTAGAATTCCAGACTTCACAGGCTTCTCCAAAATGGTACTACGATTACAAAATACATTAGAGAGAATATAATTGCTGTTAGTGCACAATGTTTGTAATAAATATCAGGCATCGGATTACCAAAAGGCATACATATTTAATGAACTAACTCTGAATACAAGGTTACTAATGATTGATAGCCTGAAAGGACACAAAAAGCAACATGCATTTTCCCCAAGCCATTATATGCTGTCAGATTTCAGAAATTGTGGGTGAGAAAGTAATCTGGTGGGGCAGTGAAATTCAAAGGAGAGAAACATAGCATTCCATAAAATTATATATCAAAAAAGATATTCTGTGCAGTACAATTTCAACACTAGATTACCCAGAACATTTTAAGAACAGCAATGTAATGCTTTTAGTTATATTTATGATACTTGTCTGCATGTTCTTAAGGACATTTCTTTCCAGGCTTACTTCAGAGCTTTGTTAAGTGCAGAGCAGCAAAAACACTGTTGGGGTGCTCAGTGTGCGGTACCCAAATGTCATACGGTCTGACTTCAACCTGCTTATATTTTGAATAGGGAGAGCAAAAATCTGGTTTTATATACCTTCTAAAGGTTACGCATAAGAAAAGGACTAGTCTTGCTGCCTGCCGAGAGGACAGTTGAAGCATATATGGTCTGTTTCTGTCCTTACCAGAAACTGAACATGCTTAAATAAACGAAGATCCTTATAGCATGGGCAGTTAGTAGCTGGTGCTGGTCCCACATATGAATCTCTTGTCTGCCAATGACTTTTGACCCTCTTTATTCTTTACAGCCATGATTTCAAGGGGTGGAGTGGGAAATAAAACTGAAAAATTGCAGTGAGAACAAAATAGTTTGTTAGGATTTTAGGAAATTGTTCTGTTGAAAACAAAGACTATCCTAAACTAAACTACATGGCGGGATGGATGAACTATTCAGTGGTATGTAACAGCTGGATACAAAGAGACTTGGACTGTGTTTCACCTAAGTCCCTGTGGCACTGGACTAGGCTAGGAGTTTCTGATGGTGCCATTTCACAGGCACTTATCCATTTGTGATGCTATTGATCAGCATTCAGAGTGGACTGTCTGGGAAAAAGTATTAAATATGAGATACTAGAATAACAGCTTAAATATAGTGATATAACATGGTTTTTAAGTACATGTACAGTTCCTGACTAGCAGTCACTCAGACAGGAGAAAACTATATCATTTGCTTACTAGGTTATTTCACAAAACAAGAAGAAAGACATAAAAAAAAAAAATCTTCCTTGTTCTGGAAAATCCATTACCGAAACCCACTTGTATAACATACTAACAAAAAGGCTTATTGCAGGAGAGGCATGAACAGATGTAGAAAAACCAGTATTTCATCTATGAATAAATAGGTCCAATGTGCTTGATACAGAAGAAATATAAACAAAAATCTGGCCTTCAGTTGTATGTACTATTAGGGTAAGTAGAGTGAGGTGAAACAAAGATTACAAAGCAATTTATAATACTGACTTGAGAAAACAGCAACTCTGCCTAGTTGCCAGAGTTATATATTTGTTCTCCGTGCACAGGAAGGAGCTCTGTCAGGTGATCTCTTAATCAAAGTGGCAGGTCCTGCTTCCCTTCTCCTCGCTGACATTAATGTTGATGCATTGCTATTTCTATATTTCATGTGTTTCTGCATGACACAGATAAGAGTTTGCCCAGAAATGTGGAGGTTTTTCTTGCATATCATCTGGGTGATAAGCAGTTACGGAATTTTTTGCAGAGGGAAAGCTGATTCTTGTTGATAGTATGTAAGATAAGTCAGGAAAAAAAATAAGCACTAGTGAAGCATTCTTTGTTTTTAAGCAGACATTCCATTGACCACGTAGTCAAATAAGAATAAATAAATAAAAAGAAAATTCTTTCATTTACCATCACATCAATTTTAATGACTGAGGGATATTTAACATTTGCCTTTATATACTATGGTCAGCATTGGATGAATCTTTACCTTTTTCAAGGCTGCTGTAACTTTTCAAAATACAGTTATTATTATATTCTGATACTTATGTATTTATCTTTCATCAATTGTAGGTAAACGTGTATAACGTAAGCAAGTATGGTTCAGGGATAAGACAAAAAAATAAATAAGTGTCAAGAACTGAAATATTAAGATTATTATGATGCAGAATACCGAACACATTAATTTATGGGAGAACAGAATAACGGAACATTAAACATTATATAGTTTAAAGTAAAACCATTGAAACAAAGGATGCTTTGCTTTTATACAAAACAGCACACATACACACATACCTGCAAACACAGAGAGAGTGTGAAAGAGCAACTAATAGATTACTGAAATGGCTAGACTGCAGTATGTTTGAGGGTCATAGATTCATAGAGGTAAGAGACCGACAAGATCTATTAGGTCAAGGCATTAGTTTTTCTGTCAAACAAGATTGCTGCTTACTACACATTGTGCAGCATTCTGCCACAATACTCTATTGCATCTCATTGTCCGGAAGTTTCCAGGAAGTAGATTAAAATCAAAAAATTAAATATTTTTCTGATGCNTTTGAGAACCAGGAGGCTGAGTTTCTGCATTGACTTCATGTGTCATAAATGTTCAGAATTGCTGCTTTCACCAACAAATCATGAAAAAGGGCAGCATGTGAAACAGGTACAATTGGATTGCAAGGTGAATGAAGCACAAGATACTATAGCAAGACATGTGCAAAAAGCTGCAAAAAACCTTTGGATTAGCAGAGTTCCATACCAGAAATACAAACATGTTGGGGCAGCAGAAAGAAAGACATTTCAAGTTGCAAAGATTTTTTAACATCTTTTAGATTGTATATTAGTACCACATAAGAGTCTCATGTCTTGCTCTTATCCAACAGTTGTCTGTGGGACCAGTGAGCTTTTATATAAAGAAAGTATAATTACAAAATTATTTCATGTATATGTGTCTTTTCTTAATTAGGAACACCTTAGAGCAATGCGAAGTAGCGACCATAACCAACCAGCTCTCCATAGATCGTTGCTTAACATTTTGTTGATGAGAGTAATCCTGTGGATAACTGCTGCAGTAGAATTTTTGTATTGTGACACATTGAAATCGTTAAAATCTGATTTTATTCATCATATCTATCCATGTATGTATCTAAGTATTTATCTACTTATCTGTATTGATATAGGTATCTGTTGGTACAGATGAATGGATAAATAGAAAGAAAAGAGAATAACATAGACTAGTTTATTCTACATGCTAATTACCTATGCATGACAAACCACACTAAAACATGGTTCATTCACCATGGCAAAGAGATAAAGTGTGACACATCCCCCCTTCACCTCTGACTTGCCAAAATTAAAAAACTGCATCTAAAGAGAAATAAATATTTTATCTTACATTCTAGAATATCATATACTGCTAGTACACGTGCTAGTAACATGTATTATGCATAAATACATATTATTACAAGGTGCTTCTGGGAGAACTTGGATATTTCCCCTTTTATGCATTTAGTGTGAAGAATGTTTGGCGTTGATGTAGCCATGTAAATGAACCAAGGAAAGTAAACTACCCAAGTGTAAACCTGAACTGACCTAAAGAAAAGAAAGAAGCAGACAGGGTGATTCCTGAAGTTTGTTCTCCTTTTGAAGGCAAAAAAAGAATATTTAGTCAAAACACCATATTGACATGGGCAAAATAATTAAAAACTTCCTTTATCAAGAACTGGAATTTTGATTAAAGTAATTATTTAAGATTCCTGAAATTGTGAAAATTTGAACAAACATTTGCTTTGAAGGGTTGTAATGTGAGGTTTAAAAGGTAGAAATCAATTTTGGTATTTCCATTTGTTACACCTGTATGCATTAATACAGTCAAAAGAATTAAATTATTAAAAAAACCCCCCATGCATTAAAGTGGGTATTTTGATTCTTTTAAGAATAAATCCAATTGTTAGCCTTTTATCTTGAAAAAGAAGGAGGATAAAATCTTATACAAAATGCATTTTTCTGATGACTTATAATAAAACTGTAATTCTCTGTATTGTGTATGATATATTTCAGGTTTACGATTTCCATGATGCATATTTTCATCAAGATATGATCAATGATCCATTGAGTAGCACTATATAGAACTATATAGGAGATCTGAAAGTGGAAAAGTTGAGCTGAAAGTTAGGGTTAAAAGTCACTTTCATCTCCATTTTCTTTCCTCTTCAGCAAATAGCTTGTTCTGTTATCTGATTGATAACATTTGCCATTTTGACCCTGGTGGTAAATTATTCCATGTGGTTATTATCATTATAGTGAAATATTTCTATTGCTACCAATTGTTTACTATTAATTTCTTGGTTAAACTCTGTTCCCTCTACTTCTAACCACTAAACAATACAAGTGTTGTATTTTATATTGTATTCTGTTGTAGTCTATAATCCATATATAAATTAAATACAACCCTCAGCCCAAAGTTTCCCTTTTTTCTGTGTTGGTGTTTTGAATCTTCTCTTGCATTTGAAGATTTCATATATTCAGAAGCCTCTAAATCAACCCTGTGACTACTTATTGTACGATTAGATCAGTGGAACTGGATTAGAATAAAAAGGTCAGCTGAAGAGGGGTTCTAATAATAAAAGGATTTCTTAATTAAGACTTAAAGGGCTAAAAGACTTGATATTAGAAATTGATCACAGCATAGTAGTAGGCACAAACTGTCCAGAACTAAGAGAAACCAATTCATTTATACTTTCAACATTTTTTGCAAGAACTGATGTATATTTAGGTGAAATTTAGCAGTGAAATCCCATACTGGATCTCTGTATTGGACTGGTGCAGCCTATTTTTTGCTGTATGCCACACTTACTAGGAGATATTTGAAACTGGAATTGTCCTATGTCCTCATTTTTCTAATGACAGTTTTTAATTTGAGAGGGAAAATACTTTTTTAACAGAAAATTGTTCGTATTTGAAAGCTGCATTTAAGATTGGGAATGATTTATATCTTTATTTAAGGATAATTTAAATAAGATCCTTTAGACTATCAGGATTTTAAACCTGCGACCTGCCATCTACAGTATTCATATACTTAGAAGAGCTAGAGCAAGCCTTTTTTTTCAATAGAGTCTATTCTCAGTGCTTTCTGATTTTAAGTTTATGTTTTCTGGGTTTTTATCCATCTCACTTGACATACTGTCAGCATTAGGCAATTTCTAACACAGGTTATCTTAGCTATCTTTCTTTTTTGAAAACCACTACTGCATGAACAATACGTTTCTACTTCTGCAATGATCATGTATGGATCTTTGAATTCCGTGCCTGCCATCGCAATACCACATGTTGTCTAGGGAGTTCTCTACTGCCACATAATGTTCATTATCAGGAAAATGGTATGCGTGAGTTAATGCCTGCCTCAGTAGACACCTACAGTCGTTTGGGATTCAGAAAGGGTTTTTTTGGGATAGTCCCTGGAGGTGGAAATAAGGAGGAGATTTGCTCCTTAGTCATAACAGAATTTGCTGGAGAGTCTGGAGGGAGGAGTAGCGAAATAACTGTGTTGCTTTCAGGGACAAATCGTACTTAGAATCATAGAATGGTTTGGGTTGGAAGGGACCTTAAAGATCATTGAGTTCCAAACCCCCTGCCATGGGCAGGGACACCTTCCACTAGACCAAGTGGCTCAAAGCGACTTCCAACCTGGCCTTGAACACTTCCAGGGAGGGGACATCCACAACGTCGCTGGGCAACCTGTTCCAGTGCCTCACCACCCACATAGTGAATAATCTCTTTCTTATATCTAATCTAAGTCTAACGCCTTTTAGATTAATGCCATTAACCCTTGTTTTGTCACTACATACTTTTGTGAAAAGTGCCTCTCCAGCTTTCTTGTAGGCCCCTTAAGGAACTGGAAGGCTGCTATATGGTATCCCTGAACCCTTTGCTTCTCCAGACTGAAGACCCCCAACTCTCTCAGCCTGTCCTCATAGAATAGGTATTCCAGCCCTCTGATCATTTTTGTGGCCCTCATTTGGACCTGCTCCAACAGGTCCATGCCTTTCCTGTGCTGAAGGTTCCAGATATGGACACAGGACTCCAGGTGGGGTCTCACCAGAGCAGAGTAGAAGGACAGAATCATCCCCCTTGACCTGCTGACCACACTTCTTTTGATGCAGCCCAGAATATGGTTGGTCTTCTGGGCTGCAAAAGCACATTGCTGAGTCATGCTGAGCTTATGGTCAACCAGCACCTCCAATTCCCTCTCCTCAGGGCTGCTCTGAATTGGTTATCCGCCCAGACTGTAGCTGTGCTTGGGATTGCCCTGACCCATGTGCAGAACGTTGCACCTGGTCTTGCTAATCTTCATGAGGTTCACTTGGGCTCATCTCAAGCTTGTTAAGGTCCCTCTGGATGGCATCCTTTCCCTCTAGCGTATTGACTGCACCAAAAAGCTTGGTGTCATCAGTAAACTTGATGAGAGTGAACTCAATCCCACTGTCCATGTCCCTAACAAAGTAGTTAAACAGCAGCGGTCCCAACGCCAACCCCTGAGGAACACCACTTGTCACTGGTCTCCAGTTCGACATCGAGCTGTTGACCGCAACAATTTGTGTGTGACCTTCTAATTTCTCATCCACTGAGTAGTCCATCTGTCAAATCCATGTCTCTTCAATTTAGAGACAAGTATGTTGTGCGGGATAGTTTCAAATGCTTTGCTCAGTTCCAGCTAGATGACATCAGTTGCTCTTCCCTTATCCACCAATGCTGTAATCTCATTGTAGAAGGGCACCAAATATATCAGGCATGATTTGCCATTAGTGAAGCCATGTTGGCTGTCACCAATCACTTCCTTCTTTTCCATGTGCCTTAGCAAATTTTCCAGGAGGATCTGCTCCATGATTTTGCTTGGCACAGAGGTGAGACTGACTGGCCTTTAGCTCCCTGGGTCTTCCTTTTCACCCTTTTTAAAAATGGGGTTGTATTTCCCGTTTTCCAGTCAGCGGGAAATTCAGCAGACTGCCATGACTTCTCAAATATGATGGATAGTGGCTTAGCAACTTCATCCACCTGTTCCCTTAGGACCCACGGATGTACCTCATCAGGTCCCATGGATTTGTGCTCATTCAGGATTCTCAGAAGGTCTTGAACCTGATCTTCTGCTACAATTTGTTGCTCTTCATTCTCCCTGTCCCTGCCTTTGCTGTTTGTGACTTGGCCATTGTGGCTGTAGCACCTGCCAGTGAAGACTGAGGCAAAAAAAGTCAATGAGTGTCTCATTGGTACTCAACTTCTGGAATTCAGAGTAATCTGACAAATAAGTGCAGAGAATACCATGAGCTGGGTTGGTGAATAAGTAATTAAAAAAAAATAAAATATTAAGCAGTACTCAGAGCAGACATACTAGGAATTAGGTTTTAGGCAAAAATGTTGTCAGCCATTTCAGCAAAGACACTGAGGCGAAGGGCTCCAGAGTGGACAACCGCGCCGGGGAACCCTTTCCTAAAGCAGCAGTATCGTGAAGTCAAAAGCGCAGGGAGAGAGAAGGCACCCCAGCCTCCCACCTCCTTCAGAGCAGGCAGGAGTCAGCTGCTAACGAGCTGGCAGCTCTGACTCAGCGGGGGCAGAGTCAGCAGTGACGGAGGCGTGACCCTCCTGAGTACAAGAGCAAATCCTAGGGAGCGCAAGCGACCAGGAGCGCGGCGAACAGGGTGGGCAAACAGGGTGTGGCGCGTCAGAAGGGTGTGGCGCGTCAGAAGGGTGTGGCGTGGCAGTTTGCGCGGCAGTTCATGCAGGCAGGGCGTGCAGGGAAAGCGGAGGTCCTCCCCCATCCCCTGAGGCAAGCTCAGGAAACTCATCTGCAGGAAGGAAGCCCAGCCATGGCACCCCGCCGTCAGAAGGCTGCTTCTTCTCTGCTGGTCAGAAAGGAAGCCGGAACCCAGACTGAGGTCCCTAGAAAGCACGCAGCTGTCCAGGTCTCTGGCTGCAGAGAGCGTCACCAGCTAGAGCTGGAAATGGACAACAGCAAAGGGAATATCTGCATAAGGTGCGACCAGGTGGACTATCTACTCTGCCTGGTGGCAGAGCTAAGAGAAGAGGTAGACAGGCTACGGAGCATCAGGGAGGCCGAGCAGGAGATCGACTGCTGGAGCCGTGCCCTGACAACCCAGGACTCTACCCAGAAACAACCTGTAAAAAAAGCCCAGGAACAAAGGGCACTAGTAACATCCCCCCATCGGGCTGAAGGAAGGGACGCAAAGGAAAAGAGTGAGTAGAAGCGGGTCTGTAATCGGGGCAGGAGGCGAACCCTTCCCTTGTCCATCACATCTCCACAGGTGCCTCTGCATAACAGATATGAGGCTCTAGATGTGGAGGACAAGGTGGTGGATGGTGCAGGGGTTGACCCATCCACATCGGAGGAGGCACAAAGATCAGAAGGACCTCCCTCTCGTATTACTACCAGCTCCACAAGGAGGAAGAGAAGAGTCATAGTTGTAGGAGACTCCCAGCTGAGGGGAACAGAGGG
>Ga0065711_1052242_pt1 | contig 10046 bp, 11 predicted proteins | sample Hoacrofraction12_FD_59098 | JGI IMG/M metagenome (GOLD analysis project Ga0065711, IMG submission 59098) | Hoatzin crop microbial communities from Cojedes, Venezuela - Epithelial fraction 12 v2 (version 2) | ecosystem: Host-associated > Birds > Digestive system > Esophagus > Crop | place...
GCCCGCCCTCCCGGCGCCCTCCCCGCTGCCCCCGCCGCTCTCACCGGGCCGAACGCTGAGGATGGCACTGCAGCAGCTCGCCCCCACCTCGTTGGCCGCCGTGACGGTGTAGAGACCGGCGTCGGCTACCCGGGCGCTCCGGACAAGCAGGGTATGCCGCTCGCCCTCAGCCTTGATGGGCCGCGTCGTGCTGCTCCGCAGAGGCACCCCGTCCTTCCTCCACGACACTGCCGGCAGAGGCGGGGGTCACTCGTGGGTGGGGGAGACCGGGCTCCCCCGGGGGTCTGCGCAGGGCCCCGGTGAGGCCAGGCGCTCCCCTGCCTGAGGGTGGGGACCCCTTCGCCGCGGGGAGCAGCCCCGGGTTCCCCACGGCCCCCCCCCATCTGATTCCTGGCGTCCTCCTGCTCTCCAGTGGAATCGAAGCCGCTTCGCTTCTCCCCGGCTCTGGCCGCTCCTGCCCACCTCCTGGCTACCGCACGCCTGGAGCCCGTCATCCCTGGGCTGGGCACCGGGGCTCTGCCCCCGGGAAACCACCCGAGCTGTCCCAACAGCAGCCCGGAGCATCACCCGTCCCTGCCCAGGCAGTGCTCAGCGGCCCCTCTCCCGCTCTCCCAACAGCCCAGCCCAGCGCGGGGCAACGGCGGACACCCTGCCCTCCGCACCCTGCCCTCCGCACCCTGCCCAAGCTCTTCACCTCCGCCTGGAGCGAGGCAGGGCGAAAGGGGTGCTCCCGGGGTGGGCACATCACCTCCCCGAGACACCCAGCTCCAGGCTGCGTGTCCCACGCTGCACAGCCGAGGTGGCCCCAAGGGGTGGTTCAGTGGGTGGCATGTGGACATGCAGAGAGACCCTCTGCTGTGCTCGCACCCTGACTCCCCCCCCAGCCCCGTGGTCACTCACCTTCTGGCTGGGGGTTGGCCGTGACGATGCACTTCAGCAGCACCTCCGTCCCCATGGGCACCACCATGTCCTGGATGGGGATCTCAAAGATGGGGGCTTCCAGGGGGTCTTCCCCCGCTGAGACATAGGAGTCATCGGAGGACTCTGGACAGAGAGAGACAGGCCCCGAGGCTGTCAGCGGTGGGGAGTGAGCGGGTCCCCTGCCACGCTGGGCTGCATGCAGGCAGAGCAGGGGCCTCGCAACCCTCTGCCCATCCCTGCCACCACATGCCCCACACCCTCACTGGGGCATTAGCAGGTCCCTGGGCCGTGCAATGGAGGAATGGGCCACATCAGGGGCCACCAAGGCACAGTGCCTGCAGCGGAACAAGGCAGGGGACGACGGGGCGGGGAGCGTACAGCCTGCTGCACATCCCCATACAGCAGGAGGGATGAGGCGGCAGCGGGGTGTGGAAGGAGGAGAGTTGTACGGCCCACCGCAGCCCCCTCTCCGAGCTCCCCCCAGCCCCCCACGGGGTGCTGGCTGCTCTGCCCCGCCACATCAGCATCAGCCTCCCGGCTCCCTCCCCTCCCACGGCCCCAGCACATGGGCAAAGGTCCTGGGGCTGCGCCTGGAGCAGAGCCTGGAAGGAGTTCCTGGTCTGGGTCCAGTCTGGTCTTGCCCCCGCGTGCCGGGCACCTCTCCCCTGGGCAAGCCACCGCAGCATCCCCGGGGAGTGCCTGGGCTGCACACCCTGCCCAGACCACCCAGCACGGCCCAGCCAGGACAAGCTGCAATGGGTGCCCTGTGCCCCGGGAGACCGGACCAGCCCGGGGCTGGGTGCCAGAGCTCAGCACCCTGCGTCCTTCCCCTGCCAGGCAGGAGGGATGGAGATGTCAGCAATGGCCAGCAAACTGGTACCCAGGCCGGTCTGTCTTAATGGTACTGGTTGGTGCCAGCATCCCCAACCCCCAGAGCTGTGGCCCCGCACCCCACCTGTGTGCTCTCTGGCACAGCCTGGGCTCCCCACATCTCCCAGGGGTAGGCTGGGGGTCCCCCATCCCGCTCAGGGGCCGGCTGGGCCAGCTCTGTGCCCGCACGAGGACAGAAAACCATGCCCCTACCTAGCTCCGGAGAGGTGGGCCTGGCTCGGCGCCCCTTCCCCTTGCTCCGCGTGCTTCTGCCTTCTTGAGCCGTCCGGCCACTCTCTTTCTTCTCTGACACTTTCGTCTGCCTTCTCTCCACCTCCCTGCCCGCGCCGTGCTGCCCTGCCCAGCTCCTCTCCAGCCGAGCCTCCTGCTCCATCCCCGGCTTCGCCCAGGGCAGGAACCGGACCTCCGCGGGCACCTCCGGCCGCCGGTACAGCCCGTGGGGCACGGCCAGCCGGGCGGCCAGGGCTTCGCTCACTGCCCCAGGGGCACGGGCCCTACCGGCAGGACCCCCGTCCGGGCACGGGCTGCCTTCGGTGGGATCTGCCTGCGAAAGGGCCGCCCGTCCCTGCGGGGTGGCTTGCGCTAACGGCCACTGCTCCTTCTTCTTTACTTCCCCGGTGCCTTCTTGCTGTGGACCCTTCCTGGCGCCCGCATCCTCTGCCTGGGTGGGCTGGCCAGCCGCCCCGCCGCCCCGCACCGGGGCTTTCCTCCCGTGCTGCCCCCCCGGCTCCCCGTCGGGTCCCACCAGCGCCACGCTGGAAAGCGCTAGGTGCTGGATAACGTGTGTGCTCTCCGCCGGCGCCAAGCTCTTCGGCAGAGGTGCCTTGCGCCCACTGGCACCCTGCGAGGAGGGAGTGCGGGGGGCACGGGGGGCGGCAGGCTCGACAGCCACAGGGGGCGAGGGTGCCGGGGGCAGCCCAGCTTTGCACAGCTCCTGGGAGCGCCGCAGCTGCTGCTTGGAGACCGTCCGCTTGATGCGGGTCAGCTCCTCCGCAAATTTGTGCTCAATGGCGTAGACGCGGCCGGCGAACTTGCCCCGCTCGTCGAAGGACGCGGCTTTCTGCCGGAAGGCCAAACGCCGGCACGCTGCCGTGCCGCCCGGCTCCCAGCGGCTGCCTTCCCCCACGTCCTCCCGCGAGCTGCCCGGAGTGCTGGCACGGCGCGAGCCGGGGTGGTCGAAGGAGCGCGTCTTGCGCAGGGGCAGGCAGGGGTGCGTGGGGAAGGGGCTGTCTGTCTGCTCCAGGCTCCGCCGCCGCTCCTCGAAGTACTGCAGCCTCTCGAAGATCTTGGAGCCGGAGCGCACCAGCTTGGGGGATGCCCGGACAGAGATGCGTCCAGAGACGTCACTCATGGGTGTCTGGGGACGGGAGTCTTGCGTGCTGCCCTGCGAGTACCCCGAGGACTTGGGCTTCTTGATCTTCTCCTCGTACTCCTCGGGGACGGTGTCCTGGTACTCGGCCGGCACCGAGGACTTCTTGCGGGGGGTTACGGGTGTGAAGGAGGGGACACCAGGGCCACGGGCGGCAGGCTGGGACGCAGCGCCAGCAGGCGACGGTGGGCACGGGCCACCATGGGGAGACGGTGAGCGGAGGATGGGTGGCTTGGCAGTCAGTGGCAGGGCAGCAGGGGACCTTGGGGGCTCGGCGCCGGGCTTCGGAGAGACGGGGGGGTCATCTCTCCGGTAGCCCCCCTGGGGGATGCTGCTGCAAGGGGAGAGACAGGAGAGCGGTTCAGAGCCCACCCTCACCTCCTGGCTGCATCCCCGCTCCCAGCGTGCACCACAGTGCCCAATGGAGCACAGCAAGGGGGGCAGGCAGCCAGGCCACCCCTGGGACCGGGGATCCTCGAGGGGCTCTGACGAGGGCATCTGACCACCATGAGACCACCGGGAGCTGGCTGGGTTGGGTGAGGGTCCCGGGCTGCTGTGGCACAGCAGTGTCCCCTTGCCCAGGGCTACCTGTGTGGGACAGCGGGGCGATGCTGGGATACCCAGTGAGTCCCCTCCCTGGGGCCTCCATGCGGAGAGGGCCCGGGGCTGGGGGGTGCTCCCGTTTGCTGGGGTGTCCCGGCGTGCCGGGGCAGTGCGGCACAGGGCAGGTCTTCCACAAGGTGGGAGGGGTCCCTGAGGCTACAACCACCCCCCATGCACATGCTGCTGCAGGCATGTCCCCCCACCCCGTTGCCCTCAGAGCATCGTGGCAATTGCGGTGCAGAAATCATAAGGTGGAGATGAAGTTCTGGTGGAACAAGCAGCCTCAAACGAAAAAGGGCAGGATGGAAGTCAAAGGAGCAGGCCTGCAGGGATGGGGATCAAAGGTGGTGGGGAGGGACAGGGGGCTCTGAGCACGTCAGCGGCTCCTGGGCAGGCAGCTTGTGTCCCAGTGGGTGTCCCAGGCTGCCCTGCACCCCCAGGTCCCCACAACCCACGCTCTGTGCAGAGCCCCCATGGCTGAGAGGGACAGGGGACACCGCTGGCACAGCCAGCGGGTGGGATGCTGCAGCTCGTGCAGCGGTGCAGGGCTTGTCCCCAGCCCCAACCTGGCCACAGCAGAAAGGGATCCCACTCCACGTCCCCCTGCCTCACCCAAGGAGCTGTACCCCCCCCCAGCCCAGGTTGCTCCCACCTCCTCACCAGGAACAGGCTGCCTACTGCTCAGAGCTCCCGTTCCTCACCCGGGCACGGCGAAGGCGAAGAAAGCCCAGGTGGAGGGGAGGAGATGGCTGCGGCGGTTGGAAGGAGATGGCCCCAGCGCGATGTCCCCTCCACGCGCGTCCCCCGGCTACTTACACGTGGAGCGAGAGCGCCCGTCCTCGGTACAGGCTGAAGGCGCTGCCATACGGGTCGCTGGCCACCGAAAGGCTATCCTCCGACCCCCAGCTTGTGCCCACCAGATTAGCCCGTGACGCCCGCACCAGCGGCTCCACACCCAGGTGCCGGACCTCGGCGCCGCGCCCAGGGGCCGGCGTGTTTGCTTGCCTTGGGGTTCCCTGCGGCTGCTGCCGGGCAGCGGGGCGGAGGTAGGGTCCCCGTGTGGGGAGGCTGGCGTCCATCTCCTTCTCCACCACGGTCTGCTGGCTGCCCGACCAGCTGGAGCGCTCCTCCGCCTGCGACAGGGCCAGCACCGAGGTTGGAGTCGTGTTCATGGAGGCGTCCACCAGGGTGTCGGACCCACCTGGAAGGAGAGACGTGAGCCGACACCGGGTGCCCGGCGGGGACGAGTCCAGAACCCTGCTCGGACAGGGCTGAGCCACCATGGGGTGTCCCAAGCGGGCTGCCCAAAGCCCTCTTGCCTTTGCATGGGTGGGCCATAGCTCCCCACTCATGGAGACCCCCATAGCCAAGCCAGCAGAACCCCTGCAGGGTGGCCGTGCCCCTTGCAGGGGGCTCGGTGCCATCCGGGTGCCCCCTGCTCACCTGTCGGGGTGCTGAAGGCCGTCTCATCCTGGAGCTCGCTGCGCTGTGTCACCTGGGGGTCGCTGGGCTCATCCTCGCCCGTCTCCGAGTCTGCAGGGAGGGAGAGCAGGGGGTGAGGGGACGCGGGCACAGCAGGCCAGGCTGGCGCTGCCCCTTGCCGACCCACCGGCTCCAGGGCCAGGAGAGCAGCGCCCGGGCAGCTCCAGGAGCAGCAGGTGGTGTGACTGTGACCTGCACGGATGAGCCACCAGCAGGAAAAGGCTGGACCAGGGGTGGGAAAGTCCGAGGGGAGGGCAGGCAAAGCGGGCAGGGGCAGCACCAGGTGATGGGAGGAAGGGAGACGGTGGCGACAGCGGGAACACGGCTGGCAGAGGCGGCGTGGGGACAGGGACGCAGGGCAGGGGGACGGAGCCGGCAGTGGGGCTGGGCAGGCTGGGGCACAGGGCCCGCTCTGGGGACGGGGCTGGAGTCGGGCAGGGGTCTTCCTACCGTAGCTTTGTTTCCTGCAGGAGCGGAAAACTTCGCTTCCATAGGGGCAGCAAGAGAGAGAGAGACATCAACACCGGGTTATCGGCCCGGCCAGCGGAGACGCGGGGGGCAGCGGGGAGGGACGTGGTCCCCAGCACCTCCCCGTGCTGCTGTGCGGCAGAGACCTGCCGGGGCAGCGCCTGGGTGGGCCACGCCGGCTCGGAGAGACTGGAACCCTGTGCCAGGCTTCGGGTCCAGGGTTGGGGCCAGGACTGGGCGTTTGCCCATCTTGGGATCCCGCAAGAAGCACCTCATGCCCTGCCCGGCCCCGTGGCAGGGGCCAGGCACCCATGGAGCACAGAAGCAGGTCTGGCTCTCCCAGACTTCCCCACCACATCTCCACTCTGTGCCCATGTTCCCTGTATGCCACCTCGGCGCTGCATGCAGACCCTCCTCGTACGCCGACCATCCCACCTGCAGTGCGCAGCACCATCCCCTCCCCGTGCCACGGCCACCTCCTGTCCCCAGAGCTGCTGGAGCTGCCCCGTGGGCTGTCCTCGCCCACCCTGTGCTCCGCAGGGCACCACAGCTTGGGGCCGGATCCCCAGCCCGTGCCCCAGCGAGGCGCTCCTGGGGGTGCTGGGGCACATGGATGTGTGTGTCCATGTGCAAGCACCCTCCCTCTGGCACACACACGTCCATCCCCTGCCCCACTGGTGGCAAACGCTGTGCGACACGGCCATGCCCCACAGCACGGCCCCGCAGATGAGGCAGGGATGCTCAGGGTAAGAGCACCAGTAAGAGCCTCCCCACGGGCAGGGCACAGGACAGCGGACACCGTGCAGCCAGGGAGAGACAGCCTTTCCTCCTCGCTGCTGCCTGAGCCCTCGCAAGCTGCTGCAACAGACCCCTGTGCTAGGGATGTGTCCCCCGCCCCAACACCACTCCCCTTCACCGAACTGTCACAGCACGGTGGGGGGCCACGCTGCTCTCCCCCACTCCAAGCTGCCCCTCTGCAGCCCAGCACGCTGCCAGCTGCCCCGTGCGCTGCCACCATGCCAGGCTCCCCAGCCCAGCCACCACAGCCTGGCAGCCCCCGAGGAACTGGAGCTGCAGGGCCTGGCCTCGTGGGTGACATTGGGAGCCCCTGGATGGCCAGGACCCTGTTTCGGGACTGGCGAGGCGCAGCCCACACCTGCCCAGCCTCTGCAGCATGGCGGTGGGGCCGGACCCCGTCCCGGCGCACTCGGGGCGGCGGGGGGGAGCCGGGTCCTGGTAACTCAACGCACCATGCGTGAAGCGCCCGAAGCGCCGCGAGTGGCCGGTCTTCTGGAAAGGAAAAGAGAAGAGAGCGTTACCCGGGGCACGGTGCCACGCGCCGGCTCACACACGCACGCTTCTGGCACGGCATGCCCGCGAGCACGCACCCCGTCACGGCACACGCGGCACCACTCACACACACACCAGCATGCTCGCACCCTCCCGCGGGCATGGCACGCTGGGCACCGCTCACGCTCACACGCACGCCCCCGGCTGCACGCCCACGGGGTACCCACGGGCACACACCCACGGGCGCGCACCCCCGCGCTAGCAGCTGTGAACGGGTGTAGGTGGACACGTGTAGCGCATGCCCGACCGTGCGCACACACGGTCGCACACACTATCCCTTGGTGGTGGCACTGTGCACCCCAGCCCCGCACCGCTGCCCATGCCCAGGGAGTGACAGCCCCGCTGCCTGCAGCCAGCACCGCCTGCAGCAGGGTCTTTGCCTGGGCGGGCGCTCAAATGCTCCACAGCCCCTTCGAAGCCACCGCCCGTGCCAGCGTGGGGACTGGGCCAGGAAAGCATCTTCCAGGCACTGGCCCAGACGCCACCACGGGCACCATCCCAGCGTGGGGACAGCATTCCCTGTCCCCGGCAGAGGCTGTGCCAGCTGCGAGAGTAGCTGCCTGGCACAAGCGGCATGGGACCGGCCTATCTGCGTGGGGCTGGAGGTGTGTGAGCCACGCTCGCCTGCGCCGTCTGGGCAGGCAGGTGGGACCCAAGCATGGGGCAGAGGCGTCGGGAGCTCCCTGCCAGCTCGGCTGCCCTCTGCGCCGCAGCCCAGGGTTGGGCACCCGCTTGCCAAGGGAGGGACTGGCCGAGGGCGACCCGGCTGCCAGGGCCAGCATGCACTGACACCACCTCCCAGGGAAGCAGAGGGATGGGGTGATCTCCAAGCAGAGAGCGGGGATGTGGTGTGCCGACAGGCAGGGCTGGGCTGCCAGGACTGAGCATCCTTCCCAGCCAGTCTGGGTGACGGGGTCTCCCCAGGACATTGACAACCCGTGCCCTGTCTCCTCGGCAGCTGGACACCCGGCTTTCTCGAAGCCCTTTGCCCTGCCAGTCCCCCCTGACTCCGCACAGCTCCCGGGCAGGGTCACTGACAGACGGCCCCTGGTGACAGACGGCTCCCGGGGACAGCCAGCCAAGCATGGCCAGCAGTTAGCCACCCTTGCAAGGGCGGCAGGCTTATTTCCCACACCCCAGAGCTGCTGCCACTGCGGTGGCCGCCGCTGCTGGTGCGCAGGTCCTGGGGGCTCCCACCAGCCCCCTGTCTGCATGCGGTGCTGGCCAGAGGGCAGTGGCTGCACGAGACACATTTGTATTCAGGCTGAGCCAGGCTTCACCTCCCCTCCTCGGCTGACTGTGCTGGGTCTGGCTGGCAGCCCGTCTCCCAGGCCAGGGAAAGATAGATGAGTGATTAACTGCACCATCGGCGGATAATTCCCCCATTAAAAAATGAAAATGCAATTGAGTGCCATTATCGGGTGCTCTTGTGGTTTCCCCAGGGACTGGTACCATCAGCTCCCCATTAAATACGGCGGCTGCACCCAGCAGGCCTGGCCTGGGCTCCGTCACCCGGAGCTATGGGGTGGCTGAACCCCCTCCCATCTGCTCCGCAACAGGTCCCTGTGATTGGGGCACCCTACGGGCCAGACCTCTCTCGGGCACAGCACCCACCCGCAGCTCAGCAGGGAGCGAGTGCCGGGTGATGCAGGGTCACCCCCAAGCAAGGAGGTAGAAAGGGGGCAGGAGCGGCTCGGGGCTCCCTGCGGGGCTGGGGGCTGGGCGAAGGGGCAGGTCGGAGAGTGGGGGGTGTTCCCTGCCTGGGATTTCATCTGCACCCCAGCAAAAGGGGTGGGGGAGCTTGCTCTGTACCCACCCGGCCTGGAGTGGAGAGAAGCACCCGGCCTCAGCCCTACCCCACGGAGCAGCTGGGTGAGACCTGGCGCTGCCTCCTTCCCCCGTGCCAGGCACAGACCCCTCTGCCCAGGCTGGGGTCCTGCCCTGGTCCTGGCATGCGGCATCCCTAGCCATGGCCATGGGGGCCAAGGGGACTCAGGGGGGAGAAGGGGCTCATGGGGCCATGGAGCACAGCCCGTGCAGCCTGCCACTGCCTGGCATCTGGAGCCCAGCACCCCACGGCACTGGTGCCACTGGTGCGAGACAGGCTGACAGGGAGCAGGGATGGGGGGAGGTGGGGAGGCAGTGGGTGGCTTGCCTGCTGCGGGGGGACTGCTGCTCTGGGTGCTCTGATACCCCCCACGCTTGGCCAGCAGAGCAGGACCCTGCCCCACCACCCGGGCTTGCTGCCCCAAGGGCAGATGGGGCAGCCGGGCAGTGCCATCCACCTCGCCCCAGAGGGACCCCCCCCAGCATCCCTGGGGACCTGTGTCCCCAGGCACAACCCTCATGCCCGGGAAGGGGTCACCCACAGCCCCTCCCCAGCCCCTGCTGGGACCCCAGGCAGGGTGACAGCGGGGAGGCTACACCCCCGCTCCGGGTGGAGCAGCGGGGTGGGCTTGTGCACCCGGGGAAGCTGGGGAAGGGGGGCCTCCTGGAAGGATGCCCCCCATCCTCCACCCCGCCGCCGAGGCCAAGTGACGTCCTTGCTCCTTGCTCGGCGGCGGAGCGTGCGGCGGGGCCCGCGGAGGAGCCTTGCCTGTGCCAGGCATGCTCCTGACGCGGAGGGGATGACGCATGCAAAGCTTCGTCTCCAGCTCCGTGACCACCAGCAGCGGGGCTGGGGGCAGCCATGAAGCCGCCTCCATTTCCCTCCCGGAGTTCCGGAGGGCAGAGAGGGGAGAGGGTGGCGTTGGGGGGCGGGGGAGGATGCCCCCGGCGGGGGTCCTAAACCGGCTGCTGGCACAGGCGGTGCTGGGCACCTGCCCTCTGCTCCTCCTGCCCGCGCTGGCGAGGACGCGACGGCAGCTGGTGGCTTTGTAAGCGGGGCTGGAGCCGGCGATGGGCGAAGCCCTGGGGAGCCCCGGGTGGGAGCAGCAGGGCCGGAGGGACACCCCCACCCCCA
>Ga0065711_1052243_pt1 | contig 10046 bp, 4 predicted proteins | sample Hoacrofraction12_FD_59098 | JGI IMG/M metagenome (GOLD analysis project Ga0065711, IMG submission 59098) | Hoatzin crop microbial communities from Cojedes, Venezuela - Epithelial fraction 12 v2 (version 2) | ecosystem: Host-associated > Birds > Digestive system > Esophagus > Crop | place...
GATGAGGAGCTACTGGAGAGAGTCCAGCGGAGGGCTACGAGGATGGTGAGGGGACTGGAGCATCTCTCCTACGAGGAGAGGCTGAGGGAGCTGGGCTTGTTCAGCCTGAAGAACAGAAGGCTGAGAGGGGACCTAATAAATGCTTATAAATATCTGAAGGGTGGGTGCCAGGAGGATGGGGCCAAGCTCTTTTCAGTGGTGCCCAGCGACAGGACAAGGGGCAATGGGCACAAACTGAAGCATGGGAAGTTCCGTCTGAACATGAGGTAGAATTTCTTCCCTCTGAGGGTGACGGAGCACTGGAACAGGCTGCCCCGGGAGGTTGTGGATTCTCCTTCTCTGGAGATATTCAAGACCCGCCTGGACGTGGTCCTGTGCAGCCTGCTGTAGGTGACCCTGCTTCAGCAGGAGGGTTGGACTAGATGACCCACAGACGTCCCTTCCAACCCCTGCCATTCTGTGATTCTGTGATTCTGTCACACGCCAATAAAGGGAGTAATTAAATGCCCACTCCATTAATGACAGTGACTCCGATTCACCGATTCCCTTATTTGGATTAAGGTGAAATGACAGCAGAGATCCTATATTACTTTGCAAGGTCTATTCATAGCTATGATAAATCAACATGTTGTGGCACGTTTATGACAGGCAAACTACTGAGGCACAATTATGATAAGCAAATTACAGTGGTACAATTATGACAAGCAAACTATTGTAGTACAATCACAAGGACACTACAGTAGTACAATTACAACAGACAAGCTACTGTGGTACAATTATAATAAGCCTTACTTTTATATTTTCAGAGGAGAAGGAAAAGAACATAAGGGGGGACAGAAAAGAACAGATAGAGATGAAAAGAGGAAGAACAAATGAAAAGGTTTCACCAGTCCTGGGTCCAGTGTTGATCTGGCCAACAGAGGAGGGGGTCCAGGTCCTGGTGGACACCACATTTACATTGATTTCCTCAGTTTTTATAGGTATCTAGCCCCCTTGTTTTAGATGAGTTTCTCGCTTCTCATGCTAATTAATTAGTTGGTGATAATTACCTTTTCTGTTATAGGCTGAGTTAGCCTCATTTTCCATGTAAATTAGCATGCATGCTCCTTACAGGTGAGGGGGGGCAAGTCTTTTTGGTCTTGAATTTAGTCGGTGGTCACGATCTCCCCCTGCTGCATTTGCCTCTGCTTGACCTCTTCCCAGTGCAGGACTATTGGCTTGTTAGTTGTAAAAAGGGAGTTGGGTACAGAGGTGATTAAGAGTGGTCTGCTTAGTTTTACCAGAATAGCGTTGGGCTGGGAGGGTCTCTCCCTTGGTCCAGATATCAATCAGTTGATTTAGTATCAGACTGCCAGGCACCAGGATGAGCAGGCCCTTTGCTCAGGCCCAGTGCTTATTGGCACAAGGCAAGTACAATGCTCCTGTAACCACACTCACAGGCTTTGTCCTTCACAGTAGCACCTTAGATGAATGTTTGAGACATTTAACCTCATATTGTCCGGACCCTTACAATACGACAGTAGCACAGGGGCTGGAAAGTAATGTAGAACAGAAACTGTAGTAAAGAAAAAGTAGTAAAGTAGTAAAGAAAAAGTAGTCAAGTAGTAAAGAAAAACCATCTTCAGACAAACAAGAAAATCTTTTCAAAATGTCCCTGATGACTTAAACTATCGTGATGGTATTTTTTTTAATGCTAATTCAGGTTATGAATGTTAAGTGGTGCAGGAAATGCAGCAATTATTGCAGTGCTTGAGGACAAGGCAGAGTCTTGCATGCACCTTCCCTGAAAGCCACAGGATTCATCTCCTGCTGGATGGAAAAGTCTGTGCTTCTGGGAGGAGAGGGAATTGCTGGGGGGAAGGTGTTTCCTGCCACCCAGGGAGTAAGCTGCTGTCCCATGCCCAGAAAGGGCAGCCACTGTGTTCCTCCTGGGTACCCTGTCTTATCTGCTTTTTAGGGACTTTGTGCCCGAGCAGTGTTCCTAACTGTGCCACGCAGATGACAAGTATACCTGAGGGTTATACAGCAATTTGTGTTAGGAAAGAAGGTTTGGGCGCTCTTATGGGAAAGAGGTTGTAGAGTTTGTGTAACTGGAAAAAGAGAAGTGAATTATGTACTCTTTGACACTCTTTATTCAAGTAAAATCCCCACAGGTTATTTTGTCACACAATTAACAACTACTTCAGGATCTCCTGCAAAATGAGTAACATTATTTAAACTCTTTCCTGTTAACTATGAATAATTTCTCTAGTTGTTAGGAGTTCATGATTACGGAAACCCAGTGATGCAGCCAAGTAACATCTTATGCATCTCTCTGATGAAGTGACTATTACATGCAAAAAAATCCAATGGAACAAAATCATTACTCATGCAAGACCAACTGCCTGACGATTTTTCCCTTTGGAAGACTAAAAAGCAGGTGTTTAGAGTTTTCCTGCTCTCTATTGCGGACTGAACAGTTTGGAAACAGCAATATTGTGTTCATTAGTGGTGACAGCTCTGACCAGGAAGAGAAAACTCTTCCTGGTAAATGCTCCTAGGATAATATGCTGGTGCATTAGTATCAGGAAGGCTAGTGGTGTCAACAACACAAGGAGCAAATGGATTATAATTTTTCTCCTGAGATGATCTCTCAGGAAATAGGAAGCTGGACAATTTAAAAGGCAAACAAAGCCAGTTTATCCCTTTTTGGATCCTTGTCTCACTCCCGCTCCCAAATCCTTCTCTTTAACTTATCTTTTATTCCAGCTACATGGACTGGCAGAATGAAGAGGTCTTGTTGAACGGATTTAAATAGGATAAGAAGGATTTCTGACTTCTTTTCACTCTGAGTGGAATCAAGATTTTTTTCCTAGCTCAGAAAGCTTAAAAATATCCAACAATCCACCCACATTTGACCAGAGCAATCTTTTCCTTTCCCCTTTCCGAGTCACAAAGCAGTGCATTTGTTTGGGAGACGTTTCTGTTGCACCTTGAATAACATGTGTGACTTCTAAGAGGAAAATGAAGTAAATTTATACAAGCCAACACCATGTCTAAATGATAAGCAGCCTTGAAAACCTCTAACTCATATAAATGCTTATAAAGGCCTCAATAAAAGTTAATGTTCCTGGTGTTTGATTCTGATGGAAAAAAAATTGTAAAATGTCAGCCTTGTAATAAATGCACTAAAGGGTGAATGCCACATTTAAATAAATAAAGCCTTATGTCTGAAAAGCAAGAACACTAAAATCCATAAGCACATAATGAGAATGTATTAACCTGATGTGTCTCATCTGCTCTTGCTCAGAGGATTGTGAAACACAAGTAAATCTGAACAACTGGAGAGAGTTACACATGCATGAAATAATAAAGAGTAGATGAAATGAGATGTAGGAGCCACAAGTTACTTCGGCATCAGCAACTGATCTTTTTTTGCCCAGCTGTAAATTTCTCCTTCCGTAGCAACATTTCTTCCCTTACTTTGTGGTGTGGTTAAACACATGGAGGGAGGGCAGTTTTTCAGTGTTGTTCATGTCACCAAAAACATTTAGATTTTCAGTCGAGCTGTAACTTTCACTAAGGTATGTGCAGTCAGCTGATGATGTCGAAAATACTGTAGTACATGTTAAAAGTTTGTATAGCTACTTTGTACAGTGGACTCCCAATCTGGTTTCAGAAATCACTTTTGATTAACAGTTGAAAGGCTCATACATTTAGACTGATGCATAGTCTAACAGCATGATGCTGATGAATATCACAAGTATGTTCTGCGAATGCATATCAAAATTTAGGCATTTGAGAATGTCCCCTGTTTGCTATTCAGTTCACTACATGCTGTTTGTCACTAGTCAATACAAATGTCATCCTGCTGAGGTATATTTGTTGTACAACATCATCGATGTGTAACAATTTGGCAGCAGATATTAATTTCCTTTCTTTGGCTGTTGACTTAAATTAATTTACCCTTCCCACTATTAACAGCATTTACTGCAAAAACTGAGGATATGGTAACAGAGATGTATTTCCCAGCCTCATGGAGGAAATGACACTTTCTTCATCTTTAGTCAATGAAAATGCTGCTGCCAGCACTTGGTGTGCCGTGCTAGCATAGCTAGGTGTCCAGCAGATGTTAGATGGTTGAAGTGTACAGCTGTACACTCCAAGGAAATATCCTCCTCCTGTTTCAAGCCTGGAGAGTCCCTCTTTCGTTCAGACCCTCAGAAACCTGCTGAAGGATTTTTCATGTTTGCATAGCTAATGTGAAAGGGCTTTTATTGCAGCTTTGTCCTTCAGCATTGAGACTGGCCCTTGTCTTTAATTTTACCATGAGGTATGGAGTGGGTAATGGAATTTCAGAACAATTTACTTCTGGAATAAAGCATGCTGCAGTTATTCTCAAATACTGTTTTTCCTTATGAGTCACATGGTACCCAATGCATGAGATGCCTCTCTCCCTTCCCCTTACTCCTGGCTGCTCCCTGTTCTCCATTAAACCACTATCAACCAAGCCTTTAGGGAGATAGTGTGTTAATGGTCCTTTTGAGAAGATTGGAGTGGAGCTGTACGGAAAGCAAGCAAATGTGGTCACAGAGTAAAATATGTCAACATACAGTATATGTCAACATACAGTAACTTTAAAGTTTTTGAAGCGTTTGTGTTTTACCAAGCATACAGGAATAAAGAAGTTATATACAACAGAGGGTAGAGCAAAAGTGTGACATGGATTTTCACAGTTTGCATTTGTGTACTGTCTTTGCTGCAATTCCGAGTGGCAAGCAGTTACTTACTTTGCCTGTGTGCTGTGCCAGGAGTTTCTGCTTTTCTGAGTGAAAGAAACTTGGACACTTGAGAGAATGCTCTGCCTTATCCTGTCCTCTCCCCTCCTAAACTTCTAACCTGAGCTTTATGGCATTTGTTGACTTTCAACCTGTTGATATGGCACTAAAGCTCATAAGGTGAAGAAGATACATTGTATTACATTGTGATTTGTCGATGTGTGATTTTTCTTTCTATCAGTAGGTTACTTTATTGAGATCATAAAATGAAAATCAGTTTTTCATTTCAACATCCCACTTCTTCCCCTGAATTTATTGAAACAATTCTGCAAAGAGTAAAAGAGATTCATTTCCAGTGTTTTTAAAGTAGGAGAGCAGTTTTAAAAGCGAGAAAAAAGTGTTTTACAACAGAGATGAAAGAAAAGTTGAGAAAATGGAAAACTGAATGCTTTCACGGTGTTTTAGTGAATATGTTCAATGTTAATGAAGCACAAAGGCATTCCTACATATTTGAAGTTGACATGATAAATCTTGAGGGATAAAATAAAATAAAAAATAAAGCAGACACTTTTTCCCTTTCTGAACTGTTGATCAGAGAAACATACAGTGCATGCTGTTAAAAACTGGGCTTTATCCGTTCACAGTAATTAAATCAACCATGGTGTTTATCAGGTATATTAAACTTGGAAATAACAAGAAAAGTGCAGCAAAAATAAATGCTTAATGGTGCAATTTTATGCCTAAATGAAGAGATTAAACTGCAGCTAGAAATGCCAGATAATTATGTGACCATTGAATAAGCAATTACCTATGCAAATGTGCTATCATTTAGTCACCTACTTTGTAATGTAAAAGATTCCTATATTAGTCCTCTTTCTGATGTTTCTATATTGACTTCTATTGGTAGGTGACATGTCAGTGATCTCAAAAGGAGAATGTAGACGGAAACAATTTGGGTCCAAGGGCTGTCATTTTACCGTGTTTACATGATGCCTAATGTAACAAGGCAGTTATTTTGACTGGAGTTGCTGCTATAACTATCATAAACACTATTCATGAAAGAGAACTACCCTCTTCAGTGCGTGTACACGATCTGCATGACAGGAAGTATATTGGGGAGCCAAGAAAGTCTTTCTATTTTTGAAAGTTAAAGAATTGTTCTGGTTACAGGAGAAATATTGAAGGAAAACTCAAATGACTAATAAAGTTGTTAGAAAAATATCTCCAGTAGATTTTGAAATGGAAACATTTCTGAATGTGTAGCCAGATGGTAGGAGCTGCATGATTCTGAAGTCTGCAGGACCTGAAGGAGACAGATGGTCAGCAACTTCAGAGGTTGAACACTTTCAAATATACATGGGACAAAAAGAAAGAGAATGAGAATCCAATGGGCAAATAGCCCTTGATGATCACAAGTCTCAAACTTATTTGAAGTGCACAAGCTATCTGAAAGCACTTCTGTTCAAACAAAAAGCTTTCATGAGAGGACTCAAGGCTCACTAGACACCAAAGATGAATTGGAATCTCAGCTGTTGCTCATAAAACTGTGCATTTGTAGATGAAGATGACAAGTTAAAACAGTTTTAATGGGATTATACCTCAGAGACAGATGAAAACCTATTAACTGTACATGGCCTGACCCTACAGAAGGAAAATATAATAGAATGAATGCACGGGACTGCTTAGGAGCTAATGAACATACTGAAAAATGCCTGTGAGAAGAACAAGTATCTGGATAGTCACAAATATGAACATAAGTGACATAAATGCTAAATGGATGATGTCACACTCTGATAAGGGTGGAGAAGTAGGAGCATGGAAAAGACGAAGAAATAGCTGGAGTGAGTGTGAGTTACATGACTTAAAGTCAAAATGTGTAATGCACAACACATATAAAAATATATCCCTAGGAACAAAGTATATATGTGGCTTATTATTTACTTATGCAGATCTGATAACTGCAAGATCTCAGAAGCGATGGAGTATATAACACTGATAAAAAGTGAAATGGTAATTGAATTTAGGGAACTGAAACTGGGCTTGGCTTTTGTATAAGTCATAGGAACCAAGGTCATTTGTAAGGATGCCACTCCTGGTCAGATTACTGAGATGGAAAACATTAACTCAGTGAACGGTAGTGAAAACACAGCCAAACAAATTTGAACAATTTTGAAGTTCTAGACAGCCATCAGGAATTTCACCAGCAACTTAAAAGGCCAAGTTACTACTCTAAGGATAAATCACAATCACTAGACTAAGTTGTCAAGTCACTGACTTTGGAAGTCCTTTATGGCTATTCTTGAAAAGACTGAAGTTGATACATAGACCATGAGGAGTTGCTCACTGCACATCTTCTGCAGCAACTGAGATCATCACGGATTCTTTCAGCCCCAGAACCTGAAGAACAAATGTCCAAGGACTGAGAGAAAATGCTTGCACTAATTAGGTGGTTTTATAGAATCGTAGAATGGTTTGTGTTGGAAGGGACCTTAAAGACCATCCAGTTCCAGCTCCCCTGCCATTGCCCAATTTCTTATCACTACATGCCCCTATAAAATGACCATCTCCAGCTTTCTTGTAGGCTCCCCTCAGGTACTGGAAGGCGGCTATAAGACCTCCCCAGCGCCTTGTCTTCTCCAGGCTGAACAGCCCCTGCTATCTCAGCCTTTCCTCATAACAGAGGTGCTCCATCCCTCGGACCATTTTTGTGGCCCTCCTCTGGACCAGCTTCAACAGGTCCATGTCTGAGGATTTGAACAGGTTGCCAGAGGTGTTGTGGAGTATCTTTCTCTAGAGATATTCAAAACCCGCCTGGACACGGTCCTGTGCAATCTGCTCTGGGTGAACCTGCTTTGGCAGGGGGGTTGGACTAGATGATCCCCAGAGGTCCGTTCCAACCCCTATCTTTGTGTGATTCTGTCACATCCCAGGGAACCAGGTATCCTGTTTTCTTCCAGAGAGGGCCCACGTTTTCCCCAGTCTTTCTTTTATCACTCATGTACCTATAGAAGTTTTTCTTATTTCACCTTGATGACTCTGGCCAGATATAATTTAAAATGGTTCCCCTCGTGATGGATTGCAGGTTGTAGAGCTCCAAACCAAAGATCTTTCCATCGCATTTGTCACCAGCAGTAAGCTCATCTCACGGTCTGTCACCAAAATTGCAGCAAGGCTCACTCACAGACCTAGTTGTCAGTAGGAAAACTAGTATGGGTTCACATAAAAGTGAGGTATGGCTTGTGACCCTTAAAATCTTTATGAGCATTAGAACTCCAAGGATGCAAGGAATATGTATGAATCAACTGTTCACAGTGTGACTTAAATCATTGTTATTTAGCCTAAGATACCAGGCCGAAGAGTCACTTGCGGGCTGTCAGTGCCATTGAACCCACAACAGATACAGAAGCATTGAAAATTAGTAGATAATGACTTTGTCGACAAAAGGTATTTGCGCGTCTGCCTCCTGATTGCATTTGTTTGGGTGAGATGTCCAAATAGCTTTGTGAATCTGGGCTTTATTGTCATATGAATAAAATAAAGAAAAAGGAGATTGAAATATACTGGGCAAGCAAGTGGTGTTTCTGTATCCATAACAGAATCACACAGAATGGTAGGGGTTGGAAGGGACCTCTGTGGGTCATCTAGACCATCCCCCTGCCGAAGCAGGGTCACCTACAGCAGGCTGCACAGGACAACGCCCAGGCGGGTCTTGAATATCTCCAGAGAAGGAGAATCCACAACGTCCCTTGGGAAGCCTGTTCCAGTGCTCCGTCACCCTCAGAGGGAAGAAGTTCTTTCTCATGTTCAGACGGAAGTCTCTATGCTTCAGTTTGTGCCCATTTCCCCTTATCCTGTCTCTGGGCACCACTGAAAAGAGTCTGGACCCATCCTTCTGACACCCACCCTTCAGATATTTATAAGCATTTATTAAGTCCCCTCTCAACCTTCTCTTCTTCAGGCTAACCAAGCCCAGCTCCCTCAGTCTTTCCTCGTAGGAGAGATGCTCCAGTCCCCTCATCATCCTCGTAGCCCTCCGCTGGACTCTCTCCAGTACCTTCTCATCTTTTATGGACTGGGTAGCCCAGAAGTGGACAGAGTACTCCAGATGGGGCCTCACTAGGGCAGTGTAAAGGGAAAGGAGAACCTCCCTTGACCGGCTAGCCACGCTCCTCCGAATGCATCCCAGGATCCCATTGGCCTTCTTGGTAGCCAGGGCACACTGCTGGCTCATGGTTAACCTGTCGTCCACCAGGACACCAAGGTCCCTCTCCACAGAGCTGCTCTCCAGCTGGTCCGCCCCTAACTTGTACTGGTGCATTGAGTTGTTCAGCCCCAGGTACAGGACCCTTCACTTGCCCTTGTTGAACCTCATCAGGTTCGTGTGCACCCAACTCTCCAGCCTGTCCTGGTCTTGCTGAATGGCAGCACTGCCTGCTGGTGTATCCATCACTCCTCCCAGTTTTGTGTCATCAGCAAACTTGCTGAGGGTACATTCTAACTCTTCATCCAGGTCATTGATGAAGAAATTAAACAAGACTGGGCCCAGAACTGACCCCTAGGGGACACCACTTGTTACCAGCCTCCAACTAGACTCAGCGCCGCTGATGACAACCCTCTGAGTTCTGCCATTCAGCCACGTCTCAATCCATCTCACTGACCACTCATCCAGCCCATGCTTCCTGAGCTTCTCTAGCAGAATGTTGTGGGAGACAGTGGCAAAAGCCTTGTTGAAGTCGAGGTAGACAACATCCATGGCTCTCCCCTCATCTACCCAGCCAGTCATGCCATTGTAGAAAGCTAACAAATTTTGGTCAAGCATGATTTCCCCTTCGTGAATCCATGCTGACTACTGCTGATAATCTTGTTTTCCTCCACTTGCTTGATGATGACCTCTAGAATGAGCTGCTGCGTCACCTTTCCAGGGATAGAGGTGAGGCTGGCCAGCCTGTAGTTCCCTGGATCCTCCTTCTTGTCCTTTTTGAAGACTGGAGTGACATTGGCCTTTCTCCACTTCTCAGGCACCTCTCCTGTCCTCCAGGACCTCTCAGAGATGATGGAGAGTGGCTCAGCAATGACACCCACCAGCTCCCTCAGCACTTGTGCGTGCATTCCATTGGGGCCCATGGATTTGTAGACGTCCATATTGCTTAAGTGATCCTTCAAGAAGTCCTCCTTGACCAAGGGAAAGTCATCCTCTCTGTGGGCTTCTTCTCTTACCTCCAGGGCCTGGGATTCCTGAGGGCCTGCCTTGGCACTGAAGACTGAAGCAAAGAAGGCATTCAGTAGCTC
>Ga0065711_1014963_pt1 | contig 10045 bp, 3 predicted proteins | sample Hoacrofraction12_FD_59098 | JGI IMG/M metagenome (GOLD analysis project Ga0065711, IMG submission 59098) | Hoatzin crop microbial communities from Cojedes, Venezuela - Epithelial fraction 12 v2 (version 2) | ecosystem: Host-associated > Birds > Digestive system > Esophagus > Crop | place...
CGCGCTGTACCTGCCGGCCGCCCCCGCTGCTGCTTCTCGGCCCGGAGCCCGCGGCGAAGAGACGGAGCCGGCCCGCGGCAGCTGTCACCGCTCCTCGCTCCGCGCCACAGCCCCGCCCCTGCCCGGTGACGTCCCCGCCGCCGCCGTCCCCGATTGGCTACCGCCGGGGATGGGTCGGCCTCCACCCCCGCGCGCCCCTTCCCCGCTCCCCGCGAGGCGGCACCGTCCCTCCCGTCCGCGGGCGCCTCCCATTGGCCAAGCCGCCCCCCGGCTGGCGAGCACGCCCCGCGCTCAGCCAATCGGAGTGGGACGCCGGCACGGCCCCGCGCGGAGGCCCCGCCCAGGCGGCGGTTGGCTCCCTTCCCTCAGAGCCACCGCCCGCCGCCTCCTCCCCTCCCTCAGAGCCACCGCCTCCTCCCTTCCCTCAGGCCGGGGCTGCGCTCGCCTCCGCCGCGTTGGGCCTCGGGGGGCGATTTTTCCAGCCGCGGAAATCCCCTCGCCTCGGCGGGCTGAAGCCCTCGGCCCCGCTGGCTCTGCGGGCCGAGCCGAGCACCGGGTGTCACTACCCAGCCGGCCCTTGGCCGCGCTCGGCCCCGCTTGGGAAGCTGCTGCAGAAAAGGGGCGAGAGGGGAAAAAANAATTTTGAGAGNGACTGGGAAGAAATTCGTGGGAAAGGGAGGGGAGGTTTGTGGGGCGGGGTGGTGGCTCTCGGCGGGCTGCTGCTGGCCGTCCTGTGGCCTGCCTGCACGGGCCGTGGCGTGTTTTGTATTGATCTGGTATTTTCCACAGAGCGCTGCTGTAAAATTTCCACTTACCAGGGTGATTGTAATTAAACTAAAGTAGGTCCTTGCTGTTGTGAGAAGACAGGAAAGCTCTAAGATAGAGAGGCTCCTAAGTAACACTACTTAGACAAACTTGACTTGCTGTTTTCAGAAGACAGGAAAGCTCTAAGGTAGAGAGGCTCCTAAATAATTCTACCCCAGACAGCTCAGCCTTGGGAGGGCAGATGCACCAAGCTACAGAGGTAAAGAGGCACCAAGAGGGCAACAAGATCAGAGCAAAACAGCCTGGAAGGACACGGTATATGTGATCTGCGCAGAAACAGAGGTCAACCACAGACACTGTGAAGAGGAGTATAAGCCTTCATCTTAAGACCCCCAAACACCACCCGAGGATGCTAACAGACATGTGTGAACGATATTAACATATGCTAATTAGTTTTTGGGAAAATCATCAATATGCTGAGCATTTCTTGGAAATATAATGAATATGTATATTGTGATTGTATTTAACCTGAAATGACAGGGTGTTTGGTGCACACGTTTGGAGGAGAGATCCCCCATGTGCCCAGCACCGCAACAAAGAATACCTGCTTAAGAGCCTTCCTATTGAGTCTTCAGCTCTGGCTTTTCACGGCATCAGAGGATAGCGGAAGCCCATCTCTTCACAAGACCTGTGCATGAGCTTATTCCTCCTCTTTTTATACTTGGTGGTCTACGGCTTGCAAAAAATGATAGGGATTCACTAAACTGGCTAATGAATTCCTCACAGAGCTCCTGCGCCAGCTGTTGCTGCCCTACGTGTAGAATGCGCCGGCTTCCTCTACAGCTCCTCCAGCCTGGTGCCGCACCGGGAACGGGCTGCTGGTCTCACCGGTAGCGTGGCATTGACGGAGCCCGGGTCTTCACACCCTGCTGCCTGTGGAGGGAGAGAGGGAGAGAGGGAGCGAGGTGTGCTGCGGCAGGGCCCGGCGTGCTCTGGCACGGAGCTTGCAGCTGGAAGGCAGCAAATGAGCAGGGGCAGGCTGTGACTAGCCAGCAACAACCATGGCCTTTCCTCAGGCGAAATTACACTTGGAGAGCGTTTTGGAAGCAGAAAATCTGGACTTTCACAAGGAACTGTGAGGTATGTTTGATAAATACGTGCTGGTTTTAATCCAAAAGAAAGAATACTGAGAGTATTTAACTTTTTATCCTACCCACCTCACTAGGGGGGGAAAAACCCCAAAAACCTCAGTCTTAGCAGCGATGACTTCTGGGTGCCTTTTGCTTTTCATTCCGAAATTGTCCTGACAAGTTTACCAACACTGGAAAAGAGTTTATTTTTTTTTCCACAAAGAAAGCCCAGTACCCTAGGTCGGCAGTGCAGAGAATTTGCGTATCTTCCCCGCGCTAAAGCAACCCTACATTTGAAAACGTTCCTGCATCTTGTCATATCTTCTAACCAAATTGCTCAAACCTTGGATGTCAGGGAGCGGCATTGCTTCTGTGTTTGGAGAATAACGCCCGCAGAGAAAATTTTCCCAGTGTGCAGTCAGCTTGATGCAGCGAGGGTTGGGAGTAGAGCAGATGATACTGTGCTCTTATAAATACACATGCAGTTAGGCTCAATTTGCGAAATTATGTATGTCTCTTACTAGCTTAACTCTGCCAACAAATGGTGCCCTACATCTGCTGCCAAGGCTGAATGCATAAAGCACCGAAAGGTTGGGCCTTAGGTGCTAAACTCCAAAACATTTCACAGTCGTGTTTGTTGGCACAGTACGACCATGTCATCGTTCAAGTTTCTGAAGTCCAGAAGCAGTTATTTTGTAGGAGCTATCGAAACCCCTTTCTAGTTAATTGTATGTTTTTTCGTGAAACACCTAAAATTTAAAGGCTGAAAATAAGCGATGACCCACCTCAGTATTATACTTGGTCCCATTTCATCTCTGGAGTAAGGAAAAAACGTGGGATTTTGTTTGTCATACACTGGCATGTCTTGAACAGCCTGGATGGGCAAGTGCCAAGGTTGGCAATCTGAGATCGGTGGGATATTCCTGGGTAAGAAATGCAGCTTGAAGCAGGTTGGTATTTCATTAGCACGGTAGATAGCTTAATCAGTTTGCAGAAGTCATGCTGATGATGTCTTCTGGCTATTTAGCCACAGAAATAAGATCCTGGAAGCTACATTCTTATCATCTTTCTTAGACTGAATTCTCACTCGAGCAGCCTTTTACCTGCCTTTAAAAGCTGTTTTTCTCAAGGACACTTCCAATTGGTTTAGGTTCATCCAGCCATGTATTTTTCAGAGGCAGCAGAAAAACGTGGAAAGGACGGGACTTGTCCAAAGGATTAAATAGCACCTATCGTATGAGGAAAACACACATCTGAAAAATGAAAGATTGCAAACTAAAGGCAACCCAGATGAATTGCTGAAATGCTGAATTTTGGATACAGGCTCTGCCACACGGAGCTAGAGCTGTACTGCCCCAAGAAGTGGTTTCTGAAGCCAGGCATCCAGCCTCCCTCCCAGGAAAACAGTGATCTTGTACCCAAGTAAACACGGCAGATTTGTGTCTGAAATGCAGAGTTTCAGAAACAAACAAATAAACAAGCCAATAACCCTCGAGCAAGAAAGTGCTTGTTTGCTTTTGGATTCTGCAAGGCCTGAAAGAAGAAGAAAAAAGCTTTATGTGCTCAAAACCAGACATAATATGGAATGTACAGCTACAACATGAAAATGTGTTTTTGAAGGCTGGTGTGGACTGTTTCTGAGACTAAAAAATTACGAGTATGAAATAACTCTCAACTGGAATGTAGTTATTCAACAATCGAGAGAGAGTGGCTTCAAACCCCTACTTAGCGTAAGCTTGATCACAGTTTTATATATGATCAGTGTAGTCCTGTTGTGGCTAACATTCTTACCTCCTTTGTTTTTGGCACTTCTAATCAAGACACAGAAAATAATCCACTTTTCTTCTTTAATTGGTATCAAGTTGGAATTTTAAATTGTTCACATTCTTTGCAGTGGCAGCTATTACCACAGATCTTGAAGCAGTTGCTCTCAGCTAGATGTGGTATTTCCTGTGATTTTAAAAAGGAAAGCAGAAGCTTAACGTGTACTATTTAGTTACCTGTAGCTACCTAAAAGACTCCACATGACAGTAAGCAAAACATGAAAAACAGAAGACATGCAATTTTCACATTTTACAGTAATTTGCCCCGCAGAAAAGAAGAAAATCTTGACCTACTTGAGGAAAGAGGGTTATTATATTCGTTCTGCTTATCCAGAAAATACAGCGTGACATGTAAGTAAACCATAAAGTTATAAGAAGGAACAAGTTAAGTCATGCCAGTTGTTAGGAGCAATTCTACAGCTCTGTCTCTGGCAGAAATGTGCATTGGAGTCGTCGGGAATAAGGCATGTGAAGAGGCTAAGGAATTGCATCCCAGTTACTGTGGTTATTTGGAGGTAGGGCCAAGGGAAGTACAGCCTTGGCCTCCGAAGTCGGTACGGCTGCACCAGATCAGTGTGCTCCCGGGGTTAACGTGCTGCTCGTGGGAGCTGCTGGAGGCACTGGTGCCATGGCAGGGTTGCAGTAGCCTTGCTTGAGTTTAACAGTGTCTTGGGTCTGCCGCAGTAAGCATCCAAAGTGCCTTGATAGCTGATGCTTAAGCGTGCAGCACCAGTGTTCAGTTCTTCAGTGGCATGGTAGGTTCTTACTCAGCTCAGAGGAAGAGTTCCTCACCTCCGAGGAGCGAGAGCCAGACCAGTCGTCAGGTTGGATATGCAGTTCATCCAAGTCACCAGGCTCAAGGTGTAAGTTGCTAATTAGCTGAAACCAATACAAGCCTGCAGTGGTGGCAGAAAGACAGTCCTACCCCTCTAAAGCCACAAGGGTAGTCTCCACCCTTTCTCCTCTTGTTGAAACTCTGCTGCCACTCAACAAAAAAAGTTACGCTTCTCTGAGCCAAAGGCAGATTGTAAGACAAACCTAGCGGTTAGCAGTTTGCCCTGGAGACCCCAACATACAGTCCCACTCTGACAGCCGTACCTTCACACCAAACAGCTTTCTGAGAAGAGTGTGATGGTGTCACATGCTCCACAGGCCAACCTTGCAGATCTGTGTGTCATCTCTGAACAAGGATTAACAGGAGAACAGTCCGCAGTGGTGGGACTCTTGTAACATGTGTATGTATGAACATGGGGACACCAACCGTGTAGCATTTCTTAGTTTGCCTGCTGCTAGAAGGCGTCTGGTGTCGTACCAAACCTACACTGGGGTATGACTCTTCTGTGGCAGATGTCTCCTATTTGAAAACATGTGTCTGGAAAAGACCCAAGAAGCAGATGAAGGTGCTCCATTACTATGGTGATAAGATACCAATGGATAGATGGGTGATTTCAGGGATTTTCTGCTTGTACACTTCAATCTTTCATTTTCATCAATGAGATTTCAAGTTCATGCTGATTTTCAGTAGTGCCTTATACAGAAAAATCGCTTTCCATGGCCCACACTTGTGTTATTCTACTTATTTACTGACAACAGAATTCTACGTTAAGACATTTCTTGCAGGACAAGAAGCTTTAGTCTTTCCTGCAGCACAGCTAGAATATTTTGCGATGCTATGTGTCAGAACACAGGAGCAACAAATTGTAATGCACGCAAAGCATATCTGCCTCTCAAGTTCACTCAGAGATTTCTTTTTGAGTTCATATCTTTGAAGATAGTTTGGCAAAGCATAGCACGACCCCCTCAAAATAGTGCTGTTTTATTGNANGGAGCTTAAAGCACCATGAACAACCCTCAGAGCTGATGTTCTTATGGCAAGATAAACCTTCAGCTACAGTTAATAATTATCCTCCCCGATTTGTATGTTGGCTTATTTTACAAAGGTTTCAATGATATTCTGTTTGTTAGATGACAGTGTGGATAACTGAATTACAGAATCAAAATACTTTAAGTTACTGTCTTCTGTTAAGCATTGTTTCCAATGTTTTACCATGCCTTTGGTTATTTTCCTTTGCAGCTTATCGATGCCTGTGTCCAGAGCCTTCCACAAATGCGATGAGACATTTTGTTTGCAGCTGAACCCCAGGTTTAAAGGTAAATGATAAGCTCTTCTGTTTATTGAGCTTGTAGTTACTTCAGTGAAAGAGGCTTTCTACATACATTTCTGGTGAGCATCACATTCCTTGGGCATCGCACTACCAAGAAGACACAGACTGGAAAGGGTTTAAGAAAAACAACTTTCAGTTTTACCAAGACAGATGAAAAGAGCTTCAGCTCACCAGTGACTAGTTTTAGATTTTTCTCTAGTTCTGACATGCAACTCTGACAGCAGTGTACCTGCAATTCCAGCAGCAGCACGACCCAAGTGAGAGATCCCTGAGAGCAGAAAGTGGGCTGGAGTCTGAGAATCCCCAGGACCCTGACAAATAGCATTTTCTACCATAAAAATCAGACATGGTAAAAAAAATTCCAAAGAAAATCAGAGCGAGACGAAGTCAGTTTGAAATTCAGGCTTTCAAGTTCCTCCGGTGCGAGCTTGCTTCTTTCTTGTACAAAACATATTTTGATTTGGATCCTGCAGACCTTCTGCTTCCTAACTTCCATTCTTCATTCTTGGATTTTATCAGGACAGTGATTTCTGGAAAAGACAACTACTTTACCTGCTCTCCAGACTTGCAGAATCTGACCCAGATGACAACTATAACTGTCATGAGCACACACGGAAAATGAACATAAATACATCTAACTGTGTAATAAGTATAAATATCCTGTCATTTTGGTTAATCTCAGGACTGAGCACTGAACATCTGGATACACTCTATCTCAGGAGCTGGGAAACTCTTCTCAAAATGTTGCTGTGGCACATCCCCGCCAGCCCTGCTGTTCAGGCGTTTGACATTGCTGCAGCAAAGATTGCTGATCCTGCACTCGTCTGCTCAGCGCTACTGTAGTCTGAAACTGAAGAACTTACATAATGCCTCGACCAAGTCAGCCTTTAACTTGGCATCGTTGCAGTGAAAGATTAGCGAGGTAACCTATTGCATCATCTGCCACTTGTCATTACCTCGGGTCGACATGCTGTCAGCTCCTGAACTTCCCCATTCAGGACTTTAAACTAGCCTTAGGTTTTCTAGAATACCAGATAATTCAGAAAATTACACGCTTTTGTGATACATGTTAGGACCAAAGTCCACTGTTTTTAAAACAATTTCTTTCATAATAATTTTTTTCAAAAATCACACAACTTGAGATATCAGAAATATGGAGAGCATCTTGCCAAAGGGAATTAAGCTCTTCAGAAAGCAGGAAGATCATGACAGAAATTACCTACTCCTGAACTATCACCCGGCTCTTCCTTAGAAGGGACAAATAAGCTAGTAAAGCATTTAATCCATGCTTTGCTCTCTGCGGCTCATTTATCGTTTCTTCAAACGAATGCTCTTCTGTAGCCATTTCAGTGAAACGCAGCATTTCTTGGATTCGCTGATACCTGTGACTTTCAGTGTAATTCAACGGAAGGGACGGCACGATAAGAAAAGCTGTCAGTCTAATGGCTGCCCGCAAACACTAAACAAGAGGTGTCAGCACAGGTAGTGGGTGTTGGGACATCAGCATAGAACTGACCTAACCTGAGAGGACAAGGTTTCAACTCAGCTGACTCTCAATTCCTCATGTCGGGTGCTTACAGATCCACAGATACAAAAGCTGACATCGTTTAAGGTTCCCATTTTGAAAGTCTATGTATCTCTCTGTATCCTCTCCTTCTTTAAAAAATCCATGGTTAAGGCTTCTTTCTTTAAACAATATCAGTAAAATAACTTCCATTATCAAAGCTACCATAACAAATCAGCATGTATAGAAAGGTGTAAAGTATTTTGTTTGTAATAATCTTGTAGATAGATCTAATGTCTTTGAAAGTATTTCAGTATGTCAGAGGCTGCTTGGTGAAAAAGCACGAATCTTGAACACTACTGAAATCCCGCTGCAGTGTTATGATGTGCCTAAGCCCCGTGGAATGCCACATTTTTAATTACATTTTTCATGTGGCATTACACAGAACATAGAAAATTAGATGACCAACTTGAGAAAGAAGCTAGCTTGGGAACTCTTCAGTGTTCGAATGGGGAAGTCTAAGAGAAATTGAGTTTAATAACTGTGTTACGGTAGTAAACAAAGGTAGTGTTGCTACAGGCTGTGTGAATCACAGGAACCACAGGACAGCTCCTGTGAATAAACGGCAAAGATGCCAACTGAGAGGCTAAAGCAGACCTGTAACATGCAGCTCATAAATCAGTTGTATGCAGTATTATCTTCCCAGAAACTTTTACTGAGTACTCTACCAGAAACAGCGCCTGGAACATCAGTTTTCTGTGTCAAGAAAGTGCCATAAAGATATGTTCAAGGTGACTTCAGCTGATACAGGGTCATACTGGAAAACAAAACATGTTCATGTCTAGTGATGCAAGAACCCTATTATCAATTTTTCTTCAGGAGGATCTCACCCACCAAATATTTTGCTAGACGTCTAGTCTGCCTGTGAGTTGTAAAGCTGCTGAAAATCAGACTTTGATCTCATTCACGACCGGTATATGGGACCAAAGCAACGCTTCTCAATCACTCCTGAGTCTCCTGACCACTTAGTGGGCTGATGAGGCATTTAATAGATCAGCTGTTATATTTTGTGAGGCCTTTGATAAACACATGGGTACCTTGACTTTCATTGCTTTTCTGAACGTGGTATCGAACGGGCAGATTGCCAAAGATAGTACCTGGGGTGTTTTATGAAACGAGGTGAACCATAAAAAGGGTCTAAGCTGTTGGACTGAGAATACAAGGACTGGGTTTGCACATGCCGATCCTGCAGAAAAACTGCTGGTTGGAATCCAGCCCGGATTTTGAAACGTCTGGTACATCTCCTGTGGCAGGTCTTCCCAGTTGACACTATTGGTAATAAGAGCAAGGAGTGAGTTTGGTCCAGCGACAGCAATCTGGAGCCCGCTGGGCAGCAGATAAGGGGAACAGCCACAGCAAACCTCCACGTTTGCATCCCCTGTGCGTCAGCCATCCCACACGACATGGGAGTGTCTTTGTGGGTGTGGGTGACCAAGGGGACATCTGCCAGAAGACATTGCTGCAGACCTCTCAACATAAATACAACCTGTGCTGCTGTTAGGAGGTGGGACTTACATGTTCCAGAGCGACAACAGAAATTAGTGGTCACGTTTCTTCTGAAGGAGCAGGGAGCAGCGGAAGGCCTCTGAGCTCTCTGTCTGCTTGCTCCTTGTCTTGGGCCGTCCCTGACTCTCTCTAAATGGTCCTACTTGATCTCAGTAAGGAAAAAGTCCACAGGTGGAAACCAGGGGATTCTGTCCTCAGCTCAGGACCCTGTCTGTAGACAGCACGTAGCTCACTACAGATGTTCTAGTAAAGAATAATGCGGGGGGAGGAGGAGGCAAGGAGGTAGGGAGGAAATAAGACTTACTTTAATTTTCCAGTCATTTATTACACAATAAATCATATTGGTTCTCTTCATGAAAAACACTTGGTTACTGACATTTCAATAAATATATTTTATCTTTCATTCTATGTATTTAATGGTTCAATGTATTCTTCAGACTTTGCAAACCCAACCGTACGAGGGTTGTTGTTTTTTTTTTAAATACGGCTCTGAAAGCCTAGTTAAATTGACATTTCTGACATTTCCCTAACTGTGACGTCCTGGTGTTCCCCCATGTACTTCTCTCCTTATCAGGTTAAACGAAGTAGATTTCCAAAGTACTTTTGTGGTTCTTGCACCACTGATACTGCCTGTGCAGAGAGAAGGTACAAAACAAGCTTTTTGTCCGGAGATGAGCACTGCGTGAGCCAAGAGCTTTCCCCTCCCACAGCTGAAGCGCAGCACGTGCCTTCTCGCTGTCCTGTGGATCAGCACGTACTTGCCGTTGGTGGGGGTGGCATTTCAGGCCCAGTGCCCTCGCTGCCATGTTACGTTCTGGAATAGCAATGAAGTGAGCACGTTTGGGTCAGTACTGGGCCCAGTCTTGTTCAACTTCTTCATCAACGACCTGGATGAAGAGTTAGAGTGCACCCTCAGCAAGTTTGCTGATGACGCAAAACTGGGAGGTGTGGTGGGTACACCGGCAGGCTGTGCTGCCATTCAGCAAGACCTGGACAGGCTGGAGAGTTGGACAGAGAGGAACCTGATGAGGTTCAGCAAGGGCAAGTGCAGGGTCCTCCACCTGGGGAGGAACAACCCCAGGCACCAGTACA
>Ga0065711_1052244_pt1 | contig 10045 bp, 4 predicted proteins | sample Hoacrofraction12_FD_59098 | JGI IMG/M metagenome (GOLD analysis project Ga0065711, IMG submission 59098) | Hoatzin crop microbial communities from Cojedes, Venezuela - Epithelial fraction 12 v2 (version 2) | ecosystem: Host-associated > Birds > Digestive system > Esophagus > Crop | place...
TGGAGTCTCCTTCTCTGGAGATATTCAAGACCCGCCTGGACAAGGTCCTGTGCAGCCTGCTGTAGGTGACCCTGCTTCGGCAGGGGGGGTTGGACTAGATGACCCACAGAGGTCCCATCCAACCCCTACCATTCTGTGATTCTGTAATTAAATACTGTGTCCCTCTGTGAAAGAAAGACTTGATTCAGCAAATGATTAAGAGGCACATACCTGTAAAGATTTATTCCATGTCCTTTAAATAGTAAACTTAGAATGTTTTTTTTAATCAGGCCAGCCTTCTCCTCTAATTTATCAAAAAACCCAAGTTTTGTTTGTTTCTTTACCACTTGTTTTCCTTTGAGGTGAGAGCTCTTGCAATTAATTAAAAAATATATTTAAAACTAACTTACAGACAGAAATATTAGTGACTTGATATCTGACAAACCCCTCGTCAGAGTCACAGTTAAATCCAAAGAAAGAATTACATAACAAAAATTAATTTTCTAAGAAACATTTGATAGGCTTTGGAGAGCCAACCCAACCAGGAGAAAAACACTTGCAGGTCTGCAAAGAAGTCATTAGTTACTTGAAAGTGGATTATTCATTATTAAGTTGTTTGCTCTGCTCCTCTCTTTTTCTGAAAGTCAATACATTGTATTTCACTCAAGATGCCGTTCTCTTTTCCTCTAATTCTTCCTATGTCTCTAATAATTAATTCATTTTGCTTACACTGCAGCAGCCTCAAAATCATGGTTTCAGTTTCTCAGTAACAGAACTCTGCCAAAGGCAATATGCCATGCCATAACCTGAACTACAACTTCAACAGGAGAAAGCTCCACTTATTTTCTGCTGGAGTCAACATTTTGTCTTAAATGAAATTCTCTATGGGTTATTGGGTGCCAAAGATGTATGGCAAAAAAGCTATCAGATAATAATAATAAGAAAAAAAATCCATTTCAGAGACAAGATAAAAGATCCATGTCAGAAAATACGAAGAAGTGTATCACTATTAGTAGTTATTCTGTGAGATACTTTCACAACTACAAAATACAGTATCCACAAAATATTTGTGATTTAGCTTTCAAAGATAAAAATAGTATGGGTAATGAAAAAATTATTTTGACAAACATATGATTCTCCTACAAGAACAACTGACAACTTTGTATGAAAGGGTTCATTCATAAAATAAACTTTTAAAAATACATAATGTAATAAAGATTAATTCTGAATTTCCTGAGGTCTTAAAAATTCCATTTCAGCATTTGAAGAGCAGTGTATTTAAAAAAAAAAAGATAAATTACTCCACCCCTGCCTAATCTTGCAATCCCCTCAACAGCATTTTAAGGGATACTGTATTCATAGAATCATTAAGGTTGGAAAAGACGTCTAAGATCAAGTCTGACCATCAACCAAACACCACCTTGCCTACTAAACCACGCCCTGAAGTGCCATGTCTACGCATTTTTCAAACACCTCCAGGGATGGTGACTCCACCACTTCCCTGGGCAGCCTGTTCCAATGCCTGACCACTCTTTCAGTGAAGAAATTTTTGCTAATAGCCAATCTAAATCTTCAATCCTATTTGTCCACTTCTTGCTGCCAAAAGCTAACTGGGTGTTCTGTCAAATCCTTTGGCCTCTTTGAAGGCTGTTGACAGGTATCAACATTCAAGTACACATTATAGGCTACAGCTAATCCTCCAGGAGTCACTACTCCCCCAGTAAGTCTTTACGGGGCTACAAAAGCACAACGGTCTGATCTACCTCACTGCCAGGAATTCCCTGCAACTGCCTGAGCACTGGACTTTGCAATCCCCAGTTCTCTCTCTCATTTGCCCAAGAAATGTCCTCTTTGACAGCCACACACAAATACTTTTGACAGACTTCATGCATGTTGTTCCTTCATATAGGCATCTGTGAAAGAGGTCACCTTCTCTCTGAGAGAAGGCAAGTTACTGGAGACTTGTGGCCAGTATAAATAAAGTAGGCAGAATTAGCTGTGCAGTTTTCAGAGACAAGCCTAAAAATCATTTATTGCCCCAACTCCTGAAGTAGGGCAAAAAAAAATGTGGGTCCCCTGAATGAAGTCTTTTTCGAGATCTGACATTCCAACATAAGTTCAAAGACTTTCCACAAAGTGAAAAATCACACAGAAGACTTTGAAACGTGAATGAAGAAATGCTTTGTCAAATTAGCCTCCAAACTTAAAAAAAGACAGTGTCTGCTGGCTTGAGATCACAGAAATCAAAATCAGTGAGAAAGGACCTTTTACAGGGGAATAAAGGAAATGTTTAAAATCTTTTAAAGAGTCAAGAATGATTTGGCATCAATTTTATTTATGAAATCACCAATGTAGCAACATTAAATTAATTATTCTTCCCTTGTCATGAATAAAAGTGAGTTAATTATTTATCTTAATGAACAGTATTTATTTACCTGATAAGACAGAAAACCATTTTGTTAGTTAAGTTTACACAACTCCTATTGGACATGCACAGCAAGTAGTAACTCATGGATGTGAATACAACAGAAAAAACTCAGGTCTGTTTTCCCTTCTACAATTAAACTAAACAGTTATTAGAAGTCCCATGTTTTTATTCACAAGCTGTATGCAATTTCCTATCAAAAGAAGCATTATGAATGAAAATACTGAAAGAAAGACTAGCAATCAGTTATAAATAAAACAACAAAACAACAATAGCAGCAAACAAAAAAGAAAGCTGTTGCAAGAATTTGCAGCAACTTTTTATAAATGCACAACTGTTTAACAGGGCTCACCACAAATTTTAGTTTAGTGCCACAAAGTAAAAAAACATATGATGAGGGTAAAAATGAAGGCAGAGTTTTAAACAGCGTTTTAAATTTTACAAGTTTAGTCTTCTCTCTTAATTGCAATTGGGAATGGTCTAATGCTTTTCCCCAAGGTATCTCCTGTGTGCTTAGCATAAGTTTAAACATGTGTGGCATGTCTCTTTAATCACCATATTCATTGTGCAGGAATAAAACAGTCAAGGCACTTGCAATTTTAAGTGTTTAATATATGGAAAGTGATGCATTGGAAAAGAAATAGTGTGATTTGAAAAGAAACTGAAAGAAAAACTGACAGGTGACAAAGACAATAGCAGAATTTTGCCAGATATTTTCCACAGCAGGGCTTTTACAAACAAGAGGGTGGCCCTGAATCTTACTAATGCATCCTACTGTAATGGAGATTAAAAAAAAAAAAATAAAAGGAAAACTGAGTTACTGTATGACCTGAAATAACTGAAGCCAGAGGGGAAAAAGGACAGAGCCATCTGGGATATCTTTAAAGACAAGCAATTCTTCTTCCCTTTGTTTTATCCAAACCTGGTTCTCTTGTCAGAATTAGTGAAATCAAGTGACAGCAGTAACTGACACTGTCAACAACCTCAAGCTAACTTCAAAATCACATAGTCTGGGGATGAACAGCACAGCTACACAGTTGGCCAGGATAAATAATGCCTTGGATGGAACGCTGGTATTTGATTTATTATATATCCATCAGCCTCATCATGCCCTATGACCCCTTACAGATTGACGCACATAAAGTATCTTTAACCAAAAGTATGAGAAGGATACTTGTACTTCATTTGACTTAGAATATAGCTTTGGGAACAACAACATCAGTGACGACTCCGACCTGGTTTAGGCTCAAAAAAACCCAAAGGACACGCTCCTCTTTTAGACTCCTCTTCGTAATATGCTTTAGATAAACCGTCTCTACATATACATATGTGCATATATACATAGTTTTAATTAATGCATTATCATCTGCTTTTGCGTATGCATTTTAATCTGAAGTCATAATCAGTTAATTTACTCCAAATTCAGTTCTAAGACAGCTTTAAAGTAATACGGAGACAAATATAGGAATGCAGCTTGGAAGCTGAACTGAGGCTATCGAAACTATCTCGATGTTTAGCACAGTATTAAAAATTCCATTAAAAAGTGCTACTTGGTATTCTTTGGACCAAGAAACTTAAACTTCATGCATTAGTAAGACTTTTCACATCCACGCTGAATCTATCTTATGTGGCTAATAACTCAGTTCACATTGACTGTCGCAAGCATAATCTGATTTACAAACCAAAAATTAGAGAAAAAACACCCCCAAACCATCAGCATATCATCTCTTTAAACCTTCAGTCTGGACTGTCCCCTTACTCTTTTTGGCTTTTGATACCTCTGTCATTCTCCCTCACAACTGTTACATAGGTATCTAGAATTGATAACAATGCAACAAGGATGTCAAAGAATGAGTCTAATCTTTCTTGCACAGCATTGTCCCCGATTTTCTAATATAATGTCACCTTACTTACTTATGTCCCACTCTATCAGTGCATAACCTTTTTATACAACATATCATGGACTACCTTTATGATTTATATTTGTTTCTAATTTTCCAATAGACTAAACAAGCATCAAAACTGGAGGTTACAAGAAGCATTCATGATTAATAAAAGAATTTCTAATACATAAAACAACTTCACGAAATTTCTGAACAGAATCCTTTCATAGAGGTAAGATATACATATTCCTGTTTATTTAAAGAACCATGTGTGTATCTTGGAGAAAGCTACACATTTCAGTTTTAATGCTTTTAAGTGTTTTTCAAGCATTTTTAAACACTGGAAAATTATTTAGTTGGTCAGTATATCACTGATATGATACTAAGCTGAAGTTTTCCGTTTATCTGTCTCCATGTTCTATCTTCCATATACCTAAGTCCCAGAGAGAGCAAGTGCCCTTCTCCTGGAGTACATGAAAGAACAACAGCGCGTACAAAGAGAAAGTTAGGCAATTAAGAAATACAATTTCTATGACCTCTACACATCTAAGAAGCACTTGATCTGATGCTACCGAAGTGGTCATTTAATGAAACATGGCTCTCCGCTACCAGTTTGAGCAAGTTCGTTTCTGTTGGCCTCTGTATTTGCATTTAATCTTTCATTTAGTCACAGAACACTGAGGTCACCTTTTTAGAAACCACCTACAGGAACAGGGGAGCAAGTATTATCTTTCCTGGTTCCCGCAGAATGTTGCAAGATAATGGCAAGCAAAGACTATTTCCTCCATTAACCCTTTGACCCTTCCAATTAATGGCCTTTGTTGTACCATAGAGGTACAACAAACAGAGCTCCCTCCACAATTCTAAGCTATAGGTAACCTAAGCAAGTAAGGGCCCCACAGTTACTTGAAAAATGTCCTAGGTTTATAGGCTGAACGTAGACTACACTTAACCCCCAAGTCTGAGGCTCAGAAGATGGCCCATAGGTTTAATCATCTTATGCAACAGATCATTCCTAAAAAAAAAGTGGCATACACTGAAGCATTTTAGTTTTGTACATTACAAAGCACAAATAGTCAGATCAACAAAACTTCCAACGAAAATGGTCTCCTTCAAAAAAGTGGTTAAAAAATTATGGTAGTCCCTTTTCACTCAAAAAGAATGCATGATTCAATGTCTACAGAATATGTTTCAAAGTCAAAAACAATGTCCTTGTGATAAACAAGCATTTACAGCTAGTCAAATTAGTACAAAATCTTAATGAAGTGACAGAAGCAATTATTTTCACTGATTTCATACATTCTTATTACTGTTTTGCAATGGACTGCGAGAATACCTTAAACCATGATGAACAACATTGCTGGAAGAGGAAGGTGTTTCCCAAAGCCAGTACTTTTAATCATTTGTTGCTGAATAAGGAGTTAGGGTATTGCAACATTTCTGCTACCAGCCTCCCTAAAATCTAACTCATGACACTAAGACTGTGCCTGAGTACAAGAACTTGGCTGCAAGTGTAGCCTTGTGTATTTTGCAGAGGAATTATGAAGTGCTGAGTGCACTTGGGATTTCATAACCCCAGAAGCTGGCATTCCTGTGATCTATTCTCAGTTTTAAACAAATCTGTGGAAGTCTCTAACATTTTGGTTTCTATAGTGATTATAAAAATAATAATACTCTATTTTAAAACAAAGCTACTCAAACCCATTAGACAAACATACAACCACAGAAGGAATGTGAAAGCAGCCAGAGCAGGCTGCAAGTAGAAGAGTGTAGCAAAGATGGCTCGTTCTACAGCCTGAGAAAGGAAAAAAAGAGATCTTTCAAGTGTCAGATTTAAGGGCTACAGAAGCACAGGGAAGACAAGGTACGGATACTCCTATTCTCATTCCCTTTTTCCCTTATACAACCTCATCTTCCTACTCTTTTCCAGCTCTTATCGCATCATCACTAAATGATTTTATTCTTTCTGTACACAAGTGACATGTAGAATTTGTGATCACAGATACGCCCAGCTTTGCTGGCCTGCCTCTTGCATCTATTCCATCTATGTAACCTTCAGAGGCATCAGGATGTGGGACATGAACCTATTCCCACACTCTTCCAACCTTAGGCTCACCTCATGGGAACTGGAAGGTGCCACGGAAGACAAAGCTGAGAAAAACAACACAGAATTCCTAATTAAAATGTTTTCCTGTGGCATGAAAGGAAGTGAATTTCACCTCCAATAATCCTCGTTAAAAATCAGTAAATTAAGATGGATATCTGATCCAAATTTCACAACTCCGTAAGACTTTTGTGGGCTTTGGATCAGTTTCTACACAAGGACAAAACAGATGCTGAGGCCCAGTCTTATGCCTGAGAATGAATCAGGGCAGAATATCTAAGTGGACAAAAACCACATTAAAGCTCAGTAACATTTTCAATATTCAAGCTGATGACAGTATTTATGCACAAGTTCATTTATATTTTCATTTGCTCAGAAATCGTTATTATTTGTAGACATTCCCATGGTGATCTTCAAAGTAGCATCAGGGTTCCGATTAGCTGCACACTCTGAAATTAAAGTCCTTAGGACTTCCTTCTAAATAGTGAGGCATACTGCACATGAAGTCACACTATATTCAAAACTTGCTCACTTTTTCAGTGAAAAAGTTCTTTGCTAACAGATTAGGATTTTTTGCCATTCCCTACATTTCTTTGTCCATAAATAAACTTGTAAAGCTGAGACCTGTGGTATAACGTGGCCCTAAACAAACTCTGAGAAGGATCCCTTTGTTTGGGCCACACAGCTGCTACAATTCTTTCTGTCAGACACATGATAGCTTAACAACTCAAGTGCTACTGAAACTTTATTTGATTATCATTTTCTCAATGAAAAGCACTTGTGAGACACATCAGCTCCCATGTTTTAAAAACAGATCAATTTTCTCTCATAGATTACAGTTGTTTCAGGATCAGAACGCTCCCCAGAGCTATGCAGATCAAAGACTGTACTTAAACCGAAGATGAGGCAGGCTAGCAGATGATTCACCTTATCCAGAAATATGGGTTATTTTTATTCTTTTTTTGTTTTGGCAACTGGCACTCATAAAATATCTGAGAATACCACAGCTATGTATTGTTTTAATAGGGGGAAAAAAAAATCCCCACACTTAAAAAGAATTAGACCTTTAGGAGACAGCAAATTCCTCCTAGAGCCAAGAGAAAAGCAGACTGCCTCAGGCAGTATGTCATCTTCTTAGTTAACAAACTGTTCTTTTTCCCCACCCTTTTAAGTGAACTGTTGGAAACGTTTTAGATCTTGTCTAGAGATAAAAGTTAATTTTAAATAGTGCATCAAAGACACAGCATAAACTCATAAATTAAATAATAATTTTTCAGTAAGCCTTCTGCTGGCAATGCAAGCCTGACTTTGCACTGTGGCAGAACCTTCCTATAAGAGCAAGTTTCTACATATAAAATTTAACTTCCTTGTCTGTCAGCAGTATTCAATAAAACAAGTTCAGATTTATTAAGTGAAGTTCATCATTGTTTAATATCAAACACTGTATTCCTCCACTAAAAAGGCATTTGAAGTTTTAAAACGATCAAAATCATCTCCCATTGCATGAAAGTAGAGCACATATTTTTCTCTCTTGCACTGAGAACACAGTTAAAAGAAGAAAACAAAATGAACTATTAAATGACAGCCATTGTCTTAATAATTCAGTTATTATTTAATTAGACAGATAAATTAGTTATAATATTTATTTTTTCCTTGCTTCAGTAGATTATTCTTTGCCTTCCCTTGCACAAAAAAGATGAATGCAACTTCTGTGGCAGTTTCTGCATGCATTATGGATTTATTTTGATTGAAATTATACTTTTGGGTAGCCCATGAAGTTCCAGAAGACGAAGAACAGCTCTGCGTATGTGCTTCCTGTTTTACGACCAATAAGAGCTACCAGTTACTATGCACCGAATGAGACGTTCTTGTCAAGAGACTCATTTATCAACTGAAGAGGAAAACCACGGAAAGAAAGCCCAAAACAACCTCTGATGATGTATTTGTAATATGATAAGAATGAATGTTAACATGACCTCAGGGATTGAAATACAAATGTTTAATACATCAGAACAAGTGTCTGATGCAGACCAGGTAATCCAAGTGTTCTGAGATACAGGTGTCCTAAAGTAATGACTTCATGCACCAAAGATAGCTGCACAGAAAGCCTGTTTATCTGAATGGTTCTTCAGTTTCACAGGAAAACCTCCTCAACAAGAGCGCTCTGGCAGCTTACCAAATGATTCTTCATACCCAGATAAACAATTTTAATCCTCAGAGGCTATCCTAGCCAATCCTCTACCAAGTATAATGAATGCAATTAACATCTTGTCCTACAATACTAAAGTGATAACCTGCCATTGTAAGAAAAAGTCAGCTGAATACACATAATAATACCTTTCTCTGCACATATTAAAAACTGAGGCAAACAACCTTCCCAAACACCAGTCAGTATTTGTGCTATCTTCATTTTTATTTTTTTTAGAAAAGAAAAATCCAGAATACACTAAAAATATGAAGACATTTCAAATAGAAGCACCCAAACTACATTGTATTCATTATTATAAATACAGAGCAATATGAGAGGGCCCGGTGATTAACTCACCAGTATGACATCGTAATACCAGTAAACTGAGCACAGAAAACATCGTGACAGTAGTACTTAAATATTTCCCATGTCCCTGAAAATTTGTACATTAGCAGTCTATTGCCTCATCACTTACCCACAAAACAATCTGGACAGATAACTCTTTCTGACAAAGACTGCCATTTATTATCCATTCTTACAGCGCCCAGAATAGTGGTATTCAATTTGTATCAGTAATAATCAAAAAGAATGCATCCACTTTGTAACACAGAGCCACTGTCCAAGAGGGCTTGCAGTCTGCAGCCCATCTGCCAATGAAGATGTACAGAAGAACCTACTCTGGTAACCACAGTTTCACAGAGGCATCATGGGCCACACGAAGGGACACATACACAAGAAGCATGGTGCACATGGGGGCACGAAGAAGATGGTCTTTCCTCCCTTGGTGGAGACCTTCTGTTATTCCATCTCTTGACCTAAGGCTACTAAGCAGGTAACATACCCCAGAAGAGGTTGCAGCAGTGGGGCAGAGCAGCCAGGAGAGATTTACTGGTATTTGCATTAAACTCAGACCAGGGCAGGGAAACAAATCATACTAGGTTTTGTTTGTGCCCCAACTCTGCTCCTCTTGCCCTAAGCACTGCAGAAGACAGTAAAGAAGGAAGAGAACATTGCAGCGTGATCAAGACACAGACATATATGCAGGGCTCGACTTTCTCATCAGTGCATGAGAGTAGAAGTTCTTACCCATCTCTCTTCTCTTTGCCTCAGTCTTATGCTCACCTTTACTTTACCAAATGGTAGCAAATGAAGTAAGACCTTCTTCCAAAAGGGATTTTAGACAACTTTTTTCCCAATATGTATCTTCTTCTTTAGAGTGGATACAGATTGATAATATAGACAGATATAAAGCAGTTATCTTTGCTGCATAAAGAACTGGCTAAATGGCTGATCGCAGAGAGTGGTGGTGAATGGAGTTAAATCCAGCTGGTGGACGGTCACAAGTGGTGTTCCCCAGGGCTCAGTTTTGGGTCCGGTCTTGTTTAACATCTTTATCAATGATCTGGATGAGGGGATTGAGTGCTCCCTCAGTAAGTTTGCAGATGACACCAAGCTGGGCAGGAGTG
>Ga0065711_1052245_pt1 | contig 10045 bp, 16 predicted proteins | sample Hoacrofraction12_FD_59098 | JGI IMG/M metagenome (GOLD analysis project Ga0065711, IMG submission 59098) | Hoatzin crop microbial communities from Cojedes, Venezuela - Epithelial fraction 12 v2 (version 2) | ecosystem: Host-associated > Birds > Digestive system > Esophagus > Crop | place...
CTGAAGCAAAGGAAGCTCCAGCTGAACCCGAGGAAGAACTTCTTCCCTCTGAGGGTGACGGAGCCCTGGCCCAGGCTGCCCAGGGAGGTTGTGGAGTCTCCTTCTCTGGAGACATTCAAGACCCGCCTGGCCGCGGTGCTGTGCAGCCTGCAGTAGGTGACCCTGCTTGGGCAGGGGGTTGGGCTGGGTGACCCACAGAGGTCCCTTCCAACCCCTACCATTCTGTGATTCTGTGATTCTGTGATTCTGTGATGCCTCGAGGAGGTGAAGCACAGGAGCTGGTGTTGTCTTCCACCGTACAATGTGAGCCACCAGCATGAATCTCCATTGGGTTTTGGTGGGCTCAGTAGCCTCCACAGCCACGAGCTCCTTTGGTCTGGCTCAGCGAAGCCAGCGCTTCCCCTGCCTTGCCCCGGTCGGGCTGGAACCCTGTGGATGCCCCAGCCACTGGAGGCATGGCTATGAGGTTTGCTGCCTGGTTTGTGGCCCTCTGTGACTGAAATGCACCCATTTGGAGGGGAAGGGGGGTATCAGGGCCCCTGCCTGGAGGAGTCTTGGTCTCCCCTGTGTGGGGGCTGTGTGCACGGGCGTGGGAACCATTCCCTTCCTGCAGTCAGTGCTACTGGGGGTCCTGCACCGCTGAGCAAAGCTGGGGTCGTGAACGGTGTGTAATGCTCGCTGATGCTGAGCACAGCCATGCCAGCGAAGGCTTGGGGACGTTCTGATGCCACACAGACGTCCAGATGTCGTGCACACACATGTAAGCATGCGTGCCCAACACATCCACCCGGCCGCACGTGGGCTCCACCTGCAGAAAGGCAAGTCATGGAGGAAAAACACAGTAGGCTAGGTGCACTGGGGAGGGTTTTATTGACACTTTCCACAGCAGGGTGAAGGCAAAGGTGCTGCTGCAAGCCTGCTCCAGGACACCTGGCCGTCCCTGGCGCAACCCAGGTGGGAAGCAGAGAGAAGCAGAGAGACCTCAGGCTCCAGCAGCAGATGGCAATGTGGGGTTATCAGGGTGGACGCACATGGCAGTGCCAGTGGGACCACGGGAGCTTGGCATATCAGTTTGGGTGCAGATGCATCCAGATGTGCCTGTTGCCCTGTTCAGCCTGCGCTCGGTCCCCAGGCCAGGGGGTTGTGTCTGGTGGCTGGGGCTGACCCCCTCACTGGGGCTTCCAATCCAGCAGAGAAACCTGGAGCATCAGCAACAGCCTGGTGGTGAGCAGCAGTGTTTGCAGGGCAGGGCAAAAAGGTCATTGTGCTGGGGTGGGCTCAGGTGGTCTTCTAGTCTGGGAAAAGCAGGAACCCTGAGAAGATGCTGTTGGAGTCTCCGATGCCCACCATGCTGTTGTAGTCGTTCACCTCCAGCCAGACCTCATCTGCAGCACGCAGACGGAGGAGGATCCCACCAGAGCTGACCTGCATGGTGTTGGTCTTGTGGTCGCAGAAGCTGGCCATCTTGCTCTCGTTCTTGTACAGGATGATGCAGAGGTTGCCTGTCTGTGAGGCGTGGAAGATGAAGTAGTAGAGGCCAGGGAATTTGCAGGTGAACTTGCCTGTGGTGGTGTCATAGTCATGGTTGGTGTTAGTGATGACGTGGTTGAACACCACGGGGACGTTCATCATGGGGTATGTGTTGGTCTGCCTCGTCACCGAAAATGCTGACTGGTGCTTCTGCTTGTAGCTGCCTGGCATACCCGGCTCTCCGGCCATGCCCATCGGCCCAGGGTCTCCAGGGGGGCCAGGGGGACCAAAGGGGCCAGTCTTGCCTGGCAAGCCAGGGCTGCCTGGTTCCCCTTTTGCGCCCTTGGGCCCTCGTGTTGCAGAAGTGGCCGGGATGCCTGTGGGGCAGTGGGGAGTGAAAAGGAGTCAGTGTCAATGGCAGGATACGGGGAGAGGCTCCTCCAGCCCCTTGTCTTGGGCAGGAGAGGGTTGTTGCCTCTCTCCAGCGTCCCATCCTCCTGCCCTGTCCACAGAAGATGTTCTCTACAGCCTGCAAACCAAGGAAGACTGCCCACAGAGGATTCAAAGGCCCTGCTTCAACAGCCTGCGTGGTTCTCTTTGCTCACTCACCTGGCTCGCCTTTGGCTCCCTTCAGCCCATCCCGGCCATCCTTGCCTGGCACACCGGGCATGCCTGGCAGGCCTGGAGCCCCATAGCAGCTGTGAGTGGCATCTCTGGTCATGGCAGACCCCAAATTCAGGAGTAGGAGGGTGAGGGCCAGATAGAACTGCTCCCAGAAGCTCTGCCCCATTTTGGCGGTCTGGAGCATGGAAAGGGAAAGAAAGTGCTGGGGTGAGGGGCCACAGCAGGGTGGTTTCCAGGCCATAGGGCAAAGGAGGTACTGTGCTATTAGGCTGACTGCACCAGGAGCACCTGGCTGCGATGGCTGTGCCCTCAGTGTCCTCCCCCCATACCAATTGCCAGGCGGTGGGGAGGCAGATATGTGAAGACGGACCCTGGGCTCATCATCAACCCCAAGGCAGCCCCTGATGGCACAAGAGGGGTTGGACTTTCAGTCTGGATGGAGCCATGAGGTCTTGCAGTGCCCTTGGCCAGCCTCAAGCTCTCCCAGTCCAGCGTCCCGAACCCCTGCAGATGTGTACGCTGCTATAGACCGTTGCACCATGCTGCACTAAGGCTGGAGCTCCCTGGACCCAGCTGATCTCACCCCTCCTCCAGCAGCAGGCCGACTTCTCTGACTCTGCCCATCGGGATCAAGCCCCCCATTAGCTGGGGATCTCCCAGGACAGTGCCTGGCCCAGGGTACTAGGTCTTCCCCCAGCAAGGACAAGCGCGCATACCCCCGTGACATGTGTGCAGCCTGGCAGTGCCTCTGTCTCCTTCTCCTCCTCCTCTCACGTAGCCCAGCACTGTGCCATGCTGCTGGACCCCCAGTCGCCACGCAGCCCACCCCGAAGAGATGGACCCTGCAGGACCTCTTACCTCTGGTGAGGAGAGCAGGGCACGGGGTGCTGCGTCGCTGAGCCCTCCAGCTGCTGTGGGCACTGCCTGCCGGCACAGCCTGGCGTGGGTGACTCTCCCTGACACCCTCCCGGAGGAAGTCGCGGAATTAAGAAAGGGCCCTTGGGGACCCAGAACCCCCAGCCGAGTTTCACATCCTCCCGCCTGCTTGTTTCCTCTGAGCAAGCACTTTCCTGGCTGTGCAGCGAGACCTGCACTTGTGCCACTGCAGCAGCAGGGGCTGGAAGGACAGAGGCAGGATGAGTCTTTGCCAGGAGATGTGCCACAAACCCTCCAACCACCGTGGGGACTAGCCCTCCTCAAACCACCTGCCTGTCACCTATCCTTAGCTCGTTTGTGAGTAGAAGGACAGCGAGTGGATGGGGAGCAGAGCCTCATGCCAGCTCCGTGGGGCCAGAGCTGCCTGTGCAGTGAAGGGCTGGTGCAAGGTCATTGCCTGGCTCTGAAGGGAGATGCTGCACCTGCAGGAGATGGGACTGAAGGATGTTGAATTTTCTCCCTGTGGTTCACCAGCTCTGCTGGGCGACGGATTCGCTGGGGCCCCAGCATCGCTCCTCGCAGGTGAGCTGGTCTCCTCCTCACTGCTCCAGGAATGGAGACATTTGACTGCCCAACAAGCGTGTAGCAGCTCCTCCGAGTAGCAGTCCAGGGTACGGCACCTGCGTGGCTTCCCTGATGCTTTCTGGCTGCCTGGTACCTGCCCAGCCTGCCATACTGCCCACTAGTCTCAACCCAAGCCAAAGAGAGAAGAGCATCGCCTCACAACTCCACCACCATCACCCCACAACCCCATCAGTCACCCTGATGTCCCTGGACCTCCTTGCTGAAAGGCTGGAGGACCACAGCTGCCTTTCCCCATGCTGGGAGGGTTTGGATACCAACAGAGGATGGTGTGAGTGAGATCCATGATCTGCTCCCTGTATCTACCCTTGTAAGGGACAGCTAGCTTGGACTCATCAGAGAAGGGACACACACAGGCTGGTCCCAGAGACTTCCTGTTCCTCCCTGTAAGTGCCAGCTCTGCTTGCACACTCAGGTCCCTCCTGTCCTTCTGCCTTTACAGTCGGGGTCTATGCTTGGCCAGGGGCAAGCTGGGATCGCCTCTCTCCCCAGGCAGCTTAGGAAGGGGCCCAGGACATTCATGGTTTGGAGAAGACACATGAATAGGAAAGAATATCCAAGCGGCTGTTGTGGAAGAAGGATTTACTTCTACTGATAGGGAGGGTGTGAGAGGGAGTGGTGGTCTTGTACCAGAACGGCGTTTGCAATGGTTAATGTAGCAGAAGCAGTGGCACGCAGTGATTTCCCACTCAGAAATAAAGACCCACAGCTGGTGAATGGCCCCAGTGACAACTGGTCCCCTCCAGTGTGGGGTCTGAGTGCCCAGGAGCAGAGAGGGCTGCTGGGGCCAGGAGTCCTCTGCCTCCAGGATGGAGTGGGCAGGCTCTGCATGGAGGTAACTGCTAGCAGGTCTCTCGCTGCTGCAGTGATGACCCACAGCCCGGCCACTTTGTGACACTGGTGGAAGCACAGGATCTGTCTGGTGGCTCAGGTTGAGACCATCCCCATTTGCTGCGGTACTAAACCATCCCATGCACTCCCGGGGGGAAAACACATGCGGGCACACACACCACGATGCTTTGGTGCCAAGCAGGTCTGGACTGGTGGTCCATCAGCCCGCCTGTGGGAAAAGCATGAAGCCGCTGAAGACACTGTCTGCCTCGGAGCCGCTGTAGATCATCTTGCCCTTGGCAGGGTCGGTGCTCACGGAGACCCGGTCGCCCACGGCCAGGCTGAGCACGCTGCTGCCCGAGTTGACCTGCAGGATGTTGCGGCTGTTGTAATCGCAGAAGCTGACCACGCGCTCCCTGTTCTTGGTGATGCTCAGGCAGAGGTCCCCGCTGGAGACCACCTGGAAGGCGAAGTAGTAGAGCCCGGGGACGCGGCAGGTGAACTCCCCGGTCTGGGAACTGTAGGAGCTCTCCTGGTTGGTGATGATGTTGTCGAACACCACTGTCCTGCCCATGAGTGGTGGGGACCTCCGCGAGGCAGAGAAGGCAGGACGTGGCTGCTGCAGGATGTCGCCGACACTGCCCTTGTCCCCCTTCGGCCCCGGCTGCCCTGGGGGCCCAGGGGGGCCGTGCGGGCCATGGTAGCCCTGGTTCCCTGGGATGCCAGGAGGTCCTGGCTCACCTGCATCCCCTTTGGGTCCCTGGATGCCCGTCCTCTGTGTTGATTTCCCTGGGGAGAGACAGTGAGGAGAAGCAGTTCATGCATGTCTGGCATCACCCAAGCTGCTCCCACAACCCGTGATGCTCCTACCAAGAGGCTTGGGGCTCCCAGTTCACCCACACTGAACACCCCCAGCTCCCTCTTACCTGGCTCTCCCGTGTCACCTTTCTGCCCTGGTCTCCCGTCAAGGCCAGGGATTCCCGGGAAGCCATCCTTGCCATCTGGTGCCCGACACGTGTCGTCCTCCAGCAGGGCCGTGCCCAGCACTGCTGCCAGGGTGCTGGTCACCAGCCAAAGCCCGGGTTGCATCCTGCCTCCCTGCAAGGACAGGGGTGGGGGAACTGGGGATGGAGGCAAGCACACAGATGCACCTTGGACACAGACATGCAAGTGCTCTCCTCAGAGGCATGGACAGATCTACCACGTCACCCATCTGTTGTCCAATACAGATAGCTGGACATCACACGCAACGGAGAAAATAACTTCATGGAAGGATTTTGAGGTTGTTTCCTTGTGTGATCCGAAATCGTTGATGCTGCTGCAAATCTCTGACCTGTGCCCATGGCAAGGCTGTGGGATTAGAGGGCCCAGGACGTGGAGCATGGCGTAAACCCTTTGGTGCAGGTTTGCGGGATGGGTGGTCGCACATCAGATGCATGTGGAGGATGCTTCTTCCAGTGCTGGGGGGCAAGCACTGCTGTACAGGGCAGTGATCCCATGGGATCGAGAGCACAAGTGAGGAAGGGGTGCAAAGAGACGCGACAGAGGAGGGGTAAGCAGGAAAGGGATAAACAGGCAAAAGAGATCCAGATCTCCAACACACAGAGCTGGAGGAGAGAAGGGAGGTCCTCAGCACACAGACCTACCCCAAAACCTGGGGTACTCAGCCCAGGAAGAGCCTGCAGAGCCCAGTGATATCCACAACCACACGGAGCAAGGACAGATACCTGTAGCCCCTCCCCCCAACATCATCTTCTCCCCCTTTTCCTACTTTAAACCCCTATGGAAGCGGGAAGGGAAGAAAGGACTGGGACGGGGAGCAAGGGCTGGAGAGCGGTGGCAGAGGAGCCATGTGTCCTCAGCTCTTGGGGGTGACTTACCTCCTTGCTGGGGGTGAGGACAGACCAGTCTGAGCAGCAGCTCTGCTGGCTGGAAACTCTTCCCTGGGAGCAGGGAGGAAGAGGAGCAGGGGGTGGGGTGGGGGGCTGTGTGTGCATGCACGGTGGTTTGCCTTGTTGGGGAAGAGAAGTGCCAAGTGTCGCTTTCTCTGCACGAGAGAGAAGCTTGTTCCCCTTTCCACGCTCCACCCTGGCTGCGCTGGGCACAATCCGGGAACAGCTTGGTCAGCAAAAGCGCAGGACGGCAGGGTTCCCAGCCTGGCCCGGCAGCACGGTCCCCGCAACAGGGACCGGTGGTGACTGGGCACAAAGCACCCCCAGGGTGGAGGGTGCCCGAAGGCATGCCACAGCTCTGTCACTGCAGGAGGGGACAGGTGATGCCATCCCTAGGTGGCACGGCCATCTGAGGGATGCTCAGATCACTCTGGGTGGCTCCCAGTCCGGGCGATGGGCAGAGCATGGCTGTCACTTGTACCCAGCCTTGTCATCGCTGCTGCTGCGGGCTGACCCCTCCAGATGCCCACCTTGGTGCTGCACCCTGACACAGCAGGGCTCCAGCAAAGGTGCTGTTGGTGTCTGTGTGGTCAGCAGGGCCTGAAGCATCCTTGATGAAACATCTCCTTCTCACTGCCCTCACTTCAGTGGTTTGGGGACCTTGTCTCTGTAGCAGAGCGGGAGAAGATGGGACTCTGGCAGTCGGGTTGCTCTGGTCCCCTTTGAGTGGCCATGCCTTGCACCAGCCATGTGTGGGCAACCTTAGGAGCTGTGCATTGCCTGACCCAGACCTGCAAAATGAAAAAGCCACTGCCTCACACCACCGAGTCCAGGGAAGGTGCCCAGGGATGCACATTCAGCTCTGCCACCAAAGAGCCCCAAAATACCACCAGTAGCCAAGCCTTAGCGCAGCAGGGAGCAGTGGGATGAGACATGCCACAATGACCCCCGCAGGTGACTATGGTTCTGACCCAGGGAACCAGCCAGGGCACCCCACTGGGGATGCAGTGGGCAGATAGGAGGGGCTTTCTGGTCCACATCCACCTGGAGTCTGCTTTCAGGAGTCCTGTGGCAGCTGCACTCACCCTCATGAGAAAGTGACGTTGGAGTCCCCAGAGCAAATGCAGAAGCAGCTGGAGGTCAGGGAAGGGTGTTCAAGGAAAGAGGATGGTCCCAGGGAAGGTGCTGCATTGTTTCCAAAACAGTTGAAAAGGGGAATGACTAATGTGAAACCAAAAATCAGCCCAGAGAACCTTGCCAGACAGAACTTCGCTCGTCAGTGCATCCCCATTAATAATTACCTTTGGAGATCTGTCACTGAGCTGGTCTTTAATTCATTGAATAAATGCCCTCTTAATGCAATATAATACACATTTTTAATCAAAATGTCAACCTGCAATAAATCAGATGCCCAGAAGAAATGCAATTTTATTTTATCAGCGGAGTTCCTCTATCAACCAGATCTGTAATCGTGTCAAGAAAAGATGACAGGTGAGTTTGAAAAGACCTACCTTCCACCAAACGGTGCTTCGGGACAGAAATTGTATTTCTACCCTATTGCCCTTCGTTAATATACAGCCAAAATGAGACCACTTCATCATTTCATCCAGGACTGATCGATGGCTGTGTCCTGGTGTTCCTGTGTCCTTTGTCCCTGACTGTCCCCTTAACCCCATTCAAATGTTGAAGTACAAGGGACTGGTTACGGGTTTCCAGCATCTCCTGGAAGCTGGTGCTGGTCCAGGCAGCAAGTCCTCCAGATCACAGAACCATAGGGGTAGGAAGAGATCTCTGTGGATCTTCTGGTCCCACCCCACTCCCAAAGCAGGGTCACCTAAAGCAGGTTGCACAGGACCTCGTCCAGGTAGGGTTTGAATATCTCCAGAGAAGGAGACTCCCCAGCCCCTCTGGGCAGCCTGTTAAAGTGCTCTGACACCCTCAGAGGGAAGAAGTTTTTGCTCGTGTTCAGCTGGAACTTCCTCTGCTTCGGTTTGTACCTGTTGCCCTTTGTCCTGTTGCTGGGCAAGTGCTTGAAGACTCCTGAGCAGTGCTTAGCCCCCCACTCACTCGATTTTCAGTGCTGCTTCATTCAAGCCAAGCCTTCCTCTCCCATCCTCTGAGCATCTTCTCCTCCTGCTCTGCAGCTGGGACATCCAGGGCTCCAGAGGAGAGCTGGCTGCGGGGAGCCGTGGATCAACATTGCACGGTGCCACCCCGGAGGCTTCTTCAGACCACATCCGCCAGCGCAAAAATACCTCCAGCCTGGCACCCTCCTCCTTCCCCTTCCCATCGGGGTGGGAGCAGGTGGTGGCCGCAGGACACGGGGAGGCCAGCATGGCACGGGCAGTGAGGTGACACGCCACGAGGTGACACGCCACGAGGTGACACGCCGCAAGGTGACATGCCGTGGGGTGACACGCCAAGAGGTGACATGCCATGGGGTGACACACCATGAGGTGACACGCCGTGGGGTGACATGCCACGAGGTGGCAGTGCTGCCTCAGCCATGCCCGGTGTCACCTCCTCACCAGCGCTCCTCTGCTCCGAAATGAGGGCTGGGGGAGACCCCCTGCCACCCCCGTGTCCCCAAAGGCCACACCGCGGGGTGTCCGGCTGCGGAGCAAGCCCACGGGCATCTCTGCGATCGCACGTCGGGAGCCAGAACGACCCTGTCCCTCCTGCTAACACAGCCCCGGTGGGGCCACAGACACGATTCCCCCAAGCTGGGAGCAGTTTGGCAGCCCCTGAGACTGAGGGAGAAGTGGTCCTCAGTGAGGGCCAAGCCATGATGGAAGGTGCAAGGGGTCATGAAGCCCTGGTGGGTTATCCCTGCGGATAGAGGTCCAGCAGCGTCCCACCAGCACCACCACCAGCAGGCTCCAGCATGAAGGGGCAAGGATGACGGAAGGGATCCCCGAATGACATGAAATGGGGCCAAGCCCAAGGCAGAGGGGAAGGTGGGAGTACGCTGGGGTAGCCAGAGGATGCAGGTGCTCTGCAGAGCCCCAGGCAGCCCCAAATCCAGCCCCAAAGATGACAGCCCTGGTCCTGCAGAGACCTAACTGCTCTGCTGAGTGTCTCCATCACCAGGGTACCTGTCACTGCCTCCTGGCTCTGCTGCGGGCCCAGGACCAGCCTTGATCCACACAGATTTTACCCTGAGCAACCCTCCTCCTTTCAGGATGGGCCATGGGGTCCTCACCTTGCTGCCCTGCCACCCGGTGGTGCCAGGCGAAGATGGGTCAGCGCCAGCTTCCAGCTTCGTGGAAGAAAACCCACCCCTGCAAAACCTCCTCCCTGCGTCCCGGGTGCCCGCAGGCACACACGAGCAGCCTGACAGCAGACAGCAGGGAGAGATGCTTCCCTGCTGGGGATCCCCCGGGGTGCTGAGCCGTGACAGGCAGGAGCTGCCAGAGGAGGAGAAATCAAATAGCTGGCTCCTGCCTGTCACTGCACAAAGGCAGGTGGTGGGAGATCAGCAGTACCGGCAGGTACAGCACACGCCTCTGCTGCATCCCAGCATCCCAGTCTGCCACCGGCACCCACTGGGAGGTCACAGAGTCACAGAATCATAGAAAGGGTTGGGTTGGAAGGGACCATAAAGGTCACCTAGTTCCAACCCCCCTGCCGTGGGCAGGACACCTTCCACTAGACCAGGTTGCGCAAAGCTCCATCCAACCTGGCCTTGTCCCTCTGCCAGGTCCCAGTGC
>Ga0065711_1010082_pt1 | contig 10044 bp, 8 predicted proteins | sample Hoacrofraction12_FD_59098 | JGI IMG/M metagenome (GOLD analysis project Ga0065711, IMG submission 59098) | Hoatzin crop microbial communities from Cojedes, Venezuela - Epithelial fraction 12 v2 (version 2) | ecosystem: Host-associated > Birds > Digestive system > Esophagus > Crop | place...
AAGCCCAGCTCCCTCAGCCTCTCCTCGTAGGAGAGATGTTCCAGTCCCCTCACCATCCTCGTAGCCCTCCACTGGACTCTCTCCAGTAGCTCCTCATCTTTCTTGAACTGTGGAGCCTAGAACTGGACAGAGTACTCCAGATGGGGCCTCACTAGGGCAGTGTAGAGGGGAAGGAGAACCTCCCTCGACCTGCTGGCCACACTCCTCCTAATGCATCCCAGGATTCTATTAGCTTTCTTGGCAGCCAGGGCACACTGCTGGCTCATGGTCAACCTGTTGTCCACCAGCACTCCCAGGTCCCTCTCCACAGAGCTGCTCTGCAGCAGGTCCACCCCAAGCCTGTACCGATGCATGGGGTTGTTCCTCCCCAGGTGCAGGACCCTGCAATTGTTGAACCTCATCAGGTTCCTCTCTGCCCAACTTTCCAGCCTATCCAGGTCACACTGAATGGCAGCACAGCCTGCTAGTGTATCTACCACTCCTCCCAGTTTGGTGTCATCAGCAGACTTGCTGAGGGTACATTCCAACTCTTCATCCAGGTCGTTGATGAAGAAGTTCAACAAGACTGGGCCGAGTACTGACCCCTGGGGGACACCACTAGTTACCAGCCTCCAACTAGAGTCAGCGCCGCTGATGACAACCCTCTGAGTTCTGCCATTCAGCCAGTTCTCAATCCACTTCACCGACCACTCATCCAGCCCACACTTCCTGAGCTTCCCTAGGAGGATATCATGGGAGACTATCCATTGATAGCTCTGTAGTAGAACCAAAACTCATTTTGCAGTACCTTTTTGTAGTGCATGCTTGTCTGCTCTCAGAATTGGCTGTAGGCATACAGAGAGGTACAGGTTAGGGGAGGGGATATCTCAGCACCACTTTCTTCTTTCATGCTCACCTATTCCAGTAACTTCAAGCAATTTTCTTTTAACTACCTGTTGTGAATTGGCTTGGATCTCTGACAGCTTTTTACATGATAGGGGGGTTACCTCCAGCTTTGAAGCCAGGGCTTAAGGTGTCGCCGTTTGTTTCTTTCTTGCACTGGCACAGCCCTTAGTGCCCAGCTGTGATTTGCCCCCATATGCTGTGTGTGGCCCTGGGGCTGTGCAGTGCCTCTCTGCACTCTGGAGTGCTGCGTTACTGAGGGAAGAGGTGAGGTGCTCGAGTGGATCTTGCTTCAAACTGTGGAATGCTTAGTTCAGCCTTCAAGTAGTTGCTAAGTTGGTACTGTGAGATCGTGCTGCCAGTTTACGCAGCTCATTTTTGGAGACACAATGGCTGATTTTAAGCATCACCTGCTTCCAGCAAAGGCTATAAAAAATACATGCAGGGAAATGCCTAGCACTGAGTGAGTGGGAGTGACTGGTCGCCCTGTGATGTAGGGGAGCCCTGGGAGGAACTGCCTGTACATGGCTGTTAGGACTGAGTGATTTACGTTGGTCTTCTACCATGCAGTATGACGTGTGCAAAGTGTAACCATGGCTTCTGCTGGCGTTGCCTCAAGCCCTGGAGGCCGACTCATAAGGATTATTACAACTGCTCCGCTATGGTGAGTGGTTTGCTATATCCCGGTGGTTCNTGCTTGTATTTNAATACATCTGCCCTCTCAGAGAGAGGGTGAGGGTCTCCAGTTGTGCCCTTTGCTCTGGACTTTGTGCCCTTGCCAGTAATACTGAGGGTATTGTTGAAGTGTGTATGTGTGGTTGCCATTTCAAGGCAACCCTTGTACGTGAGGGAAATTGCTACAGGTTACTGCTACTTTTTGTTTCAGGTGAGTAAAGCAGCTTGGCAGGAGAAGCGTTTTCAGGATTACAATGAGAGATGCACCTTTCATCATCGTGCAAGGGTAAGGCCTCCTGCTTCCTTTGCAGATGCTGACTCTGCTGCCTTAGCCCGGGTGAGTAGGGCAGTATCTGTTGTGCCTCAGTGTATTGCACCTGAAGCTGAGCAGGAGGCTTTGGATCCAGGGAGATGCCTGGTCATTTTACCCTTGCTCTGACATAACGTGTAGTTCTTGGCCTGCTTTCCTCTACCAAGTCTGTTGGTAGAACACCTAACTTATGATGGTTGCATGCTCAGACTGCTGCAGTACCTGGAAGCAATGGTGACTGAAGGCTGAACTCTGTCTAGAGCTGAGATACTGTAAAAGGTTGAAGTGATGGCACAGTAGAGATGTCATAAATGCTTACCTACTGCCTGCATCTCCTGGGATGGCACTTCAGGATGCTTACCAATTATCTGTGTGGAAGGTTCTATTTTTTTGACCTTGTGTGGCTTGACATTGACTTTTTTTTTCTCTCCTGTGGTTATTGCAGGAATTTGCCGTGAGTCTGAGGAACAGGGTTTCTTCCATCAGAGAGATGCCAAAAATTAGGACTTTGACCTTTGTTCTTGATGCCTGCAAAGTGCTAGAACAGGCACGGAAGGTAAGGCTGGATAACAGGCTTGCTGAGGTTTAGGCCGCATTCTGTTGCTGTGTTTTATGTCTTTCTTAAAGTGAGGAGACACCAACCTCACTCTGCTCCAAACAAAGGGAGACAGAAAAAGCTTGAGGGGAGGAATAGCATCAGGACAGGGGAAGTGCTCATGTCTGCCTTTCCTGCTCTTGCTCTCAGTTGGGCTCTGTCTGCAGTGTTCTCACAGTCAGGTCATAGAATGTGGAGCTTAGCTCAAGCTGACACTGTGGAATCAGCACAAGGATCTGTATTAAGGGTTTTCTTATACTGGGTTTGGTCCATTCCAATTTGAAATGCTCCAGTGGTGGTACTTGCCTTTTGAAAGCTCCCCTGGTGCTGTGTTACAGTTAGGAAGTCCCTGTTGATGCTCATGTTATGATTTTCCTTTCTTCACTTCATGAGCCGTAGGTGTTTTGGGAGCACTGAGTTACCTACTACGTGCCCTGACAGCCACATTATGAAGGGTTTGCAGTGCAGCACTTGGATGTGTGCAGTAAGCCAGTGGCAGCGTAGGTCTGTCATTCTAGGCGATGCCTTCTATCTCCTGAAGCATAGGAAGGAGGTGGGAATTGTCTTTGCAATATACACCTTGTTTGTGCAGGCAGACCTGATTTTGGGAGAGGCGTGTGGAACAAGGGTGTCTAATCCTGTTTTGTCTTTCCAGTATGGTAGCCCCTGTGTTTGCCACGATACGTATCACTGTTGCTTGCTGCTGCTGCCTTTTCTGGCCCATTTCTTGAAATGGAAACAGTGGTCTTGTTTCCAGCTGGGTGCCTGGATGGCTTTAGGGATCATGCATTCATAATAGGAGTTTGTCACTTGTTGAAATGCCTTTGTTGTGGGCTCTTGGTGATGTATAGCACCATGCCTGCTTCCCTTTGGGCTCAGTTCTCTCAGTTCGTTGCCACTTGAGTTGGAGCTGGGCTGCCTAGCAATGTGTGGATTCTGCGTGCTGGTTGTTTTGGCTGTCTGCCTGCTGGTCAGTAGCACTTGTTATGCAGTCTGTGTTCTTGTGATGGTTTACAGGTGGGAACAACCAGTTATTTTAGACTTCAGTACAAAATAATTACACATTCATTTCCCATCCTAAGGGTAGCTCTCGGTGGCGTGGCACTGCTGTCACTTGGCATAATGGTTTGCTGGGCTATCGGCACAGACCAGAAGCACTGTCAGGCTTCTCTGAGCCACTGATACGTAATGAAGACATTTGGGAAGGGTTTGATGCTGCTCTCTTCTTGCCCACTCTGAAGCTGAAGGAGGATGCCTACAGCATGATCTGTACTGCTCCAGGTGCTGGCCTACTCCTGTGTGTACAGCTACTATAACCAGGACACTGAGAGCATGGATATTGTGGAACAGCAGACTGAGAGCTTAGAGCTGCACACTAATGCTCTGCAGATCCTTCTGGGTAAGTCCCACAGCCTCTCCCTAGTAGAGATGAGCATTCCTAGCTGTCTCCTTCAAAGGGTGGCAGCTCTGTAGTGGGGCGATAGCATACAGACCAGCACGCAGCTCGTCTCTCTCGCTTCTCCCAGCCCGTTTTTGCCTTCTTGGTGTCATTTCTGGGAAGTCCACTGAAGCAGTTTGGCTGCCAGTGGAGACTGACACAGTAAGGAGCAACGTGTTCCCTTCTGAATAAGGAATGCATGTGCACAGGAGACCTAAGTAGCCGTGACTGGCTTCATAATCGGAGCCAAGGGACTTGGTCTGTGCTTAAGAGCGTGAGAAGCAGTGTGACTTTGTTGGCCTTGGATTGCAGAAGAAACCCTGCTGCAGTACCAGGACCTGGCCTCTTCTCTTCAGCTCCTGAAAGCAGAGCATTTCAGTGCTGGTTTGGAGTTGGTACACCAGATCAAGGAGCGTCTCTTTGCAATTCTCTGGCACTCCATGCAGGTGAAGTCCACGTGCCCATTAGTGGCTTGTCTTGCTCTGGTCTAGTCTGATCTCGGACAAACCTAGAAAGGGGATTGATCAGCTGAGGGGATAGACTCTGAGCTCTGTGTATGTAGGGAAGGGGTTTGCAACACAAAATACACCCCAAATCGCATGTTGTCTCTCTCTTCTGGCTGTTCTTCCACGCCAGCAGGACTTCCACGTTGGGCTCCAGACTTTGGCAGATCCTGGTCAGAGAAAGGTGAAACTCTCAAATGTGCCTACCTCAGCCCCTGCCTGTATAGGGTGAGTTTTCTTAGCAGGTTCACAAGGAAAGGTGGATGAGTGTGGACAAAAACCATGTGACCATTTTTTTTTCTCCTGTGCTCGCTGACATACAAAAGAGTTAATAACGTAAGATGCAAGTAATCAGTACCTGTTGTGGTTTGAGATAACAATGTAAATGACGTGGTGGTGAGGGAGACCAGCAAAACCTCCACTTGGTTTGCAGCTGTGGTCAAGAAAACTTCATCACTGGCAGACCCAGTTATGGAAGTTGCTCTCCCTGGAGTCTCTTGGGTTTCCCTGGAGAGTCATGCTCGCTCTTCAGAGGTGTATCAGATCTGGGAGGTGTCTGGAGAAGAGAAGCAAGAATAATAACATACGCTGGGGGAGATAGAAGGGCCCGACATTTATTTTAAGAAGGGAATGGAGAAGAGGTGACACAGCTGTAAAATAGTGTGTTGAGAGGTGAAATGGGTGGTTTGTTGTTTCCCTGTCCTGGACTACTAAGCTGGCAGGTGTTAACTACGATTGGAAGGTGATAAATTCAAAACAAAGTCTATTCCTGTATGACACACTCTTTAAACCAAGGAACACAACTGGCATATGGTGTCCCAGTGTGACCAATCCCCTCCGACAGCTGCTGTGTTTCCAAGAGCTGAGCGGGGTGCAGAGTGTTGCAGAAGGAATGACAACAGAGTCGAGAGACAGGCTGTTTCAGAGCAGGGTTTCTGGTCTCCATGAAGTGAGGCTGGAACACCAGAGCTGGTGGCAGACTGCAACTTGTTGGTTCTGATGCAGCCCTGTGCTGCATGTGTGGATAAAGCCATTTAATCACCTTCTCCTGCGTGGGTGCTGTGTCCCTGAGGCATAGATTTGGGTGGGGATGCTGCGGTGATGGTAGTAGCGAGGATGAGGGTGGTGTGGGGCTGGGTTGTGGTTGCTGCTCACAGCTGGGGCTTTGCTCTGATGGTCTCCTCCTCAACAGGCCAAAACGTACCATCTTGTGTGACTCCCCCAACACAGACGAAGGTGGCAAAGAGGTTGAAGATGAGGAGTATGAACCGCAGTGGCAGGAAGACTATGATGACGATGACGACCTTGATGAAGACAACTTTCTGTTCGATGATGACTCGGATAACCTTGACTGTGACTCCTACTTTGATGAGGATGATGCCTATGACTAGAAGTGGGCTGTCATCCAGCCTGCCAGCCTGGGCCTTTGACTCCACCAGTTTGTATGAGTTTCTTTCCTGAAAGACAGTGAGGAGCTCTTGGGCAGAACGGAGGGACATTTCCTCTAGGGTCTGCTTGCTCAGCAACTCCCCTTTAATATGCATAAACACTGCTCTGGACAGACGGGCTGTGTTACTGTGGCCACCTCTCTCAGAAAGACGTCTCCTCGCCTTTCTCTTTTGTCGCCATTTCTGCCCCTAGGTGTCTGACTGAGTCAGGAAGTCACAGTCCAGCTGCCAGGTGAGGACTGCTTGCCACCTGGTAAAGGACCGTTCAGTGTCCCTGGGCGTGCTCTCCCCCAGGGCTGGGCACGGCTGGGTGAGGCTTTTCTCCTAGCACGGCGCTGTCTCATCCAGCCAGTGTCTGGAAACCCTGTAAAGTGACGTGTTTACGTTCAAGTCAAAGCCTCCCCTCTGGAGCTGGAGGGATTCCCTCCAGAGCCACAGGTGGATGTGGTTCAGTGCATTCCTCTAGCTGAGGGGAACAGCTTTTTTGCTGTTTGTTGGAGTTTTTGTCTTCTCTGCTATGAAGCAGGATGGGCTGCTATGAGTGGCACAAGTTTGCAGGCCTGTTTGTAAGTGTAGCAATGTATGCACGCACACGCACACATATATGATATATATATATGCAGAGGTTGTTCAGTTAATACTTTATCTTTGCAAAAAAAGAAAACCCTGAGGAACAAGGGTTGAAAAAAGTTCTGTTTAAAATAGAAACAGTTTTCTTCTAGCACAAGCCTCCTTGTTGTCTATGGGGAACATGGGTGTGGAGGGAGAGCAGGACATCGTTGAGTGAGGAGGATGTGACCTGGATGTGCTCATCCCAGGAGTTATTTGTGAAATTAGTGTGGGTCTAGGATCCTCACCCAGGCCACGCAGCCTGTCCTGCAAAGTGGCTTTTCCTTCCTGGGCAGTTCGGGGAACAGTGAGAGGTGTGGGGAGGGATGGGAAAGAGGGCAGGGGACCAGAGCACACAGTGATGGGGCTGGTGTTTCTGGGGGGGGTGCGTGCAAGGCCAAATGCCTGCGTGTTGGGGAAGGTGGTAACATTTGGTGTGCAGCAGGAAGTAGATGTGGGACTGCTGTCGGGGCTTGAGGGGGAGATCTGGAGGTTTGTGGGATTGTTTTGGAGATACAGGGCTCTTCTCAGGCCTTGGGTATCATTGGGGAAGGATGTGGGGTTGTTAGGGGATGCTGGGCAGGGGACAACTGCCAGCGGCAGACAAGGGAGAAAGGACTGATTTTTCCACTACCCCTCCTTCCCCTTGGTTCTAGGCCTGCATGGGGTTCCGCCAGGAGGCTTGAACCCCGGTGTCTGTCATGGTGGAAGTCCCAGCCCCGCTGCCCCTATGTGTCAGTGGTTTCCCTGACCCACAACCAGAGGGTGACACCTGTCTGGGCTCTCTCCTCAAGGCCACTAGTGGGAGAGGTGTGGTGGGGATGCCCAGACAGCCTCATCTTCTCCTGTGTGACTAGTCCTTGCAGGAACAGCCTGCATTCTCCAGGTTGTTGGACAGAGCAGAACATCCTAGATGCCGGAGTTCCTCATGTGGAGACTTAGGCCTGGAGTTCCTCATCCACTGTCTCCTGGATGCCAGCTTAAAACCCAAATTCAGAAGGATCATGAGGCCCTGCTTTCATGGACAACATTTGTTCTGAAAATCAAGATGAAGCCTCGATCTTCTGTTCTGCAGGAGGTTTCTGTCCTCCGTGAGCTCACCTCAGGACGCCCGTGTTACGGTTTGACAGGTCTACTGCCCTACTACCTCCACCTGACACTGTCCCTGGGGCAGGTCATGCCAGGCACTTCGCATCAGAAGTGAGAGCCCTTTGGGGCTCCCCCATGCCCCCACCTCACTGGGGAAGTGGAAAAAATGATCAGTAGCTTTGCACTGGCGTCTGGGCCATGGCGTGAGTTATACAGCCGCGAGGCCTCCCATTTACACCTCTGATGTCTCTTCACAGTGCCAGGCTAGAGTTGTGCTCAACAGGGTCATCTTTCCCTGCTGGTTCCACCAAGCCTGTTCTCCTGGCTGTGGTTTCTCTGGCTGGTGAGCAGGGACAGTGGGAATCTCATTCATCCATTCATGCACATCACTAATTGGATGAGGAGGCATTTGGCTATTTATTGATCACACATTCCTTTTCCGGGCTAAGTAAGGTGGCCTGTCCACGTAGGTAAAGCCGGTTGATTTTGTTGGCAGATAAGATTATGCAGCATGATTACTAAGGTCCCATCTATTCCCTACCTACTGTCCCTTCTACCTCCATTATTTCCAGTGAGCATCCATTTCCTTAGATCATGACAACCCATAAATGTTATTTACGATCAAATGAGTTTGCAGATAACTTGCAAAGATACGTACAGTATCTACAGATGCACTACTTGCCCACCTTCTTTCCCTCTCTTATATTCCTTCCCTCTCTTACTTTCCTTCCCACCTCTTTTCCTTCCCCTTCCTTCGTTCCTTGTTTCCTTCAGTCTTCACTGCACTTCCTTCTTTCTCTCCCTCCTTCCCTTCTTCCTTTTTTTGTTGCCCTCTGTCCTCTTCAAGTCACTTTTTCCTGCTCTCCTGCCTTCTTGACTTTCTGCTTTCCTTTCTTCCTCCTTGTCAACTTCCCTGCCTTCGTGACTTTTCCTTAATTACTATCATCTTCTTTTTTCTCTCACTACTTTCCTCAATACCTCCTTCCTGCCTTCCTTTCTACCTGCCTGAACTGCCTTCCTCACTACCTGCCTGCCTTCCTCACTACCTGCCTTCCTTGCCTGCCTTCCTTTCATCTTCCCCTCGCCTTCCTGCCTTGCTTTTTTCCTTCTCCCTTCCTTATTTTCCTCTGTCCTCAGTTTAATCCCTCCTCCCCTCCCCTGCATGAGTTGCTCACATATTGGTGGGCATTGCCCTGCAGAGCAGGAGGCCAAGCTCAAAAGACGTCATCAGCAGTGTGTTCTGCTGGCTGAAGAAATTCGGAAGAAGGACTGGCGAGATTTTAACAAGCTGCCCCTAAGAGATCACCAAGATGCTCCTTCAGGCATCCCCGCGCAGAGGACCATGTGACATAATCCCAGGCACTGACAAGCCCCGTGTTGTGCCCAACCCCATGCTGGTGTGGCTGGGGAGAGCCCGCCCAGCAGACCGTGCTCCGTAGTCCCGGGATGCTGCGGGCTGCAAAGATCATGGTCCCAAGGATGCTGGCAACGCACACAGCCACATACAATCCAGTGTCCCAGCCTGTTGTACATGCAAGGCTGAGGGACCCTCCCACAGCATGCCGTGCCTAGCACTGGTGTTACTGGGGGGGTGTTCAGGCTGTTGAAAATGCCTTGGAGAGGAAGTTAGGGTTAAGGGATTAGGAATAAGTTTACAGTTCAGGTTAGGGATTAGGGTTAGCATCATAAGGGTTACAGTTGGGGTTAGGATTAATGTAAGTGTTAGTTTGCAATTAGGGTTAAGGTTTAGGGTTAGTGTTGGGGTTAGAGCGCTATGAGCGTTAGGGTTTAGGGTTAGGGGCCTTAGGTTTAGTGTTAGGGGTACAGCCTTTGGGGTTAGGGTTAGGAGTTAGAATGAGGTTAAGTGGTTAGTGTTTGGGATAGGGATAGACTTATCCATCACCCTCATCCAGATACTAACCCTAGGTAGAGTCCAGGTCCAAAATGGACACCTGTCAGATAGACCTCACCCTGAAAGTGGCCAGGGCCAGTAGCTCTTGTAGGCCTAACAAACACACACTAGAGCTAGCTCCAAAACAAACACATGCAACGTATGTTTAGGGTTAGATATGCCAGAGGGCTGTGCTGCCATTCAGCAAGACCTGGATAGGCTGGAAAATTGGGCAGAGAGGAACCTGATGAGGTTCAACAATTGCAGGGTCCTGCACCTGGGGAGGAACAACCCCATGCATCGGTACAGGCCTGGGGCGGACCTGCTGGAGAGCAGCTCTGAGGAGAGGGACCTGGGTGTCCTGGTGGATGACAGGTTAACCATGAGTCAGCAGTGTGCCCTGGCTGCCAAGAAAGCCAATGGGATCCTGGGGTACAGTAGGAAGAGTGTGGCCAGCAGGTCGAGGGAGGTTCTCCTTCCCCTCTACACTGCCCTGGTGAGGCCCCATCTGGAGTACTGTGTCCAGTTCTAGGCTCCCCAGTTCAAGAAATATGAGGAACTACTGGAGAGAGTCCAGCGGAGGGCTACGAGGATGATGAGGGGA
>Ga0065711_1012103_pt1 | contig 10044 bp, 4 predicted proteins | sample Hoacrofraction12_FD_59098 | JGI IMG/M metagenome (GOLD analysis project Ga0065711, IMG submission 59098) | Hoatzin crop microbial communities from Cojedes, Venezuela - Epithelial fraction 12 v2 (version 2) | ecosystem: Host-associated > Birds > Digestive system > Esophagus > Crop | place...
CCCCGCCTGGACGCGGTGCTGTGCAGCCTGCTCTGGGTGACCCTGCTTGGGCAGGGGGTTGGACTGGGTGACCCACAGAGGTCCCTTCCAACCCCGACCATTCTGTGATTCTGTGCGAAGACACTGTGACTACCCCATTTCCCAGGTAGAGAAGGAAGCAGAGCATTCGGATATTTTCTCAGAGGAAGGGAAGTAAGAACAACTCAACCTTTCCCCCTGCCCCTTCAATACCAACAAGAAAAGCTCTTCTAAAACCCTAGCTGCTCCCATCCAGGACAAAAAAAGAAATATATGGAGAAGAAAAATAAAGAAGTGGAGGGGTAAGAACACTTTCAGGGACCTGTTGCACAGGTCCTGCAGGCAGATGGTCACAGGAATGACTTGTAGATTGAAAAATCCCACCAGAAGGGACCAATCACACTGGTGTCTCAGTCTGGAAAGTGCAGTAACACTAACTTATACCCCAAGGTGCAGCTTATAGAAAATTGAGAACTGAACCAGCTGATAAGAAACTACACGTGAATTTTGAAAGAAATCCCATAATTTGGAACACCTTCCAACGACCCAGACTTTCGAGTGGATCTTTGGGTGGTCCACCGTCATTTCCAAACCATATTTTGCCAATTTCTTTCAAACAACAAAGTTCGCTGAGCTGCGTGTGAGCTAGAACAACAAGAAGGCCCCAAGACAATTTGTTGTCTTCTAGGTGAGGCAGCAACAGCGTTGGTTATGCTTCCCCAGAGGAAGGGTTCTCCAGGCCACTGCCCACCCAAAGCAAAGAGTTTTTTGCAAACAGAACAATACTCAAGCAACAGATCTGCCACTGGGGTGGTTTAACCCCTCGACGGGGCCAGTCAGCAACCATTTCACAGACCTATAGATGCTATAATAATTTTGGAACTGGAGCAGGAATGGCTCCAGTCTCCCTTGAGGCATTTCATCATAAGGTTGCGCAAGTCCGAGGTGCTCCATGTGGACCCTGACCAGGCAGCACTGGTCCTATCTTTCTGAGCAAAGAAAACTCCGAAGGCTCCCAAAGGAAGAGCACACTGGAATAAGGGTCCCAGTGTCCAAGCATGTTCTTCAAGCATCTCCAAGCATGTTCTCCAAGCATATTCCAAAACACAGCAGAGGGCAAAGCCTGCTGCACACAGGCACAGTACGACCTGTGTACAACTACTTCTGAGATTTATACATGCATAGTTTTTAGGGATATAAGAAACTATTGCAGCCATATTATTTCTAGCCTGAACTCGACACTAATTCGATTAAAAAAGGCTAACAAGTGTTCCACCAGAAGCATCGAAGCACCTGGAGCTGCGATTTTTAAAAGCGACCCCAAATATCCCTTCCTCTGCCTTGAAGCCAACAGTGACTGCATCTCCCTGCACAGCAGGTCTCACAGAAGCAATGGGTTTGATCTAACCCTCAAGGTAGAATAAATAAAATCTTCCTTATGATTAGAGGAAAAAGCAGGTTTCTTTACAGATCCACCTAAAGCTGTCACTGTAACGGTAACAGTTCACTTTCATCTCAACAACCTGGTCTCCATGGACACCACAACGATGCTTTTTATCAATAGCACTTAACATGTGACCCTTTGCTCCGGGAAAATCAATGACTAAGGTTCTGACAGGCTTCTTGTCCTTTCTTCTGCTTAAGAGAGAGCAGTAATGACTAGTGCTCTAATCCTTCATGCTTCATCCGAGAGGTAGCCAACAGAAAGAAAAGATTTCCTTTATGTTACACCAGGATTCCTAAGGAAACCATAAAATGAAGCCAGCTTGAAGAGGATTTTGGGAACCTGTTAGTCCTGGTCGGAACGCAACGTAAAAGGTTGCTGGTCACCTCCGCTTGCTGAAATGAGCCTTCTTCAAGCAGAGCGTGGTCCCTTCCTCACATCATTAGGAAGTCACCCTGAACAGCTCAGCGTGAGCTCGGACGCCCAGCGCTGCCCTCACCCAGAGCTGTGAATGCCCTTGACGTTGCAAAACGGCCCTTTACAGATTGCAAACGACATGGCATGATCCCTTCCAGTTTAACTGTATTTAACAAACCTTTTCAGGGAGAACAGACATTGGTCCAACACATCCAACCAAACCTGAGCTGAACCTTTAACATCTTTCCAAAACCACAGGATATTTTCATTTTCCCATTTTCACGATTATTTAATAGAATAAGAAAAAAGCGGAGATGTTATCTCTACATTGACTCGACATACGGAGCATCAGAAATCTCACAATTTTACCAAATCAAAGTTTCTAGATGTGCAAAGACCATCTGTCTGTTTATTTTAGTCAATAATCCTCTGGCCATACATATTCATTAACAGATATTTGCAAACATTCATTCATTTATGGTAGCAGACGACTAGTACTCGCTTTATGAAATCTGTTGCACTTTGTCTCTGCACGTATGCTTTTCTTCTGATTTTTTCTTTACTAAGTCAAATCATTAAGATTTTTTTTTTCCCCCAAAGGATATTCAATTATCTACAATCACGCCAGCTAGATACACAAATCAACTCTTTGATACAACCGAGCCTTGAAGTGATACGCTGGAGGAAGACCCCCAAAACTCACCAAGCAGAAGCAACCACATGCCTCAAGGATGTTGGCTATTCTGCCGGAAAAGTAGAACCCAACTAAACCAAACTGGGAATAAGACTTGTGTAAAAACATCTAGGGCACACCATGAGCTGCCAAAGAGCACAGGGATGGGAAGGCAATGGGAAGGCAATGGGAAGGCAATGGGAAGGCAATGGGAAGGCAATGGGAAGGCAATGGGAAGGCAATGGGAAGGCAATGGGAAGGGGCTCGTGGAGTGCCTAGCACCTTCAAAGGGTACGACAGGCGCTACCCAGGATCAAAGTACCCTAGAGATTTCACATGTTTGGAAGAAATTCTGTGGGTTAAAACTTCCCATCTATCAGCTGACGGTGAATTATATACTGGATGCTTCAGTTAACGCAGGTTAACTCTGGTTAAAAGGCAAAGCCTGAACAATTGCAAGGTAGGAGAAGGGAAATCAAGCCAGAATAAGAGCGCCCGTCGTGAATTTATGTAGATTAAGCATCTAGAATCCACTCACCCCATCTGTAAAAAGCTGGAAAAAGTTCAAAAAAAGGAGTAACTTGATGATGTCATGCAATAAGAAAATGGGCTATTGCCCTCCATATATGGCCAGCAGCAAGAAAAGGCACATTTCGCATTCCAGATATGACCCATCCATGAACTGGGATTTGAAATTAATTTCCGGAGTAAGACGGCAGATTTGGGAGCCAGGTGTGTTCTGCGCTCGGTGAGGGACTCGGGCAATGATCTCCCAGAAACACTCCTTCTGTATGGAAACTAGGAATAACCTTCAGGTGCTTTCATAAAGGGTTCCGAGACTTTGCAAAGCTGTTTTAAATCTTACATACTCCTACCGCCTTTGTTTAGCTTTTATTAGCGATAGCAACAGGCACTGAAGCTACCCAAGGTCTGTCAAACGCTGCACATGAAATATGCTTAAGAACCGCAATAAATCAAAAAACCCACCAAAATCACACCCCCTCCAAAATACCAGTGGTTTCAATACACCCAGAGGGCAAAAGTTCCCCTACTAAGATTGTGAGCCGAAATGGGACTGTAGGCTTGAAGAAACTAAAATTTAAATACTAGTATAAATAAGTGGAACCTGCCAGAAGCAAGGCTTGTAGCCAAAACCACAACAGACTGCCCGAGACGCAGTTGCAAATAATTAAAAGCCCTCAGAACACTAAATAGAAAGTTTCACAACCAGTTGGACTCATCTTTCGTCCTTAAAAAAGACTCATAAACAACGTTTGAGAGCTGGGTTGGACTGGTCACCGCCCAACACAGAGCTGCAGCCCATAGAAGGGCTCCCAACGATCTGCAACGAGCGTTCAGAATTTGTCCCGCGTCGCTGAGAACCAGCCCCTCTGTGCTTGCCAAAATTCATAGAAATGTCTAACTCTAGCTTTTTTAACTGCTGTTAATTAATCTTAGTCTCAATAATGCCTGGGTGAAGCGTGCATTCCGGCTCCATTTTTCCTACCAATTAAATCCAAACGACCTGAACAGCTCGTAGAAGACGTGCATTATCTCCCAGATCAGGTGTGCTTTGAAAAACAGGCAAGACCCAAGAAGGGATTTGAAAAAGACAGTATTTTAAAAAAATGTCTAAAAAAAGACAGTGTTTTAAAAATACGTCTAAGACTTCGGCGTACTTTAAGTTAGGCTAACGCTTGAGGAAACGTGAAAATCCAGGCGCCATTTGTGCAGCAAGATCTGCTAAGCCTGGCGTAACTACAAAATCATAGACTTCACCACGAATTAAGCATCCCAAGGTCGAGTCAACGGGACTTTACTGTTTTTTTGCTGTGGGTGAGTTCTCTCCTGAAAGAGAAGACAAATTCCCAGGAAACACTTCTACGCTACGCGTGTGGCACGGAAGCTTATTACCCTAACGCTACAGGGAAAGTCAAAACTATTCCGAAGTCAGACCTAGGCTGCCTACAGAAGACGTGCATAAAGATGTTTTTAATGAAATGAGGATGTCTTATTTTGGAAGGCTTTAAGTCGATATTTTCAACGCTCTGGGAGAACGAACTAATAGCATCTTGATCATCAGCAGTTTAACACGTGTTGGGAGGCAATGAGGTTCAGGCTCCCAGCTGTGGACGTGCTAGCTTAGACCCACGTGGGACACGTTAGCTTAGACCTGCGTGTGGACACGTTAGCTTAGACCCGTGTAGGACACGTTAGCTTAGATCTGCATGGGACATTTAGCTTGGACCCGCGTGTGGACACGTTAGCTTAGACCCACATAGGACACATTAGCTTAGATCTGCATGGGATACGTTAGCTTGGACCCACGTGTGGACACGATAGCTTGGACCTGCGTGCGGACATGTTAGCTTAGACCCACGTGGGACACGTTAGCTTAGACCCACGTGGGACACGTTAGCTTAGACCTGCGTGTGGACACGTTAGCTTGGACCCACATAGGACACATTAGCTTAGATCTGCATGGGATACGTTAGCTTGGACCCACGTGTGGACAGGATAGCTTAGACCAGCGTGTGGACACGTTAGCGTAGATCTGCATGGGATACATTAGCTTGGACCCACGTGTGGACACAATAGCTTAGACCTGCATGTGGACACAATAGCTTAGACCTGCATGTGGACACGTTAGCTGAGACCCACGTGGGACACGTTAGCTTAGACCCGCGTGTGGACACGTTAGCTTAGATCTGCATGGGATACGTTAGCTTGGACCCACGTGTGGACACGTTAGCTTGGCCCAGCGTGTGGACACGTTAGCTTAGATCTGCATGGGATACGTTAGCTTGGACCCGCGTGGGGACACGATAGCTTAGATCCGCGTGGGGACACGATAGCTTAGACCCGCGTGGGGACATGGAAGCGCCTTGCAAAAATACAGGAACCCGAGGGCAAGGAAAGAAAAAGGAGAGCCCTTCACCGTACGTGCTGTGAACTCCCAAAGTCCTACCAGAAACATCTGAAGGCATCGAGGGCCGAAGAGGAGAGGATTTTTCAGGTGCCGATTTGCAAGTTGAAGAGCAGAAGGGATGAGGTTTGGATCTGTTTTTTCCAACCAGTACTGCTCTTCCATGACTCTTATTTTAGTAAATTAACTAAATTCACGCACGAGCGACGGAGGAAGGCACTTCATGCAGAAGCCGCGTTTCTCCTGCCGCCCTCCGAGCCACGGCCGTCCCCGCACCCACCACCCCGCAGGGAAGGGGTTCTCCCCCTACAACCAAGGCATAAGCTGCAAATTAATTTACAAATACATGCTGAAGCTGTTGGCAGTCGCCTTGGATACGAGCAATTTGGAAGTCCCCCAGAATGGTGTTTCATAAAACCACGTCCCCTCCACCCCAAAGATAAGAAGAAAAAAAAAAACTGGGAGGATTGTTAAGGTAGGAAGAACTTTTCAGCCAGTATTAGCTCCTCAGGATATTTCTCTTCCGAACTACGTCTCCAAACAGCTCTTATATTAAAACTGCACGATCAAATACTTAAAACCAGTTGATCATCACAGCCTTAAAAAAAAATCAAAATAAACAAAAAAAAAACCCCCAAAAAAACCAAAAATGATAGTAATGATATATTGGGGAAAAAAACCCAACACTTAAGGATAAAAATGCCTCTGGGTTTCTTCACTAACTTGAAGAGAAGACGAAACACAACCAAATACAAACCCAAAAAACCCTAAAGTGATACTAATGATATATTGGGGAAAAAAAAAAAACACTTAAGGATAAAAATGCCTCTGGGTTTCTTCACTAACTTGAAGAGAAGACAAAACACAACCAAATACAAGGCTTAGAAGAGTCAGGCACCTCAGGCGAACACTTGGTTACGGCGGCAAAGGAATAAAACAGAAAATAGTGAGGTTTGAAAACACACAATGAAAAAAGTCATCATTTTCGCTCTCTCTCTGCAAATGCAGAAACTTCTAAGGCACAACGGCTTCCAAAATTTTGTTCTAAAGATTTTAAAAAAAGACCTGAGAAATAGTTGTCTACAGAGCAATCGAGCGCTCGTTAGCTGGGTGACGTATGGACACCCCAAAACAGCACGCAGCGCAGCGTTCCTCTCTTACGGAACGGGAACTGCTTAGACCAACATTTCCACAATTTTCATGTTTCCAAATTGGTGAGGTTCCTCTCCGCCAAGCTTAGACAGGCTCTTTTTACAGCTGACGGTGAGGAAAACCAACATCCAAAGCCAATCACCCGACATGATGAATTTTTTAGGACAGGTGGATCTTGCTTTCAGCTTCTTAGTTTTATTACCTAAGCAGAGAAGAGTGATTGCTTAATGGATTTTTAGGCATTTTTAGATTTTTTTAGAGCATTTTGAGACAGTTCATCATACAACTAAAACTAACTTGTACTAATTTTGTAAGCACGGTTGGAAACAAAAGCCTTTTGAAGTAACTAAGAGATACCATTAACTTGAAAAGCTCTTTATTTTTAAAGAACATCCTACTCACGAACATTTTCAAAGTGCCGACTCCTCATTCAGAGATGGGCTAGAAAGTTTTCACTAAGGAAAAAAAAACCAAACCTGTAATACAAAAATATCTCAAACTCGTGAAGGGCTTCAGTCAACTCTAAGAAAACCAACTGGAACTTCACAGGTCCAGGGATCAAAGTAACTATCAATATTTCAATCCAGTTTTCAATTACAAAGGCACTTAATTGATTAGCACTTAGCAACACCTGTAGTTGGCTATCACTTTAATTACTGATTATACTGATGCTGATTACTTAAACGACCTCTGCCCCAGAGCCTCCTGATTAAGAGTTTATAAAGCAAAGGGCACAATAATTTCAGAATAATTAGGCCATTAAGATTCAGATTAAAATAAAAATCTCAGGATTATTTAAAAAAAAATATTCCATTTTAAATAATGTTAATGCACGCGCCCCTGTCACGCTGTGCTGGTATCAGGAGCTGCCTGGAGATCCCTCGAAGGCAGGGATCCATCTCTGGAGGAAGATGCTAGCTGCCCACCAGCCCAAACGACCGCGCACCGCCACAAACAACAAAATAGGAGGAAATCAAAAAAGTACAACGAAATAATGCATCCCTAAACCTGTTCATTCAATATTCACGCTCCCACAGAGGCAAAGGAGGGTCGTCCCGTTATAACACACGCAACGGAGCAGCGCGTGCTGCCTTCGGAGACCGACGGAGCTCCAAGGTCCATGACCTGAGTGCCAGAGCCTGCCCTAGCTTCGACGTTAATTCTCTGCGTGATTTTTAATGGAGTCACTGATACTCTCCTTTTTGCAAAGTACACATTTTTGTAACCGCAATTCCCCAAATATTAACTGCAACGGAGGTTCACGAGTCTTCACGCGCACGAAGGTTGTTGCGGTAAGGGAACACAGGAGCGCAAAGCCTACCTACTTCTCACGTTAACCTGGAGAGCATCTCTTTGGGCCTCATGTAGGAAGAATAAAGGTAGCTCCCCAGCGGAAATGCTCAGATTTGAAGGCCTAAATTGGTAGCAGAAAAGCCGCTATTTTGGGTATAGGGGTTAGTTAGTGAGCTTCTGAAGAGAAAAGGAACCATCTGGTGCTATTCAGCGTGCATCATGCACTGGAATAGCTCCCCGAGCCCAGTCGCGTGCACCGAGAGAGGGCTGGGAAAGGATTTGGACGGGATCGTGAGCCAAGAGCTAAAAAGAGGTCAATTCTACAAATGGGTCTAAAGCTTCTGCTGAATTGCTCAAAGATGGTAGATAATGATGAATACTCCTATTCAAAAAGGCCAGGGAAACAAGAAGATATTGGAACATCTGTGGAAGGAAAGGAAAAACTGCCAGATGTTGCCAGGGTTGGCAATTCTTATGTCCAAAGAGGAAAATTCTGGATTGCACAATCTACAGCCAGGGTTCAGATTGATTTATTACCCAACTGATTGAAGCTACTCATCCTCACTCCTCTCCACGACCAGCTCCTTGCCTTAGCTAAATAATAAACAACTTCATAGCATCATAGAATGGTTTGGGTTGGAAGGGACCATAAAGATCATCTGGTTCCAACCCCCCTGCCATGAGCAGAGACATCTCCCACTAGACGAGGTTGCTCAGAGCTCCATCCAACCTGGCCTTGAGAAGAAACAACCTGAAAGGCAGAAGAATGAAGGATGTGTTCAGGACAACGGAATGGAAAGATCTGAAAGCACCAGCTTGTTTCGCTGGTACTGAAGCACGGCGCCAGCTCTGCTCCTCGTTTCAGCCCTGCGGCAGAATCGCAAACGCTCCCTTCCTCCTTTTTAACTTGCTATGTGCCATGCACCAACACTCTCCTTGAAGAACATTACTACTTCCAGTTGATTTTCAGGAGAATTAGTGGTGTACTATGGGGTAACAGGTCAGGGAAGACAGGGCTCAAGCTGTAGGTGACCCTGCTTCAGCAGGAGGGTTGGACTAGAAGACCCATAGAGGTCCCTTCCAACCCCGAACATTCTGTGATTCTGTGATTCTACTCAATTTTACTCAAAACCAATGCTGACTTCTTTTTAAAGCTTGAGACCTGACTGAGATGACGCCCTCCCCCGACACTGATGCCGCAGGGGATTTTTAACCTCTCGGTGCAGAAGTTCAAGTGCATTTCGAGCGGCTGCTCTGCTTGGGAGAAGAGCCAGCGCGCCCAGCAGCGCTTCCAACACACCCAAGACATCAGAAGGCGCAGGGACAATTCACCAGGCTTGGGACCTTAAAGAAAACCACTTCTGCCTCTGTAAATGTTCAGGTTAGCCTAGGACATGCCCCAACATGCTTCTCGGGACTGCAGAGCATCGTAGAGCAGTACCCAGGGGAAGGGAAGCGCCCTTGGAAGAAACACAGGGAGCCAGTACGGGGAGGGACATCGCTACACGTCTGCGCTAAACTCTGCTATCTCTGCTTCTTTTCTTTCTGTAACTAAAAGCACACCCTGTGAAATACCCCCCTAAGTCATGCTGACAAAAACTGTATTTCTTAAATTTCCTTGACGACATCCCCAAGTTGCACGCGTTTTCCGCGCCCTATTGAAATTGGCGCTTTGAAGTGCTTCCGAGCTTTGTTACCTCCGTTTATTCACAGGAGCACCTTGCTTTTCCTTTTGATTATACGACTGCATCTCCCATCGCTAGGCTTGGGCCTGAATGCTAATAAAATGTGGTTTTCTAAAACTGTGTTTTAATGATCGCCTAGCGACGAAGTTTACGACTATGAGAAGACCAGAAAAATGAACGTACACTGACCTCGTCACCAATTAAGCCCCGGGAAAAGTTCAAATGAAACGAGAAGGGCAGGTTCTGGCCCTGTCCTGAAGTTGGTTCTCAAACAAGTGGCTGGGTCCTGGGGATTGTAAAGCTTTTAGGGCTACGAGGATGGTGAGGGGACTGGAGCATCTCTCCTACGAGGAGAGGCTGAGGGAGCTGGGCTTGTTCAGCCTGGAGAAGAGAAGGCTGAGAGGGGACCTTAGAAATGCCTCTAAATATCTGCAGG
>Ga0065711_1052246_pt1 | contig 10044 bp, 7 predicted proteins | sample Hoacrofraction12_FD_59098 | JGI IMG/M metagenome (GOLD analysis project Ga0065711, IMG submission 59098) | Hoatzin crop microbial communities from Cojedes, Venezuela - Epithelial fraction 12 v2 (version 2) | ecosystem: Host-associated > Birds > Digestive system > Esophagus > Crop | place...
CCCTCTCCGCAGAGCTGCTCTCCAGCAGGTCCACCCCAAGCCTGTACTGATGCATGGGGTTGTTCCTCCCCAGGTGCAGGACCCTGCATTTGCCTTTGTTGAATTTCATCAGGTTCCTCTCTGCCCAGTCAAATTCCCCTAAAGCAGTTTACTGCAGCTTGTAGAATTTCTAGCATCACCAAATCATATTCACAGTAGAAAAGGACTTTCATTTAAGAAAATTGCACTCGTATGTGAACTCTGCAAACATGACACTAACAGCTGGCATGGTGACACAGAAAATCATACTGAGTTTTACTTCTACATCACAAGATAACTGCAGCAGGCCAGCTATTCTGGTACTATGTGTGATGTACAGCTGCTTAAGATATCATTGGTGGAAGTGCACCACGGCCAGACGTACGTATACATATGATCTGCTTGTTTCGTTGCAGAATCTTCCTAGTTTCCACAAAGATTTTCTGATTGTTTTGGGAGTTTGGGATTTTTTTTTCCAAATTCACCTGAAGGCTGTTGAGCTATCCGAGCTATTGCTGGTAAGAAGTTACACAGGGAGTTCTTCTGAAACCAAAATATCTACCCAAAGAAGTAGCTGGCTACCAAAGGAGGCAAGATGTTCACAAGCTACTCATACAACAACACAACTCCTCTGTGTATATGTGTGTAAATACATGACACATCTTAGGAATGTTTCCTCCAGGAAGTCCCACAGTGTCCAGTGCAGCTGTTTCTGCTGTAAGACACCACTGACTGCATATAGGAGTAGCACAGTCAGATACAGAGTACGTACTGAAAAATTATGTCTAATACTGTATGTAAACAGACTCCTCCCAAAGAATGGTACTGAAATGCTTTGCCTTAAAAACGGCATAGGAGCTAGCAGTTTCTGAAAGCCCATTTTCATATAAGTAAATGCAAGCAAGTCTTTTAATGAAAAAAATGTGCTTGTGCATGTCACCCTTTCCTGCCAAATATTGCAAGCCTAGCTTATGACTCTGATGCTGATTTTGCCTCGTGTACTGCACGGAAAAAACAAAAAAGAAAGTGTTAATAAATTAGTCAGAAAAATCCTCTAGCTTAGGCGCTGCAAAATGAGTGGTACTGGTCTCCCTGTACATGGGTATGAGACTTTGACAGTTTAAGATTAAACAGTACCGTTCGTGCAGAGAAACTGACCTTACATTTCTCCTCTCTGTAATTTTACTCCTTCCTTCCATCCTTCCTTCTTCCGTCAGGAGGTGAAGATTCAACACCCCAGGGAGAAGAGAAATAGGCCTGGTAGAAACAGCTGCCTGGAAGCTTCTCTTCATCTTCCAGCTTCTCTTCTGCAGGCCTGCAGACCTGCAAACCACATGATGTGTCCACAGACCAGCTCTGAGAAACCAGGGGAAGATGCCTGCTATTGGTCTTTCTGCAACAAGCACTAAAGCAGTCAGTTGGGGGCTGAATAATTTTATGGGGAATTTTTGCTTTTGTAGTGTGGAGAAAGCTTTTTCCTCTTCTGTGCGGGAGTGTATCTCCCTCTCAACCACCTCTTGGATAGGTTTCTGCAATTTTAATTGATTTTACAGCAAAATTTCACAGCAGTTTGGACAGAAAGAGAATAATTCCTCATTCCCTACTGGAAGTTAGCCAAAAGCTGAACTAGATGCACAAAGGGCTGAGAAGAATTTAAAACTCTTTAAAAGTCTCCAGGCAAACTGATCTGCAGTCAGCCCACCAAGGTTTTTAGAACTGAACTGTCTCTTTAAGCTTGGCTCTGGGAAATAAACCAACTTGTTTCTGTTGTAGTGAGTGGAAAGTGGATGATGAAAGTAACTTGCAAGATCCAGAAATGGAGATAACAGCAGTCTGGTGATTGAAGTAGCACTATGCTGCTTGTGCAGCCTCCTATGAGTAGCTATGTGTTAGATCTTCTGTTTTTCCTAGTATGCCATTCAGTGCCAGCCCAAATGTCTTTTGGTCTAGACTGCGGTGTTTCATGGGAGGTGTACATTTAAATACATCTGGGACAACCAGGCTGATGTAATGGTGGAAACATGATGTTCTGTGATCTGCAACATCTGAGAAACTCAAAGCTCACTAATTCAGAGTGGCTGCTTTCCTTTTATGTCTGTACACACACAAGTATGTACGCTGCACATGTATATATACACTGATCAGTTTTTTACTGCCGCCTTCTTGCCTCTGTGCTGTCACTCCACTGTATCAAAACAGCAACAGTGGGGCCTGTACACAGCTAGAATCAGTCTTAGCTAAGCTGGAACAAACAGTGGTGTTACACTACACTTGGGATCCCAACCAAAATCTCAGCATCCCAACCAAAATCCCAGCGAGAGGAAATGCTGAGACATTTTACGGTAAGCAGTTGACCCATGTAATTTGTCATTCATTTCAGCTAAAGCAGTCCTAATCCTTTCTCGTGCGATTATGTTCAAACATTATAGGTTTGCAGTTGTCTTTACGGGGCTAGTTTAAATATATTTGTATTTTTCCCTATCTACATTTTCCTGCGATTTTGAGAAAGACAGGCTGTAGAAAAAGGACTTTGAATAAGATTGAAGGTTTCCCAAATTCAGGATGATTGGATTTGGTTTGTTCACTTGGCACACAGGGATCAAATATAAACTGCGTCTGTCCGAAATTTATCAAAAGCTGTAGAGCAACAGAGTCTTCAAATTCAGACCTTTGGCTTAGTCTAATTGCTGCTTGAACCTCCTGAAAATCCCAAAGCAAATCTCAAATTAATCTTCCAGTTCTGGTACCTCCCACAGAGTTTGACTTTTGAATGACTGCAGAGAGAAGGTTCAAATTTTACATGTGTGTAAAAGTATTATCAGCATGCAGAGACTGTAATGAATCTCCAAGCACTTCACGCAGTTCAGAATTTCCTGTTAATATTTCACACTGGTGATCTCCACTCTAAGCCTCTAAGACCAACTGCGCAAAAGCCTTGAACACCAACACCCACAGGATAAAGAAGAACAACAAAACCACCAAAAAACCACCACATAAAAAAGTCCAAGCTCCAGCCACACCTGGAACATCTCTATAAAACAGGAAAGCAGATACCAGCTTTTCTGCACAAGCTGATGATTTATTGCCATCAATGAATGTAGAGAAGGAGTGATGTCTTTCTCTTGTACAGAGGAGCATTACAGGGACTTCTCCATGTTCATAGCTGGATTCCCAGGTTTGCAGCGACTTTCCTGAAAGAGCGACAACTGGCAGAGCTGAACTGAAATCAGCTCTTGTGCAATGAGTGGATGCTGACGTCATGAGTCATCGTCTTTGTTCTAGAACTCCTTGCTGCTACTACTGACCAACAAAGGCAGGAGGAAAGAAGGGTCTTCTTATCACTCAGCAAGTTTAGGATTGCTGAAGGGTGAATCTTGCAGCATTTCTTTTTCTAAACACAGTAAAAAACCCAACAGCCTCACTTCTACTCTTTCTGAAATGCTGTGTGTACTCACCTGGTCACTGTTGACTAAAACTTTTTCTCATGACAAAGATATTACCCACTGTTGACTAACTGAGTATTACAGAAAAAGCCAGCTGCAGCAGGCCAGGAATAAAGAAATGCCATTCCTGAATTTCTTATTTCTTTGGCAGAGACACAGAGAGTTTGGTTTTCATTACACACACAGCTTTCAGCTTTCAGTTGGATCAAGAGTAGAGGGCGTTTGTGCATCTCCATCATTTCAGACAGATCTTAATCTGCAAAGTTCTTTAATGCTATCACAGAAGAACATCTGATCACTAGACTTTGGAGGTAGAATAAATGACTGTGATCCAGCTAATTCATAAATTTGGGGGTTGTAGAGACCACTCTTCTCCTCGCAGGCAGCTTACAGTGTGAGACCACGCTAGACACGAGATGTTAAATCTTGAAACACTGCACTGGTACCTGTTTATCTTCTAGCTGTGTTTTCTGTAGCCCTGTGGAGCAAGCATCAACGCTCCTGTTCTTGAAGTGAAAGAAAATGAAGCAGAAAAAGAAACAGTAGGAAACTCCTGACTTTCCGGGGGGAGGTGGGAGGAAGGAAGTGAAGCAGAAGATCAGAGCAGAAGCAGCTGTAGCAATGTAGGATGTGCCATGCTCTTCTTTACTGCCCTTTCAAGAAGGAAAGAGTGAAACCTCCATCACCTTACAGGCCAAACATTCAGACTGATGTCAGCTCACCTAATACAGGGGAAGGGAAAACGTGACTGATTTTGCACTGAAGACGGTGAGGGACTTGTAAGGTTCATTTCAGCAGCTCTTCCCAAAAAGGTGGGTGCCTCCTGCGGAGGGAGGGGAGGCAGCTGGTGAGACGGGGTACCGGCTACTGAGCCAGCACCATTGTGCTCGCTGTGATGGCTCGCTGCAGCCTAAGTAGTCTTCCCCTGCTCCAGTAGTAAGGTGTTACTGTGCCATTAACATGCCCTTGTTGTGGTACAGAAGACTTTCTGTCACTGCTGCCCAAGCAGAGCTGGTCAAATCTGATAATGCTTTAGCCTGGCCTGAAACAGCATGTAGGGTGCTCCCGTACGCACACTGCAACAGGTCTGGCAACGTGTTGATTTGTTATAACCGACGGCAGAACAGCCAAGTGGGAGCGTCGAAATCAGTCCTAGTGATCTGTACCAGGCTACCCAAGGGCAAGCGGCAGGTCTCTGGCTGGAGCACTGCAAAGACGAGCAGGCAGATCCGTTCTCTGAGCTTGGCGTCCTGCTTCTTCATGTGGGACCTCAGACGCTTCGACTTCTCTCTCCCCTCCGCAACATGAAATATCAACCTATCAAGTAGTTCAGAGCTATATTAGATTAAAGCTAGATCTTACTGAAGACTGCAGAGGTACAATTTGTTCTGCTTAGACTCAGTTCACAGCAAGTAACTTACTGGTTGGGTACAATCTTTAGTTACTTTCATAGAGGAGTAAAGCAAGAATTTTTTAGCTATTTGGTCACTCTCTCAAGTAATTTGATAACTCTGACAAGCTTATTCTAGCCAGTGAACTGTGCAGCAGTTGGGTAAGTAATTCTGTAAATCTGTAGTCACAATCTTAACGGTCTTTTTTCAAAATGGATGTATGTTCTACGGAGATTCATCCTCGTATGTACAGAAAGGCTGAGAGCATTGGGGCTGTTCAGCCTAGAGAAGACAAGGCTCCGGGAAGACCTTATTGCAGCCTTTCAGTACTTAAAGGGGGCTTATAGGAAAGATGGGGACAAACTTTTTATCAGGATCTGTTCCAACAGGACAAAGGATAATGGTTTTAAACTAAGGGAGGGTAGATTTAAACTGGATATAAGGAAGAAATTTTTTACAGTGAGGGTGGTGAAACACTGGACTGGTTTCCCAGAGAGGTGGTAGATGCCTCATCCCTGGAAACATTCAAGGTCAGGTTGGATGGGGCTCTGAGCAGCCTGATCTAGTGGAAGATGTCCCTGCCCATGGCAGGGGGGTTGGACTAGATGACCTTTAAAAGTCCCTTCCAACCCAAACTGTGCTATGATTCTATGATTTCTAGTATAACAACTGCATGTTTACTATGAGTTTTCTGTTCTTGTTCATCTGTGGGGGCTTAATCCAAAGAACAGAAACAGCAGCAAGATGGATCACGGGACTGGGACTTTGGAGATCTGTGCTCATTTTTTTGATTTACCAGGACACGCCTTAGCTGATCTTGCGCAAACCACTGAGTGAGATTCTCAAACAGGGACCTAGGTCTTGCTCATTTCCTCAGGAGTGAGTGAGGCACTTGCAGAGTTCTGTGGGCCTCGGCTTTCGTTCCCCTTATGCAAAATAATGATTATAATAATACTTTCTTTGGCTGATGGGTCTGTTTAGATTATGTTCATCACTCTGCAGACATAGCAGAGAGACAACAGGAACTCCCTTTTGGTGCAGAAGGAACAGTAACAAATCCAAAATCCACTGAAATCATTAGAAGTCCTTTCGATCTTGGATCATGCCCTGTGTGTTTAAGATTAATTTTTAGCTAATGTTTCCTATCATTGAATTTGTGAGAGTACTAGGGAAAGGAGCTATGAAAGAAGGACCTGAACAGATGTAAAGAGAGTTATTCAATTAACAAACCTCTCCCAATTACACTTTGGCAAAATTTGCTCAGTATTACTCCTAGTTCTGGGAACATGTGGGTATCCCAAAGGCCAGCTGACTGTCTTGCAGACTGTCATCAGAAGAACAACTTACTATCAAGGTAATGGATAACATTATTAAAATATTTCTGCATTTACCCTATAAGGCATGTTGGATTCAAAACCAAACTAGTCTGTAACTGTCAGTGTGATTTATCAGGTTCCATGCAGCAGGTTCCAAATCTGCAATACTTTATTCTCCTGCCCTGATTACAGTCTGGGATCCATACAACTCTCATATTTAATCACACTCTTCACAGTTAAAAACACATCTTTAATCAAGTGCTGGGCAGCCACTGTTAGCACAATCAGATGTTCTAATGAAAGAAGTTGTAGGCATTGCCAGCAGAGCTCACACAAAGCACACTGAAAAGGCAGGCAAGCTCATGGCTGGAAAAGTTTCTGTCTCTTCCCTTCTCTTTAACCACCCCTCCCCTCTCCTGCTGACATTTTCTAACTCAGGAGAAGCTGCCAAATCGCAGATGGTTTTGGGGCTTGCGGGAACGAGAATAAAACAAGGAAGCCAGTATTTGTAGGAGAGATTGGAACAGCAACAAATAAGACTGATCTGATTATTCAAGCATGGTCGGATGTGATGCCAAACTGCATCTTCTGATATTTGCTGTGTGATTTATATAGCAGTGCATACCGCAGAATGCAGTCAAAAAGTGCTGCATCCCCTTTTTTCTCCTCTGGTGTGAATCTAGTAGTTGTCTGGTGCTCTGAACCTGCTGACTTCTGAACTTTGCTATACCAAATGCCTTAAACACAGTTTGCAGGGGGCAGCCATACCAAATCTGATAATGTTTCCTCACACAGTCATAGGTATCACTGTCTTGTTACCAAGATTTTTAATTCCTATGTAACCAATATTCCATTTTGATGACGATGTGATATTGCATGCTGAGACTTGTAGTTTCAGCACTCTACGAGTGTATGGGAGATGAGCAAAGGATCAGCTCACTGCTGGCAACAGTTGGTTCCTAGATTAACTCTGAGGTCATTTTTGCTACCCTTTCTGATGCTTTGTTATTGAAGGTCCATGCTGGAGAGAAAGTATGGATGTAATTCAGTTGTTGAAGTTAAAAGAATATAGGAGGGGAGAGGAACGCTGGGTCACAGGCCAGACTCATCCAGCACCGCTTCTTCCCTCCTGACTCCATGGCATTAGAATAACCTCCTCCAGGAGCAGGACGGCTGCTGAGGTAGAAGCACAGCTAGACCTTGGTAGCAATTAACATGAGTTAATTTGTTCTGAAGATAATGTTTCTCCTATTCTTGGTCACAGGAATGTGTGTCTGTGCACATTGATGGATTGGCCCTTTGATATTTTCTGGATGGACTGCAATGCTGTTGCTCCCACTTTGTAGCTGGAGAGAAAAGGAAAGGAGAGACCCATGTTTTAAAGGTGCTGGACTGTGTAATTCCAGAGACTTCTCATGGGAGTCAGGTTGCCAGACCAAGTTTCAGCATCTGGCCAGCTGTTGTCTTTCTTGCCTCCCTGGCCAAACTGAGATTACAGGGTAGAGAAGGAAATTGAACCCACACCTCCCACACCCACTGTTATAGCTACATCCCCACCAACTAAGTCTGGGATTTGGGCCCTGCTTGCTTGTCCTGTTACAACTCTGGAAACTGCTTTAAGCTGTAAGTATACATGCATTTCTGCCTTACGAGGTGCCTGCTTTAATGGCAACATATGTTAGCTGTGCATCTGGCAGAAATGTACATTTTTTAACCTGCTTTTCTTCCATTCCATTCCTCCCCCTGCTCTGATGAGAGAGAATGAATGCAACTTCCTGATTCACTTTCTCTGTCTGAGTCGTTTGATGTGATTTTAGTCTTGTTTCTTTTTATTCAAACTTTTTTATTCAGTTTAACAAAATGATCCCAAACTTCTCAAGCATCCTTTAAGGGGAATTTTTCCTTGCCTCTAACTATGCTTTGAAGTTGTCTCCAATACCATTCTGTCCTCTCAAAATAGGCAGGAGTAAACAATGTGTTTTGGACAAGAAACTCTCCCTGGATTATTAAATGACACAGACCATGTTTCATACTGTTCTCCATCCCCTTCTTTTTGATTTCTGACATGCATCAGCTCTTTTCACCACTGCTGCAAAACGGGCAGAGGTTTTTTTGTGGTTCTCTATGCCGACACCAAGTTAATTCCTAACACGGATGACAGATGCCCTGGGGCACATCCACACAGCGAAGTGGAGCTGGGGCACGCACTGACCCAAGAGATGCTAAGCCACCAAATGTCACTTTGTGGTTGTCTCTGACTCACTTGAGCACAGTGTAGTCATGGAATTAGCACTTGGGTCCCAGGTAGTGAGCTCTGCAGGTTGACGTGGTGTCTCTGAAAGGCGATTTTCAAGAAGCTCTAGACACTCACTTGCAGGCAGTGAAATTACCAGGTCTATTTGTTACTCGTGGTTAGAAAACACACATGCAAAAGAATAATCTTCCCTTTTAGAAACTTGTTATTTTGTTTTGTATAGCAGTGGACAGCAAATGCTAATGAGAGACCAAAAACCATCACACAGACTAAATGACAGTTTCTTTCTGCAGCCAAATTTAACTTGCATTGAAGTCACAATGAAACATGAAAATGCAGTACACAGAATCCTGTTGCTTAGCCCCTGATCCTGTTTAGTGCTTCTGATCCCTGCCTTCATTAAATAAGTGTTGAAGTAGCTAACTTTTTTTCAGCAAGTGAAGTGTTCTTGTAGGTTACCAGAGAGTATTTAGTGTTGTCCCAAGTTAAGGTTCAGTAAAAGATGCCGTTTAAAATAGGGTAGACAAAATATAGTAGGAGGGTAATCATATGCTAAGTAATTGTTTTAAAATGCCAGAATACTAAGAGATATGCATTTTAATGTGAGAAACACAAACCTAGTTGAGTACTTGTTGGAGGCACCAGGGGAGATTTGGACTGCATCGTGCCAGACACATACAAGCACACATTCATCAGAACTTGTGGGCATGAACAGTACACAGCATTAAATGGACTAGATGGAGAGACAAAAAAAATTGTTTGTTCTTGTGCTTAAAGTTCCTACTGTAGGCAGAATCATAGATACATAGAATGGTTTGGGTTGGAAGGGACCTTATAGATCAGCTAGTTCCAACCTCCCTGCCATGGGCAGGGACACCTTCCAATAGACCAGGTTGCTCAAAGCCCCGTCCAGCCTGGCCTTGAACACTTCCAGGGAGGGGCCAGCCACAGCTTCTCTGGGCAACGTATTCCAGTGCCTCACCACCCTCACAGTAAAGAATTTCTTTCTTATATCTCACCTAAATCTACCCTCTTTCACTTTAAAGCCATTACCCCTTGTCCTATCACCATGTGCAGAAACCATCGCTGGAAAGGTTAAAACTAAAATAGTTGTAATTACCACATCTCCAAACACTCTAGTGTAATTTATCAAACCAAGAGGCATCCTACAGCCTACATTTCTTATAACTGTGCAAGCAAATATTAAAACAGACTTTACTGCAAAACGAATAAACCTTCTTCCACATGAACTCATAGGCTCAACAAGTTCAAGAGATCAGCAATGACTCATTTCTGAAAGACTAGGTCACAGCAGAGGTACTGAAAGCATCAGGTGTGACCACCTCCTAACATTCTGTGTTTACATATTTACCCTGGTGATCTTCACAGAATCACAGAATCACAGAATGGTCGGGGTTGGAAGGGACCTCTGTGGGTCATCTAGTCCAACCCTCCTGCCTACAGCAGACTGCAGAGGACCTTGTCCAGGTGAGTCTTGAATATCTCCAGAGAAGGAGACTCCACAACCTCCCTGGGCAGCCTGTTCCAGTGCTCTGTCACCCTCAGAGGGAAGAAGTTCTTCCTCATGTTCAGACGGAACTTCCTGTGCCTCAGTTTGTGCC
>Ga0065711_1052247_pt1 | contig 10044 bp, 7 predicted proteins | sample Hoacrofraction12_FD_59098 | JGI IMG/M metagenome (GOLD analysis project Ga0065711, IMG submission 59098) | Hoatzin crop microbial communities from Cojedes, Venezuela - Epithelial fraction 12 v2 (version 2) | ecosystem: Host-associated > Birds > Digestive system > Esophagus > Crop | place...
AGGCTGACCAGCCTGTAGTTCCCTGGGTCCTCCTTCTTGCCCTTTTTGAAGATTGGAGTGACACTGGCCTTTCTCCAGTCCTCGGGCACCTCTCCTGTCCTCCAGGACCTCTCAAAGATGATGGAGAGTGCCTCAGCAACGACATCCGCCAGCTCTCTCAGCACTCATGGGTGCATTCTATTGGGGCCCATGGATTTGTGGGCATCCAGATTGCTTAAGCGATCCCTCACGCAGTCCTCCTCAACCAAGGGAAAGTCATCCTCTCTGTGGGCTTCTTCTCTTACCTCCAGGGTCTGGGATTCCTGAGGGCCTGCCTTGGCACTGAAGACTGAAGCAAAGAAGGCATTCAGTAGCTCTGCCTTCTCTGCATCCTCCGTCACCAGGATACCCGCCTCATTCAGCAGCGGCCCCACGTTGTCCCTAGCCTTCCTTTTGCTGCTGATGTAGTTGAAGACGCCCTTCTTGTTGTTTCTGACATTCCTTGCCAGATTCAATTCCAGGTGGGCCTTGGCCTTCCTCGTTGCACCTCTGCATGCTCTGACAACATTTCTGTATTCTTCCCAAATGGCCTGTCCCTCTTCCACATTCCATGGACCTTTCTCTTCCACCTGATCTCTGCTAGAAGCTCCTTGTTCAGCCATGCTGGTCTCTTGCCTCCTTTTCTAGATTTCTTTCTCAGGGGGATGCACTGATCCTGAGCATGGAGGAAGTGATGTTTAAACAGTGACCAGCACTCTTGGACCCCCCTGCCTTTGAGAGCCCTGGCCCACGGGATTCCTTCAAGTAGCTCCTTGAAGAGACCAAAGTTAGCTCTCCTGAAGTCCAAGGTTTTGATTCTACTTACCGCCTCAGTAGTGGCAGACAACAACCTGCAGTGTGCTTCAGTTACCAGAAGATCTGAATAGCCTCTGAAAGCACCTACCATTCCCTACTGATTTAGCAAATGCTCCTAATTTGGGTGCCACAGTTAGATGCCAAAATTTTGGTGGTTACTGATATAAGTCAGTCATTATCAGCCCTGGGAAAAAAAGATTCTGACAGCTGTGTTAAATGCTCCGATAGATCTGCAATACAATTTTCTTTAAATTGCACTATCTGACATCTCTCCCTTGACCACAACTTCTCCTGAAATATATTTTCCAGTTTCATCATATACAATGTATAAGGACAGATATTAAACAGAAGTTCAGATTCTAGTAATGAGAATATCAAAGACTGAAACCAGCTCTTGTTGTTTTCTGAACACAAGTCACAAGTGTACTTTTTTCCAAGTCTTCTTGTTTTAGAGAAATAAAAAACAGGCACCCAGAGTAACTCCTTTTTCAATGCACAATCACAGATCTGTGAAAGATCTTTGGCCACAAGATTGTTTGTGTTAGATTAATCATTCTGGGCTAGGAATCCAATCACTCCGAAGGCTGTGTATCTGCACAGTCATATGTAAAATTCAGTTAAACCTGTGAAAATGGAAAACATCCAGAACTGGCATCAGAAAATCCTCCGCCATGATCTGCCTTCCAAGCAGGAACCAGATTTGGATGCATTTAGTACGGAAATTGCACTCTGAAGTAATTAAAACTACCCCTCCCTCTCCCAGCAGGTTGAAGACAGTATGCAGAGATTATACAAACCCATATTTTATAAATTCTATTTCATGTCAGCACGTAAGAAGAAAAAAGCCGCAATTTCACAATGACTACTGTTTTCAGGTGATTCGCCTCAAAGCATAAAATAACTCTCCTGCATCACCCCAGCCCCCCCACGTTATACTGCACTTGCAGTCTGTTCTGCCCAGAAATGGCACTTTATGACTCAGTCAGCGAACAAAGACCAGCAGATGCCAATCCAGGTAGGATGAACATTACAGTACATCTCCTGATTTATCAGCACAGCCTGTTGAGCCGAAAGGAACCTATTGCTCAGCATATGCTCCATCCAACCACATCACACTGCACATAATTTTGTATAAAACTGAAACTATAAAGACTTTGCAAAAAGGGGAAAAGGCAATACAAGAAAGAGCAGTTTCATTAACTCTCACCCTTCTCTCTTCCCACCACAACTTTAATGAGCTCCCTAGCAACATGCTCAGACTCAAAGCAAGTGGGACACGCAGATAGGTACCTGGAAAGAGCACTGGGTATGATGTATCCAGGAGAGAGAGGAATAACAGAAATATTGCAAGGAGACCTAACAGTTCTCTTCATAATCAGCTTGCTTTGAGAAAGATAAGGTTTCTCACATACATGTCGTGTGATGAGAAAGTCTGAGTTAGTGTTACAAAATTTTCCAAATTTTCTGTTCACATATTGCCCTCATCCTCTCCCCATCAGTGTCTCTAACTCATCCTCATGTGCATCATTTTGTCCTTATTTATTTTCTTTTAATTCTTAGAAGCATTTTTACCACAAAAACTACATTGTATTGCAATAATGTTAAAGAATGTTAGATTTTGTAGCACTGAAGACTGAAATATTGTTTTATTAGATTTTTTCCAAAAAGTTGTGTAAAGTATTTTAAATTATGACCTCAGCCATTTCAGAGGCAATTCACATCCGGACAGAAACATCTGCTATTTATGAGAGTATGAAAGCAATGCTGTAAACACAAACTTTACACAAACACAAAGAACCTCACCTTATTTGACTTGGAGAAATTAGTAAGCCCAATATTCATTCACTCACAAAATATACTATAGTATCTCACAGCAGAAAAAGTCTCTACTCATCCCTGTCAGCGCAAGTAGCTCTTGTACATAGAACTGGCCAGAAACTCTTAGTTTAATGCAAAAGCTGCACATGTGGTCTTAAAAATCAAATTGAAATAGTAAGAAAGCTTATTGCAGGACGCCTGCACGTGTATAGGAGGACCATAAGGCATAAATAAGCTCCTATCTTCAGCCTAGGAAAATTAGTCAGCTCTTCGTGTAGACCCCAACACAAGCTGGAAAACCTACCATACAAGGTACATGTCCAATACTCCAGTTCTGTGAGTGAGCAACCATCATCTAATCCGTTTATTTCTCATTAATACCCACAGCACCCACTTCTGAGAAAGGCCACCATTGCTCCAATATTTAGAGACATCCAACGGGCTAATGAGCCCTGCCCAAAGCGCACCAAGCTACTTCGAAAGGAAAACACTAGCACCAGACCAGCAGAAACATTTATCTGGATTAAAACACTTTCACTGAGTACTTTTTATTGCTAGATATAGTGAGAACAAGGGTTGATCTCAGAGACCTACCTTCGCCTAAACTCAGTGAAACCCCGCATAGGGCTCTCCTTTACAGTGCTAGTCTGTGGCAGCAACAGAATGAGCCAAGAGAAGCAGCTTGAGCAAGAGCAGATGGTCAATCGGTGCCAGACTCCACCACGAGCACAGACCAAAGTTGTCCTGTGCCATACCACTGCCCTGAGCAGGTTAGGCTAAGTCATCCCAGCTGAGAGCAAGATGTGACCAAAGGAGATCGCTGCCTTGCTCATGTACATGCCTAGGAATAACAAACTTTGAGGTAATCTGCCAAATGATGCTACGCCTTTCAGTTGTTGTAATTACCATGTTACCTGCAGGCTTACTGCGTTGGTTGGAGTGGCTGGGACAGCAACCCAGAGAAAGCTATGGCACCTCAAAAGCAGAGAAGTAATAGAGAGCGCTGCTTTTATTAGAAATCAGATGTTCTGAGAAACATCAGCAACTTACTCTAAATATCTATTATTTCAATATTATTGAAATAATGAAGTGTTTGTTAAGGAAGCAAAGTATACTGTCAGAAAAGCGCGCTTCTGTATGCTCCTACTAAAATTCATTATAGCAGTCTTTCTGCCTTAACACATTACTGCAGGAGCACAAAGCAGCATACAGTACTGAGCAATAACAAATTTCTCAACACCACATATACACCCAATGTTTCTAGCCCACAGCTTGAAAGAGACATCATGTAGTTTCTTCTCTTCAGAGTTTAAGACACTTTCTAGCTGACTCATCTTTCTCAGGCCATAAAAACACCACTTCCCCTACCTCTGCAAGAGAGATCATAAAACACAAAGGATAAAAGTAGAGTGAGATAGGAATGCAAGAAATATGTCTCCTGAGCAGCACCAAGTCAGGTGTCCAAGACCATGGCTCACTGGTAGTAAAGCAACGCAATAGCCAGGCAGACATTCAGGCTAAGCTTTACTGACCATGATAAAATACCAGTGTCAGAAAAAAAGCTTGTGTTTAGTGGGAGCCTACCCTGTTCCCTCATTCTTATAAAGAGGATAACAGAATTGCCCATTTGAAACTACCAGCTTCATCTGTGTAGCCAGGTTATACTGCAAAAAATTACACCAAAAAATTAGCTGAGACTGAAGATCAATAAGTGCATGGGCACGGCTAATGACTGAATAAATAATACTGAAAAGCTTGGAGGGAAATTTGGAATAGGGCTTAGAATTTCTATTTTATTGATTGTGTATCTCTAAGATTGTGATATGCATCTCAGTGGCAGATGCAGATTTCTACAAAAACTAAATACCCAAAGTGTTTTTTAGACACAGAAAATACAGTCTGTCTAATGAACCCAGATCACAGCCATTTAAAAACAATTAGAAATCATTTAAGAAGACTGGTGCAAGTGTAAATTCAATTTAGGAAGTGTGACATTTCAACTAACTTATTCACAACTAATGAATACAACAACATAGCCACTGAAAGCCAACTCCTAATAGTAAAAAAGTAGTATGATAGATATCAGTGAATTAGACAGCGTTAGAAACATTTTACCAGGAATACAAGTTCTGACAGAGGTTCTGCATCTGGATTTTTAAAAGATACTTTTTTAATTGCTCAGTAGAGGAGGACCTAGCTCACTATAGGTCAGCCAACAAGGGCTACACACAAAAAATACTTTAGCCTTACTACTCATGAAGATATCCCATCTGCAAAACTGGATCCTCAAAACCTTGCTCAAGCAGAGGCTCCTGGATTTCTAAGCCTGCAGTGGTTGCCCCAGTTCTGCTCCTTACTGTGACCAGCCTTGAGACCTCCAAGCACTTCAGTCCCTGCCCCAGCTGTGGCCCAGTTACACTTCCAGATGAGGTTTTCCATGGCCAGCCATCCTCTTCAGGGCCACCTGCTGAGGAAGCCAGCATGCTCACAGGATCAGGATTTACACAGGTCAGGAGTATGGGGGAAGGACGGAGGAGCACAGGAAAAAAAACCCAAACCACAACTTCTTGCACTCACACTCAGTATTACAATTCCTGTTCTGAAAGCAATCTGGTGACTTAAGGAAACAGAAAGCAGGATCATAAGAATAGCCAAGTAAAAGAAGCTAGCAACTGCCATCTCATTGTTCTCAAGAGTGGTTCTATACCACATGAAAACTACAATCCAGCCTCGTAAGTGTTGCTGCTGATGGAGACCAGACACACACGATTCAGAGAGAATTAAAAAATTTGCATTCGTATTTGCCTGTTTCTAGTCTGACTTCAGGGAGATGAACATTTCACTCTTGGGCAAGTATCAAGCTTCCTTCCCCTGGAACACTGGATTTGCTTTTAAAGTGTCAGATGATTTTGTGGGGCTTTTGAATGCTGTGAGGGGAAGAAAGCATCAACTAAATTATTAAATATGTTCAAACTGTTTCTCTCCATGTCAAGGCTAATGAAGAGATTCTCTACAAACCCTTGTGGAGGATTTAGTGGTGAAGAGAGCAGAGAGCTTTCTGACACATCACAAATTTTCAGAATTGAATCAAAAAATCCTATCTGGAAAAGGAAATAAAATTAAATCAAATTATTAAAGTCAGATTCACAAGGAAGCTTCCTCCTTTAACAATTAAACTTGTATTAGCAATCACAGAGTAAACTGCAATTGTAATTAATATTTTATATGGTACTCAATGATGTAGCCAAATATTAGCTGCCAGACTCTTGGAAAACACTTTTTCTGCCAACCTTTCTTTTTGTTTTGCAAAGCTATGAATAAATATTGTAGAATGATACACAGAATGGCTGTTTGATGATATCTTTTATCTTGATAGACTTAAGTATCAGACTTCTTTAAATGGTACAGCTGGTATGCAAGAAAAAAAATGCAATTTTTTAACAGAAAAGCCAGACAATGGTTGAATAATTACTCTCATCTTTTCTATTGAACTTTGTTGTATAATCTTTTAAAAAAAAACTAATTTAAATATTTTCTTCCAGTTATTTTTCTAGTCATAATACACCTTACTAATACGTGAATTTACTTGTACATTTAAAAGGTTTAAAATTATAGAAACATTAGACTACTTTGTCAGAAAAATATATATTGTTAGAAACCTAAGAAGCAGCTATGGAAACATTTCCATTCTCGCTCTTCCTGCTCAGATACAAGATACAGAAGACCAGGAAGAAAAGACTAGGTGGACTCACCTGCAACTGTATAAAGACTAGGTCATTGAAAAGAGGCAAAAACTGATTTAGAGTGCCAGAATATAGATCACAGATGTGATAGCGTGGTTCAGACTTTGGTTAACATATCATATCTACAAATTAAAAAATAAAAATTATTTGCTTGTTGGTATTACAGCTGCAACTATAATAAAACAGCAGCTGAGAACTATTATCCTATGTACCCATCTTAATTTTGTCATGAAGGCTCCTATATTCACACAATCTGGAGTTAAAGGCACTGTCAGAATGCTCCAATAAAACCAGATCTCTTCTTTATATATCAAATGCAATTAATTTTTATTGCGTACATCTCAGTACTGAGCCTGTCTTGATTTGTCCAGAGGGAGGATAGAAGGTGGATAAAGCTGCCTTCCCTTGGATGAAACAGTGTAGGATAGAAGTCCCTTTACCAGTGCCTACATAACTATGTAGCAATACAGAGCTGCTGATGAGAAGCAATGAATAAGCATTACCAGAGCCTTAATAATGGTGAGCCAGAGGGCAGCTGCCTCAGATGATCTAAGAAACCACATGGCAGTAACTACAGAAGCAGCATACTGGCTAAAGAGTTAAACAACTGTTAATTATTCTTTGTATTTTTCCTGTTGAACCCTATTGTACAATTTTCATTCTGTTCAACATCAAAACTTTGATTCAACTTACAGTGCTGAGAAAATTAGGGTGAGGGAGATCATTCTAGCCCCTTGGACCCAGGGCCAGCCTCCAGATCCCAAACAGCACTGTCAGGGAAGGATCACTGTTCCTTCTAGGGAGCATACATCCAAATGGGACTTAAACAGGGGCCAGTGAAAGCAATGCCTGATCCTTTTCCCATTAACAACTAGTTACCTCCCAACAGCCTGGTGAAGCATCTATGCAACTTCATATCTGACAGTTTACAAAATAACACCACTACACTAAGCTTGTTTTCAAAGCATGGGCTAAATGCCAACAGTCGATGAGATACCTCATCACCTCTGTTCTATTCTAAGGTAGAATAGCCAGAGACCTTCAATAGCTGAGTATATTGGACTGGATTTGACACATTTTTAGATTCATGCAGAGTAGTCTGCAACATTCCATGGAAAACAGAGCAAGGAAGCTCAGATTCGGGAGGAGCGTAAACTCTCAAGACAGGCTTGACCCATCAGCCGCCTAAGGCGGCTGATCCGAACCCTCCCTTCCCAACAGGGATCCACAACCAGCTGTTTTCAGCTGCCTCTTCACCGGAATGGAATGATTTTCAGACACTGTAAAGGATCAGGACAACTGTGGTGTAGTCTATTAAAAACTACAGAAGGAAAAATCTACCCAAAGAACTTAAAAAGAGGTTCCTTGTAATTTACTGTAAAGCTTTACAGAATAATACTGGTCTTCATGCAAGTAGGAAACATGACAAGTTAATTTCATTTAAAATTTAATAACTGAAGAAATTGGTCTGTGCTCTAATGTAACTATATTAAGGGGGTAGATTCATATTCTAACAGAGGCATTTACAGCATAGTAACTCCAGAGACAATTAAAAAAATATAAGAGGGAAGTTGGTCTGGTTCTGCATATGTACAATCTATCAATAACCATGCGTAGCTTTTCTTATTGACTGTCTTTTATAGCATGACAATATTTTCTGCTAGAATTCCTAAAAATCACACTATAACTCTAACAGAAAACTTTATTTTCAGGAAGTCCTAATTGCTGATTTTATTATTAACACAAATAGAACAAAACCCCCTAACAATATTGGTCCAATGATTGCAGGCAACTGACAAAACAGGACAAGCTAATGTATTTGTGTAAATAGGTGGAGTATTTTAAGGACATTCAAAAACACACGGTGAGAATGCATTAATATAACATCTCCCACTCTCGCCTTAAAAAAGTGCTAACGAATAGAATATTCCTGAGCTATTGCTTCATCTGGAGCGCTGACTGCTTAGCACAAGTCACTTGCACAGCTTCCTAGTACGCTCCCTTGCTGCGCCACAGCTAAGGAGGGAAGATGCACAAAGTGGTGGAAAGTACAAGGAAGGATGGGTTAGCCCCTGGGAGGAAGGGGAAAGCAGCAGGGGACCTCACCGTATGTGTCCACAGCTTCTGGACTGCACCAATCACCAGCTCCCTAACTGATAGTGGTAGACACAAAACACATGTACATACTTACACTTAGAAAATCTCATCTCTTCTTCACTGATGGCAAGAAGAAAACTAGGTATTACGCAGTTTAGCTAGAGCTCCTATTCACTGGAGCAACTGTCTGCCCTGCTCTGTATACATTCTTTAAAATCAATTTAAAAAAGTGTAAAATGGGCAAAATTTTTTCATTTGTTGCACTGTATACCTAAACTGTGCAAATACCTTGAAAAGTGCAACTAAACAGGTATTACGGCCTCATGTGACTTACACAAACTTTTGTTGTAATTGCTTGCCTCTATCAATTTATTTCTACCTAGCTCAGGTTTAAAATACATCAAATGAATACCTGCATTAGAACAATCTCCTACAAAATGTAAAGAACCCCCACCACTTTTTTTCTTTCACTTCTGTAGTAACTCAGAGCCACTAAAGTTTTTTAGCTAGTGGCTCTTGCCTGAACAAAGGTATCAAGCTTTTTCCTCTTAGAGGGTCTCAGAACCTGCATTGCCTAGCCTATGTACATATACACACACTGAGGAAATAAGATATTTCCTGAAGATCAACTGGACTCCAGCCTTGGCTATTTAACAGCAAAACAGGAGAACTCACATTGTACTAGCAAAAAGAAATCCATAAATAAGCATTCTCCAAGCATGATACATCCTTGGATACGACCAATAGTAAAGCAGGCAAGGCTTGGTTGAATTTGGTTACCTAAATTCCATTAATACTTGGAGACTAAGTTGAGCATCTACCACTCAAGAAAGTGTTAGCTGTTCAAAGCACCGCTCCTGTAATTACCACTCAAGTGTTGGAAATTCCCACTCCCCCCCTACCCTTTCCTCCCCTTCAGTCTAGGAACAACCACATAAGATAAGTCTTTGTAACAGATTGCACTGGAATATATGGCATCCTTATAATTCATAAATGTTTGCTAAATAACATGCATGCAGAAACATCTTAATAAATGCACCAGCTGTTTGCTATCTTAGGACCTAATAGAGAAACAGTGAGAAATTATCTGTTATCATTGTGTTACAAAGCGAATAAGAGTCCAGACAAAAATAAAGGCACAATTTATGAGCCGCTTAAAATCAAAATAATGTATTTCAGAGGTTTAGATAAAAAAAAAATCTGGGAAGGTAGAAATCCATAGAGGTAGCGTCCTTAAATAATCAAAGCAATCTATCAGCAAAGGAAAGTCTGCTTTTGAATATGTGTTTCCAAATGCCTGAATGCAGGAGCTATTTAATTTTTTTTAATTTTTTTTTATTTTTTTTACATTCAGGATCAGATTAAGTCCCCATAGACATGAACATTAGGGACAAGGCTTAAGGGTGGGTGTCAGGAGAATGGGGCCAGACTCTTTTCAGTAGTGCCCAGTGACAGGACAAGGGGCAATGGGCACAACCTGAAGCACAGGAAGTTCCGTCTGAACATGAGGAAGAACTTCTTCCCTCTGAGGGTGACGGAGCACTGGAACAGG
>Ga0065711_1052248_pt1 | contig 10044 bp, 6 predicted proteins | sample Hoacrofraction12_FD_59098 | JGI IMG/M metagenome (GOLD analysis project Ga0065711, IMG submission 59098) | Hoatzin crop microbial communities from Cojedes, Venezuela - Epithelial fraction 12 v2 (version 2) | ecosystem: Host-associated > Birds > Digestive system > Esophagus > Crop | place...
GTTTAGGCTGGATATAAGGAAGAAATTCTTTACAATGAGGGTGGTGAAACACTGGAACGGGTTGCCCAGAGCGGTAGTGGAGGCCCCATCCCTGGAAACATTCAAGACCAGGTTGGACAGGGCTCTGAGCAACCTCATCTAGTTAGTGGTGTCCCTGCTCGCTGCAGGGGGGTTGGACTAGTTGACCTCTAGGGGTCCCTTCCAACCCAAAACTTTCTATGTTTCTATGATTCTATAATTCTATGATTTAAGATAACAGACTGAAGTAAAAGCTTGGTTTGACAGCAGACTGTGGGTATCTTAGCAGTAAATGAAGCCACAGGCAAGTGAGCATCATGATACCAAGGATTTTGCAGGACCTTTTTTTTAATAAAACTGTAGAGACAGGTTTTCATTCCAAGATTTCACTTTTCTAAGTTAGAACAACTTTCACTCTTATCTGATGGGATGCTGTGCTAGAGTGCAGATATAGGGTTCATTAGCAAAGGTAAAGGGAAAATTTATGAAGTCTTTAAAATTTTTTTTAAGGCAGAAGTAATGATGTTACTTCCTCTTGCCATATAAATAATTGCAGCTGAAAATATTTTCATTAATTATAAAATATTTGTAGAAATGTAGAAATGTTTTAGTAGGAAGCAGAACTAAGGAATCCTGCCTGATTTTGTACTTGCTTCCTGTTGTTTAGTTTTTATTCAAAGAAATGTTGCCTGATGGCACATTGTAGGGGCTTTGTCAATGCCTGGAGTTAGAATAAGACACACCAGGCCAAGCAATACAGGAGAAATTTAGGCCATTTGGACCTGATTCTACAGAACATTGTAAAAAAACCACCTTTTCATACTGTGTTTAGTTTGCTGACATGAATTTTCTTCAGTTATTTTTATTATTTCATTAACCTGTTCTTGTGTAATTTTACAAACTAGCCCAAGTCAAAAATAAATAAATAGAATAAATATGTGCTCTTTTGTGTAAATTGATGTATAAACTAGTCACCTTACTGCAGATAACACTCCACAGTTGAATAATCAATATTTCTTTCTTAGTGGCATACATATTCTTTTACAACTGTTTGTTATTATTTGATGAAATAAATATCTTCTGCTAACACTTAGGTTTATTCATAAATTTTCACACTAATCTACAGAAGCAACAGCATGCATGTTTGAACCAGGTTATAAGCTATAAATGTAAAAGTGTTATGCTACTCCAAAAAGGTTTAAAAACTTAAGTCTTCCTTAAAGTCTTTTATAAAGGAGTATTTATAAAATCCTAGTCACATTCTTTTAAGGCTTTTAAATTCTGTTCCTGGAGCAGTCAGGTGATTCCTACATGAAGAGATAACTAAGTATGATCTATATATTTAGAACATGGCCAAGACAACAGATGCAGAGATAGCAGGTATTGCAGGTCTAACAGCTCTGCAAGTAACAGATGTATCTTTCCTTTCTGTTGTGGGTCTCTTTACTACTCCCCCAAACTAGAGGAAGAGCAGCCAAATAAAACCGAATCATTCTGACTTCAAGATGGATTTGAAAAATTCACTGTTTGTGCAGAATGGTGATTTCTCCACAGTCATGTTGTCCCCTGAGGATACTCCTGGCACTGTCAGCTTCATTGCCTGCCAAGTTTGGCTCTGTTTTATTAGTTTGACACATTGCATGATGACAGTCTCAAACCTTGTGTGTCTGAATTGTATCTTTCAACATATTGCTTTGGACCTGTTGTTTCTAACTTCCCATCAGGTGGGACTACTTCCCAGTAGTCCGCTGTGGAGAAGTACCCTCTATGCTTACCTAGCACACTATAGTTAAAGGAATCTACAACAGCTACAAGAATAATGATGACCTGCCCTCCTGGCAGAGAACTGTATAAATAAAAATCCACTCTGGAATGAAGTCAAGGGCTTTGTCCCAAAGAAATTTTATCAATTAACTTAAATATGTGTCACTTCTCACAATAAATTAATGTCTGGTTCACACCTTGACTAATTTTGTCCTAAAGAAATTTTATGAATTAACTATGTGTTACTTCTCACAATATATGAATGTCTGGTTCACACCTTGACTAATTGTCTGTCACCAAAGATGGATATTACGGTACAGGGCTGTACTGTGCAACTTACTTAATTCAGCGAAGTTAGGAGAAAATGGATGACTTTCAGATAAAAAATTGAGTACACCAGTACTGAAAACCGAAAAATATTGCATCACAACATATTCTGAGATCGTGTATTTTTATGTGCTTGTGTAATTTTAGTAATTCATAATTTACAAGTAAATGCAGCCAAGAAGTGTTTGTAAATACTGTAAATTCTGAGTAATGTGATTTCACAGTGGTATTATTCTATGAGACTTTCCATTTTTAGAGAGTAATGTCTTTGTTTTACAGCTAAGCATTAGTTTTGAAAAGCTATTAGCTGTCATCTCACTTCGTATAAGTTTCCGAAAGTTAAAGTTTCAGCTTTGAAGAGACAGAGAGTATGATGGCTAGTATTTCTACACCCATTTAAGTACTATTGATTTCTCGATATTTTAGATGTATGCTAAGTGAGCAGCTGTACTTAAAAGTACAAATTGATTCAATAAGAGAGCAGAGATCTGCCTGTACTGGCTATTAAACCCAATGTCTAGATGCATCCTCCATGTGAGATTTACCAGAAGAGAGATAATTCAATGGCTGTCTTGCTCTGGAAGGTGAATATTTTGTGAGTTGATCCCTTCTGAGGCTACAGCACAGTCTGGGCACGGATACTTTTTATTCCTGATCCTTTTCAGTCAGGAAAACATGGTCATCTTTCACATAATATCTGCTACCAGCCATGATGGGAAGCTCCATACCAGACTGACTAGGGGTTTAGTCTGACCCCTCACTCCATTTGTCTTCTTCTTCACTGCTGTCTCTAAAGGGTCTAAAAGTTCAGGACAGTTTAAAAACATATTTTTAATATATCCCTGTTTAAGATGTTAGTTCATCTACCTAGGAATTTTTAAAGGATTACAGAGGCTGCTTGTATAAATAGCAACGATGACTACATATAATTTGAAAAAATGCTCCTTTGGCAGGAGTGATCCCCAGGCTCAGTGGAAGAGGATAACCTGTGCTCGTGCTCCTGTGGGCTGCCTCTCTGGAGCAAGTCAAATATACCCACAGTGCACAGCGTTCTGGCCTCACTTTCCTCTGGAATTTCCATACACTTCTACAGCCCTAAAACCTACCTACCAGTTGTTTAGGTTACTGAAGTTTGAAATTCCTGAAATGATGGAAGGATTGTGCTGCTGTGCACATGAATGCTGTTACAATCATGGTATCATGCCAGGCCTGGGCCCTGATGTTAAGGGGAGTGGAAGTTCTCTAATGCCTTTAGGAATGATCCAGGAAAACAAGGAATGGCAAAGTAGCTCTGCATTTCTCTCCTTACACTGGGCGTGGTCTGTGATCTCTAGAGCATGCTACACTAGGAGTTGCATCTGGGCTTTGTCTCAAAGGGAAATGCACAATTAATTGCAAAAAATAATGAAGTAATATATGTATGTGCAGGGTGGACTGCCAGGGGACTGATCAGGACTTGGGAGCAAAATAAAAGGCTAAACAGTTTGGCAAAACGCACCATCTATTATGTGATTCTCATTGAAAAATATATTGTGAGTCACTTCTGAAAAGTTTAACTCTGCATTTTTTCTTTGTGAAAGCTTATTTTTAACTGCAGAAATTTTGTTGAATTCATAATTGCATTGCTGACCCAGATTTGGCAATTCAGCTTTGAGGTGTCTACTGTTCTATTCAATCGAATACAAGTGCAGTCATTCCGACATGTCAACACTTTGTGTCCAGGTCCACATTTTATTTCTGCACCGAAAAAAACCCCAAATTTTTGCTAATCTGTCTTGTGTTTATGCATTACATATATACATATATGTATCATGAGGAAAGAATACAAATGGACTAATGAGAATTGGTTGCACAATGCTTTTTTAACTGTATGTTGCGGAGACTGCAATAAACAATGACATGCAGCAAGATGACTAAAATCAACATGCTCTCTACTGTGTTTTCTCTGGGTACTGGAAGTGGAATATTCAGAATCAGTTTTACCATTTCTGCTAATCATGAAGTGCACCACCACAGCACTATAAATACCCTCTGTCCTAGTTCTGAAGGACATTTCTCAAACAAATGAGGGTGGAATCCACTGGACGTAAATCAGAAAAGAGAACAACAAGCATCAAAACGAGATATTAACTTCTCTGTTAGGCATAAGCAAGGTAACTCCTAAATCAGACATCTACCATTTGTTAGCTGTCAGGGTTCAGCTACCCCTGCCTTCAAAACTTGCTTGTTTTGTATCTGAATATCTATAGTTTAATGGCAAACAATAAACGGAAGCATGACTATTTAGAGCATGAATTATAATGTGTTGAGGTCTGCAGCAGAGGGTGCTGAAATAAATAGGTCACAAAAGAGACTGTTAGGTTGTAATATTTAGAATTATAGACATAGAAAGAGTTCATGTAATTTACTTATGAAGGAGTCAAGCTAATGCTTTGTTTTAGAAAAACATAATCATGTATTCCCAAAGTATAGAAAAAAAATCTTTAAAGAAGGGGAAAAAAAAAGTATTTCATAGTGCTGTGGTTTAACCCGGCAGCTGGCAACGAGGACTAGGACTAGACATCCCACAGTGGGATGGGGAGGAGAATGGGTAAAAAGTAGAACTCGTGGGTTGAAATAAAGACAGTTTAATAAGACAAAAAAGAAAGGAATAATAATAAAAATAATAATAAAGATTATGTAAAACAAGAGATACACAGTACATTTTTTCATAGCACCTGATGACTGATTGTGCAGCCTGTCCCCTAGCAGCAATCATGCAACTCACGGATTTTGCGGAACTTGTGGATTTTGCGGAACTTGTGGATTTTGCAGAACTTGTGGATTTTGCAGAACTTGTGCATTTCACAGAATCCTGCTCTCTGGCCAATTCCCATTTGTATACTGAGCACAATGTCTATGGTATGGAATGTTTCTGTTTGCCAGCATGGGTTAGCTGCCTGGATATGCTTCCTCCCAGCTCTCGTACACTGGCTCATTAGCTGAACATGGGAAACTGAAAAAAGCCCACGATTTCTTAGAAACCACTAAAAATATCAGTCTATTATCAGCATTCTTTTTGTACTACATCCAAAACACGGCAGCTACTGGGAAGAAAAATAACTCTATCCCAGCCAAAACCCAGATATGTAGCTGTAGTATACTATAACATAGCGTGTTATTCTTTAATTGTTCGTTTTTTCCTCAATATATGGAACTTTTTTTTTGAAAAAGACATCCTTTTGTTATTCCTTGAAGATGTAAGAAACACTTTCTTGTACTGAATACAGCTCTTTACTGTCAGGATTGCATGGATTGTCATGAATTTGTATTTTTCACAATTGCTTAGAACTTTGGAATGTAAAAGGATGAGCCCTTACTGTTGGAGATAACAGCAGCATAGCAGCTCAAAATGTAAGAGACTCAAGCCTCAAAAAAGGGACTATGAGCTACGTAAGTCATATAAAATATTAGAATGCAATGAAAGAGTTGTGCCTGTGGTTGCTGGTGGGTTTTCGAAAAACACAGAGTAAATGGAGCCATGTCATTTTGCCATGAATGTCTGCCTTTAAAATTAGGTTTCTATAGATAGCTGCCAGTGATCAATTAATTTGTAAGTATGTAGCTGTGCTGAAAATATTGCTCTTAGAGTGTTGTTCCTTATCTGCATTTTTTCTCTAGGGAAAGGCAGAAAGCCTGGCTCACTTTCTCATGTTGTAGAAGGCTCTTAAGCCTAACCAGGAGTGGAAAAAAAAGATCTATTCTTTCCAATCCTCGGACATTTATGAAAGCCATCCTTCAATCATTGTGATTTTTCAGTTTAGAAATTAGTCCCTAATACTCTAGAAAATATTAAACCTCCTGGCAACTGGCTGTTTTTTGAATTTCTCATACACAGACCCCTCAAAGGTAACATAACGATTTCAGGGGATCGCATAGCCTCTAAAGGGAACTGCTACACTGAAGTTAATTTCACATAGGTCAGTTTAATGTATCCTCACATTAACTACCTGAAAGTCTGTAGGAAGTACATCAGTGGTTGGAAAGCTGACTGGGAATCTACTTTTCCTCTTTTGCACAACCCTGTGTGCTGCTCCCCACTTTTTCAATTCCCATACTCAGTTCTGAAGAGTTAAAATATTGAAATGCAACGATATACAGTAACAGTTTTCATAAGGTAGTTAGGTTCACTGACATCTCTTCTTTAGATATAAGACACGAAACTTTTTTTAAAGCCTTTTATGAAGTCTGCGTCTTCTTAAAAACCTGCTGAAGTGAAGCAGGGTTTTTTTTAAAAAAAAAGCTAAACCTGTGGATCATGCAGTGAACAGTTGCATAGAAAAAAAAAAACACAGCAACAAAAGAAGCAAAAAAGCAAGGATCTCTTTATCCTTTGTTCTGTTTATGAACAAAGTTGTTGCATGTAGTGGTAAGACATTCTAGATTTTACACAGACACACTGGAGAGATGAACGAAACAGCCAGGGAGACTCTGAATTTGCCAGAGAAAAATGCTACCATTTTCAGCAGCAAATCGAAAGCTCTACAGTAAACAAAATAAAACCTCAAATTAAAAAAAAGAAAAAGTCAATTTGTGTTAAGCCATTTTTATTATCGCTGGAGAAAACCTTTTCAATTTTATATGGGAGGAGAAAAAGTAGTAGCATTTTGTGAGAAAAATACTAATTTTCTGTTAGAAACCTCTAATATAAAGATGCCTAAGTGAATTCTCAGTTTTTTACCAATAATACTTACAGTAATATACACATTTTTATTTACTTATGTTTATAGGAAAGACATCCAACTGGTTTTTTTTCAGTAGACATTGCCTAATAGACAGTGTTTTACCAATGATCTTATACTTTAGAAATACTCTATTTTGTCCCAGGTCTTAGTATTCCTCTTGAACTGGAGGCCATTACCTTCAAAACTGTCATAAAAGCAACTGCTTTCTTCCGCTACATAACGAGCAACAAGAAGTTGTCTAAAGAGTTTAAGTTCAACAGCTACAGGCTGACTCATGTAGTTGTTTCTATGAAAGAAGGGGTTTAAAGGGATTTTAGTAGAAGTAGCATTATCTAATAGTTGCGGTGCATTTAAAGGGAACTTATAGTGCCTATCCATTGTGTAAATTAACTGAAGCAGAGAGTCTTGCATCTGCACACAAAGGGGTCAGTTCCTGATAGGGGCTGGAAGTCGCCTAGAACCGGTTAAGACCGACCCTTCTGTATGGATGGGAGCCAGAAGAGAACTGAATTTGCGCAGAAACAAAGGTCAATCAGCGAACACCGTGATGAAGAGGATGAGCCTTCGTCTTGGGACCCCCGACAACCACCACCAGGAGGCACTGCGCAAGAGCAGCTGGGAGGAGACTATGGAAATTACTTATTGGAACTAATTATAATATGCACATTATTTCTCGGAACTGATTTTAATATGCAATGAGGATAGATGCATATGTATAGGTGTACTGGGAAATCTAATGTATATATAATATTTGATTGTATAAATTGAAGAGATAAGTTGCTGCTCGGCGCGCACGACTTTGGTGTGACTACCCCCCGTGCTGCATGGCGCCGAATAAACATACCTACTTTACAGTCTTACAGATTGTGGAGTCTGCTTTCCGCATGTCATCTATTTATCAGAAAGTGTACCTACATAAAGAATGGAGGTTGTGTTTCCAGGCCATCAGTTCATTTCATGCTGCTTTTATGGAAGAGTGTGAGAATGAAGCAGTGGGAGAATTGCTTGAGAAGTTTTGCTGCGTGAGGGAACTCATCAGCATATAAAACTGGTGTGGCAATGTTTCTGTCTCGCAGCTGCTTTCTTCACCAGCCACAGCTGGTTGCAGGAACTTTACCGACTGGAGTGAAGAGAAGCAGAATAGAATCTGCGGGCTGAAGAAGGAGCGTAGGAAGGTGACATAGCAACACACATCTCTACTGAAACTACTGAATGAGCCAGTAACCTTAAGAATTTTCAGCCAAAAAGGAGTGTGGTTTAAACAAATGCCAGCATCAGACATTTTGGGATCTGCAAGCCTCATATCACTACTTCACGGCGAAGTGGAGGATGAAATGTACAGACATTTAACTGCATCCCTTTTCTTGGCATCTCAGAATGTAGTTGTTACCATAGTCTGAAAATGTGGTGGGCACCATATCCTTCCGTATCTATTGACTACTTAGAATCCTATGTTTTATCTTTACCAAGCCTCTCAGGGAACACAGCAAAAATGGAAGTGATGTATTTTTGGGTGAATTTTCCAAAAGTCCTCCAAATCTCCAAACAATTCTTCTTATTAATTTTGCTAGCATTTCATTTTCAAATCAAAACGTAATTGCTGTCAGTTTGCTCACTCTTCTGATTGTGCTAGTCTAATTTTCACAGTATTCTTCAAACACAGGGCTGATAGATAGTCATCCCAACTCCTTTATCATCCTCAAAGGAATGATTAACATTGTGTCTGATCTCCAGAAGAAGTCAGTAATAAGCTGTGGGCATTAATCCATTTTCTATTTTTTTTTAATGTAGAAATGCTGATATACCTGTTTATAGCATGAAAATTGTCAAAGCATGAGGAGGAGTGGTCCCACACACAAGCAGGTGATGGTACCACAGATATCTCTAGCAGGACTGTCAGTAGGACTTTGCTAACCTTTCCTTTTTTTAAGTGGGGGGAGGAGGTTGTTGGATTTAGTTGATTGGCTGGTTGGGTTTTTTATTTTTTGACGTACATTTTCAGCTTAAATCCTCACTAGCAACTAGAGCAGCACAAGCAATAATTGATTAATTAAATGGAAGGAACAGAAGTGGCAAAAAGAATGCTTCTTAATAACATTTTGCCGACAGAGAAGTCATAATGCTGGATCTCAGTGGAGTTTATTGAATAAAGTAGAAAAGAGCATTTTGTATTTGAAAGAATTAAGTGCTTGTTAGTAGTTCTGCTGAGTAAATGAGGTATTTTTTTCTGTTAGGTCCTATAAACAGATCTTTAAAAAAGGGAAGAGCAGCTGATAGGTGTATCTAAAAGCTTCAGAATGTCTTCATGATAAGGGTAACTAGTCCTTCAGGAAGACAAACCTTGAAAGTGTAAACTCCATCATCAAAGCCCCTCCAAAATGTTACAGGTTTAAAACACCAGTGTTCTACCTCAAGAAAATAGTTCTTGAGAGGTCAATGTGCACTAGAAATCCATGTTCTAAGCTATACAGGGATTGAGTGAGGCTCCAGTTTGACCAATGGACAAAAAAGGAGTTAGAAGTATGGGTTTGATTCTGATGGGGGGTTGTTTGCTTCCTTTTGTATCAAGTAAATTATTGTACCTTTGTTTCCTATTCAGAGTTTTAGAAACAAAAATATCCCCACAGATCAATTCTTACCTTCCATTTCTTTTGTGCTATGGGTAGTTGCAAGCTAAAAACGAAGATCGCCATCCCTGTGGAAGATTTCAGTGAGGCAAGTGGGATATTCTGGCAGTTTGAACTCTCTCCAGGTTATGGCTCCAGAGAATCCCTAGGGTAATATTTGTCTTCTCAACTGTATTGGCCAAAATCTAGTGAAATAGGAACCTTGCAGGGATCAGAATTTGATGGTCATACATAGAAGTGAAAAAAATCCTCCTAAAAGGAATAGGGCAGTGAAGAACTAAGGTTCCCAGGCAAGCTTGTGAGCCTTGTATTGTGATTTTTGCCTTTATTATTGTCACTGAATTGTGTGACCACAGGGGTAAAATCAATTTTTTTTTAAGGGCTCTATACCTTTTTCATTAAAAATAGTGATAAAATTTGACAAAAAATTTCTACAGACTGAGGGCAAGGCTGACATCAGTTTAAAAAACTTGTCACTTACTTGGAAAAGAACCAGAACTGGTGATCTTGTTAAATTTCTTTTTCTTGCCTTCTGGAGGGGGGGGGGGAAAAAAAAAAAGAAGATAAAAAAAAAGAAAAAAAAA
>Ga0065711_1052250_pt1 | contig 10043 bp, 11 predicted proteins | sample Hoacrofraction12_FD_59098 | JGI IMG/M metagenome (GOLD analysis project Ga0065711, IMG submission 59098) | Hoatzin crop microbial communities from Cojedes, Venezuela - Epithelial fraction 12 v2 (version 2) | ecosystem: Host-associated > Birds > Digestive system > Esophagus > Crop | place...
TTTATCTTACTGCTAACTTTGCCTTAGTGTTAAGAGCTTCATTGATCAGGTAATTGGAATTAGCTCCTCAAAAGAGTCAACACTGAAGATATGAAATCACCTCATCTCTTTTAAATCAACAAGCTGAGCTTCTGCTCTCAAGCTTTAACCCGAGCCCTCAAAGCCAGCGGTCGCCCTGCCGCAGTCCATGCCAGCAGGGGCTGGTGCCGAACCCTGGACCGCTCCTGGGAAAGCCACTGCTGGTCACCGTCGCAATGGTGTCGTGAAGCTGCCTCCGGTCGTCTGGGAGAGCAGCACTGCTGGGCACTGTGCTTCCCTGCCCTGAGAAGCTGGCTGCTGGTCGCCCTGGGGAAGCACCCCGGTCTCGCCGGCCCCTGAGACCCTGCAGCCTGGTCCCTGGGAGAGGGATGCTGCGGGGCGGGGGATGTTTAGAAGCTGAGCTGCTGCCCTCGTGTTTATCCATCACAGAAAGCTGGGAGAGACTCACACTTGCTGTTTGGCTCTCTGAGGAAAAGGCTATTTCTGTGCCCAAGCTGTCCATGTCCATGGCCAGCTCCTGGGGCCCTCGCAGAGCAGCGCTGCGGCCGTCTGGGGTTGCTGGTAGCGAGCTTGCAAGTCCCCTTTCCTTGGCAGCTGAGGCGGTCAGCGCTGTCCCCTGCGCATCAGGGTCACTTAAGAAATTCATTCCTGCTTTGCTTTAGTTGTTGCTTGTTGGCACGTCTTGCACTGGGCTGTCACGGGCAGGAGACCTCAGAGGAGGGTAGGGGGATGTGCTGTGAGCTTAGAGGGAACTTCACTTTTTTTATTTTATTTATTTTTTGGGCTGGTCTGGGCCATTTGCATTTGGCAAGCCGCAGTGTTCCTCACAGAGAACACCAGTCTTTGAGCTGCTGTGCAGCACAACCATTTATGTGCCAAGAAATAATTCACCAGTGTCTGTCCTCAGCTGCAGCAGGGACCTGGAGGCTGCTGGCTCCCCGACTGCCACGGGCTCTGGGAGCTCCTAGAGCCGGGCTCTTCCTACCTCCGTTTCACCTGGTGGAAAAGTAAACCTGAAATTGCTTCATGTCGAGGAGTGCAGTGTCCCCCAGGAGTACAAAGTGATGGTTGCGCTGTGCTGGGCATGGGATAATCGGGTGGCGTAACAGGATGGAGGGGCCTTTATGAATTTTCAGTCTGAAAAAAAACAAAAAAAAAACCCAACTTGTTTTCTTCTTTTGATATCTAGTGAACTTAAAATGTTGATAAGTGAGAATGACTTCTGGTTTCTTTGCAGTTGGGTACAGTCGGATGGCTGAGCACTGCAGGCTTCTGTTCAAATTCATCCAATTTTGATCTCTTTGGTAGATTTTGTAATTTTAGAAAGCTGGTGAAGCATGGAAGTGTAATGCAAATAACTCTAGCATTGCTCCATGCATGCGCTTCCTTCCAGACAGCTGTATTAGTATGCGGCTGGCACGGAGCCGTCTTCGGAAACAACTTCTCTATTTTTAGACTATTGTAATGTGAGTGAAGATATCCTCTGCGAATATCACGCCATAAAGTGAATCATGGAGAAGACCTTGGGCGCTGAGCGTCTGGCAGTGAAATGCCAAAGTACACTGGTGATGCTGGGAGCGTGACGGGGACCGGGGAGTCCCTCGCTGCAGGGGGTCACGGCTCTGGGCGGCTGCGGAGCATCTCGGAGCCCTGCGAATGGAGAGACGTCGGGGAGAATCCACGCTGGGAGCCCCGGCAGGAGCGCGTCTTCTCCTCGGCGGGTGTCCCTGGAACGCACCATCATCTGAACAAAGCTGTCTCACTTCTGCAGGGCTTTTGCTATAACCCTGTGATATGAGCGAGGTGGGCACACGAGCTGCTGCTGGCAGAGGTTATTTACCAGGCTCCGTGTTATCCAGATGTTAGCCACAAGATGGGTGAAGGCGAGGTTAATCTGGGGCACGCCACGAAGAGGTGCTCTGACGTGGCCCTTGTGAGATGAAGTGTCCTGACATGGGCAGTTTCACCTCTTGGTACTGAACAAGACAGCAATTCTACCTCTTATTGTTGGGATATTCTGGAGAATCTTGATTAACGTGCATGGAGGAACTGATTAATTGCTTTCTTGGAACATGTTAGCATCTGGGGAGCTGAGCAGAGGCTTGATACAGCTTTATCCCATCCTTCCTTGCATGTATTCTTCCTCTTCTGCTGTGGCTCAGCCTTGAATAATTAAAATATTCTGCTTGCTCTCAGCACTTCTAGAAGTAAAAACTGGCTTGACTGTCAGTCCCTTGCCTCCTGTTCGCTCCTCCCGTCCACTGTTTTGATGGTAAAGAACTCTGTTGTTTCAAAGCACCTTTCTTTTATCTTGAAGCCAAGCATGGTGGGACATCAGCTGCTGCTTCTCCCCTCCTCCCCCTCATGTGTGTATGCACGCCCGGGCGCGCAGCCTGCCCTGCGTAGGGTGCTCGTGCTGCCCGCGAGAAGGGCGCGCACCCCCAGATCATCTGCTCGCCGTCTGAGGTTTTGCTGCTCATGTGGAGAAGCCATGAATCTTCCTAATCTTCAGGTCTCTGCCAAACAGTGTGTCACTGTCCTTATTTGTGTCTTGGGCAATGGGGGCTGCTAATGACAGGCTGGGAGCGGGCTGGTGTGGGAGTATCAGTCTGCTGTGCTGAAATACATATCTGTGTGTGTCTGTATGTATACATACATACAAATATGTGTATTTTGCGAAGACAGCCTTGAAGGGTCTGTGTACAAAGCCCTGTTCTCGTGGGGGATGTTTCCCTGACGGAGATTCGGAGGGAGATTCTAATCCCTTGGTCTGGCACACGCCGGTATCTCTCCTGCCTTCTGGTTCTCGTTCTCGATGGCGGCAGCAACATTTGGATTGCAAAGATGAAATAATGAAAGCTGTTGTTGTTGGACTTGATCCCAAGCATTCCAGTTGGTTTTATGGCTGCTGAAATGAAGTTTGTAGTTCTTTTTAGCCGGGCCAAGTTTAACCTTATGTTCCCATTTATCTGTTTTGTTGGTCTTCTAAATAGCGGATCTGAGATGGCAAATTCATGTTTCATGGAAACCTAACGAATGGCTGTCGTGGAAAGGAACTGGATATCAATCTGGATGGTGCAGATCACGTATGAAAAAAAAAAAAAGCTCAAAAAAATCTGGATGCATCCACATCAGATGCAGACCAGAGCCACCTCCAAACACAGCATAAATAGCAGGTCTGAGCCACAGAGACCATCCCCGTCCCTGCCCATCATTTTGGATGAGTGTGCCACCACATATTCCCAACAAAAATATAACTCAATAAGATGACAAATGTGCGGGGGGCGCAGCGCTTGAAGGACTCATGCTTCCTTGTAGACATGAAACGACCTCCCTTCAGAATTACGAAGACCAGATTGTTTTCAGAGCTGACCTCCAAACCTCATCAAGTGCTGGTGTGTTTTTGCAGCCCATTCTCGCGCGCGGGCTGCAAGAGCAGGCAAGCCCCTCTGTCGCACCGCCTGTTCCTGGTGAAGAGCGATGGGCGATGTCCTCACAGGACAATGAAGATGCGGTGACGCAGCCCTGACGGGGACGCGTGCGTGTGTGTCGGCTTAGATCTGCAGAGGCATTTCTGACCTCCTGAGCTCAGGAGTGTGCCACGGCCCGCTTCCAGGGAGCTTGCAAGTGTGAGCTGTTTGCAGCAAGAGCATGCTGTTTCGACGCTGGCCCAACAAGTGGTTCCATAGCCGCCTTCCAACGCTTCTCCAGGGCGGCTGGTCCCGTAGCCGCCTTCCAGCTTCTCCAGGGCAGCTGATCCTGTAGGCGCCTTCCAGCGCTTCTCCAGGGTGGCTGGTCCCGTAGCCACCTTCCAGTGCTTCTCCAGGGCGGCTGGTCCCGTAGGCGCCTTCCAGCTTCTCCAGGGCAGCTGATCCTGTAGGCGCCTTCCAGCGCTTCTCCAGGGTGGCTGGTCCCGTAGCTGCCTTCCAATGCTTCTCCAGGGCAGCTGGTCCCGTAGGCGCCTTCCAGCGCTTCTCCAGGGTGGCTGGTCCCGTAGCTGCCTTCCAGCGCTTCTCCAGGGTGGCTGGTCCCGTAGGCGCCTTCCAGCGCTTCTCCAGGGCGAGTGGTCCCGTAGGCGCCTTCCAGCGCTTCTCCAGGGCGGCTGGTCCCGTAGCCACCTTCCAGCGCTTCTCCAGGGCGAGTGGTCCCGTAGGCGCCTTCCAGCACTTCTCCAGGGCGGCTGGTCCCGTAGCCACCTTCCAGCACTTCTCCAGGGCGGCTGGTCCCGTAGCCACCTTCCAGCGCTACTCCAGGGCGGCTGGTCCCGTAGCCACCTTCCAGCGCTTCTCCAGGGCGGCTGGTCCCATAGGCACCTTCCAGCACTTCTCCAGGGCGGCTGGTCCCGTAGCCACCTTCCAGCTTCTCCAGGGCGGCTGGTCCCGTAGGCACCTTCCAGCACTTCTCCAGGGCAGCTGGTCCCATAGGCACCTTCCAGCGCTTCTCCAGGGCGAGTGGTCCCATAGCCGCCTTCCAGCGCTTCTCCAGGGCGGCTGGTCCCTAGGCGCCTTCCAGCGCTTCTCCAGCGGCTGCGGCTCTCAGGGTTTGGTGATCTGTCAAAAGAGGCCAGCTTGTAGCATGCACATCCTCGTTTCAGAACGTGTCCCTCTTGCGGAGCCTGCCCTTGGATCCGTGCCTGGTGAACAGGATTTGACATCCGGTGGAGACTTGCCTCAGGTTTTTAAAGCACGTTTGTGTGTTGCTGCTTGGTGGGCTTCAGCTATAACTCTCCATTTCGTGAATCTGCTGAGTTATGGCACCTAAATAAGTCTGTTCCAGCCCCGTTTCCTTCTTGCGGCGATGACCTCGTGGCAGCATCCTAGCGAGAGCATATTTGTCATCCCCCATACTCTTACTGTGAACGTGTCCAGGAGAGGAGGAGCTGACGGTTTCCACACGAATTGGATGCGGTGACCTTACCTGGGTGTAGAAACTCCGTGTGCGTTTACTGGCGTGCGAGTCGGGGCGTCTGTGAAGGCAGAAACAAGTCCGTGCTGGTGCGGGCGGGGAGGGAGGCCTTTGAAAGTCTCGTGTGGAATGACTTAAGCTAAACAACACCGACAGCAAACAGCAACTCCATCGTGTGTGGTTGTTTCTGGGATTATTTTTTTTTCCAGCAAGGCTAGCGTAGCCAAACTTCAACTTTTTAAAAAGTTTCTTATTAAAGGAACTTTGTGTAGTGCTTTCTTACTACTCTGGGAACCCTGGCTTATATTTTAAGAGTGGAGGATCCTAGTTGTGGGCAATTTTGAAGCAATTGTTACTTTTGGTGATTCTGACTTTTCCCAGCTCTGCCTTTCCCTGCCTTCTCCCTTCCTGTCCCACCCAAAGATCTCTGCGGCCCTTTTTGTTTCTTGCATTTAACAGCGCTCTGGCAGAACACGTCCTTGTCAAGGGGTGGATTTTAGACCTTTTTATTCAAGGTGTTGGCCTTCAGTGTTTGTGGATGGTGAACCTACAGGCAGAAGAAACCTAAGGTTACATCGATAGATGGCTTCTGCCGGCATATCTACGTGAATAAAATGCACCATTAGTTGCATGGTTTCTCCTTTTTACGGTTCATCTGACCATACATAGTTGTATCCTTCATCTTCTTTATGGTTTTCTGTAACGAAGCGCTATTTCAATGTTGATTTAAAGCAAATCCTGTGATGCAATATAGTTGTTTCCTGAAGGGGAAGGACCTATTGTGCACCCTTACATCGCCTGCAGAAGGTCTACATGGGAGCCTGTCTGATTGTCCCTGCACCAGCCTGCACTGGAGAGGCTGCTGGGTTGCTGCCCGGCTTACTGCCTGTCTCCGCAGCAGTCTCGGTTCCCGTTTTATAGAAGTTATTGTTTCTAAGGCTGTATGAATAAATGATGCTGCTCACCCACAACCGTAACATAAGCTGTAAGTCATGATACATTAGGAAGACATCAGACCTTTATGACCAGTAAAAATTCTTTCCTCTCCAGTAGAGAGGAGATAAATGTTTTGAAAAAGGCAATTTTGTATTGTTTGGAATGGAAAAATTTCCGTTCTCCTCCGTAGCTGCATGCATCTTGGAGGTCCTTTCGGTGTCTAGAGGCTCTCACACCTTTCTGCTGTTCTCTGCCGTTCACAGAATCACAGAATGGTAGGGGTTGAAGGGACCTCTGTGTGTCATCTAGTCCAACCCTCCTAACAAGTATTCCTCTCTAACAAGTGTAATGTCTCCTTACTCTTGCAGAAGAAAATGCAGAAATTACCCTGGACGTGTCGTTAGGGTATCGCGATGACATGTTTGGTGACTGGGAAGAAATAGCACATGCGATAGAGATCAGGAAGCTGAAATGCACCTTTGGCTCACCAAAAGTAAGGTGTTTGGATGACGCTGGTGGTGGGGAGGTGTGGGAGTGTGGTGGGAGTTGTCCTCTTGCTGTCCTTCGTGGTGCTTCCTAGAAGCTCTGAGCAGTTCAATCGTGACTTTCAAACGTGTCAGCTTTCTCTTGGCTCACAAACTTTGAAAACCTGATGAGCTCCACATACGATTGGTTCTGATGGCAGTACAAGAGAAGGGGATGAAGTCGGAGGTAGACTTAAGGCTGTAAGGAAGAAAAGGTGTGAGGTGTTGCAGAGGTGTTGTCTGGAACTCGAATGCTTTGAGATCTGTATACCCCAAACCATCCTAGAGAACTTGGACCTCTCCATCTTGTGTTTTTGTGAGGGACAAAAGCTTGTTCTTCAGGAGTGGTGAGGAAATAGCCCACCAGAAACTCTGTTAAAATAACTCCTTAATGCCTCTTAAAGCTACAAAGCTTAGGGGCAGAGAGCACAGCTAGCAGTGAGAACAGAGCATCTTGTTTAAAGAAAGATGTTTCTTTTCGTGCTGCAGACTGTAATTCCTGTGCTTCAGTTAATCTGGTGTCTCTTTACCGTGTCATGTTTCTTAGCTCTGTGTCTTGCTCTCCCACTTCACAGTCCCTTTCAGCAACCCACTTGTGCCTCCAGAAACACCTGTAGGCTTCCATGCAGCCACATAAACGCAGTAAATGCGTATGAGCTGCGGAGGGGAGTGTTGCTGGTAAAACAAGACTTGAGAGACCTCAAGTCAAGACACGTGTGAGAGGGTTGCGTATTTTGTTTTGGCTCAGGTGCTTGCTGAGGGAGGGAGCTTGGATCCCAAAGTAGCCTTTCATCCTGAAAGGCTCCCTTGACTTCAAATATATTTAAGAGCCTGAGATGTGGACCTGCTTGAGTTCAAACACTGTTGACTCAATGACCCGAAAAACTTGAGCAAAAATGTGCCCAAGCCTCTGATGTTCTCCAGACTTTCACAGACTCTCCCCAGGAGAAGGCTGGAATTAGCAAGCAGGCTCTTGGTGCTAGCAGTGGTCCCAGTGTTAAGGTTTTGCAGCCCCTCACCATGGAAGGCGGGCTGGTCCGTCCGAGGCTGACCGCTGTCTTGCTGCTCTGTGCCCTTTCGCTAGACCCTGGACTCCGAAGGCCGTCACTACGACTGTGACTTCCTTCCCTTCATGGAGATCGGCAGCGTGGCTCACAAGTACTACCTCATCAACATCCGTCTGCCCGTGAACGAGAGGAAGGGCATTAACGTGGGCATTGGAGAAATCAAGGATATCCGCCTCGTGGTAAGTGTCTGTCTTGCTTCTGTCTGTGACTTCTGTCCAGGGGCTGCTGCAACTCCTTTCTTGATCTCCTTTTTGATCCACAGCAAGGTCCTACTCTTCATCACGCGTAGCTCCTGCCCGCAACTGTGCCTTGACGGTTGGACTTGATGATCTTAGAGGTCTTTTCCAACCTTAGTGATTCTGCGAGTGTTTCCTCCTTTCTCAGGGATGCTCCCTTTGACTGCTCTCTCCTGAGGAGCCCTCCCCAAGCCTCGAGGAGTGCCACCTTCCCCCACTGTGACCACCTCCAGAGCTGGGCTCTCCCCACAGCTCCCAGAGCCTCCCCCATGTCCTCTCCTCCCCGCCGCGGTCTGGCTCAGCTGCAGAACCCTCTGCCTGATGAAGCCCTGCCTGCTCCTAGGAGCTAAGGAGTAACAGAACAGCAGGGTTTGGGGGGACCTGATCTGTCCTGGGGTTGGCCATCGCCACGCGGACGTTTGGAATGCTGTCAGCTGTCCCTGCTCCTGCCCTCCCTTGAAGCTGGGTGGCCATGGGTGCTCCCAGCTAGCCAACTTCCCACTGCCATCCCCCTCAGCAGAAGCAGTGAGCCAGACAGCTGCGGTGGCCGCAGGCGGCGGTGGTGGGGCTTGTGTCTGGAGAAACGTACTCACTGGGCTGATGAGTTTCCCACCAGCGCTGACTTTGCTTCAGGGAGTATCTTGTTACTTGTCTGAGAGCGATTCTGCAAGCTTTTTCCATACTGTGTCCGTGCCACTCTCTCCTCTGCTCCCCACCTCGCAGTGGAAGCTGTGTGTGTCAGCGTTTGTTTTCAGAACTTCTGAAGCATCTTCAGATGGCCTGAGTTGGATACTAAGCAGGCAGCTGCTCCCTTTCCCATGTTGGGCAAAGTGCGTCTTCCAAAGAGTGGTTGCATCTACGTGTGCTTACATGTGCTGCCTCATACTTGCCTCTCCCGTCAGCTCCCGCAAGGAGAAGCACGGAATAAGGATGTCAAACCCTCCACAGCTCTTGCATTCCACCTTGCTTTTCCTTAGGGCATCCATCAAAACGGAGGCTTTACAAAAGTGTGGTTTGCCATGAAGACCTTCCTCACCCCCAGCATTTTAATCATCATGGTCTGGTACTGGAGGCGGATCACGCTGATGACGCGCGCTCCTGTCCTGCTGGAGAAGTGAGTAGGGGCTCGCGCGCTGCCAAGGGTGACCCTTGAACAAGAAAACCTTGACTGAGGTGGCCGCTGCTCCAGGCAGAGCCCATGTCTGGGGAGACAGGGATGGTCTGCTCTCCATCCCCTCCCTCCGCCCAGGCACGCTGGGAGCAGGAGACCTCCATAGCTTCTCTTCTCTTTCCCATTAAACGCACAGAGAATGAGGAGCTGCGTTTGCCCGTGGCTGCTCCGAGGGCCTTGGCCCTGGAGGGTTTGCTGGCAGGAGGTGACGCCCCGCTGCCAGTGCCCACATAGTGCCAGATTTTCTTCCGTTGCTCTTCACACGCAGCTTCTGGGGCCCTGTGTCCTTACCTTGCAAACTGGAAAGAGTTGGTCTTTCTGCCTTTCCAGGGTCATCTTTGCTCTGGGAATTTCCATGACGTTCATTAACATCCCCGTGGAGTGGTTTTCCATCGGATTTGACTGGACTTGGATGTTGCTCTTCGGAGACATTCGACAAGGCATCTTCTATGCCATGCTCCTGTCGTTTTGGATCATCTTCTGCGGGGAGCACATGATGGTGGGTACGACGCAGAAGGGAGGGTGGTTTCCAGCCCCACTTGCAGTGATACCTGGCAACTCCCTTGTACTTGTTGGAAACAACCCTGTGGGGACTTGCACCGGGTGAGAGGGCTTCAGGCTAACTTGCCTTTTCCTTTTTCTTCTCCTCCTCTTCCCCACCTCTTGACCCTTCGGTTAGGACCAGAACGAGCGGAATCGTCTCTCGGGGTACTGGAAGCAGGTTGGACCCATAGCTGTTGGCTCCTTCTGCCTCTTCATCTTTGATATGTGCGAGAGGTAGGTACAGCGCTGCTCCCGGGGCGAGCCTTCCCCGTGCCCCTCCGGTTCAGCGCCGCGGCTGGACGCACAGCCCCATCTCGTGAAGCGAGGCGAGGCTCCTGGGAGCGCACTGAAGCACGCTGGTGTTGCCCAGCAGTGTGTCTCATCCCATGGGGCTGTAACTAAACGCTTCCCACCTCGCCTGCTCCTCGCTGGCATGGGAAGGCAGCGTGGCTGGCTCTTTGCAGGCTGCAGAGCAGACCTGCGGTGCTCTGGGCCCGTTGGCTTCCATGGCAGCTTGGTGTTTTCTCTCCTCTCTGCAGGGGAGTGCAGCTGAAGAACCCTTTCTACAGCATCTGGACCACTGAAGTTGGCACGGAGCTGGCTGTATCCTTCCGCCCGGCTT
>Ga0065711_1052251_pt1 | contig 10043 bp, 1 predicted proteins | sample Hoacrofraction12_FD_59098 | JGI IMG/M metagenome (GOLD analysis project Ga0065711, IMG submission 59098) | Hoatzin crop microbial communities from Cojedes, Venezuela - Epithelial fraction 12 v2 (version 2) | ecosystem: Host-associated > Birds > Digestive system > Esophagus > Crop | place...
CCCCCCCCCTCCCCGAATGCTTTCTGACCTAGCATTTCCAGGCAAAATGGGCCTTCCCAATCAGTCATTTTATAAATTAAGCCTGTATTTCTTCTGGATATTGCAGATGGGAAACAGAGAAGCTGAGCTTCTGTAGTTGTAGCTGTTGCTGTTATTGCAGTAGGGTCCATGCCCTGCAACAGGTGGAAGTGGAGGGAATAAGATGGGCAGACAGAAGTGGACTGGCACTGATTTTGGTGATCATTCTCTCTCTCCTCCTGACAGACATGACAGTGGGAGAAGCAGCTTTAATTCCTGCTGCAGGCTAAACTAGAAGGTGCTGCTGAGGAAGTGCACAAAACTGAAGTGTCCCGATCTCAAAACTGCTGCCACATCATGTGTGAAGGCATCAGTATAAAGGATTTTGCTGAAGCTGGTGCTCCATATGTCCCAGTTCATATGACACCTTAATCTGTCTGATAATGCTTGCCCTGGGTGTGCTTAGTGTGCCTGTGGTCTGTGTGAATTTGACATCGTGTGTGGAATGTTTAACTGTAGGCCTGAGATGTGTGTGCAGTGCTGTCGCGAATCCTGATTTACGATCTTGATGTCTACACCAGTTTGACAATGGAAAGTGCCAGCTGCTGAACTGATGGGCACTGCTGGTGGGAGAGCATGATCACTCTAGCGATTTCCCAAAATATCTGTTATGCCACCTTTTATGCCGTCAAGTTAAAAAGTAATTTGCAATTAGTTTTTGGGCTGCCTTCAATATTTATCTGGAGCCTCCCTGAGAATCAGTTATGTTTTTTTGTTTTGTTTTGTTTGCTTGTTTTTAATTCTGAATATGCAGTTTTGAATTTATTTAAGATAGCACCAGTATATTTATTTTTGCCCCTTTGCTAACAAGCATGCAGCTATAGTGACTTCATACTGGAACAGTTTTCCTGGTGAGATATTTTGCTAAGGATTCATGACAAAAAAGTTTTTTGGGAAATCAGATAGGACATTTCATGCCACAACACTGGTCTTTGGGGGATTAAAAGATTAAAACTGAGACTTGGACTGGGTGTGCCTGTAGAAGTGTTGTCAGCTGTAGGTTGAGCAAAGATGAAGTGAGCTTTGCCACCGACCGTGTGTCATTGTTGCTTCTCAAGACAAGTATTGTCAGCCTTTTGTAATGGAACTGTTTGTTATCTGTATCCTCTTAGTGACTTGGTATAAAAGTCAGTTTTATAGGCTGACAGCAACAAAACTGAGCTTATGGATTGTAATAGAGAAAAATATGTTGTAGCCAAAGTTCTGTTTAGCCTTTGTTAACGTTCATATGAGAGAACAGCTACATAGCAACAGGATCTATTTGCAGGGGTTTTTTTATTTTGTTAGCTTAAATGAATATTATGTTAAATGTATGGCACTGAAGCTCAGGCTGCTCCTGGATTCTGTTTTCCCTGTATTAAAAGTTGAAGTAATTTTAGTTATAATCCCAAAGGCAATAGTGACAAGTCGTCTTTTTGTCTATCATGTCTGTGGGCGGCCTGAAAACGCATGTGTGTGTTTATTTATTGCTAATACATGCAAATTATTTTGGGAATGTATGTGGGAGTAGGTTTATACTATGAAACTAATTCTCTGTACACAGCCATCTATGAAGATGAATGAAAGAAATGTGTATGGAGACAAGTATCTTGCAGATTTGATGCCGTAATTAGAATACAGATGCCTTTAATTTGCATTTTGAAAACATTCTGTTCATTCCTTAAGTCATGACATGATTTAATACTTAAAATTGTTCCTCTTTTTTCTTTTGCTGTCCTGATGATGTTGATTTACCGGGTGAAACTGTCTCTGGTACAGCACGAGGCCCACGCCATGCTTCTGTGCATTAGTTTTCTGTACCACAGTCAGTGTGACCAAGAGGTGATTACCGATCTCTCTGGATATTAACAGCTTCTTTCACACTCAGAGCAATGTTTCATATTCAACAGAAACCAGAAGAGAGTTTAAATAAATACCTTTTTAATGGGAAATATACACATATAGCAAAGTTATGTGATTAGGTTTGTTCAAATGATTGTGGGGTTTTTGCTGATTGTTACTAGTTTTATTTAGAAGATAAAAACTCATTCTGTGTGTTTGTTTCTTTCTAAAAGAAACCTGAGGTTTTTATCTTGTTACGCAGCTGTAATGGGGAAGGCGTCTGTGTTCACACAGAAGTGAATCAGATGACCTAGCTATGTTTCAGTGAAGTAGGTGTCACCCATAGGTACAGAAGTGCAGAACAGAGGCACATGAAAGCACTGTAGTTTGCATGTGTGGTGGTTTGCAGACGGGGGACTTGATTCCTGCTTGAGTCGAGTTGCTGCACCCCATTTGCACCAGGAGGAGGTGAGCACAGAGATGTGGGAAGCTTGGACTCGTCCGTTGTTTTTCACACAAGGCTTGAGTGTCTTTTTTGGAGTCCTCTGAAAAGGCATTTTGAGCGAGGGCAGTATGGAAAGCCTTGCAGTAGGAGCCTGCAGCTTTCCCAGTCACATGTGGATGCTTGTAGGAGCTCCCAGGACGTGAATCCTTGTCTTCTGATGCACTCAGGAAGCACCACCAGCTCAAAATAGTCTGGGACTGTGTAGGTAATTGCCTAGAAGAGATAATGGTTATTGAATGGGTGAAAGAATGTACTTCATCATTGACTGGAAACTAAACTGCTAATACTGCTACCCTGCCAGCTGCTGTTATTTGAGATCCTTATGCAGTGGCTGATGTCCTGCTCTCTGAGAGTAACAAATCATTTTACAGCTTGGCCTCATGGATAAGAAGCCAGATCACTACTCCAGTGGCATTTGACAATTTGAGTGTTGTCGAATCATGTATTTCTTTGTCCTGTATTACATGCAGATTTCATGAGAAAACAGCACTGAAGACGCGCTTGCTAACAGGACTATGTTTGCTAGCGTGTGATCTTTTGTGTGCTCAGTTCTAAGGCACGAGTTCCCCTAGAGACGCAAATATTCCAAAGATTTCTCTGATGAGTTGTTCAGTTGCACAAATGTTAATATTTAATTAGTACTGTTTAAACCAAAACATACATTTCCAAATGTTGATCTTTGGTATGCCTTGTGGAAACTTCTGCTTGTAAGCTTTGTATATGTGTGCTGTGTTTTTCACCATTGGCAAAGTATCATAGTCCAGCATGTGCATCTGTATGGATAAATTTGTACTTTGGTAGTACTGAGTTACCAAAGTCTGTTCATCCCTCTAAAAACATTCTCAGTGCAGCCCCAAGTTATGTGTCTGCAGCTTAAGGTTTCATTCATGGTTTGATTCTTAGGGGTTATTCAGACTGTCAGGAGCTAACTGTATTATTTCAGGGAAGTTACTGGTAGTCTCTGCTGCTGCTTTTTTCTGCACTTGTGTGTCTGCTGATTTCTTGTGTGTGTGGCTCTTGGGCTATCTCCCTTTGAGATCTTTCTTTGAGTCGTGGATGGTGGAGACTGCAGAAGGCAGGAATTACCTTCAGCACCATATGCTTTGTTGAAGGTCAGTTTGTCAAGCCTGAAAGCTGTAGTCAAGAAAACAAGCCTGAACATATTGCTGAGGAAAATCGCACCATTTTTATTCTGGTTTAGATGAGCTCTCTCTGTGCATGACTTTTCTGTATATACATCTTTTCAGAAAGCAGTTTCTCAATGATGCTGTGCAACAGAAGCATTGGTTCCCTTTGTGGTACTAACTGAAAACAGGCCAAACAGATTGCCACAACTTACTTCTGATTCCTCAAGTACAGGATATAAATCAAAATACGACATGTACTTAAAATGTTTAAGCTACCTTCCCAAATGCTTCAGCTGGAAAGGATATGAAACAAAAGCAGTTTCACTGGACTGCCATATACAAGCCTGTCTCAGTAAAGAAAAAACCCCAACCCTGTCTCCGCCTGTCTTTACTTCTGTGATACTGTTCAAACATTTGGCTGCTTTTGCATCACAGCTTTGCTCGTAAGAGTTATTTTCAGGTAATTTAGAAGTCTGCAGTAGGTTTTACAAACTGATGTTAGGAAAGCACTCCGCAATGCTGTTGCAGAGAGTGCCCTACGAAGTATTTTTATATTATTTTGGAGGACTTGAGTTGTTGCTGTTCACAGCATGTTTGAATCTCATTTTTCTGGTGTAAAATTCTTACGCTGTGCTTTCTCAGAACAGTGAGCATTATTTCATGAGGGTTCTGGGCTGACTTTATGGACCTGTGAATCCTTTGACTACTGAATATTTCCCAAATGCCCGTGGCTTTATTAGAGAATCTCTGCAAGGGAGTGAGATATTAATTCCCAGAACTTTGAAATTGTTAGAGTGATTTTTTCATTAGTCGGGGAAAAAAAAAGAGCTGTCCGCAGGCCATTTTCTTTATTTCTTTATGTCTTTAATTGCCTACCTTATGAAGTGTCCTGCAGATTACCTGTTCTGGTAGGGAGCATGAGGTGGGTTTGAGGGGTCTTTTTTTAAGCTTTCTTTACATGAAAGATTGGATAATAAACTATTTTGCTTCTGTTGCTGCAATAGGCTTTCACTCCTCAAAGCTTAATTAATTTTTTATGTCCAAAGGATGATGTTATTTCATTTTTGCAGGATAGCTATCTTACATTTAAGTCATCTTTGATTTGCTTAGGTCTGTGCACCCATGGCTGAGAGTCAGGAGGGATCTGTTTTGCATGTGTGTATGTCACACTGATTTCACTGTTGGTAAACAGGCCCTTTAGCCTCCACAAGTGTGTTGTGAGGTTTGACAAGATAAATGGCTGCCAGCGTGTTGTAAAGTTATTAAAAACTCTTCAGGTTCCTGTTGATACACAGTACTTAGCAGATTAAGCCCTGCAAGACTTTTGCCGTGAGTTCTCAAACATCTGAAATGGGAAGGTCACAGTAGGTTATAATTCTTGTCACCTACTGATTGGCAGTATTTTTAATTAAGGGTCCATGAAGGCCTGGAAAATGTGGATTTGATAAGGTCACTTGCATTTTTTAGCTAAAGGACACAAGTAAGACAAAACAGGAATTACACAGATAAATCTTTTTTGGCTAACAAAGCAATTTTCTTTGTAGTGTTCCAATGTACTTAACAGGTTGGATACTAGATACTTACAGTAGCTTCTATTTCAATGTTCTTCTTTTTTAATATCAATACTTTGCAGTCGTAGAAGTCATATGACAGCAGGACTTCTGTGGGATGGGCAAGGTTTGACTCTACAGTGAGGCACTAAACAGGGTAGATGATTAACTGAAATGTTTGACTGTGACTGGTATAATTCAATGTGATGTCTTGGGGATGGTAATGTTTTAGAAGGTTTTGAACACTGTTGTTTTGAATTAGAACTGTTTGCTTTCTGTAAGGATGTGGCTTTGCAAGAAATAAGGGGCTCTTGCTCACGGCTTTGTCTTCTCAGGACCCCCAGGTATGGCAAGTAGCTTTCTTTGAAGGCTTAGCAGAGTGTTAGGAACACAGTGCACTAAGCAAATTCAGTTCTCTTGACTTTAGGAGAGAATTGTTTGTATATTAAGAGGTTTCCTGCCCTGCTGCAAAAAACGCCTTTCCGTAGTGCACATGCGCATACACCCGAGCACTGAGGTGCTCTCTCTGCCTTTGCTGTCATGCAGATGCTCTGTATTCCCTTCCCTATCAGCATGACTAGCACAAAACTTATTCCCTATTCCCCATGATACAGAACCCAAAAATGAAGTGTTAGAACAGTCAGCTACTTTGACTTGTTCGCTGTGCTGAATTCCCATCTCCTCCTTGTGTCAACCCAGTGGATTTAATTGGTGCTGCCACAAAGATGAATGCCTCCCCCTGCACGCACTGACAGCCAGCAGTGCCTCTTCATCAGCTGTCAGGAGCACAGGACCTCAAGGGCATTGCTGATACTGCCGACTGAACTAATTGTACCTCTGATACCTTCTGGAGCGAGCAGGCAGGCAGTTTAATGAAATGGGCACCAGCCTTGCTGCACGTAGATGTCTCCATGTAATGGCATATTGCGCTAAACGAGCTCTGAGTGTTGCTCGTTAGCTATTGAAGATCTCCTGAACACATTGCCATCATCAGTTGTCATTAACAGAGTGATTTTTCAGAAAAGTATTTGGTAGGGAGCCACCTCTCTGCGTATGGACACATTGGCATGCTCTATCTCTTTCTCCCCCTTCAAAGGAAGCTGTAACAACTCTTAACTCTTTTTTTTTTTTTCAAGTGACCCTTGGAAATACATGCAGTCAGCAAGCCAGAGAAGTGAAGCCGGCTGAAGCTTTGCTGCTTGTTTCTTACAAGGTTAATGGTGAGGGCTTAGTGGGAATGACCTCTCTTCCATCTTGAACAGCAGCTCTCGTGGTGCGCAAATATTTGATGTGCCCATAATAGGTTTGCCTCCTTCACAGTTTTTAGAAAAGCTAAACCCGGACCATCCCCCGTCCTACATACCTATGAAATGAGATGGAAGGTCACGCCACCAAGCTGTTGTGCTGGCAGCATAAAATCTGCTAATGTCAAGCTCAGTTCCCTACAGATAAATGCATGTCATATCCCTCTTAGCCATGATTTTTGTGCCTTTGTTGTTACGGCTACTGAACAACACTGGGGGAAGGCACCAAGTTCAAGATACCTGCTTTTTCTTCCAGTTACAGCAGTGTCTCCTTCCATGACACTGGACCAAGTACTACCTTTCTGTGCACTTGTATCCACGCATGTTTAATTCACATGATACTTGCATCCTTGTGAGAGGTACAAGCCTTGCAAATTAATGATGTTAAGGAAATGTAAATCTGAACTAGTGATAGCAAGCAAGTATGTTTTGTTGCCTTTTTACTGGGAGTTTGGTGAGAGAGGCAAAACCAGGATTGCAACAGAGTCGCAGAATGGTCGGAGAAGTTTTTCCTCCTCTCCCCCATATGGAAGATCTCTTCATGATATCACATCTGTTTAAGAATCAAGAATGGTGTGACTGAGTTTTGGGCTACTAAGGAACTACCAGAAAATGTCCTGTTTATCCTGCAAGGGGAGATGGGGCACCTTTTCCCATTCAGAAGATGCAGTCTCTTTTCTGGTAGAACTCCAGCACTTGTATCTAGCATAGAAGAGCCTGCAATAGCTGGTTTAAGCATAATTTCCTTAAATATAGAAATAGTCATTCATAGATATATTTTTTTCACCTAAAATTAATCTGATAGAAATTATAGCGATTTAAGTAATCTGCTTTTAAAGCTGAAGGAATTAAATTTTGATGCAATAACTATTTAAAAGAAAAATAAAAAGAAAAATAAGAAAAGAGTCCTTTCTAACTGTCTTCTCTGAGGCATGCAGCATGTGCAGAATAGACAAATTATCCTCAGTCATACAGCTCGCGTGTGTAACTTTGAAGTTACTGAAGCATGAGCCATCACAAATTTTCATATATAAACCCTGCTATCTTAAATCCCTTCTATCTTTGTGAATGAGTACAGATTATAGGTTAAAAGTGTGTGCATTTGTAGTAGATAGAAGTAGTAATATTGCCGGCTCTCTGAATGCTATTTCCTAGTTACAGTCTGTTTTGAAGATAGGCGACAGATGAAGCATTTCTGAAAACTCCTGAACACTTGTAGCTTTCATCTTCTTTCCTGTTAAGTACTTCCACTTACTTTTCAATCGTCTGTTCTCTGTGGCATTAATTTCATGTGGCAGAAAACTGGATAGACTTTATAAAAATTTTGAACAACTGCAGTTTCTTTGCCTGCCTTTGCCATTATTCAACTATGGTATATGAAGCTGAAGTTAAAAAGTTATTTTTCACCTGTGTCTCTTAATTTAGAAGCAGACTACTTTTATTAGCCCTGCTTAACATGTGGTGCATGTGATCTGATGTGTGTTTGCTCCATAGGTTAAGTTAGCAACATCATTCATTCAGGCAGTCTTCTCTGTGTGACCCACTGGTGTCCTTCTAGAGGTCATCTGCTACGTACAAGAGTTTGGAACATAATGGCAGTGGCATCTTTAAAAACTTAGGTGGCATAAAAGCAAACTTAGGGGTCGAGTTTGTGGTGAACATCTTCCACCATCAGTGTATGTGTACACCAGATTTGCTTTTAGTGAGGATGTAGCTCACATTGTGAAAATTATCTTTGGGGAAATGGTTTATTCCCACTCTATTTTAAATGCCCCCAGTTGTAATCACAGCAGTGATGAGATTTTTTTTTTTCTCCACCTCAGCACTGCAGCTGACACTGGAGCTTGATGATTAATATCAATGTTGGCAAATGGCTTAGGTAGTGCCAGACATGCAGAGATAGTTCCTGCTAAGCCAGGTGGTCCGTGGGAAGTGAGAAAGGTAACTGGAATGAGAGCTTGTTGCTCTGACAATTTTTGATAGTGATTTGGGGACCGAAAGGGGCAGGGGGGAGGAAGCAATATTGACTTCAGATAAACTGCCTAAACCACCAGGTACATCTTTTCTCAGAGAACAAAATACTAACATCTTGGCTATGGGAATAAAATGGCGCAGAGGGAGGAGAGTGTACTTCTAGCAGCAGGCAAGCCAAACAGTAAAATCAAGGTATGAGAGACAATAATGGTTGGGGCTAAGGAGAATGAATAATGGAATTAAACAGTGGGCTACCTAAATGGTATATAAAGGGAGTGTTTGTATTGGGGGAACATGAAATAATTTGGGCCATACGCTTGTAATTTCCTTATGAATGGAAAGTCAAGTTAAGCTATGTTAAAAGCAAAAGAGTAGTCACACTCTAAAACTTGTTTGTGCAAGGCATGCATACGTGTGTGTGCTCTCTTTCCATTTGCAATATTGCAGAGGAGCGCTTTGGAAATTGTGAAAGGGAATTCAGTCAGGGAGAGCTGCCTGCAGTTTGGTGTGGGCCTGTGGTGGATAAAAGCACATTTAGCTTCCATCTGTTCCATTTTGGACGATGCCGACAGAAGGGTCATAGCTTCGGCAGTGATGGATATTTGAAATCATTGCCATTTTTAGCTGTTAAAGAATTTTTTCCATTCTCTTTATTTGACATCTGTTTTTCTCTTTGATATGTATTGCCAGACACACTGCAAGTGGTGATTAGCTGCAAGTGTTAGATAAAGTGAGGCTTTCCTTGCGTTGTCTCTCTCTTCCACTTCTGTGCTTGGTACAGAAATGATGGGGAATGGGAATAGTTAGCGATATGTTTTGGGACATTCCAGATAACTAATTTTGCTTTTCTGGAATTATGTGCATAATTACCTTACAGTTTATGTTTATGAAATATTAGTACAGTGTGAGTGTAGCTTGAAAGTAATAAAAAACCTAGATGTTCAACTATAGTGCAATACAAGAAAAGGATTACTTGCCAAATACAGTATTTTCTATGATTACTGAAATGTAAACACTTATCTAATACTTTGTACATCTGTGCTGCCTTGTGTTAAAAAAACGGCATCAAGGTGTGTCTCTCATAATTTTGCTTTAATTAAAAATGTATTTGGCCTCTTCAAGAAGCTACTTGGAGGAATCCCGTGGGCCAGGGCTCTCGAAGGCAGGGGGGTCCAAGAGTGCTGCTTGCTGGTTAGACATCACTTCCTCCATGCTCAGGAGCAGTGCATCCCCCTGAGCAAGATATCTAGAAAAGGAGGCAAGAGACCAGCATGGATGAACAAGGAGCTTCTAGCAGAGCTCAGGTGGAAGAGAAAGGTCCATGGAATGTGGAAAGAGGGACAGGCCACTTGGGAAGAGTACAGGAATGTGGTCAGAGCATGCAGGGATGCAATGACGCTGGCCAAGGTCCACCTGGAATTGAATCTAGCAAGGGATGTCAAAAACAACAAGAAGGGCTTCTTCAACTACATCAGCAGCAAATGGAAGACTAGGGACAATGTGGGGCCGCTGCTGAATGAGGCAGGTGTCCTAGTGACGGAGGATGCAGAGAACGCAGAGTTACTGAATGCCTTCTTTGCTTCAGTCTGCAGTGCCAAGGCAGGCCCTCAGGAATCCCATGCCCTGGAGGCAAGAGAGCAAGCCTACAGAGAGGATGACTTTCCCTGGGTTGAGGACGACTGCG
>Ga0065711_1012649_pt1 | contig 10042 bp, 8 predicted proteins | sample Hoacrofraction12_FD_59098 | JGI IMG/M metagenome (GOLD analysis project Ga0065711, IMG submission 59098) | Hoatzin crop microbial communities from Cojedes, Venezuela - Epithelial fraction 12 v2 (version 2) | ecosystem: Host-associated > Birds > Digestive system > Esophagus > Crop | place...
CAATGTGCTCAAGCTGGTGATTGCGCTCATCACGCTCTATTCCTCGCTCGACCACCTCATCCTCTATGCCGTGCTCTACGCCGGCGTGGCCTTGGTGGACCGCACCATCAGTCGCATCTATTGCGTGCGCCATTTCGAAGAAAGCCACCTGCGCCGCGTGTTCGACAAAAAACTCTTCCGCAAAATGCTCACCTTCTCGAGCTGGAACGTGGTGGGCGGCATGTCGAGCTCGCTGTGCGAACAACTGCGCGCCATCTTCCTGAACCGTTTCTTCGGCACCGTGCTCAACGCGGCGGGCGGCGTGGCGGCGCAGGTGTGGGTAACGGTGCACGGCTTCATTGGCAACGTGACTACCGCCTTTGGACCGCAAATCACAAAAGAATATGCGCAGAAAAACTACGCTCGCGTGAACTGGCTGGTGCAGACGGGTTCCAAATTTTCGGGCCTGTGCGTCATCTTGATTGCCGTGCCGGTGATGGTGAACCTGGACTTCTTGTTCGGCCTCTGGCTCAAGGAAGTTCCGCGCGGCGCCGTCGACATTTGCCGCGTGATGCTGGCTTCGCTGCTGTTCCACAGCTTCAATCCCATGCCCCATACAGCCGTTATGGCGCGCGGCGATGTGAAATGGCTGAACCTGCTCACGGCGATAAGCGAAGTGCTCACCAGTGCGCTCTACTTCTTGATTCTCTACTTCTTCCACTCCTACGTTGGCGCCTACGCCACTATGTTTTTCAACATCATCTTCACGGGCCTCTGCTTCCAACTGCTGCTCAAGCGCTATATGCCGGCGTTCGACCTGAAAGCCTACATCTTGCGCGCCATGATTCCCATTGCCTGCGCGTTTGTGCTGGCGCTCTTGGCCGCCCACTTCGCTGCCGCGAGCTGCGCCAACAAGTGGCTGGCGCTCATCGCCTCGACCGCCGCCTCGACCGCCGTGATTGCCGCGCTGGGCTACTACGTGGTGCTCGACAAAGGCATGCGCGAGATGGCCAAAAACTATTTTGGGCGCAAATTTAAGAAAAAAAATTAAGATGAAAATCGTTTATTGCATCGAATCGCTTTGCAATTCCGGGGGTATGGAGCGTATGCTGTCTATCATGGTCAATGCCCTTGCCGAGGAACACGACATCACCATTGTGACGGCCTGCCAAGGCGACCGCCCTGACTACTTTCCGCTCGACAAACGCATCAAGCGCGTGGACTTGGGCGTGAAGGCCGAAGGGCGCCACATTCCCATTTTGAAAAATCCTTTGCTTCAAGATTATAAAAAGAAACTCAGCCAATTCCTCTGCTCCGACAAATTCGACATCGTGATTTCTATGGGGTCGCTCGAACTCAATTTTCTGCCACTCATCCACGATGGAAGCAAAAAAATTGTGTGGTTCCACTTTGCCTACGACGTTTGCGAAATGTGGGCCTCCAGTAAATACAAAAACAAATTGGTCGCAAAACTGGTGGGCAAACTGCAAACGCAACGCCGTATGTCCTATGCCAAGCGCTTCGACAAAATAGTGGTGCTCACGAAGGCCGACCTGCAACATTGGAACGCTCATTGCGACAATGCCGTTTCCATCTACAACCCCCTCACCATTAGCGCTACACGTTTGTCGGACACTACACCCAAGAGCGCCATTGCCGTTGGACGTTTGGACTATCAAAAAGGCTTCGACTTCCTTATCAACGCATGGGCCATTGTGAATAAGACCCATCCCGATTGGCATCTCAACATCTGGGGCACAGGCTCAAAAGAAGCGGAACTGAAAAGCCAGATTGCCGCCAACGGATTGGATGATAAGATATTTCTGCGCGGACGCACGGAACACATAGAACAAGAATATCCCAACAACGGTTTTTTCATCCTGAGTTCGAGAGCCGAGGGACTTGGCTTGGTGCTGATTGAGGCTGCTACATGTGGGCTGCCGTTGGTGTCTTACGACTGCCACTATGGTCCCAACGAAATCATTTCGGAAGGAGAAAACGGATACTTAGTTTCTCCCGTTGGCGACGTGGAACGATTGGCCGCCGCGATTGACCGCATGATGAGCGACGGCCAAAAACGCCAAGCCATGGGTCGCCGCGCCAAGCAGATGGCCAAACAGTTTGAACTGGAGCCCATCAAAGAACAATGGAACCGCCTGTTTGAAGACATCACCCTCTCTTGAAACTTTATCAATTCTAGACTTATGAAAATAAGTTTTATCCTGCCGGCTTATAACGTCGAAGCGTATCTCGAACGCTGTGTGAGCACGCTGTATATGCAAGACATTCCGGCAGAAGACTTCGAAGTGCTCATCATCAACGACGGTAGCACGGACAAGACCCTCGAAGTGGCACAAGCCATCGCGAAGAAGCACACCAACGTGCATGTGTTCTCGCAAGCAAATGCCGGTGCTGCTGTCGCTCGAAATGTTGGTTTAGACCATGCGCAGGGCAAGTATGTTTGCTTTGTCGATACCGACGATTTCCTGATTCCCTATACGCTGAAATCTATTTTGGAATTAGTTGAAGAGAACAACTTAGATGCATGTTCATATCGTTTATTCTCAGAACATACTTACGAAATAGCCCCATACGTTCCTAAAGTACCCAAGCATAAAGTACTTACGGGCGAACAAGCACTAATGTTAGGCGAAGGAACCTCACTCTGCATCGTACTGTATTCGCGCGATTGCATCGAACGCAACCATCTACGCCTTAAAGTGAACGGCATGGGCGAAGACGTAGAATTCAACATGCGCTTCTATAGTGTAGCACAACGCGTTTATGCCACCCTTAACCTTTGCTATTACTACGTTTATAACAAACAGTCGCAAACAAAAAGTGATTCGTTCGAAAAATTTTTTTCACATCTTAAAGACGTTGCCATCGTAGCACAATCCTTTATGGAACATGCCTCGCAGCCGAACATTTCGAGCACATTGAAAGAATATTTCTTGCGTCGTCGGGCATCAGCTACAATCGGCTTAATTCAACTTATTAGCAACAATCGTAAAACTCTCTCTCTTGAGCAGAAGCAAGAACTTCTACACATGATGGAAGAAAGACAACTCTACCCTATTCGGCATCGCACACTATCGACTAAGTCGAACATATTGCGATTGCTACTAAATCAACGATGGATTTTGAACAAAAGAATTGGATTGTAAATTAAAGTTTTTGCGATATTTATTCCAACATGTACACTCCCAAAATTTCGGTCATCGTGCCTGTCTACAACGCCGGCGAGTATTTTCCGGTGCTGGTGGACTCCATTTTGGCGCAAACGTTCAGGGATTTTGAACTTATCTTGGTGGACGACGGCTCGACCGACGATTCGCCCAAGCGTTGCGACGCATACGCCGCGCAAGACGAGCGCGTTCGCGTCATCCACAAGGCCAATGGCGGCGTGAGCTCCGCACGCAATCGCGGCATCGAAGTTGCGAGCGGCGAATACGTCTTCTTTTCCGACAGCGACGACTATCTCTACCCCGAATGTCTCGAGACAATGCTGCGCGAAATGGGCGAGCGCGACTTGTTGGTGTGCGATTTTATGCAAAGCGACCGCCCCACATTCCTTGCCCACAATCCCAACCAACGCATCAAGGAACCCACCACGCGCATGGCGGCCGACAATCCCGACGCGCTGCGCCGCAACATCTGTCCGCTGATTGGTTGGATTGCGTCGCTGTGGCGTTGCATGTATAAGCGCAGCATAATCGTGGAAAACAACTGCCTGTTCGAAGACGAGGAGTACGAAGACGTGCTTTTCAACGACCACTATTTGAATTTCATCTCTTCGGCGGCGCGCACGAACTATCAGGGCTACTACCACATCCAAAATCCGGGGTCGCGCGGCACAGGCCACAAATGCATTGCCGACTATTCTTGGATTTCGAAGATTCAAACCTACTACGACGCCACCGAGCGCCATTTGGGGGCCGAGCAAACCGATTGGCACAAGGCTAAATCGGGACAGTTGGCCAGCCATATGGCGAGTTTCCTGCTCAAGGGCTATCACGCCGATACGCGCGTCGGTATGGGCGAGCGGCTGAAGCGCTGGCAGCAGGTGAGGAACGACGCATGGTTCCGCCGCATGAAGCCGCTGCCGCTCTCGGGCTGGAAGAAAGGCGTGCTGCTCGTGTGCCGCTACGGCCTCTATTGGGTGGCCGACCCGCTGTTGGCCGCTGCCCTTTGGCTGAAAGGAAAATTGCAACATTGATTTCAATATGAATACGCCCAAAATATCCGCCATCGTGCCCGTCTACAATGCGGAGCGCTATCTGCCCATGCTGGTCGACTCCATTTTGGCGCAAACGTTCCGCGATTTCGAACTTTTGCTCGTCGACGATGGCTCGACCGACTCCTCTCCCGCCATTTGCGATGCTTACGCCGAAAAAGACGAGCGCGTGCGCGTCATCCACAAAGCCAACGGCGGCGTGAGCTCCGCGCGAAATCGCGGCATCGAAGAAGCGCGCGGCGAATTCGTCTTTTTTGCCGACAACGACGACTACGTGTTCCCCGATTGCTTCGCCACTGCCGTTGAGACCATCGGCGAAAGAGACTTCCTCATCTTCGAAGCCTGCTGCACCCAGCGTTCCGAATTCAACCCCAACCCTCAAAATCGCTCTACCGATACGACCGACCGCATCGAGGCCAATAGTTTAGACGAAATCAAGGCCAAGATTGGAGACATGGCCGAAGCCACAGTGATTTGGATTTGCTTGTACAAGCGAAATATTCTGGTGGAAAACAATATCTTCTTCGAAAATGTGAAGAGCGAAGACATCCTTTTCAATCGGAAATACTTCAATCATATCAATTCCTTTGTTCAAATCTCTCACTACCAAGGATATTATTGGGTTTTAAACTCACACTCACAAAGTACCGAAACTTCTTATTTCGTCGACAAGGATTGGGTGGCGCGTATGGACGAAGAAATCCACATTTCCGACAAGCGTTTGGAATCAGAGGACCACTCGTGGCGAAAACATCGAATCAACTATTTAATTGCTTGCTACTTCATGCGCTATCTGCTTAAGGGCTATTATTCCGAACTGCCCCTGCCGCGCAAGGAACGCAAGGCGCGATGGGCGTGGCTGCGGCAGAACAGGCTGTTCCAAGAGGTGAACCGCGAGTTCGCCGGCAAGACGCGTTCGATGAAAGTGCTCTTTTGGCTCTGCCAACACGGGCTGTTTGGCGCGGCCGACGCGCTGCTGAAAATTGCTATTCGACATTAAACGATGAAACCACTTATCAGTCTAAGTTTCGACGACGGACGCATCGACAACTATACGATTGTGCGCCCGCTGCTGAAGCGCTACAATCTGCCGGCCACGTTCAACATTACGACGGCCTTTGTGAATGGCGAGGCCGAGAAGGGCTGGCTCGCACCGCACGCTCCGATGAACGCCGAGCAGGTGCGCGCACTCTTCAGCGAACCGCTGTTTGAAATTGCGGGGCACGGCTATTGGCACGAGAACACGCAGACCGACATCGTGGACGGACTCGACGGGCTCCTTCGCCTGCTCGATGCGCCCATGCTCACGCCGAGCGGCAATGGGTTCGCCAGTCCGGGCACGGGCCTCACTCCCGAGGCGTGGCGCGCTATGCAGCCGGCGCTGCAGCAAGCCCATGTGCGCTATGCGCGGCTGTCGCTCTGCTATCGCTCCCACGCGCGGCTCAAGACGTTGGCGCGCAAGGCCGCTCGCCTGCTCCACCTGCCGCGCCTCTATGCCTACGCTTACGGCGACACCCTGATGGGCGAGCCCGAGGGCGGCATCGTGCGCAGCGTGCCCGTGCTGAGCAGCATCCGCGTGGGCGAGCTGATGGCGCTGGTGCGCAAGGCCGTGCGCGAAGAAAAGGCCTGCGTCTTGATGTTCCACAGCATCGTGCCGCGCGAGGAGATGAAAGACAATTGGGACTACGAACTCTCACAATTTGAAGACTTTTGCCGCCGCTTGGCCGACTTGCAAACGCAAGGACTCCTGCGCGTCGCCACAACTATGGACGTGGTGAACGCGCTCGCGCAGGTGAAAGGTGAGAGGTGAAAGGTGAAAAGTAATTTTGCGCCGTGCTTTCCGCGAGGACGAGCGCATCTCTTTTTCAAAACATGTAGATGTTTTTGGCAAAACATGTACATCTTTTCGGCAAAACATGTACATCTTTTCGCAAAAACATGTACATCTTTTGACGAAACGGAGCAGACTAAATTTTTGAAAGAACCGAGGGACTCGGATTTATGTTTGACTATATTTTTTCGAAATTGCGGGTGAAGGGGAACAGCGGCCGCTATAAGCGCAGTCTGAAGGAGGGCGCGCGCTATGTGCCGCTGGTTTGGAGCGAACATTGCATTGAATGTTCTGCGCCGAAGTGCTATGGCACGTGTCCGCGCTATGAGCGTCGCAGCGACGGCCATTGCGTTCGCGTGGAAGGCGGCATTTCGCCCGTTCTCTCGGCCGACGGCGCACTGCAAACGGCTGTGCATTTTCGGTCGTGGGCCAAGATTGAGGCGCAGCTCAAGGCGCAGGCGCTGCCGGCGAAGAAGTACGGCCGACTGAACGGCTTTGTGACGCGGTGCGGCTATGCGCTGAAGTGGGTGAGCGGCCTGCTGGGCCGGAGCAAGGCGGCGCGCTTCGTTTGCGACGGCTGGTTCAGCGTGCGGCAGAAGCTCATCAATCGCTCGCTGCAAGGGCAGCCTGTCGAAAGGGCTTTGGTCTTCGTCGGACGAGTGTTCAACGACGAAGATGCGGGCCGCCTGTTGGTGGACATCAAGACCAACGACAAATTGCTCTTCCGCGAAGCCGTGGAAGTGCCGCGCGGCGAGACCGACTTCGCCGTGAACATCCCTCCCTACGGCGACGACGCCGAACTTTGCTTCATCAACATCCACCCCGCCGACGCCGAGAGGAAATGGCGCCTCGTGTTCCAAGACTTGGAAGTGCGGCCGCGCGACCCGCAGGAGGGCAAGAAGGTGAAATGCGTGATTTGGGACTTGGACAATACGCTCTGGAAGGGCGTTCTCATCGAAGACAAGACGGTGGAACCCAACGCGCGCCTCGTTGAAATCATCAAGGAGCTCGACGCCCGCGGCATCGTGAACAGCATTGCCTCGAAAAACGACGCCGCGCAGGCCGAAGAGCAATTGCAAAAGCTGGGGCTGAGCGAATACTTCGTGTTCAAAAAAATCAATTGGAACCCCAAGAGCGCCAACGTGGGGCAAACCATCCGCCAGATGAACATCAACGCCGACACGGTGGTGTTTGTGGACGACAACCCGTTCGAACGCCACGAGGTGAGCCTGCAGCAGCCGCGCGTGACCTGCTTGGACCCCTCCGAAGTGGAGGCTTTCGTGAAGGGGAAGCGCTGCGACGTGCCCGTGACGGCCGATTCGAAGCGGCGGCGCCAGACCTACGTGATGCTCGAGCAGCTNAAGCAGGAAGAGGAGCAGTGGACGGGCGACATCGACGACTTCTTGAAGAGTTGCCGCATACGCCTCGACATCGCCGCGCCCGACGATTCGAACATCATGCGATGCTACGAACTTCTGCAGCGCACCAATCAGTTGAACTCCTCGGGCCGCCGCCTCTCGCTCGACGAGGTGAAAGCCATTGTGGCGAGCGGGGACCACGACTCTTACGTGCTCCACTCGAGCGACAAGTTCGGCGACTACGGCATCGTGGGCTTCCTCATCGTGGACCGCACGGGCGAGCCCCGCGTGAGCGACTTCGTGATTTCGTGCCGCGTGGCCAACAAGAAGATAGAGCCCACGCTCATCAACTACCTTGCCGGCAAGTACGGCGGACTGCTGCGCTTCGACTATAAAAAGACCGCGCGCAACGGCCCGATGTTCCAAATCATCAGCGACCTGAAGATGGAAAAAATTGGCGAAGCAGGCGACGTGGAAACCTATCTGCACCGCTTCGACAAAGATTATGCAAAAATAGTGGAATTGACGGAGAAATAAAAAAAATTATGGAAAAATTGCAACTCTCGGTCATCGTGCCGGTTTACAATTCGGAGCGTTATCTGAAGACGCTTGTGGACTCGATTTTGGCGCAAACGTTCAAGGATTTTGAGCTCATCTTGGTGGACGACGGCGCGACGGATTCCTCTCCCGCCATCTGCGACGACTACGCCAAGCAGGACAAGCGCGTTCGGGTGGTGCACAAAGAAAATGGCGGCGTGAGCGACGCGCGCAACCGCGGCATCTGCGAGGCCCAAGGAGAGTACCTCTTCTTCTCCGACAACGACGACTACCTCTTTCCCGACTACTTCGAAGTGCTGCTGCGCGAGGTGGGCGGCCGCGACTTCATCATTTCGGGCCACCTGCAGGGCATGCGCGACGAATTCGAGGCCGGCAACCTGAACGGCCGCATCGACAAAGTGCACGGCCGCCTCTGCGCCGACGACCCCAACGGCATACGCTATTTCATCGCCGCCATCGACGACTGGATAGGCGCCATCTGGCGCTGTCTGTTCAAGCGCAGTGTGATTCTGGAGTACGACTGCTTTTTCGAAATGCGCAATCAAGAAGACGTGCTCTTTACCGAACGCTACATGAACTGCGTAGATTCGGTTGTAAAGATTGATTATCAGGGATATTACTATCTGCACAATCGCGGCAGCCTTGGCAACAGCCACAAATACGTGGGCGAATACGACGTGATTAGTCGGTTGGAGCAATCGTGGGACTCTATGGAAACGCGCTTCGGCACATCGAACGAAGAATGGAAGAGAAATCACGAGATTCAGTTGGGCATCTACATGTCGAGCTATTTGATTAAGGGCTACCACGCCGACACCCGCGTGGGCATGGGCGAACGCCTTCGCCGTTGGCGCGAGATTCGCCGCGACAAATGGTTCCGCCAAATGAATCCCATCCTGCAACGCGGCATGCGCAAACGCATTCTGCAGTGCTGTCGCTATGGACTCTACTATCTTGTGGACCCCCTGCTCGCCCTCTACACCCGCTTCAAACCCCTTGCCTGACGCACTATGAAAGAACCCGTGATTTCGTTCGTGCTGCCCGTCTACAACGTGGGCCCCTACTTGCGCCGCTGCTTTGACTCCATCCTGCAAAGCGTTGGCGCGCACGCCGACCGGTGCGAAGTGGTGGTGGCCGACGACGGCAGCACCGACGACAGCGCCGCCATCATCGATGAGTACGCTGCCGCGCACCCCGCCCTGTTTCGCCCCTTCCACAAGCAGAACGAGGGCGTTTCGCGAACGCGCAACTTCGGACTCGACCACGCCACGGGGCAGTACATCTGGTTTGTGGACCCCGACGACAAAGTGGAGCCCACGGCCGTGAGCGAAATCCTCGATGCCCTCGAACGTTTGAACTATCCGCAAATTGTGCAGATGGCCTATCGCCGATTCAACGACCACGAAACCTTCGAACTGCAAAACACGGCGACGAAGGAGGATGTGCTCGACGGCGCCGCCTATATGGACGCCTACACGCCCAACCCCTACTTGTGGAGCAAGCTGATGAGCCGCGCGTTTTTGAACGCACACAATCTGCGTTTCACGCCCGGCCTGAACACGCAGGAGGATTGGCTGCTCAGCTACTACGCCTACTGCCGCGCCGACCGCATTGCGTGCACCAACATCCACGCCTACGACTACTTTCTGGGCAATCCCACCTCGATTTTGCGCAACCCGTCGGCAGCTTCGCGGCGGCGCTCCATCGCCGACTCGCTGGCCGTGGGCAAAGAGTTCCACGCCTTCGCTGCCACGCAGGCCGACCGCCCCTACTACGCCGCCCTGCGCTCGCAAGAAAGCATATTCACCGCCGGCTTTCTCTATTCGCTCTTCACGATGAAACTGCCCGCCGGCGAGGTGAAACAAGTGCTGGAAAAAAGCCGAGAAATCGGAATCTATCCCGCCCCCTACGGCCGCAACAAACGCGGCAACAAATTCTTGCGCTTTGCCAATCGGAGTTGGATTTTCCTGCCCGTTTGCTGGCTCCACAGCCTGCGCGGCAAATTGCCAAAAGCTTGAACGCTATGAAAAAAGTATCCCTCCTCATTCCCGCCTACAACGAAGAGGCCTCACTGCCCGC
>Ga0065711_1015568_pt1 | contig 10042 bp, 15 predicted proteins | sample Hoacrofraction12_FD_59098 | JGI IMG/M metagenome (GOLD analysis project Ga0065711, IMG submission 59098) | Hoatzin crop microbial communities from Cojedes, Venezuela - Epithelial fraction 12 v2 (version 2) | ecosystem: Host-associated > Birds > Digestive system > Esophagus > Crop | place...
CAGGGAGGTTGTGGAGTCTCCTTCTCTGGAGATATTCAAGACCTGCCTGGACAAGGTCCTGTGCAGCCTGCTCTAGGTGACCCTGCTTCGGCAGGAGGGTTGGACTGGATGACCCACAGAGGTCCCTTCCAACCCTACGATTCTGTGATTCTGTGAAGGAGGTAACACGAAAATAAGTGGGGGGTACCCGATGTTCAGACAGGAGGGGACTGCCACCTCCAGAGCAGCCAGACCAGCAAAGCAAGGAAGTTAAACAGGACCTTCTGGAGATGTCTGCAAGCTCTCCAAACCCCCGCCATCTCCTGCTCCCCTAACTCACCGGGCCTTGTTCCCAGAGTCCATGAGGTCCTGGATGTCGTTGTAGGAGGTCACAGCCAGCTTGGAAAGGTCCTCAACATACGGGCCCATCAGGGGATGCTCCCTCACTCGCAGGTTCCCCTTGTTCTTGGGGTTTAGGAGGTCCCTCACGCGCTCACAGTATATCTCCATGTAGCTCACCTAGAGCAGAGGGCATGGGCAAGGCTAGTGGCCAGCAGGACTCAGATGCTCAGTGCATAGGCAGAATCAGGTCCTACCGCCCACCCCACACCCAGGGACAGGACCCCCAAAAGAGGGGTCTGCACACCGGCATCGCTTGCAGAGCCAGGTGGGAGCCTGGAGACAGACAAGGCAGGAAATGGGGTGCCTACCTCCACGGAGTAGGACATGTTGTCATTCGTTGTGTCATTGATGCGGGAAAAGAGGTCCTCACACAGCTGTGGAGAGAAGAGCCAGGCTGCTTAGCCCCCGACTACAAGGATGCTCCTGCCTGGGGTGCCCAGGCCACAGCAATTTCTGCCTTCTCACCCCAAAAAACAGAGCCCCTGAGCACTGGAACAGCTCCTGGGGTGCTGGCAGAACCCCACCCTGCTGATGTGGGTGGCTCAGCGTCCCCAGCCCCCCCCCAGCGCCCTGCTGGGCCGGCATGCGGCAGCTCTCAGCAAGCACAGCTGGTGGGGGCTCGGCGCTTGGACTGCCGCTGCTCAGAAACACTGGCCTCGTGTGGCCAGACCGTAATTCATCCGGTCTCAGGAGTCCAGCGTGACCCCCCTTGTCCCCCTACCCACCATCCTGACCTGCTCCCTTCTTCCCTCCTCGCTCTGCTTTTCCTTCAGGCACCCCACTGGGACCAGGGGAGCAGGCAGCTTTTCACCTGCGGAATGATGCCCTGCTGGTCCTTCTCCTGCTTCCCCATCATGGTGTAGGATTTTCCAGCTCCCGTCTGCCCGTAGGCAAAGATGCAGACGTTATAGCCTTCGAAGGCGTGTTGCAACATCTCCTCGCCGATGTCCCGGTACACTTGCTTCTGAGATGCATAGTTGATGTCTGCAGGCTGCAGAGAGGAGGAGGACAAGGAGAAATTCAGCAAGGTCCTCCTGCCTCTGCCCAGCCCAGTGCTCCAGGCTGGCTCAGGCCTCTTGCCGCTTACCGTGGTGTGGGACCAGTAGGAATAGTCAAAGCTGAAGCTTTTTGGTGTCTCTTTGGGCTGCTTCGGGTTCAGGATAGCTAGGGGGAAACAGATGGGAGCATGAGGCCACCCATGGTACCCCTGCCACCCGCATCCCATTCATGAGGGGAGAAAGGTGATGGGGTTCAGTCTGAAATGGACCTGGAAAGCAGGACCAGGACACTCCAGCTCTGCAGATGTGTCCAAAGCACCCAGACCCAGCAGAGGAGGTGGATGCCATGGCTGGCAGAGCCTGCACCAGCCCAGGGAGCAGGGCAGAGCTTTGCCCAAACATCCTGCTGGACACGGTGTGGGGGAAGCGGCTCCTTCTCTCAGTCTCCTGCCTGCTCCGGCATCTGCCATGGGAGCCTGGCACAGGCTGGGGGAGCCGTGCTCAAAGCCACAGACATTGGCACTGCGGGGTGGGAGCAGCTGCGGCCCCACCGGGGCTCCCCCTGGCCCCCTCCAGCTCCTGCCTCTCCTCTCCTGTGCTTTCTTTCGGGTGCCCAGCCCCAGCAGGGTGATTAATGCCTCGTGTTACACCACCAGCGGAAACAAGAGCCTGCTTTTTCCCATTCCCTAATGAAAAGGACGTTGCCATGGAAATTGGAGACTGCATCACTTCTCTGCCTTGCTCGCTGCCTTGCTCGCTGCCTTTTTTCCCCCCCCTGTAGAGCGTTTATGATGGGTTTTTTTCTGAAACAACAGATGCGTCAGAAGAAACTCAAACCAGCAGGGTAATCACGAGATCCAGCCATCAGCCATGTTAGGCGACATTGAAATGACCTTGTGGGCCAGCACAGCACAGCTCCCGTGCCTGCAGCCCCCAGCTTCTCCCTGCCACCGCTGGCCAGGAGGATGCCACACAGCACCAANGCCGATGGAGCTCCCTCCATCGCAGCCCCAACCTGCNCTGCCCCGGGGCTGNNGCTCAGCCAGGGCTCACGCGCCCTCAGGATTCAAGCTGGGGCCTCCCCAGGCAGCCACAGCCTGCTCCCCCTGGGATCAGATGCCCTGGTGTGTGGCATTACAGATGCGGACACTTTCTGCTCCAAATTCCAACTCCAGTGCCACGACGGATTCTCCCCCAGGAGGGATCTGCCACTTCTGGCCCAAGACCCATCCATCCCTGCCCGCAAAAGCAGTGAGGCAGGAAGGGGAAGGGTGGGAAGGAGGGGGTTGGGATCCAACCCCAACCGTGGAACTGCAGCATGGTGCTGCTCAGATGCCCCTCGCTGTGGGCAGGAGCCAAGCTCCAGCACCAAGAAGGGGCCGGGTGCTGGCTCCCTGCCTGCCTGCCCACTGGAAGCAGCGTGACTCAGATGCTCCGGATGCCTCCCGCATCCCGGGCAGACTAATTGCCAAAGCCAGAGCTGTTCTCTCAGAAGAAAGTGCTGGGAAGTGACATATCCGTGGCAACTGCCCATGCCGCAGCTGCAAACAGGGACTTGGGGGGCCCTCTGAGATCCAGACCTGCATCAAGCTTTTCTGGGCAGCGTGTGCAGCCATGGGGGCTGCCCATCTCTGCTGGTGCCCGGCTGGTGTGTTGTGATTGTGCAAAGAGAAGCAGAGGCCATACAAGCAGTCGGATGGAACATCTCCGAAGGCTCCTGGTGTTCACCTGGCAGCTCTGCCTTGTGCCCCAGCCCCCAGGCTCGGGTCTGCCTCTGTCCTGAGGAAGTGACCCTTGCCAGAGGGGTCCCAAAAATGAGTCCAATGGGGGCAAAAGCAGGGCCAAGGAGGACAGGGCCGCACTAGGTGGCTGTTCTGCGTTCCAGTGCCAGCCCATGCCGGGCACGGGGCAGAGGAGCAGCCGGGGACGGTACCAAGCGGCTCTGGGCATCCCAGCTGCAGCCACCCAGCTGGCCTGGGAGGCTGGAGACCAGGCCACAGGGCAGAAGGCAGCACACTGAGAGCAGCAGGTCTCCGTCCCTGAGCTGAAATGCTCTCCTCATTCCCCTTTCATTCCCATCTATTTGCCCCCATGCAGCTGGATGCTGCTGGCGGGTTTTTTCCTCTTCTGTGACCAGGCATCCCAGGGCTTTTGCAAAGCTGCTGCAAAAGATTCGTGCTCTGGCCAAAGTGGATTTAAAAAGGGGGCGAGGAGGCAGACATACAGATAAGAGGGGGAGGAGGTAAACCTCTGGAGATGAACCTTGTCTTTGCCCTGCAGAGCCAGCAGCATGGCAGTGGGCAAGCACCGAACAGGATAAAAGCCAAGACCCACAGGAGAGAAAATAATCGCTGTATTTTAAATCCCGCAGAGGGATGGCTCCAGCTGGAGAATATTAATGGCCTTGCAGGATGAATTCCAGGGTCCCTTCCTCGCCGTCCTGGCGGGAGCTGCCAGGAGAGGGGCCAGGGATGTGGGTGCCCGGGCCAGTGCCCACAGAGCGAGGGACGCCGCAGGAACAAAGCGGCTGTGCTGGCGGGCAGGCGGGCAGCCACAGCGCAGCGAGCCAAGGGGGCGGCGGCTGTGAGTCTGGGGGGGACAGGACGGCAGAGAAGGGCTGACCCCTCCCTGCCCCGGCCCCCGCTGCCCCCCCAGGGCTTACTGTATTAGGCAGAACAGCCTCCCCCACCCCGGTACATGCAGGGGTCTCTGCAAATAATCCCGGGAAGCGGGAAACTTGCTCTCACCCCCTCAAACACATTTATTTTTGGATTCTCTGTGAGGAAGCGGGGGGGCTGAGACAGTCCTGCTCTGCAGGGGGTGGGCAGCCAGCGCTACCAGCACTCTCCTGCCTCCCCCCGAGCCCCCCCAGCGCCCAGCGCCCAGCCCCCTCCCGGACGAGAGGATTAGCTGACGGTTTGTCCATCCATGGAGAAAAACCTCTCTGTCAGCAAAGGGCTGGCCGGGGCGCTGCCCCTGCCCCTGCCCGCAGCCCTGCCAGCCGCCCCGCCGCGGGCGGGGGGCCAAGGGACCCAGAGCATGGCTGGGGGGGGATGGCAGACAGCTGGGCTGGGGGCAGCAGGGTGGGCAGGGGCAGATCGCTCCGAGTAAACACGGCCGGAGGTGGCAGAGGTGGGGGATGCCCAGTGCTTTTGACTGGGCCTGGGGCATGGCAGGTCCCCCCCACCCATCAGGGGCAGAAGGGACAGGGACATCTCCCCTGCCCGCACCCAGGCCTGGGCAGACGTGCAGCAGGAGCTGGGCTGGAAAGGCTTCCTTGCCATGAGGGGAGCAGCTCCGCACCCTGGGCAGAGGGAGCATCCCCGCACAACCGGGCAAGGAGAGGCCCCCCAAGACGCCAGAGCCCGGCAGACACTGCCCCATGGACCACTCCATTCCTGCTCCCCAGGCTTAGGGTGAGCAGGGGACCCGGAGGGGTCACAGAGCTGCCCTGCACCCTTGGGTGCCCTCCTCTCCCTCCTGCTGGGGTTGTCATGGCAGCCTGGCAGCGCGCACCATGGGGGTGGCTGGCACCTGTGTCTCACCCACCGCCGCCAGTGACACAGCAAGCCTCGGGCAGGCAGGCAGGCAAGCAGAGAGGGAGTTTAGACGCTGTGCCATCGGGAGGCTTCCAGAGCCAAAGAGGAGGGATTTGGCTGCCTTTCCCACCCTGTACTCCCAGCAGACATTATTTAAAGAGGGGCAAACGCCGGATGGGCTACTGGCAGGACAGTTAGCTCCAAGCCTGCGTGCTACAGCCCCCCTCCCCGAGCATACTGCTCCCTCGGCAAACTCCGCTCCTGCCCCTCCATCCTGCTGGCGTTGTGGCTCCAGGCCCCACAGAAGCAGGGCTGGGTGCCGGCCCACCACGGTGCACGGCTCCCAGCCAGGCGGTGCCATCAGGAGGTGCTCGCTGGCCAGTGCACAGCTTCCACGTTTGGGCAGGCGACCACGGGCCGGGCAGCCTTGGCACCACATCCACGCACCAGCATTTCCAGGCTCTTCTGATTCTTCCTGCCCCTTCACCTGCCGGGGGATGCTGCCCCGTTTGGTAGCACTGGAACCCAAGGGCTCAGTGCCACATAGATCCCCCTGCTGCCATCTCAACAGCGGGACTGCATTTCCCTGTATGAAAGGTGACTTTTCCCCTGCCAGATTCCCTCCTCCAAATGATGCCAGGTGCTATGGGCATCTGCACCATAGATCCCAGCAGCTCAGCACTCGTCGCTGGGGCCAGACCACACACGCTTCTCCCTGGGCAGCACCCAAAGCCTTCACGAGCCCATCTGCCCCCAACACTGTCACTCACTGGTGGTGCTTCCCGACATCTGGATGATGCATTTAGATTCCCGGCTCATCTCACGGGAGTTGAAGGGCCGGACACGCACCGCCACCTTCACGGATGCTCCCGCCATCGCGCTGGCCAGAGGTGGGTCCTGCTAACAGGGAGCAATGGTTGTCCTGCAAAGAGGGAAAAAAATGGGTTTAGGAAAGCTCACATCCCAATCCCCATCTTGCAGCCATGCCGGAAAAATGAATGGAAAGCCTGTGCAATGAAACCTCCCAGGAATGCTGGTTTGCCTCTGCCCAAATGAAACCTTTCGTTTCATCCCTCAGTCTGCCTGTGTTTTGCCTCTCCTGGCTCTCCCTTGTATCTCTGGTCAGGACCCCCTGCTCAGTCCCAGGGGACACCCCTGCCCTTATCCCAGGGCAGCACCCAGAGCCTCCACCACCTTGCAGCATTGCTTGGTGGGTGCCGACAGCAGGGGATGAGGCCATGTAGGCACCGTCAAGCATCAGCGTGACCCCTGAGGAACATTTCTTCCACCCCAGGGTGCCAACGTCACTGACAGGTACCCCCTCACTTGCAAGNAAGCCCACAACCCCCTGCCAGTCACTTGAGCCTCCTGCCTCTGCTCCNGCCCCAGCAGAGCAGGGACTGGGCAGCAGGACAGGGNGGAGNGGGGGAGGAAAATGATGACTTTCGTGTTGAGAGGGGAAGCGGCTGTTGAACACAGCCGCTGGTATTTGCCTCTCATTCAGCTCCCAGCAAAAGCAGAAGCGCGGCATCAGCAGGAGCAGCAGCAGCCAGCAAGCCGATGGCAGTCGCACTCATCTGAAGCTCCCGGCTTATGATTATTTATCCACTCCTTTGCTAATAAATTATTAATCACAAACCTCACAAGACAAAACAAACCCGCCTCTAACATTTCCCAGAGCAGACACTTGTCCCAGAACTGGTGTCCGGGCTCCCCGCAGCTGGTCCCACCTTCCCTGAGCCCCAGTTAAGCCTCACTAGTGTTGGCCAGAAAAGGATGCTGGGTCCTTCCATTGACCACCAGGTCCTTCAGGATCAGCCCTGAAAAAATCCATCCCTGCCTTCTAATGTCCACCCCCTCTCCTGCCGGCCCTTGCTCCCTGGCTTCACCACAGCACCGGCCAGCAGCGGCTCCTCTGGCATCCCTGCCTGTGGGGTTGCTGCCTGCAGGACTCCTGCAAGGGTGTTTGTTTGCAAATGCCCTGGGGCTTTTCGAGCCTGGTCTTTGCCAGCAGGATGCTCACTCTGGGATAAAGGAGGTCAGGCACGAGTGATGGCACAGCTCTGGTTACATGAACCATGACCCGAAGGAAGTGGAGCAATAAAGATCGGTCCTTAACACAAGATAGGTTTTCCCATGTTGCATATGAAAAACACAGATGAATTTGTGGAAAAAGTTGAAGAACAGGAAGAAGAAAAAAATAAATCCACATAATGGAAAGTGTCCCAAGAGAAGGGAATAGCCTTAAAACTAACCGAAGTTTGACAGCTCCGGTTTCATTTCCAAAGCAGGTGGGAGGAAAACCAATGTATGCTCTGCCCAAAGGCAGGTATATTCATGGCGCAGTGGAAAAATTTGCAGCCAGAACGTGTTATCAGCTCGGTGCTGTCTTTCAAATATGCTTTGCCTGTTTTAAAAGTGAGCCTGCATCTCTGACAGCAGGAGGAGGACAATCTTCTCCCTTTAGAGTTCCCAAACTTTCCTCTCACCGCCCTGCTGCCATGGCTCCAGAGCTCCCACTGCACTCAGCCAGCAATCGCACCCTTAAATCCCACCAGCTCCAGAGCTCAAGCATTTGGTCTCAGGCTCGCTTGAGTGCGGATTATTTTAAGCAGGTGTTTAACACCACCGTTGAGTCCCTGAGCCAACGAGTGGGCTGCCATGTACCAACAGGCCCCTGCCTTCCCCACTCTGCTGCTTTCTCAGATGGGGGAGAAAGGAAAAATTAAATAGGACTCCTTCACTATGGGGAAGGAAAAAGTCAGGTTTCCCATGAAATGATGGGATGTATTCCCAGGTGGAAGGGTTGCATCCTCACAAGGCCATCGGCTTGAGCTGCTCCACCCTGTGGAACAGCTGGCGCTCAGGGACTGGGCTAAAACCCACACAGCGCCCGAGAACTGTCTGTGTCAGACACTTCCCCCTCCTCCTTCTTTCCCTCTCCTTCCACAGCCAGGACAGCTCTCTTCCCCCTGCTTCGTAGTCTCTCCAACTCCCAGGGCTACAAAGAGGTGGGTCAGGTCCCCAGGCTCCTGCCTTGTGGCACAGCTCTTGGCAAGAGCCACCAGTAGAGAAACAGCAAACCCATCAGCAACCCCATCAGCCCCGGGACCGACCACTGCCCGCCACAGGCAGCCTCAGACCCTGCCCTTCTTCCCTCACGCCCCTGCGCCATTTGCATTGCAGTGTCCTCCAGCCCTGTCACCTCACACAAAGAAGCTCTGGTTTCTCCTTTGTCCCACTTTTCCGGGTGCCTCGTCTTGCTGCGTGCTCCCCATCGGTGGCTGCTCACCCTCCTTTGCCAGGATGGCCCACTCAGCCCCCCACCAGTACCCCCCCAGCCCACCCTCGCTGGCCATGAGAAGCCTCCGCGTCGCCAGCAGGACCTCTCCTCTCTCCCTGACATCTTGACGTCCGCATCCCAGCGTATTCCCAGCAAGCCATCTGGCTTGCCTAGCCTGGCAGCGTAGGCTGCTCTCCCTGACCGTATTTCCTGCTGCAGAGTGGCAAGCTTGGCTCCATTTTCTGTCTCCATCCATTTCCTTCAGTTTCCTTGGTCGGCAACACGCGGCCTCCCTCCAGCTCCTCGGCAGCCCTCTAGTCTCACCTCTGCCACAGCAGCACAAGGACCCCATGAAGTGCCGTGTCCCCTTGGGGAGCACCAGCAGCCCCCCACCCAGCTCCTTGCCGAGCCTGGTTGCCTTCTCGAGCCTACTATCCTTCCCCTGACTCATTCTCCCGGCTCAGCTGCAGGGAGGAATTCAGCCTGCAGCTCACGTAACATGGCAGCACCACCAGCCACCACCGGCCACTGGGCATCCCGCAGAAAGAGGGGACGCGCTGCAGTGGGCAGGCAGCCCCCCCGGCCCGGGGCAGGTGGGCGGCTCGAGTCCAGCAGCCCGCTCTGCCCGGGGACAGTCAGCCACCGCCCGCTTAATCCGCCATCGAGAGAAATTCAATAAGCCGCTATCAGCCTTTCCCTGGGAGCGGGCCAGCACCGTGGTTCTGCTCCCCGCTCCCTTCTCGCCTCCTCCCAGGGCCACCCCACACACAAGGGAGATGGCAGAGGACAGCAGAGTCCCCGGGGCCAGGGGGCACGTCCGGAGCTGTCCCCCAACTCTGCAGGGCATCTCTTCCTCCCAACCCCGCGCAGCCCACTGCGCTCTGCCCATCCCTACCCGCACACCCACCGGCCCTTGGTGACGAGTGAAAGGCCTAGAGAGCGATGATTAATTGGATCAGCTAAGATTAATTGGCCAGAGACCAGGTAACAAGAGCTTCTTAAGCCTGAGAGCCCTCCTGCCACCGCCAAGAGGTGACCAGTGGGACAGGGAGCATCGTCCCCAAGTGCCGCCCACAGCGAACTCTTCCCCTAAGGATGCTGCGGGGACACGCCGTGCTGCCTGTCCCCTGGGTGCTGCAGGACACTGGGGCACGAGTGACGCTGGCACGGAGTCGGCGCAGACGGGATACCCCATTCCCTGCGCCCAGCACAGGGCGGGGGCTGCCTCTGCCTAGCTCTGGCGGGTGACGAGCTGCCCGCGCCGAGGGAAATCCAAGGCGAGTTTCTCCTTTTGTCTGCGTGCAGCCCCACGTCACCTCAGCGGCGAGGGCGGGTGCCCCGTCTGGCTGCGCCTCCCGAGGCACCGTGCTCTCAGCCGCCAACGGGCTTTGTTTTAGTGAGCCCTTCCTCTGCACCCCCTCGTCGGGGCCCCCCAGCTCCGTCTGGGACCACAGGACCCTGCCCTCGCTCTGGGGACAGCGGGGGGCCCTGGGGACAGCTGGCCTGGATGACGCGGCACCATCGGTGCCTGCCAGCGGAGGCTGTCGGCTGCTCCCCGCTTGCCTCCCGCCCCACGCAGGGCAAGGGGCCGTGACGGTGCAGTTTTCCTGGGAGCAGCTCAGAGGACAGCCCAGGGCAGGGGCAGGTGGCCCCCCATCCCCGGCTGACATCCAGCCCCCCGCATCCTCTGTGCCATCACGGGGACCCTGCCCTGTGCCTCCTCGCCTCCCGCCCGCTCTGATGGGGGACACAGCTTCAGGGCACTGTTTGCAGCTCCCTGAGAATTCCAACACGGATTAAATTTGCAGGTAGCAAATCTAAGCCGGGGGGGGGGTGGGGGA
>Ga0065711_1052249_pt1 | contig 10042 bp, 7 predicted proteins | sample Hoacrofraction12_FD_59098 | JGI IMG/M metagenome (GOLD analysis project Ga0065711, IMG submission 59098) | Hoatzin crop microbial communities from Cojedes, Venezuela - Epithelial fraction 12 v2 (version 2) | ecosystem: Host-associated > Birds > Digestive system > Esophagus > Crop | place...
CCAGAGCAGGCTGCACAGCACCGCGTCCAGGCGGGGCTGGAATATCTCCAGAGAAGGAGACTCCACAGCCTCCCTGGGCAGCCTGGGCCAGGGCTCCATCACCCTCAGAGTGAAGAAGTTCTTCCTCCTGTTCAGCTGGAACTTCCTCTGCTTCAGTTTGTGCCCGTTGCCCCTTGTCCTGTCACTGGGCACCACTGAGAAGAGTCTGGATGAGCTTCTTTTATTGCCTTGGTCCTTCCTCTGCCTTGCAGCTCAAGCACATTAAATCAATTAATTACTGGGATGTATCTAATGGCTACCATGTTATGCACCCGTGGTGTGAAGGACTGGGTGTTTTAATATAGCTGTGGTGACTTGTGCAAGATTTTTTTTGTGTGTGTGAATGATTAATTTGGCAAGCAGAAAAAGGGGTTTAGATGAGCCTTGTGCTCTGTGCATGGCTCAAAAGCTGGGTGAAGTGATGCACCCTTGACTTCCCCATGCAGAGTCCCGTGCCCTGCGGGTATCTAGTGCTCTGTGCTAGCTCTGCTGGCGTCAGAGCTGCTCCTGTGACCCAACACCAGCCTGGACAAAGGGCAGCAGGGCCTGCTCCCATCGCGCCTGGAGAGGGGTTTGCATCTGCCCCTCGGTGCTGGAATCATCCTTCCTACTCCTGCAGAGCACTTCCATACGTGCAGATAAAAAGGTCCGGTGTGTATTTGCTTGAATTTTGTTATCCTGGTGCTGGTACACCTGTATCCTTTTGTAAGCAAATTCGGTGTGTGCTTGGAGAGGGTGAGGCTGCCTGAGCCTTCTGGTGATGGGCAAGTCCTTCTTAAAAACTACTTTGTTTTGCAAAGCTTCAGGAACTGAGCAAACTTCAATTGGTAATGTCTACCAGGGATTGCTTTTAAAGTCTTTATCCTCTTTTTTTTAACCCCCTTGGTCACAGAAGTACCTCTGCGCTTTGGACCGGTGACGTACGATTTGGCGGGGTCTGGGGACAAGTAGATGGTGTGAGTCTGATGTCAGAGACGTGCTTTGCGTTATTGTTGTCAAAGCTTTAACCAGATGTTGGGATAGGTATGAAAATGCTGACGTTTGTATAATTGCATTAAGGAATCAAGTGAATTCTGCTATTTCCTAACTTTAGGCTGATCTGTTTCACAGTTTCAGTATTTTTAATGTATTTTGAGCGTAGAGAAACCTTTCTGGGTATCTATGTTTTAATAGCTCAGCAGTTGGCTACCTGAGCAAGTTTCACAACTAACTGCATGTGTTTTGTTGAGCAAAATCTCAAACGCTGGAGTGAAGGCATTAGAGGGGAAAAATTAAATATGTAATACTAGAAGCTGGTATTCAGCTAATGCCTGTTAATAGTTCTCTAGACAAATGTCAAGCAGCAGAGGTTAGGTATTGCAGCATTACGAGGAACAGGCTTCCCAATGCTGGCCTTATGTGCTCTGCAGGGGAAGAAAGCAGCAGGGGTTCATCTGCTGCTGTCTCTGCAAGCCCTTGGAGATGTTCAGAGTGTCTTTTATGTTTCAGCTGAGAAGTATCCCAAATGCATATTATTCATCACCATTACTTTGGTAGAGTCCAGAATAAATGCAGTGTTCATAATGTGAGTGGTAATAAAGTGAGAGAGATGGAGGCACGTGAAGATGGAAGATCATTACACAACGTGAACAAACTATTAACAAGAAAACGGATGAACTTGCAAAAACTTTTCTTCTCTGCCACAACAGGGATGAGAAGAACCAGTCCATCATTGTGAGCGGGGAGTCGGGTGCTGGGAAGACGGTCTCTGCCAAATATGCCATGCGCTTCTTTGCAACCGTCGGTGGCTCTGCCAGCGAGACCAACATCGAAGCCAAAGTCCTCGCATCAAGCCCAATTATGGAGGTAAAAGCTGCCTAACTTCCTTTTTCCTGCTTGCAGTGATCACCGGGTCTCTGCAGAAGTCCCAAAACCATTGAGAGGTGTAGGGGATAGTGAGCCAGACATGATTTGCAGCCTCGCAGCAGCCCCGAGCTGGAATGAAAAAAATGCAAAAATACACTGATAGTCTCTGTTTAGCCCACCCCTATTGCTCCTCTGTTTGGTGGTCTTGAATCTGAGCCTGTGCATCCCCAGCACGGCTCCAGGAGCTGGGCTCTGACAGGGCTCCAGAGCGGAGAGAGCGGTGCTGCTGGCACTATTAGTATTTTATCTTCTTCACCTTCCTCCTCCTTTTGCCACTGCATGCTACCTGCTAATCTTCTTTAATTGTACAAACGTGAAATAGAAAAGAAAGGGATTAGTCTAGATGAGATTTTTCAATACAGGTTTTTTTATTGTTTTTCCATTGTTATCAATCATATAGGGGAATAACAAGTCCCATTACAGGGAAATCCCTTCTCTGAAGGAAAAAAATTCGTTTTATAAATATAAAAGAAAGGGTAGAAGTGGCTTTGTTTTGTTGCACTGTGACCACATGGTGAAAATAACTGCCTGAGTGTCTCAATTCCATTTTCCAAACAGATTTTGGAGTCAGAGTACCTTCGTTTGCAAAATATCCCAGGCAGCCTGAAGACAAGATTTGGACTCCCAAGTTGATTAAGCGCTTCAGACTTGTGTGGCCTGCTTTTAAAGGCAGGAGCTAGCAGTGCCGCCGTAGTGGAGCGTAGCGTTGTTCTGCGCTTAATCTGTCCTTCTCTTAACCTTAGTCTTAGCTTAACTTGCAGGGAGGCTTCCCACCACAGTGCCTGGTGGCCGAATGGTCTAAGAGGCATGGAGGTGGTGGCTGATCCAGGGTGAAAACCAGGCCCACCCCAGCCCGAGAGGTAGCACGCATGGTGTAGTATCATACTGCCTGACGTGGGGTGCAAGCTGGAACGGTGAAACAAGGGATGGTGCAGATGAGCAGTAACAAAATGCGGGCAGAGGATGCGTGGTGACCTGTTGAAGCGCGGGCTTCATGCTGGTTTACTTCTTTCCTCGCCCATCTCCTGTGCTTCCATAAAATGTAGCTGCAGTACCTGGGGACACTTGAAAGCAAATGAATTAAAATTCATAGTGCATGCTGGTCTTCTGTAGGATGCCATGATTTCTTTGCTCCAGTTTTCTTGTCTGCGTTCAGTTCTGGATAAGTTCTAAGTGCCGGGGCCAGGGAACCTGTCTGTCATTACTGGAAAGAGCTGAGGACGTTGCCCGCACAAAAACCATAAAAAAGAACTGCCTAGTTTGCAAAAAAAACCAAAACCCAAAGTTAAAGCGTGATGATGGGAGTAGAGGGATGGGTGTGTGCTGGAATAACCCTTAGCAATGAGGTGCACAGAGTTTGTATGGGATGTATGTCCCTGCTGGGAGATGGAGCAGGTATGTCTGCTTTATAGACAAGGATTTGGAGCACATGAGATAAGGTGGTGATGGTAATTCTGGATGCTCAGTTCAGCATGCACAGTATCTAGTGATGGTGTTTATTGTAACCATTTGAACTCCTTATTTTCTGTGGGATGGATGTTGGCCTCTGCAGAAATGGAGAGGCACGGGCAGTCAGGCTTGTGTGCTCTGCCTCTGCCCTGCTGCTTTTACGTATGGTCTGGGATGTGTGCTCATCATCTCAGGAAGGGGAAATAGTAGCAGAAAGTAAGGCTGGTGTAGCCATGAAGGGGAATATTGTCTTTCTCTGGCCCTCTTGCATCACCACAAGTTGCTCCTTTGGCTGCTGGATGCATTCCCACGTTTGCAGTGCTGCACCCCCGATGTTTGCAGGTGGGCTGGGTTCTCTCCTCTCCCTTCTGCCACTGTGTGTGACAGTGTTACCTGCCTGGGAGTCAGAGAGGCACAGAGGGGCTCTGGTCTTGTCGCCAAATCCATGGACTGAAGTTCGAACATCTGGAGATGGATTGCAGCTGGTTCCCTTCCTCTCATGGGGCATCATTGTCCATGTCCCCTCCAGGAAAGCTGCCAACATTGACTGTTTGTGAACAAAGGTGGGGACATGCTGTAAGAGAAAACAAAAGTGCTCTGGCTGTTGGGATGTAGATGCTGTAATTATTCTACAAATACTCATTGCTGTTAATGCATTTTTCTTCCATAAAAGTTCGGGAGGCACCACATTTTCGGTGAAGAGTTGTCTCCAAAGTCACGTCGTTGCCTTGCCTTCTAGATCTGGGAAGGGGTTTTCCTCAAATTCTCCCATGACTGTTTGTAACACTGAGTACAAATTTAAAAGTTTAAAAAAATTTCAAAAATAAAAATGAGTGTTTAATTTTGTTCTATGCAGGCAATTGGAAATGCTAAAACAACCAGGAATGACAACAGCAGCCGCTTTGGGAAATACATTCAGATCGGCTTTGATAAAAGATACCACATCATTGGTGCCAACATGAGGACGTATCTGTTGGAAAAATCACGAGTTGTATTCCAGGTGAGGAGCTGTGCTTTCCTCCTTCTTTTCTTCCTCTTGGGTACCATACTCCAGGAATTTAATAGTCTGGATCTTCTCTATGGGTTAAAAAAAGGCTTTAAAAGTAGCTTTCCTCGTGGACCCGTGTCCAGATGTGTCTTTTGGGTGCAGTCTGTTGCCGTTGTTCTTGATGGTGCCAACGTGGTGACCTTGTTCTGGAGGAGTATGTACCTGGGAGACTTGTTGGTCTCTGGTTGTTTCCTCCATCTGCCCGAGTCTGGAGCCCCATAGAGGGACTGCAGCTCCTGCCCTGGCTGCTGGGCAGGGATGGAAAGCCTGCTGAGATTTTTACTGCACCCCATAAAAAGCCAGGAAGAGCAAACTGCAGGCAACAGTAGTGGTTTTTTGAATGTTGGAGGAGAGGCGGCAGAAGGGCTGAGGAGGCAGCTGTCTCTGCTGTCGCACATCCAATGGGTTTCTTATGCGAGGCTCAGGACAAGCTTTCTTGGTTTGTGCTGGAGATCTAGCTCAGAAGTACCTGGAAAACTTTTGTCATTACACAAAAAAAACCCACAACTACAAGAATCCTAAAACTAAATGACCTTGGGAAGCCAGGAGTGTAGGCCACCTCTTGACGTTGCTATTGGTTTGCAATACAGTGTTTGTTAGCCAACTTTTCTTAGGGATAAGGTGTGGAAGGTAAAGTTATTTATTTCCTTGTCAAGACGGGCCATGTACTTTGGTTAGGGCAGGACTTGGCACCTCCTTTTTCCAAGGTGGCACAAGGTCCTTGTCCTCTTGGTGGCACTGAGGAGGTCTTGATGGTGGGAAGCAGGGGATGGGCTCAGGGTTGGCCCCAGGACCAGTGGGTGCTGGACAAAGGCTGACAGCCCTGCTGTAACCTCTTCTTGCTTCTGTTAACTCAGTGTTTTCCCCCGTAGGCGGAGGATGAGCGGAACTACCACATCTTCTATCAGCTTTGTGCCTCAGCAAGTCTTCCAGAGTTCAAAGACCTTGGACTAAGTAAGTACTTCTACCTCTCTGCTTGCCAGTGATGTCTGCCTGGGTGTGATGGCAACAAGACGACATTGTGGGGTTAGAAATACAGGTCATCAATGAGTTTGTGCCTGATCAGTGGGAGGAGGTAAAGGGAGATGATCTCCAAGGGCTGCTTCTCCCCAGTGGGGCGCAGGTTAGCTCACGCCATCTCCAGGGATGTGGTGCCTTGGATGAGATGCCAGCCCTCATCACCTCTGCTGTGCAGGGACTTGCTGCATGGTGTGCATGGTCGGTGCACGAGTTGCCCTGGTTGGTGCTGTTTGGCTTCTGCAAGCGTGGCTGGTGGGTAAGAGCTCTTGCTGCAGGTTAGGCATGGTGGAAGAAGCCTGTGTATTTTGTAGAAACTGCCTGCAGAACCACAGTGAACCACATGCCGTGGTAGATGCCAACTGGTGCTGGGTCAATATTGTAGGAAACTTACATAATGATGTATATTTTGAATGAAGTGTGAGTATGGGTTCATAGTAAGTATTTAAAGTGGTGAGCAAGGCAGGCTGTGATCCCAGCGCAGAGCATTGTGCCGCTGCAGAGTCTTGCAGAACTTTCCATTGTGGCTACAGGGAAATGGTAGGTTGAGAGAGACGCTTTCGGTTTCTGGGTCATTCTGGGCTTGCATTGACAACTTTTTGGGTCACCATAGGCACGTTGACTGCACTTACGAAGTGCTGGTGCTGAAATGGAACCCCTCCAGTTCTCGCCCCGTTGTCACCAGTAAGCCTCGGTGCATTACCCAGCGGTAGTCTGTACTCTGCCCAGTGACACCAAACCAGACAATGGCATCATGAGTTTGCTAAGGCGTAGGAACATGTCTGAGACTGTCTAGGCATAACCTTTAATGTCTGTCCCAGGACACCTGGGTGGGAGGTGGAGGCTTTGTGTGGTTCACTCTGCACCAGCTGTAGTGGGAAACCTGGCTCCGTAGGTCAGGGCTTCTGGTGGATCTGGGGCTCCCTTTGGTCTATAAGGGTCCCAAAATTATGTTCCTTTGACAGCGGCTTCCCAGCTACTGTCAGAAAACCCGTCTTTGGTCCTGTTGCATGCTCATGAGACCGCAGAGCACATACCTTCAAGAGTTTCTGCCGTTGGGTTAGGTGCTTCATTTTAGCAAAGATACTCTGAGTAAAGATGTTGTACACTGGCATCTTAAATTTCAGAAATAAATTATTTCAATCCAGTTCAGGGAACAAGTTGATACTGGAAAGCTCTGGCCGTGAAACCACCTTCCTCTTCTTGGGAACGTGTGGATCGAAGGAAATCTCAGGCTTTGTTAACACAGGTCTCTAAAAGCATTGTCTGTATTTGTGGTGACTGGTGATACTGAAGGCAGAGAGGTCCCTGCTCTCCTGGTGCATCATCCAGGGCATTTTCATGCTTTTGTGACTGTGTCTCTCGACTTCAGTGTCTCGAGGGAGCCTTCTTGGCTCATTTCTAATTAAAATTTCATGTTGTCGGTGCTTGTCAGTCTCTAGCTGTGCTTTTCCATGGTGCTTGGGCGTTTGCTGTATCCCAGGATGCGTGGGTGTCCGTGCAGCCTCTGCATTCGTGTGAAATGCAATGGGAAAAGAAGTGATTTTCTCCAAAATTCAAGGTGTGCCTCTGGTATGTCATGCACTTGGCACCTTGCAATAGCTTAAAAAATACCTCCCCAAAATGTTTTGCTAGCTGGCAGCTGCGGCACCGCTCATGCACGGGGATGGCTTCTGGGGTATCATAGAATCACTAAGGTTGGAGAAGACCTCTAAGATCATCAAGTTCAACCAGGCTCTGCCATGACTTGTTGAATTACTAGTGGGGGGCAGTCTTCTGTGAGTGCGGGTGTGCACAATTCACTTATTTTTCTTTCTTTCGAGGGATTTTTTTCATTGCCAACTTTGCATCAGATATACTAGCCTGTATTTTGAGATGGCTAGTTAGCCTCCAAATTTATTTCCTAATGTAGGCTATACCTTACCTACCTGTCCACCTCTTGTTCCCAAGGCTTATACAAAACAAGGAGTATCTTAATGTAAAAATCCACCTTTTATTAGACAGAGTAGGGCGTATATCTTTCCATATCAAAAGTAGGAGCTGTTGTTTCTTCTCTGGGTCTTGCATATGCAAAGAATTGTTGTTACTCTTTGTAATATTGCAAAATACTGGAAAACCGAGTCTCTAAATTTATGTGAGCCCAACAAAGCAAACCAGTAGAGTGTTGGCTCTTCAGCCAGAGTGATCCGAAAGGCTTGATTTTAAACTAGAAAGTAAATATTTGACTTAAAATGCAGGAGTTGGTGTGCAACACAGTGCCTTTCAGTGTGGTGTCTAACTCGATACTTGGGCAGTGGTGCGAAGCAGCAATAGGTTTTATTTGTTTGCAGTGAATTGAATGGTTTCTGTGGTTATTGCACACGTATTGAAATACAAATATTGGAGTCAGTTATAGCAGAGATGACTTCAGGCAGAAACAGATCCTGATGTGGATGGTTAAAACTGTGACCGGGATATCAGCCTCCATCGACTGCTTGCCAGCCCTGGATGTGTCTTGCAGGGTGACACACAGCAACATCAAGCTGTTAACGCGATGTGCTCCTTCACGGGGCTGGGTGAGCTCCCGCTGTGCTGCGGGGACTGGGATGGCCATCGACTCCCTGACCCCAGTCAGCATTTTCTGCCCCTTGTTCCCGATGCTCCGGCAACGAGTGGAGTTACTGAAACCTCCGGGTCCCAGGGCTTTGTATGCCAAAAATAATTAAATGTTTTTCTTACAGCCTGAAAGTACAGCTAATGCAAAAGCCTACGGGAGGGCTGGGGACCTTCTGGTGGCAATGTGAGTCAAAAAAAGTGCAGATTGCAGTGATTTTAAAGGTTACCAGCAGGCAGATGCAGAACGCACAGTATGCTGTTTTTCTCCTTATTTTTTCATGATACTCAGGAAATGTTTGAGTGTTAACAATCTTTCTGAGCATTTCTTGGCAAGTCACTTCTACCTGGTTTGAAATGGGTTGGAGCTGGTGCTGCGAGCCAGTTCTGGGTGGGAAGGGGAGGCTGTCCACCTCCTGCGCTCCACCAGTCTCCACCAGGCCAAGCCTGGCAGCCTTGGGCATGTATCTTTATGGTTTCAGCCTCAAATAAGCCCTTGTTTTAAGGAAGGGTGGTTGCATGGGAAGCTTTTTAAAGTGGATATAAATCCTGTGATCTCTTCTTGTATCAGCATTTGAAATGCCTCTTGGTCCCCATCGGATTTAGCTTTGTGTCGTTCCAATATAACTTTACTAACGCATGGATGCTTAAATGGTGGAATGCTGGCACCGCGAGCGTTTCTCCAGTCCCTTTGCTCCCTCAGTTTAAGGCTTTATGTGGGAAAGGTGTTAAAATGTCTGAATTGGTCACGGGTATGTAAAACAGAATAAAAAAAGTTGAAAGGAGTAACCTCAGTATTTAAAGTAAGCTGCAACAGAGCAGTTATTCGAATCCCAAATACACACCACAGCTCTGCCCTTTGCGTGGGGAAGGGGTTTCGTCACTGCAAGAAGTCGTTGCAGTCACTTAGCAAGATTATACTTCATCGCTTTCGAAGTAAACTGTGGTTCAAGGGAGATGGCTGCACTTCAGGGATGGGTTGGGGACAGGGACCATCCCAGCACACGCTCTGGGGAGCAGCTGCAGCAGGCGAGCGCTGCTTGCTGATGTATTTCTGCTCTTTCTTTTCTCCTAGCGTGTGCCGAAGACTTTTTCTACGCTTCTCAGGGAGGTGACACGTCCATCGATGGTGTGGATGATGCTGATGACTTTGAGAAAACCAGACATGCCTTCAGCCTGCTCGGTAAGGGGTTGCTCAGCTTGGAGCCTTCCCAGCAGAAGTCTCTTGCCAAGGTTTTCAGTTTTTTGCCTGAATTATATGGCTCTCCTGTAACACTGAGAGGTATAAATTCATGTTCCTATTGACCTGGCTGGCTTTACCTTGTTCTTAAGTATGAGTAGCAGCAGTGTTTCTTGCAGCTAACTGCGAAGCGGCAGTGAAAGGGAGGAGGACACTGAATTTAAGAGAAACCTAAAGAAAACCATTCTGGAGTCGAAGCTGTGCTGCAGCTTTGTCTCGCTATTTTTTAACCCTGTTTACAAGCAGGAAAAGAGCTATTACTCTGCAGTTCAATCTGTATTTGGGTTGAAGTGATGTCACTTCTTGGCCCATCACAGTATTCTACTGAGTAGCTAAATACTGGGAATAATGAGCGGAGTACATCCCTGCTGTGCAGAGTCCATGTCTGCATGGCCAGCTGCAAAATCTGCTGCTGCAACAACCACCTGTGCATGCTGCAGTGCCGTAGCCTGCCTGCAGCAGCGACTTGCATCAGTACAGGCTCAGGGTGGGCCTGCTGCAGAGCAGCTCTGCAGAGAGGGACTGGGAGTGCTGGTGGATGACAGGCTGACCATGAGCCAGCAGTGTGCCCTGGCTGCCAAGAAAGCCAATGGGATCCTGGGATGCATTAAGCAGAGTGTGGCCAGCAGGTTGAGGGAGGTTTTCCTCCCCCTCTACTCTGCCCTAGTGAGGCCCCATCTGGAGTCCTGTGTCCAGTTCTGGGCTCCCCAGTTCAAGAAAGATGAGGAGCTACTGGAGAGAGTCCAGCGGAG
>Ga0065711_1052252_pt1 | contig 10042 bp, 11 predicted proteins | sample Hoacrofraction12_FD_59098 | JGI IMG/M metagenome (GOLD analysis project Ga0065711, IMG submission 59098) | Hoatzin crop microbial communities from Cojedes, Venezuela - Epithelial fraction 12 v2 (version 2) | ecosystem: Host-associated > Birds > Digestive system > Esophagus > Crop | place...
TCTCCTCTCCTCTCCTCTCCTCTCCTCTCCTCTCCTCCGTAGCTCTCCCTCTCCCTCTCCTTTTCCACCACGGGAGGTACGGCTGCCTCGGCTGGGCGATCCAGCCATCCACGTGCCCTCACACTAACCAGGTCTGTGAAGCAACCTGGGTATGTAAAACCAACCAAGCCAGCCAAGCTTGCAAAAACACAGAGTTAAAAAAACAGCCATTCAAACCAAGTCCTTTTGCAGCTCCACACTGGGCAGGTGCTTGTCTGGGTGCAGGTTCAGCCGTGGTTCTTACCCCAGCTGTCCCCAAGTTTGCCATGCAGAGAGGTGACCGGCCACGTACCTGGCTCACTGCTACGGGGCTGCTGGGCTGCCCACAGCAAGCAGCATCTGAAGAGCCCACCAGGCAACAGAGGGTTCAGAGCACAGCGGTCCCGGAGCCCTGAACCACACCTGAAAAAGAGGAAAGTGTCCCCAGAAACAGGCTCATGCAGTTCTTCTACTGCCTCAGCACGAAATAAAATACTTGCTGTGGCTACAAGCGCTGCTGTAGCCTTCCTGTAGCCTTCCTTCCTTACACTAACAGCAAGGGACATGGCTGAACCTGGGGGGGGGATCCATCTACAAAATAAATTGCTCTCTAGACTTCGCAGAGGAAGCTGGAGAGCAGGCAGTCACCCAAACCATAATAAAGAGTTTCCATGACCTTCTTCTGTCGGATGGTAAATCCCAGCAGCAAGTACCCCTCAATTTTAGTCCAGAAGGATTTACTGAAGCTGGGAGACTAAGCAAACTTGTGAGGATCTGTGAATGTTCCAGAGGATTTTCCCTGAGGGAAGAGTGTTAGCTTAGGAGTCCCTGCTAAGCTCTGTGTATAAAACTTTATTAGAAATATAGCCAGACAAATCAATTGGAATCAAACATTTGTGCTCAAATAGTTCAGTCTCAATAAATATCATTCAAAAAGCCTTTAGACCCTATAAAATTCCATATGCTCTCCTACCATTAAAGGGCTACACCTCCGCGGAGGCAGCATAGCACGGACTAAAAACTGACCTTACTACTAGCAGCCTTTGACAGCCAGCTTTGCTGTCCCAGAAGGTTGTTTGGGGAATCTCCTATGAACTTCCTTCTTGCCCAGCTTAGGGATGGAGAAGACTGCTTTGAATGATAACAATAATAGTATGGACTGACACAGCAGTGCATTTTCAATTATTATTTAACCCTTGCCATGCTTACATGGAGCTCTACAGATAAGGGACTGGACACTAGTAAATAACTGCCAAATCTCCGGGTGAGGAGCAGTTCTTCAGCAGCATGAAACAATAAACACAGGGTTTCAGGCTGAGATGTGAGGAAGGACCCAACCGCTGCTTGGAAAAGCAGAAGAACAGAGTGCAACTCCTGGCATTGACATCTGGTGAGGGCACAGAGTTAGATTTAATACCTCTCATGACTGCAAGTACATCATGGTGCTCCCCTCCACTTCTCCAGAAAGGCAAGACAGTTCTCTGCTGTCCTTAGGCGCGTGTCTCTCCTGGACGATCAGCCTAGGAGGGCCTGGTGCAGGAGGGGGTACCGGGAGGATCCCCTCTGGGCACGCAGCCCCTAAAGCAGCCGACCTCTGTCTGCAGAGGTGTTGACCAAAAGAGAAGTCCTGTGACCCAACTCTACAGAGCTCCTATCATCTGGGAAGCGCAGGGTGAGGCAAATACATGTAACTCATCAATTCCTGGATATCAGCAAGGGCATCCATGACAAGCAAAACTAACAAAGGCTCCTTCTCCACTTGTCTGACCCCCCGTCTTTCTCCACCCCCTTTTCCCCATGTGAATCTCTGGTGTTTAATAAAAGGTGCGCTGCCTGGCCTCCTCCCTCCGCGTGGTGCTCACAGGGGCTCTCCCATCCATTCCCCTGCCACCTGTTTTTCCCAAGCTTGTAGGAACACATCCCTCTTTGAGATCTTCACCCTTTTGCTAAATTCGGTTGAAATTGGCCAGCGAATTCAAAAGCTATTAGACACACACATACACCCCCAGAGGCGGTGTGATCATACAAGGCTTCTTTCCTTAGGATACGAGGCAAAAACGCCTCGTTGAAAGCTTTTTGATGTTTGGCGCTTCTTTCTCCATTTCCTGGTGCTGCGTGAAATGCCAGGGAGAACCAAAGACATCACAAGTAAAAGCCCATCCCCAGCAGACTGTTATTAGCCTTGTTTCTAGAGCAACTCTTGGATGTATATCAAAACAGAACCTCCTCCCCCTCTGGGGTTTGCTCACCCTATGCAGATCTGTGGGTGGCATCTCTTGATGATCGCTCTCCGCAGGTCCTGCTAGCAGCACTGCCGACGCTGGGCTGCATATTTTTAGCTCGCTTTTCAAGTCAGAATATTAATACTATCGCTCATACGGCTCTCGTTGACTCTTACATGAGCCTGATCATTATAAGGAACATTCCACTGCTTTGGCAATAATGTGACATCAAGACTTTGCTCCAGATAGACAAATCAACTGAGACACAGCCGTTCTCAGCCTTTGATATATCGAGGGCTTTAACTAATTCAGACAGCCTAAGTTACTAAGAGGAAATGATGGAAACTAAAATAGTCTTTCTGAAGATTTAGCATCATTTGTGTAAATGCCACCAGGACTCTGTCGCTCCGCTCATTCCGTTGCTGACTGCAGGTGAAAGGCAGCCACAGTGGCACTGGCACACCGGGCAAGATGGAAAGAGAAAAGAAAACCAGACAGGCTAATTACCCAGATGGGTCTCATTCTGGAAATAAGCACGATGTGAACAGCAGTGCTGCTGCTGGTCCAGCACGGCTCGTTCTGGAGTTACCGGCCGCGCTAGAAGGGACCGCGCGAGAACCGTTATTGAGAGGTTACTTCAGACAACTTCCACTTGCGGTCAAGCCCTTAGACAGACAGACTTTGGTGAAGGCTTTGATTCCCCCTGTCAGGCGTGTTTTTGGATATTTAGCTCCAAGGTAGCTAAACTCTAAGCCTGTTCATAGCAGAATTATTTTAAGCCCTTAACCCCACAGTCATGAACCAAATGCTGATCCAAAAACCATATCCTCCACTCATTTCACATTCAAATCCCTCCTTCTGGGAGACGCTGAGCTATCTCCGTTCTCACTCGTTTCAACGGGAGTTGAGGCTGCTTAGCAGAATACAGGATCAGACCTGTACAGTCGAAAACTGCTACAGCACCTGAAGAACCAGCTTTAAAATGCGGAGCACAGAGCCTGGGTCTGAGCTGGGAGCTGAATCCATAGAGGGAGGCAGCAGAGCCACGCTCCAGTTAATTATATTAAATAATACCTTCTAGTAGATACACAGATCATTTTCTCTACCACTGCTGCCACCTCTGTGCCAATTATGCTAACTATTGGTTTCTTTTCAAAGGCGGAAGCAAAAAATAACATTCAGTTGAAACTGCAGGAAGAAACTTAAGTGGGCAGAGGGTAATTATCTGAGCTGGAATCCGACCAAGGGAATGGAGCGCAGAACCCCTGCCCTGGCTGTGAAGGATCACGGGAGCGTTAAACCCACGGCGGAGCAGGTCTCAAGCTCTGAGTCTTGTCTGAGAAGGCAGCAGCTCTTTCACCACAGCATTTTCAGAACAGTCTTTATTTTCCTATTCTCTGTCTTCCCGAAGAGAGAATTGTGCTCTTCAGATAACCACACCGCAAACAGAGACCTATTAAACCACAAAGATCTATTTTAAATTAACATCAGCGATCAAACTTCAACCCACAAAACCAAGGAAATGCTCCAAAGCTGCTCTCCCCACCATAACTCCGTGCACATTGCAGGCAAGATAAGAATGCTGCGTTTTTTATTTGGTAAATTTGAAAACCACCTCTTGGGCGACCTCTCGGTATCTCTTGCAGCTGCCGCACAGACAGCCAAGGTGGGTGGATGCAACCACAAACCTGAAATTTCCCAGCTTTCATTTTTAATTCAGTTCCTTCAAGTTCTTGGAGGGAAGGGATGGGCTTTGGGGTTGGGTTTTTTTTTTCCTTTTTTGGTTTCTCTGCCAATTTAAACTTCTTTTTATTATGCTCAGTGCTATGTTTAGGCCTCTCTCCAAAGACTGTCTCCCAAAAATTAAGAGACAATTTTATTACTACACAGAGGAACTTCAAAAAGGGATCTGATAGTGGGGGACTTTTCAACCTTGCTTAATGAGATCTAATGACTGGAACTCGCAACTAGACATATTCGACCTTAAATTAAGATGTAATCTTCTACCTGTGAGGGTAATGACATACTGGAACAATTTCTCGGGAAAGGCAGGCTCACTATTGCTCAGAAATGCTATACTGAAATCAGATACCACTCCAGAAAACAGTATCTAATTTGGGTCTGGGTGAAGGTCTAGGGCTAGAAGCAGATGGAAGGGAAAGGGGATGAGATCAAGGCGGATGTTTATCTGGGGTTCAGGGCTGGGAAAGTCTGTATCACCCCACGTATCGCTGTCCTTCCCTGGCCCCGAGGAGAAGGCGACTGCCCATGTTGCTCTCGGTGCTCTGCAACCCCATCCCATGCTCCCACAGCTTCGGCAAGAGGTAGAAAGACAGAAGGTAGAAGGTTCAGGAAGAGGGGACTCCTTCTGGGAACAGCTAACCCGAGGGCCCCTTCTCGCCTGGTTGTAGCCCAAACCTCTTTAGACTCCCAAAGACAGAAGTCCTTTTGTGTCTCTCCTTTAGCTGTCCTGGCAATGCATCTGCTCAGCGTTTGCAGTGAAGGCCCCCTCAGGTATTCCCAGTGAAGCTGGTTTCCCTTGGAAGCATCAGGGACTGCAACAGGGCTCCGAGCTGAGATGGAACAGGGCCAGACCTGCACCCTCCTGCTCGTTCACGTCTTCAGGAGGTTTTCCATGGAAAGCTCCGGTGTGCAGCCTGAGCAGCTCGGCCGCGTGAGCGTGCAGCCAGACACGCAGCCATTGCACAGCAGCGTTTCTTCTCCAGGATGGACAAAATCCTTTGCTCCCCTCCGGGAAACACCCTGCAGATCTGTCACTGGCCTAGCGCACAGTGCAGATTTGCCCACGCGGTGCTCCCAGGGACGGACACAGAGTACAGCAGCCTGTGATGGAAGCCATCGTGTCAGAGAGGGCCACGAGGAAGGCATCAGGCTGGTGAGAAGCGGGGAGCCACCATCCTCTCTGTCACTTTTGTTCCCCATCTCTTTCCCAGAGAGACTCCCCCAGTCCTTCAGCGCATCCAAAACGAGATGTGATTTTTGCGAAATATCTTTCTAGAACTCACCGTTCTCCCTCCCACGGCCTCAAGGCTAAGTTTGCTTTGGACAAAACATTTAAGAGCAGAGTCAACTCCTCAGAAGCAGTGGTACCACAAGCATAGCCTGAAGCCATCTCCACTGCTACAGAAATTAAGTATTTATGGTTTAGTTTTAAAATATTCTCCACTGGAAGGTCACAAATCGTGGAGTTTTCTCTATGTATTTCCATCTTTCCTCCCTTTACTCTGCTCCGTGTCTCCTTTGGTTTGAAGCAGCAGCAGCAGCTTGGTTAAGGGTGTAACGGGTGTCTCTGCTCCGAAAGGGAAACAGAGCTGGAGGCCCCCGCCAGACTATTTCATCATTTACCTGACCATGATTTCCTGTGGAAGGAAAAGACTAAAAAGCTTCTCAAGGTCACAAAGATCATAAGAAGCCTGGACTATGCCACGCACGCACGTCTGGTCCTCAGGAGAAGCAATTATCAGCCCTTCTTGCCAGGAAGGCCACAGAGTGATTGACACATGCCACTCATACCCCAAGCCCAGACACACACGCCCATTCACTGTGATCTGTACGTGCCCAGCAAGCCCGATACCTTCCTGCAGCACTGGAATCGCTTCGCACGAGTGGAAGAAAAATGTGCATTTCCTGCACACAGTGTTAGGAGCATCCAATGAACATGGCAGTCGTCAGGAGCACCCCATCTATCCTGAGCCTCACCCGAAGGCCCACAGAAAGATCCAGCACCTTGCTGCTCAGGAAAGGTATTAGGGGTGAGTTTCCAGCATAGAATCATAGAATCATCTAGGGTGGAAAAGACCTTTAAGATCACAGAGTCCAATCACCAACCAAACACTGCCAAGTCCACCACTAAACCATGTCCCTAAGAGCCACATCTGCACGTCTTTTAAACAACTCCAGGGATGGTGGCTTCACCACTTCCCTGGGCAGCCTGTTGCAGTGCTTCACAACCCTTTCAGTGAAGAAATTTTTCCTAATATCCAATCTAAACCTCTCCTGGTGCAACTTGAGGCCAATTCCTCTCATCCTATCACTTGTCCTCACTACGTTTTCCTTTCAGGTAGTTGTAGAGAGCCATAAGGTCTCCCCTGCGCCTCCTTTTCTCCAGAGTAAACAACCCCAGTTCCCTCAGCTGCTCCTAGTAAGACTTGTTCTCCAGACCCTTCATCAGCTTTGTTGCTCTTCTTTGAACACACTCCTCAATGTCTTTCTCGTATAGAGGGGCCCAGTTCTTGAAACACAGAGTGTCAGCTTGTCATCACAGTTGATGACATCTCGAGCTGACCTCCATTTACTGCTCTGCATGAGCCCAGAGGACAGGTCCTGGTCACTGAAATGGGAATTCTGCTCTTGGGATACCCAGGCTTGGAGCCAGGGATACCCAGAGGACTGTGCAGAGGCGGCCGACATAACAACACTAATTTCGTAGCAGGACCCAGCGTGCTGGCTACGGGTCAGCAGGAATGCTTGGAGCAGACAAAACCTGCCCTGCTCACTTCTCGGGGAACAGGAGCACTTGTTGGTAAATAGTCAGCAGTTACCAGTGCCAGGTGCCTGGGAGAGAAGAGCTGTGCTCTGCTCAAGCACGGATGGACAATCAGCAGACGTCTGCTCCTCCCCTGAGTGCCTCCTGGAAGCACGCACGATGCCAGATTACAGATTACGTCAGTGCAAAAGCATTCACCTTACTCTATCTCCTTCGCATGCAAATGTCAACCGGCCCGTGGAGCACGGTGCCGCACAGGCTGTCGGTAACCACCTAATCTCACCCCCCGATAACGGGGTGAGGGAGTGGGGAGGAACAGCAGAAACCTGCCAGAGGCAGAGGACATGTGGCACGCAGCCAGGGGGTCCCCGCAGCCCCCCCGCAGCAGCACTGGCCCCCGTCTCTGCCAGCCGACGGCACTCACCTCACGGGCACGCAGGGCCAGCAACGGTCCTGATCCACTGAGCCACACCCCAATACATACGTGTGTGTACATATGGTAGCGCCAGGAAGGATTCGAAACAGGAGGGGGTAAAAATGGCCCTGCTGATCAGAAACACGTTATTCTTTTAAACAGACCCTCAGGAACCACAGCTTTTGTATTATCTAGCGAGGAACATGCTTTTTTACAGAGCTAGTCGTACTCCAGCATACACACAGGCCATGTCTTGGACCCATTTCAGCGGTTACCGAAAAGAACCGCTGCGTTAAACCACCTAAACGCTCCGGGCTCAGGTTGCAGGGTCTCTCCAGGCTGCTTTCACGTACTCCCACCCTCCCCCAGACCCTGGCCTCTTGCTCCTCTCTCCTCCAAGGAAATACTGCTTCTCCCTCCCCACACCTCCAGCTGGCTTTAGCACTCTGTACACTTTTCAAATATTTAAAATGTGAAATTAGATTTCTTTTTTTTTTTTTTTAACCAGCTACAGCCACGCAAACTGAATGTTTTTGGGTGGGATTCCTCTGGGCAGGACTTCTGTAGGGGCACAGCTAAACCACAGTGAGCACAAAAGGCAGGACAGGATAAAAACCAAACGGGACAGTTTTAATCAGCAGACTTAACATCTGAAAACATAACGGTACAGGGAGAGAAATGGTAGTTGTTTTTTTGTGCTTCAGAGGGTATTTGTAGAGAAAAGAGACCTCGCTGGTTTGGTTTGTCCTAGACTGACACTGCAGCTTTTGCTCTTCTGTTTTTTAACGCAAGATTTGTCTCATATGCCCTGCCCTCCTAGAAGAGATCCGGGATGTCCGGACAGCTGTCGGGATGCCCATGCTGGTGATTCAGCACAGCTGGAAAAGGGGTAACGGAGCGCTGGTGCCCACCTGGGAAGACCTGGACCTCACCGCTCTGCCCCTTCCAGGAGTCCCTGCCCCGCAGAGGAGCCGCCCTCCCGCAGATCCCCACGACTCAGCCCAAACCGTCCGCGCCTGGGGCTTGGACCCGTTCTTTCAGCCAAAATGCAAAGCGAGGGAAAAAAGCACAAGGTGGTGTTTTGTTTTTCCAATTTGTAACTGTATAAATACATACGAAGTATAGAAAACACTTGGAATTCTCTGCGAAGAAAATTACCCCTACGTGGATTTATGAAGTGTTTTAAATATGAAAGAATGCAAACTAGCAGCGTAAAACCAACCAAGCGCAAAAACAAAGAAAAAGAAGAAAAAAATCTGGGGTGAATAACGAGAAAAGGAAACGGCTTCAGGCTTATCCATCTGACACCAGCCCCGCGACAGCATCTCTGCCTTCAGATCTGGCAGTTGGTCAGAGCTCCCCCCGCCGCCCCTCGTTACCAACTATGCCTGGGGTTTCTTTTACAAACCAATACGAAGACAACCCCCAAAACCTTTACATCTAAGCACCATTTCTACCAAAATAACAGAATCTGCTCCTATTCTGAAAGGCCTGAATTTGATTTTGTAGAAATTTGTCGGGAAGGGTCAAAATAAGTAGTAAGTGTAAATAGTACATGTCGCAAAAAAAAAAAAAAAGGTAAATACATGTCTGAAATGTTGAACACAATCAGCTCATTCCAGCAAAATTTTTCAGTCCTGGTGCTGCTCAAACCAGTTCAGTCAGAGCTGGCTTGGAGGCGCTCGGAGGTGACCCTTTGGTGTCTGCAGGGGGAGGAGGACCATTGCTAGTGGCATTTTTTCAAGCCAGCTCCACCGATTCCCATCATGCGGGTAGGTGAGAAGCCCTTAATTACCACCACTGCTCACTTTCACGGCTATTTTTTCTGCTTTGCTGGATGTAGAAAGACTCTCATAAATTTTAACGAAGAAAAAAAGAAGTGGGAAAGTGAGGAATGGTCATGGAGGCTTCACAAATCACACGAAGCTCCCAGCGTATGAGGGCATGTCATCGTTTTACGAACTGTCTGCAATCCAGTTTCAAGCTTCTGATATGGTGAGAAAGGAAAGGGCCAGTTCAGGATCCTGCCTTAAAGCAAGAAAAAAGAAGAGCTGGAAGCAGGCAGGAATGTCTTCCAGTAACACATGCCTTTAGAAGGAGCCGATAAATCTTGGCCTGGATTTATTTGAAAAGGAAAATTCACATAAAGACACTCCCTTAATCAACATAGCTTGAGTGGCTTATCTTTAAATCAAACCTAAAAGCTCCAAGGCACACATCTTTGAAATCTGAGCTTTAATGGCATTAAGAGACTCAGAGACCACCAGTTTCAGACTCGGATCCTGAAAAGCAGGACTTGAACCAAACTGGTTGATTGTATCCAGAACAGCATTTTTGTTTTCAGCTTGGGGGAGGCTGGAGAGCGAAGGGTCAAGCAGGACTGAGATTTATTTACTGGCACTGAAAAGTAAACACCAGGCACTACACTGATAACAACCTGGCCCTGACAAAGGCCATTGGCAAGGCACATTCTTGAGGAGGAAGAGTTTTGGTTGCTATATTTCTGCTTTGCTAAGGGGACAGACAGTAAAGCAATCACATTCTTGAGAAGGACAGATGAGGCTGGGAGAGAGCTGCCCCGTGTTTAAAGTGGCAGTGGATGCTAGCAGAGCAGGGAAGGTGGGAGGGTGGACAGTGGCTGCAGCCCAGCAGAGGCAGGATCCAGGCTCACGTTTTTGCCAGCCCCTCTTTATTTCCCTGCTTGATATAAACAGGACAACTGCACTCTCCAAAACCCCCTAGAGAAAGCGAACGACTCATTAGAGAGCTCAGTTAGCCTCACCGCAGAGCTTCAGCATGAGAGTTTTGCTCTCACCTGCATTTACACACCGTTACCCTCCTCTGTAGTATCCACCCACCCACCCACCCACCCATCCATCC
>Ga0065711_1052255_pt1 | contig 10042 bp, 15 predicted proteins | sample Hoacrofraction12_FD_59098 | JGI IMG/M metagenome (GOLD analysis project Ga0065711, IMG submission 59098) | Hoatzin crop microbial communities from Cojedes, Venezuela - Epithelial fraction 12 v2 (version 2) | ecosystem: Host-associated > Birds > Digestive system > Esophagus > Crop | place...
GGGCAGCGCGGGTCCCTCCGGTGGCTCCGGGGCGGGGCGGGGCGGGGGGAGCCCGGGGGAGACACGGGCGCGCGGCTGCGGCATCCTCGCGCCCGCATCCCTCGCGCCTCCTCACGGTTGCTGTGGCAACCTCCCGTCGGTGGGGTGTTTGTAGAGGAGGCGGACGCCAGCGGGGGGGGGACCGGGACCCCCCCTGCCCGGCCAGCCCCCGGCTCCTGTGGGGGATGCGCCTGCCCCGCCACGGCTTTTCCCCCTCAGCCGGGGAGGGGTGCGGAATTTCCGCGTGGAAATAAAAATGAGCGCCTGGGACGTCGGCCCTGGCGTGTCGCTGGCTGGAGGGAGCCGTCTCTGAGCTGACACTGGGTGCGTTGGCGCGGGCACTGGGAAAAAAAGTTGAAGATGAAATGTTCTGGTGCATTAAATGTGTTGCCTGACGTGTGCTGTGAGCTCTGGATCGGGGGGTCCTGACAACCGTGGGCTTGAGGATCCTTACGTCTGCGCCTCCGTTCTGCTGCCTGTCAGAGGGGACATGCCTGTGACAAGGGGCGACGCAGAGGCTTGGTGTGCAAACCGGCAGGTTTGCCGTCCCGTGTGTCCTTTTGTCCTGTGGGTTTGGGTCTCTTTGTAAAAGCCGATGACAAGACAAGCAGGTCCGGCGGTCCCTGCTCGGAGCTGACACAGCCTGTGGGGACGGCAGGGATCCGGAGGCCTCTCCGCGGCTCTCGCACCCTCAGAGAGCCGGGCTGGGTGTGCAGTGTCTTGAGAAAAAGCCTCCTGGCATGGGCCGTGGGGTGCAGGAGCCGGCAGACCCCTCCTGTGAAATTCTGGTGCTCTGCTGCCTTCCCTCGCTCGCGCTTAAACTCCAGACTGCGGTTTGCAATCCGAATTTCGCAAACTGTTGGAAAGAAGCTGCTTTCTGCTCCGGGCTTGCTTGGCCTCTTGCCACTTCTGGTGCAGGAACCTCAGAGACCGCGGGAAGCCTGGCGTTGGCAGGGAGGGGTGCTGGGTGTGCTGAGGAGGGGGCTGTTGGTGAGGTGCGGCAGTGCCTGCTGCGGCGGTGTGCATCGGCCCTGCCGTGCATCCGGATGACTGCCTGTGACCTGAAATAACAAATGCATTCCTGGCCCCGCTGGCCCTGTGAACGGCACGGTGCTGTCCCTGACCTCGCTCCGGCTGAGCAGATTCGAGTGATTTGGGGATCACTCTGAAACAGCTGAAGTCCTGGACTTAAGATCAGCAGGTGGTTTAGTTCCTGCTGTTTCTAACCATGTTTGTTTCTTCATCCGCAATAAATCCCTGTAGGAGCTGGTTAGTCCTGTCCCCTCTGTCTCCTGACAGAGAGGTGGCTTTGCCACAGCAAGGTGTCACACAAGGCAAGAGGAGAAGAGTGTGCCCAGGATAGTCTGGTTGGTGAGGCATTGAGCACAGGGAGAAGGCAAAGCGTGAAAAACGAGTGAGTGAAACTCCTCCTGCGAGCAGAGAGGGATGTGCTCTGCTGCTGCAGGACTTTGTTTTGCTCTTGTGGGGTTTAGTTTAGCTTAGTTCTGCTTTTGAAGCACGAAAGGTGCTTTTCCAGCTGGAGAGCTGTTGTCGCGGGTGCGCAGGGAGCTCTGTTACTCTTGCTGCTGCCCTTAGCTTGGCCCAACAACCTTTAGGAAATGCATATCCTTTTCTGTCCTGCTGTGTAGCTGGCTTTATGGCAGGCTTTATGGACAAAACAGTACAGCCCTGTTTATTGCAGATTGTGGGTAGGAGTCGCAGAAGTGAGAACTGGCACGGCTGTGAAGTGGATTTAAAACAGGGTGACTGCTTTACCTCTGTCCATCAATCTCTTGTGGAAGGGGAGAGCACCAGGCTGCTTCCAGCAGCGTCTGACATGCAGGTCATCGCATCTGCTGATGAGATACGGGGATTCTCCTTCGTCCAGTTCTTCCCTTCCCACTTCACTTGTCTGCAGCCCTCTGGGCTTCCTGGGCAGAGCCCTGGCCCTCCCTGGGCTGGTGCAGCGCGAGTACGGCAGAGACCTGCCGTGGGCTCTTGGAGAGCCGAGGGTCCCCTGAGCCCCTCGGGTCCCCCCACTGTGCGGTGAGTGGGCAGGCAGCGCCGGTGCTTGGCACAGCTTGGCTGGGAACGCCTCGGCGTCCACCAGACAGCACTCTGCATGGATCTGACCCTGGGCGACGGAGGTCTTGGGCGTCAGGGGGTGAAATGTAAGCTGTCAGTGACTCTCCTGTTTTCTTCCCTGCAGGTAGGCAGGAGCCCCCCGTAGCCGAGTGAGGCAGCATGGCAAGTAAGTGTTCCCCAGTCAAGATGGAGAGGTGGCAGTGGTGCTGGAGGAGAGAAGGGGAATGCCTGGCAGCCACCTCTGATGGAAGGGGTGCCTGTGCTTTTCTGGGAGGGTATTATTCTCTGTGGGGAGCAGATGCCATCGGCTGTTATCCCTGGATGAGGTCTGAGGTCCGGCCTGACTTATGCTTCTCTCTCCCTTGTGCAAGGTGGGAGTCAAGAGGAGGTGCTGCAGGGCTGACCTCTCCGGGACTCCCCGCATGCTGCAGCATTTCTGTGTTTGCATGGAGCTCGCTGTGCGAGGCAGGCCTCCCTGAGGCCCTTTGCACTGACCGGCCCCTCTGCGGGGGTTGCTGGTCTGCGCTGACATCTCCTGGCACCGGTTCTGCTCACGGCCCGTGACTGGCATCCCACGAGCTGCCCATCCGGGAGGCCACCCTGCCTGGCAGCTGGCATGGCTGGTGGCACTGGGGCTCTGCGTTCCCCCTGGGTGGGCAGCTGCCGAACTCGGCCCCGCCAGGAGCTTGCTGCGTCTCGGCGTCTGAAGGAGCGCATGGCAGATGGGGCTGGTGGGCCAGCGGCTAAAGCTGGGCTGAGACCGGTGAGGGTGCAGGGTGGAGGATGGCGTGTGGTCTGTGAAGAGCTGGACTCAACCCTCCCTCCTCGCTCTTCTGGGCAGCCTGCGCGGAGGCTGCGTGCAGCGATGTGATGGGAGCTCAAGGCGGACGGCGGGTGTGAGCAGGGAGATGTAGAGATCTGGCTGGGATCTCGGGATTTGCTGAGGGCGTTGCCGGAGCCAGCTGTGAAGGTGGAGGCAGTAGCCGTGCTGGGCAGGAGGAGGACCCCAGGGATGACAGGTATGCCTTCTTTCATTATCTGTGCTGTGCCGGGGGCGGGAAGAGCAGAGATCTTCAGGCAGTGTTTTTAGAAGGCGTTTTTAATCTTCTGTGAAGGAGGAGGGTACCTAGCTGGGTCCCTGCCTTCCTCCACTGCAGCCTTTTCTCCCTCCCAAGGCTCAGGCGCTGGCTCACCAGCGCTTACAGGTGGTGGGAGGTGTCCCCTGTGGTGGCAGTGCCCACTGCCAAGCAGTCCCCTTCGTGGTGACCCTGATGTGCAGGAGCGGGATGCGGTGGTCAGCGTGTCCACCTCGCGAGCTCCCTGGCAGCGTGCAGCCCTGGCTGTCCCTCTGCCACGAAGCAGCCGCGGGTGTGCCCGTCAGCCGGGCAGCAGAGCCGTGGGCGGCCAAGCCTGGCTGCCAGCAGGGGCCAGCAGCACCTCGGGAACCCAGCAGGGATGCGGGGAACCCAGCCTGCTGCCCCTGCCTCGATCTCCGGTCTTGCCTGAGCACCGGTTCTCCAGCTGGTGTGGGGAGACTTGGAGAGGCACAGGGGTCAGTACCGGGGCTGCTGGGCCTCGGGCAGTCCCCTCTGCCCCGCGGTCCGTGGATGATCCCTGCTCAGCTCGTGTCACGCGGGGAGCCAGGCTGGAGGCGAGAGTTGGCCAGGCTCTTGTTTGCTGAAGGCCCTTGGTTTTCCCGCTCCAGTCCCCAGGCACAGGGGAGCTCTTTGCACTTCCCCTGTAAAAGAGGGGAGGGAGTGGTGATTTAGTTTCTGCTCTTCTGCCATTTCTTGGTCCTTGAGGGAAATTGGGTGTGGGGAGAGGAACACAGCTCCATCGCAGCATGCTATCAGTCGGGACATTGCTCGTGATGCCTGCCTGCCCGTGTGTCTGTTTTTATTTCCCACCACAGTGGCCAGTTCAGCATGGCAAAGCAGAGAGGGGGTCAAGTGACGGATATCCGCAGGGATGGAAAACCCTGGCAGTGAGATGTGCGGCCGGGCTTGTTGCTCCATGGTGTGCTGAGGAAGTTGGAAAGAGGCTCAGACTCAAGCGCTGAGGAGGGGAGAGTCGATACCGCAGCCTGACCGAGGCGGGAGGCAAAGGAGGTGAGGCCAGACTTCTCCGTCAAAGGATGGGACATTTGCAGAATGGATGGTGTCTTTGTAAAATTTCGTCTCATTCTGGAAAGGCTCAAGAGAAGATCGGCCTGCCAGCCTGCTCCCTCTCCGGCCAGCACAGCCCTCCTCGACCGCGAAAGCCCAGGCAAGCTGGTCTCCGCACTGCTGCGAGATGCCTTCTGTGCCTCTTGAAAATGCTTTTTTCATTGTCCTTGTTAAAAAAAGAAAAAAGGGTTTGCATAATAAAGTTGATTCTGAGGAAAGGTCTCTGACTCACGTCATTCATGCTGCTCTTCATTCACACCTCAGTGGTTCAGCCCTCTGCAAGCTCTCTCACTGAAGCAAAGCCATTAATAAATCACGGAGGGAAAATGCACCTACACAGCACAAAACGAGCACGGTGCCTCTGAGCATGGGATGGCGTAGCACAGCAGTAGTTGCTTACGCCATGAGCTTGTCCCTGCCTTGACTTTCACTCGCACAAATACCTTGCTGTATTGTTTTAGGAGCAGGAGACACGGAAGGTAAAGCAGAAGGAAAACTGCAGGTCTCTGGTAAAAGGCTCCTAATGAGAGGAGGTGGTAGCTTCTCACTAACTGTTGTGTTTGATCTTCACCAAGCTCCTTACTGAGTGTTTCTGTGTTACAGCCAGGCTGGTCTAGTGGGAGACTCCGGCTGTCCCCTTGCCTCGTTGTCCTGCATCTCTTGATGTTGCTGCAGCGTGAGTTGGTTCATCTGGTTGATCCGATGGAAGGCTGAGGCTGAGGGCGAAGGAGGTAAACAGGGGTCTGCGGATCAGCCAGCTGAACTGATTCATCTTCCTGGAGGGAAGCAGCACCATGATGTGGCTGGGTGGGAGGAGACAGTGCCAGCCTGCAGCTGAGTGTGTTGAGCTGCATGACGGAAGCACTCTTACGAAATGTGTGCATGGGCTGTTTGGATCCTGGAAGGCTCCTGGTTTGCGTGGAGTTTCTGCTTTCTGGGCTACAACTTGCTTGCCTCTCCTGTGTTGCTGCAGGCCCTGGCAGGTGCTTTCCCTCTGCACCCCGTGGAGGTCTCCCTTCTGCAGAATGTGGGGGGAGACGCTTTGAAAGGGCTGTGTCTGTCGCAGGCAGGAGGGTGCTGTTCCTGCCCGGTCTGGCTTCCTGACTGCATGCTCAGTGGAAAGATCTAGTGTGGGCAACATGGAGTCTCCCAGGCTTTGGAGCAGAGGAGGGTTTGTGAGACCTCTGCGCCAAAATGCAGTAGGGGTGAGAACGCGATGCCGTGTGAGGAGAGGTTGCTCAGACCCCTTTTGGCATCTGACTCGTGACCCCCTGCGTGTTGGGGATGTTTGCCCTTGTTGGGCCTGGGGGAAGACGCAGTGGCTTCTCTGGGACCTGAACAGCATCCCTGAAGCCACCTGAGCTTGCGTGACCCTGCGTGACACCAGCTTCCATCCAGCTGGCTGCCCTCCTGGGGGGCCGTGGAGGTGTGGAGCGGGAGTGGAGGCTCTGGGGCGATGCGGGGGTCACTGTGGAACGATGCACCCTGTGCTCTGTGTGCTGAGCCTGCCTTGGTGCTGGCCCTGTGTCTTGGCAGGGAGGCCTGGCTCTGTGTCCCTGCTCTGCGGGGATCCCCGTGGGATCTCCCTTGCCCTGCAGCAAAGGGGCAGCAACGTGAAATCCCGCCAAGGGCAGGAGGTTGAAAACAAGTCTTTTTGCAGCCTTCCGCCTCTTCAGCTGCCCTGTGTGGTTTGCAGCCGCCGCTTCTGAGGTCTCTAGCATCTCTGCTCTGCCCGGAGGATGCTCCCGGTGCCGTATGTCTCCGGGCAGACCCCAAGAGCCCTGTGCCCCTCTGTTGTGCTCCCCCTCCACAGGCACTCTGTTCGGCTAACTGAATCGCAGCCCTGGGCGTTTGGGATGCCTTGTATCACCAAAATCCTGTGGGAAGCCAGGTGGGAAAGCTGGGCTGGGCAGAGGCCGAGTGTGGGGTTGTCCCAGCTCAGCATGTCTCTGCCTTGTGTGTTGCAGTGTTCTTGGGGGCCAGGAATGCCCACTCGGTCCTGAAGCGCTTTCCCCGAGCCAACGGCTTCCTGGAGGAGATCCGGCAGGGCACCATCGAGCGCGAGTGCATTGAGGAGGTTTGCAGCTATGAGGAGGTCAAGGAAGTGTTCGAGAACAAGGAGAAGACGGTGTGTTTGTCCTGCCCTGCTCCCCAGTGTGAGGGCTTACGCCTTAGCAAGCTGCAGATGGAGGAGCAAAGCACAGGGGGAACAGCCTCTCCTGTTCCCTTTCTCCTCTTCTGTCTGCAGGCAGCATGCTGTGGCCTCGCTTTTCAGCACGTCTTTCCCTTCCCGGGCAATGCTCTCGCCTTGGCCTTGCCAGGACACCCTGCCCACAGCTGCAGGTCGAGCTGGCGCTGCCATAGCATGCGTGGGAAGTTTGGGCTGTTGCCCACGACTCTCCAGGCTGGGGTTGGTGTTAGCCAGATTTCTCCCTGCTGGGTGTGGGGGCTGTTGGCTGCTGTTGAGGGATGTTCCCATGGGCTTTTCTGTTGGTTCCCACAGCCGCTCAGATGCTGGCAGCCCTGGTGAGAGCGGTGGGGGACAGCTGAAAAACTGCCTCTTTTGTGGGCCTAGGGAGGGCAGTGATTATTGCTGGTGGTGGTCAGGGGGTGCTTGTCCCACCTGCAGCTCATGACAGTTGCTTCTCTGTTCCTGCCACAGATGGAGTTTTGGAAGGACTACACCAACTCTGTCTACTCGGTCAAGGACCCCGGGCACAGCACGGAGCGCTCAGATGCTATGTATGTGGTAGTGCCCCTCTTGGGAGTGGCTCTTCTGATCGTCATCGCCCTCTTCATCATCTGGAGGTGCCAGCTTCAAAAGGCCACCCGTCACCGCCCTTCCTATGCCCAGAACCGTTACCTGGCCAGCCGAACGGGACGCAGCCTCCCCAGGGTCATGGTGTACCGGGAGCGGTCACAAAGCCAAGGGGAGACCCAGTACCAACGAGAAGCGAGCAGCCGGGTGGCTGGAGATGGCAGAGCTGGTGGCTCCCCCCAGCAAGACGGCACCCTCTACCCACCGGAGCATTCGGTCTCCGTCCTCTCCAGACTGTCCAGTGCCACCCCTCCACCTTCCTACGAGGAGGTGACAGGCCACCCGGAGAGCAGCAGTGGCGAAGAGACCAGTGTCTCCTACAATGACCCGCCGCCCAAGTATGAAGAGATTGTGGCCGCTGCCCCTGCTGCGGGAAAATAGCGGGTCTGCCTCCCTCCTGCCTCTTCACACACTCACGCTCACCCACCCACCCTCCCTTCGCTGTGCCCGGGACCCCTGTCAGGTGCCCGTCTCACCTGTACGAGCTGGTGCCATCACACAACAGCCTTACCCTCCTAACCAAACCCAGCTTTCCCCGAGCGGGGTGAGGCTGGGCTGCGGGGACGGCTCCGGAGCCAGCCAGCCGTCTCCTGCCCCTCACTCCCTCCTCACAGAAGTGCTGTAGCAGCCGGAGCAGAGCGGCAGCTTGTTCTGGCTCAACGTGGGGGTCTCCCCATGGTGCACTGGATTTCCTCACTTCCCCTTGAGTAGACAGAACATTTCCCATGATTAAAATGGCCTCGCTGCCTCCCTGGGCCTTACCCCGTGTCCTCTCCAGGCCCCCTTTTGCTGCTCGAGGCTCTGAGTAGGAGATGGAGATGCAGGAGGGGTGCAGCGAATTTCTGTCCTTCCCCACAGTCGGTGTCCACGCTCTGTGCTTGGGGAGATCTGTGTGGATTTGCTGCCAGGTGGGAGTGGGGAGCCTGGTCCATCCGCTGGTGCCTGTAGCGATATTCGCTGTCCGGAGATCAGGGAGAAGCAGTCGGGGAGGTGCTCTCTGATCTCCTAGATCCCTTTGGAAAAGGGAGAGGGATCGTGATGGTCTTGTACGTGAGGTAAGTGACTTTGGAGTAGCAGGGCCTTTTGCTGATGCTCTCCGCTTTCCCCCTGCGGGGTGCCGGGCGGGCGGAGGTCTGGCTGTGGCAGAGCTGGCCGATGGGGTCAGTTCTGACCTCGAACCAGGATGGTCCCATGGCTTTAAGCGGTGGGGATGCTCCGCTTTCCTGGAGTGTGGCCTGTCTGGTGTCTGCCCCAGAGGTGGGGTGCCAGCACAGGCAGACTGTGGATGGGCTAAATGTCCCCTCTCCTGACCCCAGCCCTCTCCGTCACACCTGGCCCCTGATTTTGGGCCTCTTTGTCCTCCAGAGCAGGCGGAGGGGAATGTGAGACCCTGCTGTCCCCCAGGCCCCTCCGGTGGGCAGGGTGCTTGGTGGCCGTGGCCGTGGCGGGCCTCCGGACAGAGGCGGCTGCGGGGGTGGGAGCTGACTCCTACCATGACCTGGCGATGCCGGGGGATTGGGAGCAGGGCCGAACCCAAACCCTGCTGCGCCTGACCGCCAGGTGGTTGTGTGCCAGGGCAGGGCAGAGCCAGAGCGTCCCCTTTTCCTGGGCAGCTGCTTTTGGGGTCCATGCGATGGGGCTGGCCTTTCTCAGTCACATCTGATGGGTTAAAAAGGGGGTTGTGCTCACCGACCAGCAAAAACTCGCAGCACTGCCAACCCCTTGGTGTCCAGCCCAGCACCAGTCTCTCCACCAGCACCAAAAGGCTGTTGTACGTCCAGTGGCTGCCTGCACCCTGCACGGTCCTGGCGATGCTCCCGCAGCCGGCGCCCTCAGCCCGGAGCTGGGGTTTGCCCAGCGTGGCCGTTCCTGACAGGACGCGCAGGGTTTGCAGCCACTGGCACCTTGTCTGTCCCCTCCCAGGCCTTTATTCTGCCTCTTGGCCTTAGCAAATGGGGGCTGTGGGAAGACCTGACAGCGAGTGTCGGGGTCAGAGCCTGGAAAAGACCGGAGGGAGACAGAAGGGCACTTTGCATCCTCTGTCTTTGATGCGCGGTCATTGTCCCTGCAGTTTGTATTCTGTAAAACTTCGTATATTTCTGTGCAAAAAAACAAGTATTTATTAAAAAACCCTCGCTGTCTGAGTGGCACAGGGTGGCTTTTTCCCACAGGGGGGATGTCTCACTGGGCGCAGCTGGATTTCCATCTCGTGGGGGTGCTGGGGCTCAGCTCTGCGGGGCAATGGAGGCAGCTGTGGGACGCCGGCACCGATACCCCCCAGCCCGGGCACGGCTGCAGCGCAGTGCCCGGTGAGGAGGGGCCCGTCCCTGGAGATGGGGAGTATGCTGCTGTGGGGCTGGGAACGGGCCCCACACATCCCCTGGGCATGCGGGGCAGCTCGGTGAGAGCTGGAGGGTGTCCTGCCAGCCCGGACCGCCCGGCAAGTGACGTGTGGGGGGATTTCCTAAGGTCTTTGAGGGGATTTAGGTGCACAAGTTGTCCTGCGTTCCTCTGCGTGCTCCTAAACCTCTTAGATAATCCCCTTTAAATAGCAAGACTAGGGCAGCGTGGGATTTATTTTAAGCCCTTTCAAAACCAGATTTTATGGTCGGGTCTTGGACTCTGTCCTCATTCAGAAGCGTTTAAAGCTGTCGTTCTTCCCAAAGGGATCATTTTATCGCTGCCGGCTCCGCCGAGAGGCAGGAGGACGGGGGTGCGCTGAGCCCCCGCATCGGGGCGTGGGCTGGTCCCCGGGCTGCGGGGGGGGACCTGGGGCCGCTCCGCGGTGGGCTTCTGCCCCCCGGTCTTGCCCCTGGCAGGAGCAGTCCTTTCCCTCGGGCCAGCTTCTTACCCCGGGGAGCAGTGCTGGGGGAGCCGACCTGCGGGCGGGGGGTGCCCGCTGCCCCCGGGGGGGGGGATGGGCCGCGCTGGTGAG
>Ga0065711_1052257_pt1 | contig 10041 bp, 4 predicted proteins | sample Hoacrofraction12_FD_59098 | JGI IMG/M metagenome (GOLD analysis project Ga0065711, IMG submission 59098) | Hoatzin crop microbial communities from Cojedes, Venezuela - Epithelial fraction 12 v2 (version 2) | ecosystem: Host-associated > Birds > Digestive system > Esophagus > Crop | place...
TCGTCCTGCTGGTCACACTCTTCTTGATGCACCCCAGGATCCCATTGGCTTTCTTGGCAGCCAGGGCACACTGCTGGCTCATGGTTAACCTGTCGTCCACCAGGACACCCAGGTCCCTCTCCGCATGTTCTGACCCATGTTCTGACCAGGCAGGAGAAGGCTTGTGTCTCCAGAGCACAGTATCTAATGCTGGATTCTTTCTGCCAAGTACATTCAGTTTCACAGAAGTAACGCTGATTCACGACAAGGCTTCGAGGACTCTCTAACTACATCTACTAACTACATCTACTACATCTGTTACATTTTTCTGTGATACCATACAGTAAATAGATGAAAATAGGGAAGCTGAGCAAATAGCTAAGGCAGAAAAGACAACAGGTAAATATCACGAGACACTGGTACCAGAGAAGAAATTAAAATTGGCATCCCCAGCTATGTCCTGTCCCTTTCCCAGCCAGTCCCTGGGATTGTGTCCCCCAGCCGCTGAGGGATATGGCCAGGCAAACACATCAGCATGGGGCTGGGGCAGCCCTGGGAGGAGGCAGAGAAGATGTCTGCTCCACTGTGCTCCCAGCAGCTGCTCGCTCTGCACCACTCCTGCCCTCCCTTCCCCAGTCCCAGCACCAGCCCTGTGCCCAGCCAAGACACTGCCACAACGCGGGCACCCACCAGCTCAGGAAGGGTTAGAGCTGCTGTTTAAACTGGTCTCCTGTGTTGGTCTCCTGAAATCACACCTGATGTTCACCTTCAGCACCACAGAAAGCAGCAGGAAGGAACAAGGAGCATAGTCACTGGGGAAGCAAAATGATCAAAACGACTGAGTAGGAGATAACAGACAGAAGCACTCGACACAGTGCAGAACGGAGCTGAAAGTGACCCACTGACCCTCAGGCTTAATGGCCATGGGAAATTTCCTCCAAGACAAAGGCAGAAATAGAAGCTGGGTACCCTCGTTCTTTTACTCAGGCAGTGGTTTCTGCTGAGAGAGTGGCTGTGCCTCATGGGCACTGCACGGGGAAAGGGTGGAGCATTTTGCTTGCATATGGCAGTCCTCTTGAAGACCAATTGCTTATACATCAGAGAAGCTAACAAAAAAAATTGACAATGCGCTCAAATAGAGAAGGAAGTTTTGCTTTGAGGTTTCCCTTTACATGCAAAAGGCAAAAAAAATCTAAACTTGACCATAAATTAACTTATTTCCACAACCAAAGGAACCCAGCCAACTCACTGCACGGCCTAAAATTTGATGTTAATTTTTCACTCTCATCTACCTAAGTTATAAGCTGAAGAGGATGCTCTGACAAAAGTATTTGGGTACAAAACTAGAAGCTGATTATGTGCATATCAATGTGATCTTTAATACCTGTGCAATCAATCTCAGGACTATGCGATTGTCAGAGCTGTTGCTCAGAAGAAGCTTGCACAGAAACCAGTCAGTTATTATCAAACAATAGTTTAGACTGCACCTTCCTAATTTTAATTATCAATGTAAATGGGATCTCTCAGGATTAGAGGGGATTTGTTAAAAGGCAGGGGTACGCTAATATCTATAGAGTTACAGAAAAATGTCTTTAGAAGTAAGTAGGATTTAGAAGCAAATAGAAGTGCATTTAGATATTGAAAAAAATACAAACAGGATATATGAGATTTGTTTTTAGATGGTCAGCAGACACTTATCTTAGTTGCCTGGAAAACGTCTAGGAACATTTGCTGATGTTTTATTCTGTGTCTCCCAAATAGGTTTTTCTTGAAAACAGATCAGATAAACATAGGATGATACACACCAAACCTCTTTTCACCAGACTCGGCACCTCATATAGGAATATCCAAGGATGAATCATCTACTACTATGAGTTTAAGCAGGCCTCAGTGTACAGGATTTTTGCTCGCAGGTGCTCATCCCGATCATGTCTGTGCATAGTGCAGAGAGGAACTAGCTTCAGTATGGTAAGACTGCTAATTGAAATGTCATAAAATCAGACTTTGGCAAATATTCATAAGTGATAAATGAAAGAAGGGCACCTATGATACCTGGTGATACTGTGTTCAGCAGAACACTGGGAAAAAAGAACGCTAGTGCTACAAATTCCTGATAGTTACAGGGGATGTGCAGGTAGTGAGGAGAAAAATGAAAGCAAATTAAAAGCTTGGTGTGGTTTTGCAGTGTATGGGGCTGACACCATGTCATATACATGACAGTGTCTCTGGTGAGCCACATCAGTGACAAAGAGCTTTGTGATTTCTAAAAATATCTCCACATTATAGAATAGCCTTCTTCAGAGAAATGACCAACAATTACCGTCTGTCCCAGAAGGGAGGGCAACAGCAAATTTGAACCAGCTGTCGGTCCAAGGTCTTCTACAGGTAAAACTCACATCAGGCTGGGCCAGCTGAGCTCAAAGACATGACCCAGCCAGAATGCAGAAGCTTGCTGCAGGCTGACTGTACTGGGCTTAAGTCTTCAAGAAGCCTTCCAGGCTGTGTCGTAGTGACACTTTACTAAATGTACCTAGTTAGTTAACAGAACATTTGATATTCCAAACTATTTAATATGGAGGAAAGTTATTTCTATTATTTGGGTATATACTTGGAAGTGAGGAACTGTGCCTTTATAAGGCTCTAATAAGATTTATTCCGTTTTCAGGATTCAATTCAGCTGCCTAAAACTACGCATTTAATGACATTTGAGATACCCTACATTTCCCAGACACAGGCACAGGACTAGCAAATCTCACATAGCATCTACAGAAGACCCATGGCCTCCTGCATCAGGAGAAGACACCTTAAGACACTTTAAATGGCATAATACCCTTAGCTCTAGGCCACTAAATCACACTCAGTGCTACCTGGATGCTCATCCAGTGCAAAACTAATCAGGTAGGATCAGATGTTGAAAAGATCAAACACCAGATTCCTAGGCCCTGAGGGGCTCCTGTACAACACAGATAACTCTCTAACGGGGAATGGTCTGGGATTCATCTCTGACCTGATGCCACCTGGGCTATCTAGAATATTATATGTCTTCATGTGGGCAACAGAATCAAGCCTAAATTTATGTGAGCTCAGTCCCACTGTGTAACTGGACACGTAGTGGCTTGCAAGGTCTCACCCCAGTACTCATGCATTAGCTCTCTGCAAATGCTACAGAGAGAACGTGAAGGGGGGGCAGATCCTGTCTTCACACCACAACAGATGACGCAATTTCTCTCTAACACCTCTGCTGTGAGCTGCATTGTTGGGGAGGTTTTTTTGCCTTTGTCACAGTTACAAATGTCAAATATCCTTAAGAGGAAAAACAAAACCCACATCCTTTTCATTTAGATATATATATTAAGCAGTGAATAAGGGGGAACACCAGACAGAAATCATGGGAGCTTTCCTCACTTTGTCCACCTCTGCTGCTGTCATTCTCCTGGTAATTCGTGGAGGTAAGTGTCCCATTCAATCCTTTTGAAGGTAAATGCTGATGTACAGAGTTCCAGTTAAGCCAAGATGTATTAATGGAAAGGAAGTGGTCACAATTATTATTTGAGTTCTCATTATTAGCTCTTTTGTCTGCATGTGTTTGATCTTTTGTACAAACAAAATAATTTGTGAATGGGTACTATTAATTAAAGCTGCAAGGAGGACAGGATATTTGGAGGAGTTCTGAGGAGTTAACTTTATGATTTTCTGACCTTTCTCTCCAGAGGCATACACATACATTAATCTCTTGATTTTCTGTTTTTCTGAAAAAGACATTAATGTAATGTGACTTACACTACATAGCCCCGTTTTCAGGAGTCCACATAAGTCACATATTGTATAACATTTATCATGTGGCAGATCTGATGTTGTTACTCACAATGAAAGCTAAGAAATTAACCATAGCAGTGAACTTCAAGAGAAGAAATCTCTGCAAGAGCAACAACACGCCGGTGTTTTTCTTGTCGAAGTTCACCCCACTGATCTAATTTGGTCCCACTGAAACATACAGAAGTAGTACAGCTGAACTTTTTTAAAAGCCTGCCCTGAAGACCAGCATTGTGATATGTGTACATACTTGTATGTCTGTGTGCTTTGTAATTACATTAACGGTTTTTTCTAAGACACTGTGAGTGTCTTACAGTATTTGTCAGCCTATCTGTGTGTATTGTGGCTTATTTTTATTTTTAGGTTTGTGTGTGGATATCATTGGAGGAGCTGAAGTAACACCACACTCAAGACCATTTATGGCCCTAATCAAAGGAGCAAATGGACAATCTATTTGTGGAGGAGCTTTGATCAAGAAAAACTGGGTGTTAACAGCTGCCCACTGTAATGTGTAAGTTCTTACTCTGATTCAGAGATTGCCCTTAGTGAGTATCTGGTGTACCTGTTCGAGAAGGAAAGTTAATATCCTTGATGGTTTTGCGTATTTAGCATGACCACAATCATGTTCTGATTACTGTGTTTTATAATTTCTATTGACAAACGTGTTTCAGTGAGTGAAAAATAATACAGCAAGGTATACTATCTTCACTGTTTCTGAAGAGGTATTTTACAAGCTTCTAGCTGCATGCAAGCATAGAATAGCAACACTGAAGTAGTAAATCTGGGAGAAAGGTTTATCCCTGTTTTCTCAGTCAACAAGTGCACTAGCGCAGAGCACTGGGCAGTCTAAATAGCTGCTCAGAAAACAGAAATAAATTCTTGTCATTTTATTCTGTAAAAGATACGCAGTTCACCACAGAGGGAGACAGCACGCAGCTATACAGGAGCAAAAATCCTCCAGGCAGATGACAGGAGACACTGAGAAATCTCTACTCTACTGGTCATGTTGGCTTGTCAGCCAGCCTTTCTTCTTCCTGTCTGACTCAAGATGCAAATGGCTGTTTGGCCCCCCAGAGTCCCTGAGCGAGACAAGATGTGAGGTTTAAACGACACCTCCCACCCCTTGTCTTTGTGGGGAAGACTGGAGCTGCTGCTGAGCCAGACCTCACACAGGCTCTGTCAACAGCCTGCCCGGGGCCAGTGAATCACTGGACTCTCCAGACATCAGAGAAGTGTATCCATCTCTCCTGTCCCAGTCCAAACAGGGAGATATATGGGACCTACTACAAAGAGAGCACAGGGCAGAAAAGCTGTCATATTAACATGAGGTAAAGTGTGTTTCTGAATGATTGGAATTTCGTCGCATATAAGAGAAAATACAATAAATAATTAACCTAGTGATGATCAGTCTACAGTCAGACAGCTCTTAATAGCTGAACAAAAGGAGCAACCACTTCCTCAGGGTTGTGTTTGCCACAGTAAGATGCAAATGAGGGCCGCCTACACATCTGCTCAAAGAATATTCTCCCATTCAGCTGTAGCATATATTGTTTTCTCACAAACAGCTTTACCCATGGTCTGATGTAAAGGTTTGCTTGGGCTCCTTGACCAAGGAGTGCTAGACTCCTGGTTTCTACATCAGAGAGCCCCAACAGGCACAATGCTGTCACCACTTCATAAGTATATGAAGCTGCAGGACAAGTTAAGAGAAAGGGAACGAGCCATGTCTCACACAGACTCAGAACATGGCGTTGAAATGGTGTTAGGGTAAAGCAATGGTACAATTCAGTCCAGTCATGATAATCTCTGAACTAACAGTGCTGTAAGCCATTCTACATTTTCAGCACAAATTGCAGAGGGCACAGTGGGTGACAGCACTACCAAGAGCAAAGCTGATGCATCCACCCCTCATTCAGTTCCCAAAGGAAAGCAATAGGGGTAGGTTCAGAGTCAAGCACCTGAACCCTGTCTATGCTCCTGGGAAGCTGAAAATAGCATAGCAGGAATTTTCATTCACTGAGTCGCTTTTCTTTAACTACTTGTAAAACCAGGATAATCTTTTCTATTTTTCTAAATTACTATTGCTTTTCAGGCATGAGAAAAGAGACTCTGTAGCAGCTGGACAGTATAGCACCACATCTAACAGCAAAGAATTACGGAGTTACAGCACGTGAACCCCACTAACTATGCTGTCTCTCTTCTCAGGGAAGGAGGCAGTGTTATTCTTGGAGCTCATTCGCAGAAGGCAAGAGAAAAAGAAAAACAGGTTTTTCGCATTGCGAAACAAATTCGCTACCCATGCTATTGTTCCAGCCGTAAGGAAAATGACATTATGCTGCTGCAGGTATAGACTTACATATTACTTACGGAAAATGCATCTGCTACGATGTACCAGTTTCTTCCTTCTCATGAGGGAAATGAGCCAAGGGAGTTTCTGGTGACTTTTTTTCTGAGGTGATATAGTCTGGTCTGCTAATCCAGCAGACTGAGGAATGAGGGATGCACTGGGAACTAAGGCAATCAATAATTCCTGTAATGCATGCCAATCCTAGAAGCAGAGAAACTCTGGAGCTGCTCCAAGATATTTCAAATTTTTTTTTCTGTGAAAGAATAAAGATTGACCAGAGAAAAAAGCAAATTTCACACATAGAAACAATCTGGTTTAATACCCTAATGTTCTGTTTGAACAGTTCTACTTAAGAATGTCTGACTTCTCCGATTCTCAGTTTTTCCAGCTCAGTGATTTTGTCCTTCCAAAGCTCTGAGAGCCAGAGAAGTAAAACAGGGTATTTTTTAGAGCTAGTATTTCAGCAAAAGCTAAGTGGGTTTTCACAAGACAAAGAATAGTCCCTTTCCTCATTCTTACATTGGTTACATAAATCCTGTCACAAAGAGCTGAGGAATCTCAGAAATGGATTGTAGTAAACCCCCATCACCACAATGGCAAAGATCCCATGGTTAACGTGCAGAGGCCTCTGTTAGATTCTGCTCCATAATAACTATTTTCCGTATCTTCTACAGCTTCAGAAAAGCGCACAAATTAACAAAGCTGTGGATACCATTGACCTGCCTAACTCAGATGATGACCCAAAACCAGGAACAATTTGCACAGTAGCAGGATGGGGAAAAACTCACAATCATCTGAGAAAGCTTTCTGATACCCTGCGGGAGGTCAATGTCACTGTCATCAGCAGGAAAATCTGCAACGACAAGAAGCATTATAAAAACAACCCTGTTATAACAGACAACATGATATGCGCAGGGGCTAAGAATGGAGGAAAGGATTCATGTTCTGTAAGTATATTTACTGTCTATATCCACATAGATTATATTAAAGCACTAGCTTTTACACATTTATAATTTCTGCCTCTCTTTAGTTCAATGAATAATTGTATTAAAAATGAGGGAATTTACCAAGGCTTGTTCTTCTAAGCCTTAAACTCAAAACTTACATTTAATAAATTCACCTTCACAGACTTTGGATATTGTGGTTTCACCCAGGCATGGCAGATAGCTATTCTCTTCTTCAGTAAAATGATTTTAACAGAAAAATCTCCACAAAATAGCTTATGAGCCCATTCTCAAGCAGCTAACTTCAGTGGAACCATTTTTCTGATGTCAGAGGGCTTTGAAACAGGTTTTGCTGATGAAAAACATTTCGCCTAGGCCCCAAGTCAAATGTACAACTGTGTAAGAACTATCACTTTTTAAAAGATTTAAATATTGAATTTTATTTTGTAATGAAGTAACAAAAAAGGTGCCAATTTCTGTAGACTTTCTGCTTTTCAAGAGGAAAGTTTCCAGCTTATTCTTTTCGTATTCAGAAAGACTGTTCATAGCACTAAACTCGATTCATTCCCCATTACTCACTCATGAAAGATCAGATTGAAGTGTTTTTCCTTTTTGCTAACGAAAATCCTAACTCCCAAAGAGAAAAAAAAAAAATCTGCAACAGCACTGTCTATATTTTTATTTCCTCCATGCAGCTGGTGCAAATTTTATTTAAAAGAAGCACTTTTAGCTTTTGTAAATTTCAATGACAGGGTTTTTTTCCCTTTTTGCAGGGGGATTCTGGCGGACCTCTAAAATGCAATAATGTCATGAGAGGCATCACGGCTTTCGGGAAGCCAAACAAGTGTGGTAGTGTTGACGGCCCTGGTGTCTACACTCGACTTACAAAGGAATACCTTCAGTGGATAAGGAAAACCATAGGGGGAGTCTAAGAGATTGGGTTTTGACCAAGTAATTTCCTACTTTGTACTTGTGTAACAGTATCTAGCTTTGAAACACACTTTTAAAAATAGCTTCATTATACTGGTAAAAGTGGTATTCCCACGCTGAATTTTAGCAGCTTGATGTCCTTATAGATGAAAATACATACATCTCTTTCTAGAGCAGATCTGAACTTAACAGGGTGAGAATACATTGCTCTGCTACACCAGCATTTGTAGCTTATACTGTCAGCCATGGAGTCATGCGAGGGGTATTTGCGACTCAGGCTTCCAACACGCTTGCGTCGCACATTCAGACTGAGCTCTAGATGGATGAGTATTTCTGATCAAGAATCTAATCCAGCTGTTTGTGCCCCCACTGCATGCTGAGTAAATACTGCCCTCTTCTGTATCTTTACTTCTGCAAATACCCTGAAAGTTAGTGAGATGCTACGTGGAACTCCAGACACCTGAAAAACTCGGTAGATTCTCCGCAGCAGAGCTCCAGATTTCACAGGTGTAGTGGACTGCTACGCTTCAGAAAATAAAGTTTCAGCAGCTACATTTGATTGCGGGACACAATAAATGTGCATTTCCTAACTGTCTTGTATTTGAAACCTCCAGATTTTACCCCTTTATGTACTTTGCATTTAATAAAGAAACGGTGATAAAAATCTACTGCTTGCAGCTGTCAATTCATGTGGAAAGCTCTGTCTGCTGCAGTACAGATAGTCTGTGTACATAATGTTTTGGATGTGCAATATGTTTGCAGAATACACCAAGATCAGCAATATTATGTCAAAAAATCAGCTGAAAAACCATCCGCCAGAGAAATGAGTATCAATACGATAAAGCACTGTTCATAACATAAACCAATCTTTACCTTAGGATGCCACTACTGCCATTTTACAGATGCAATGAAATTTTTAAGTGCTTCAACAATGGCTTGTCAAACAGCAAACAGACCTATTGTTAAAAATGCTTCCGCCCATCTCAGTATTAACAGTCTTGGGCACATTCAATGCCATGAACACCTCAAAAAGCACTTGGTTTTATTTTGTGTTGCTTTGGGGTTTTTCTACTCAGAAGCAGCCATTAGCTAAGAGAAAGCACAGGACATTCAATGGGTGGAGAAATTTTGTATTGATTTTAATTAGAAAACGATTGCTCCGTTCATCACAAGCAATTAAACATCACTAATAAACACAACATGGGAAAATACGGACTAAAACTTTTTTACACAACTGCCTTCACCTGATGTTGTGGAGAAGAAACAGTAGTTTTGTCAGAACAATGAAGGGTGAAGGAAGGAGAAGGCCGAAACTACAGGGATCTACATTGAAAGTTTTGATGCTGAACATCTTCTTTTATGTTTTCTGTCCATTACAAATGTTACACAGTCAGAACTTTTCATATTCCTTATTCTTATTCCGAAAATGTTTGTTCTGACTCTTGGGCTGAACACAGAAATGAGCACACAAACACAGACACAGAGGCACACACAAACACAGAAGCAAAGCAGGAGCAGCGAGAAGGATTCCCAGCCAAGTACAATTGCATGAGTGAAACTGGGAGGAGAATTTGGCCCACTGACTGCTATTGACACCCAAAGTGGTGACTTTGATTCTGTCTTTAAACACACAGGAAATAAGTAAGATAAGGCCAGACTTACTCTCTTCTTGCAAACTACCAAACCCTTGCTTAGCAAAGACCTGATTCTACAAACCTTCAGAAGACAAAAATATCCTTATCAATCTAGTGAAAAATCTGTAGCTGATCCTCAAGACAACTGATCACCTAGGGCTATTTCACTCTTCCCATACATTAGATTTACTTAATTTCTTTCTTCTTTGCCCATTTTTTCACTGCTCTTTTTCATCCTGCTATAGTATTTTTTTCAAGTTACTGCTGGCTGAATGGCAGAACTCAGAGGGTTGTCATCAGCAGCGCTGAGTCTAGTTGGAGGCTGGTAACTAGTGGTGTCCCTCAGGGGTCAGTACTGGGCCCAGCCTTGTTTAACTTCTTCATCAATGACCTG